>Ga0182013_10000202_pt1 | contig 79066 bp, 61 predicted proteins | sample 612S2MmetaG_FD_120487 | JGI IMG/M metagenome (GOLD analysis project Ga0182013, IMG submission 120487) | Permafrost microbial communities from Stordalen Mire, Sweden - 612S2M metaG | ecosystem: Environmental > Terrestrial > Soil > Wetlands > Permafrost | place: Sweden: Stordalen | collected... | reverse complement strand
TAGGGCTGGCGTGGCTGGTAGAGCTGGCCTTCAGGCCAGCGTTCGGCGCTCATATTTATCGCGAGCCGGCTTTAGCCGGCGGCAGACTCAAGGACACTGCAATGGCACATAAAAAAGGTTTAGGCAGCTCCCGGAACGGCCGCGACTCCAACGCGCAGCGGCTGGGCGTGAAATCGTTCGGAGGCCAGCTCGTACCGGGTGGCTCCATCATCGTGCGGCAGCGCGGCACCCGCATCAAACCCGGGATCAACGTTGGCCGCGGCAAAGACGACACTCTGTTCGCCAAGATTACCGGCAAGGTCGAATTCAAGGACCGTGGCACTCTGGGCAAGTTTGTGTCGGTGGTCGCGCAGGAAGAAACGGCAATTAACAGTTAGCGCCTGGCATTCGGTGTTTGGCAGCTAGGCAACTTGTGCAGGACGCCGTATCGCAAGAAATCGCCACGGAAGTTCGTGTAGCGGGTGAAAAGGGCATTTTGAGTATCAGGCCTCGTCGCGGCGAGGTCTTTTTCGTTGGAGCCGCTTTTCGCTCATGACTTTGCTAGCCAAGAATTTCGCAGCAGATGGAAACTTATGGCCGAGCTAGTTGCAAGATCGAAACCGAGATCGAGATAATGTTGCGTTGTGAGAGCTAAGAGCTAAGGAGACTCTGATTAAGTCACAGCAATTCCCTCAGCGGCTGAAGCCGAAGTGATTTTAGGGTGCTTACGGACGGCCTGAAGGCCGTCCCCTTCGAGAAGCCGGACTTAATCAGAGTTTCCCTAAAGGCTAACGGCCAAGAGCGAAGAGCGGCCTTTCCATGTTCGTTGACGAAGCCAAAATTCGAGTCAAGGCCGGCGGCGGCGGCAACGGTTGCATGGCCTTCCGGCGCGAGAAGTTTGTGCCCCGCGGCGGTCCCTCCGGCGGCGACGGCGGACACGGTGGCGACGTCATCATGGAATCCAGCGAGCGTCACAACACGCTGGTGCATTTCCGCTTCAATCCCGAGTACAGGGCCGAGCGCGGGCGTCACGGCGAAGGTTCCAACAAGACTGGTCGCGAGGGCGAGAACGTCGTGCTCAAAGTTCCCGTCGGCACCATCGTTTATGACGAGCTCACCGGCGAGCTGGTGCACGACTTCTCCCATCCCGACGAGCGTGTCGTGATAGCGCGCGGCGGTCGCGGCGGTCGCGGCAACGCGCGCTTTGCCACTTCGGTGCATCAGGCTCCGCGCGAGCATGAAGAAGGACATCCCGGCGAGGAGCGCGCGCTTCGCCTGGAACTCAAGCTGCTGGCCGATGTTGGGCTGGTTGGCTATCCCAATGCCGGCAAGAGCACGCTGATCTCGCGCATCTCGGCGGCGCGTCCCAAAATCGCCGACTATCCCTTCACCACGTTGCAGCCCAATCTCGGCGTCGTGGTCGCGGGCAATCCGCCCGACGACAGCAGCTTCGTGGTCGCCGACATTCCCGGACTCATCGAGGGTGCCAGCGAAGGCGCCGGGCTGGGCACGCAGTTCTTGCGGCACATCGAACGCACCCGCGTCCTGGCTCATCTGGTGGATGTGTCCGATTCAAGCGGGCGTCCCGACCCGGTTCAGGATTACGAAGTCATCACTCGCGAGCTGGCAAACTTTGGCAGCGGCCTGGCTTCTAAGCCGACGATGGTTGTCGCATCAAAGATGGACGCCGTGAACAAAGACAAGCTCGCCAAGCTGAAGCGCTATTGCAAGCGCAAGAAGCTGGAGCTGTTTCCCATCTCCGCCGTTACCGGCGAAGGCATCGACGAGCTGAAGTGGGCCATGGCTGAGCGCGTGGCCAAACCGGCGGTTAGCTGAAGACTTGTTTCGCGTTGAAGGCTTCCTAAGCGCGCTCCGCAATCACCACCACGCGCCCCGCGGCCTTCGGCACGGTCACCGGCTTTGCCCACGTCCACGACTCGCCGATGAGATCCTGAGCCGCGTTCACCTGGCCGGATCCAATCAGCAGGCACAGCCTTCCGCCGGGCGCGACCAACTTCGCCGCTACCGGCAACGCGCGCTCGAATTTCTCCACCGCACGCAGCGTGACGACGTCCGCGGTTTTCCCCCACTCCTCCGCGCGTCCGCCAAAAACCTGCGCGCCCTCGAGATGTAACGCTCGCCCGACTTCCCGCAGAAACGTAGCTTTCTTGCTATGCGACTCGATCAGCGTGAGCCCAATCTCGGGCGCGAAGAGCTTGACGGGAATTCCGGGAAAGCCTGCGCCGGAGCCAACGTCGGCAAGGTTTGCGGAACGCGCCGAAACTTCGGCCGTGAGCACTCGTGCCGCAAATAGCGATTCGCCAAAGTGACGCGTCACCACCTGTTCGGGATCGCGTACCGCGGTCAAGTTTATGCGCGCGTTCCAGCGCAACAGCAAATCAAGATAACGCTGCAGTTGTTGCAGCAGGAGAGCCGGCAACTCTGCTTCGGCGGTATAAGGCTGCAGCAGTTCGGCGATACGGGTGGTTTCCATCGCGATTTCATTATGAATTAGTGCGTCCCATCACATACCGTGCGCCTTCCGATGTTTCTCTTCGAATTTCGCTTTGCTGACGATCGCGCGGCCGATGGTTCCATGTCCAATAACTTCTCCGCCATTGTGCGCGCTCACGCGGAAGGTAAGAAAGCGGCCATTCATCGACTCCAGCACCGCTGCACACTTCACCGCTACTCCGACGCCGGTGGGCGCGCCGTGAACAATGTTGATCGCCGTGCCCGCGCTGACCTCGTCGCCCTCGCAGAACGGCAGTAGCGCCTCGAAACCGGCGGCCTCCATCCAGCCAATCATGTGCGGGGTAGAGAGCACGGGGGGAAGTTCGGGTTTCCACGCGCTCAACGTATGCTTAAACTCGACGCGCCTTTCCACTTCAGCGCGCGTGCCAATGGGAACTGTCTTTGCCATGTACGGAAGAGTAATTCGGCGGGAGTTAGTCTGTCACCTGAATGGCTGCGGCACTCGGAACACTCAGTGCGAGCGGTTCGTGGCGTAGACAAGATTAGGACTGGAAGAGAGGCTTCGGTGTCCGCGGCAAGGTGGGAAGGGCAGGGCGCTGCTCTAAGCGCAAATGCCACGCCGGCAATCGCTGGTTGGCGGTCGCCGGGCGGGGTGGACCAATCCGATCACGAGGCTTCTGTCTTACTGCACGTCACTCACGGTACCGTTCTTGAAAGTGACCTTCATATCTTGGTACACGTAGATCTTCTTCGTCCCCAGATTGACAACGCTCTTGGGCTGTCCCAAAGCCGTAGTCACTTGATCGACCGTCTGTCCCTGTGACACCGTCACCGGCCCCGACGATGGAGCGGCCGTAGCAGCGCCTCCCATGGCGGGATTCGGCGGAGGAACTTCCTTGGCTACCTCCTGCTCAGCCTGGTCGGCTTGCTGCGACTCTTGCTTGAGGGTGCCGGATACGTCCTGCTCCGGGGCCGGAGCGGCCGCTACGTAAGGCGGTTGTACCGGCGGCGTTTTGGCCGACGGCGGCGCGGCAGGCAGTCCACCTTGTCCCTGTTTCGATTGCAGATCGCCCAGACCCTGGTCGATGGTCTCGCGCATGTGGTTTTGCATTTCCTGCAAATCGGTGAAGGCCACCTGTACCTGGGCGTTCTTGCCGCACTCATTTCCTCCCTTGCTGCACAGCACAGTGGCCGTCGCGGCGGTGGCGTTGGCTGGAGGCGCTGCGGTCACTTCCAGCACATCTCCCTGGCTGATCCCGCACTCTGCCTGGTTAGCGGCCTGCACCACATCCAGACTACTTCCCGCTATGAAGACGTGCGTCTGGTTGTCGCTCAGCATTCGGGCAATCCCGCTGGAGGCAGGATCGACATCCTGGTTTTGCACAGTCGCCTGGGCTTCCGAATTTTCCAGCGCGATCTGCCGCTTTACCTCTTCTGAGATCATGTCCTTGGTTTGCTGATCGAGGACCGGCGATCCTCCAGGCGGGACCCTGGCAGCCGCTTGAGCGTCTGCTTGTTGCTCTTGATACGCTGCCGCCAGCGATTGCGAAACCAGATAGTCGGTCAACCAATATGCGGCGCTCGGGTATACCGGATACGGAGCAAAGTAACCGCCGTAGTATCCATACCAGGGATTCCCTGCCCATCCCCACGAATAAACGATCGGCGCCGCCCATGGGTTATACGCCCATCCATAGAAAGCGGGTCCATAGTAAAAAGCTGGGGCGTACGCGTTCATGTAATAGCCACCGTAATAGTATCCGCGGTAATAACCATTGTAGTAACGTCCGCCATAGTAGTAACTGCGACGGCCGTACTCATGTCCGCGGTAGCTATATCCGCGCTCGACATAGCCGTGCCCGCCACGCGTGGCGACCACGCGGGAACCGTCGGCCCGTTTTACAGAGACGCTGCGGCTTCCGTTGAGGTTGTTATGAATATCCATGTTCTTATTGGCAACGTGCACGTCACTGACTTTACCGTTGGAGCGCGTGCTGAGTGAGCTGCCGCTCGCGGTGGTGCGCGTTACGGCCCCCTTAGGAGTGGGCGTACCTTTCGACGCAGCCAAAGTCGTGCCCGACTTCTGCGAAGGCGTGGGCGTCCTGCCAATATTGCTGGTGGTCGGATTGCGGGATGTAGTCGTCGTCGTCTTTCCCCCAGAGTTGCTGGTAGTCGGACTATGCGATCCCGTGGTCGTGGTCGTTTTGCCGCCTCCAGGATTGCTGGTGGTTGGACCGTGGCTCGCTCCGCCGGTAGTCGGACCATGCGACGCGCCGCTGGTAGTAGGCCCATGGGAAGCGCTCGCGCCTCCGGCGCCTGCTGGATGGCCGGCAGCCGCGCCGCCTCCAGGTTTCGCCGGCGCCGCCGCAGGCTTGGCCGGGGCCGAAGCAGCCTTCTTAGTATTGTCGGCGCCTGCCGTCAGGCATACCGATCCCAGAATTACAAAGACCATGGCCAGATAACTGAAACACTTAACCGCGCGAACCAATGAGCTGTACACTGCGATCTCCTGTTCTCGTTCCTTCCGCGACTTCTGCAGAATCAAATTTGCCGAGAGGCTATTGCACGTCTGTGACCTTGTTATTGACAAACGTAACTTTCATGTCAGGGTAGACATCGATCTCCTTCGTGCCTAGCTTGACCACCTTGGAAGGTTGTCCGAATATCGCCACCACCACCTCCTTCGTCTGTCCCTTTTCAATGGTCTTGGGGGCTGCCGGCGGCGCATCCGGCGGCGGCGGCGGGGGCGCGATCGGCGCCATCGGACCCGGCGCTGGGGCGGCCGTGGCTTGTGTCCCCGAAGCGGGCGCGGACGCGGCTGCCTGTTTCTTGTCATCGCCCGAACTTGCGGAATCGTCCGACGGCGCAACCTTCAGAACTTCGGCAACTGTACTCATCATCGTGTCCGCCGACGGAACCGAGCCTTTCGAGTACGGGAATTTGAGCGTCGAGTAGTAGCGCACGTCGGAATAAGGATCGCTGAACAGATCGAAAACGATTCCGTCGTCGTGTGCTTCGATCCCCGTCACCCAGAACTTCTCTCCCGAGACGAATTTTCGTTGGTCCACAGTAGGTACGGCGGCTGCTACCGATGACAGCCCAGGCACACGCCCCAACCATGAACTCTTATTCGTTGCATCGAAGACGCCATGGGAAATCTTCCCGTTCTTGTAGGTGTTCTGCGGCGGGACGGTTGTCGTCACCGTGTACATCAGCAAGTTGTCTTTCTCAAGTACCAGAACGGCGCCCGCAGTTACAATGTCGGTCCTGTCCGCCGTCGCTTTTGTGAGAGGGAACTGTTCTACCAGCTTCTTCTGAATGCTAGCTGCGTCCTGGGCATTTGCTGCCACGCACGAAACTAAAACTGCCGCGGCGATGCTTGATGTGACGATTGCTCGCAAAGAGTTCATGAGGGTTCCCCCCTATCAAAAGCAGCTCTGGAGACTGCACACGGAAAGTGGGCGAAGCAAGTTGCTACAGCGTGCCCTTTGGAAGCGGCCTCAAGTCCGACCGTAGCGCTGGCCGGTTCAGCAGGGACAATCTGCGTCCCATGCCGTGAACCAGGGTTACCAAGGTATGGAACGGCTGTCGATTGTGCCCTGCTCCACCGACGGGGCGCAAGCTTTTTCTTCTCGTACTTTCGTTCAGGGCGAGTGCTTGGGGCTTCGTATTGCGCCAACGTTCCCACTTCTCCTTACCCTTAATCCACAATGAGCCGAATTTCCGGGCCGACGCCCCATGGCAGAGGGTCCCATTTTGGATATTCCGATGCCCCTCAAATGTCGCAAAAGAAAACTTACGGCTGTTTCCCCTTAGGGCACAGAATTAACCACATACAAACTGTCGGCAAGTAAAGAGTCGAACGTAAGCGGCCAGAATCAGGCTTCGCGAACCCTAGGTGAGGTTTTCGACGATGAAGTTGGTTGCATCTTGTACCCGAAACCCCTCCATGTAAATAGCATTTAGGTGCTGGCGCTAAGGTGTAGTACGCCGGAACGCGGCCAAAGCGAGCATCGCAACCTAAGCCACTATTGACCGGTATCGCAACCACGGCTAACATTCGCGCAACGGATCTACGCATGACGGGCGAAACCATCTCGCACTACCGCCTACTGGAAAAGTTGGGCTCCGGCGGGATGGGTGTGGTTTACGCCGCCGAGGACCTGCGGCTTGGCCGCAAAGTAGCGCTTAAGTTCCTGGCGATTGAATACTCCCGCGATCCAGCTGCGCTTCATCGGTTTGAACGCGAAGCCCGTTCAGCCTCCGCCCTCAATCATCCCAATATCTGCACTATCTATGAGATCGACGACTACGACGGCCATCGCTTCATGGCGATGGAGCTGCTGAAGGGCAAAACGCTAAGAGATCGGATCGCTCACCATGCCATGCCGCTTGACCAGTTCCTGGACTTCGCAATCCAAATCGCCACCGGGCTCGATGCCGCCCACTCGGAAGGAATTATCCATCGCGACATCAAGCCGGCCAACATATTCGTCACGGTGCACGGTTTTGTGAAGTTGCTTGACTTCGGTTTAGCCAAGCTGAGTGCGTCTCGCAGGGGAACATTGGAAACTGCCGCGGGGGAAACAATGTCTCAGGAGGCGATGGCGAGAGAAGATCTCACCCTGCCAGGCGTGGCCTTGGGCACAGTAGCCTACATGTCGCCGGAACAGGCGTTGGGAGAGCCGTTGGACGCACGCACCGATCTGTTCTCCTTTGGCGCAGTGCTATACCAAATGGCGACCGGCAGGCAGCCTTTCGCCGGAAATACCTCGGCCGGAACGGTCGATGCGATTCTCCACAAGGTTCCTTCGCCGCTAATTACATTCAATCCAAACGTACCGCCGGACCTGCAATCCATCATCAGTAAGGCGCTGGAAAAGGACCGAACTCTCCGCTATCAGACTGCGTCAGACCTAAAGTGTGACTTACAGCGGGTTAGGCGCGACTTGCACCTTTCACCTTCGGTAATAACCGGTAATGAGCCCACCCAAACTTTATCTGAAATTGCGCCCAATCCAGTGGAATCGGCTCCCCCACCAGAGAACAAACCTCCGGTCCCGCATATTCCGAAGAAGAAGAGAGGCTTGGCGTTCGGCGCGGCAGCCCTGGCAATCATTGTGATGGCGACCCTGGCGGTGTGGTGGCGTGTTAGTGCCCGGGCGCCAGCCGAGGCTTACTTGAGAATCCAATCCAATCCCGGAGCGCAAGTCCTAATCGACGAGAAGGTATCGAGTACCGTAGGAGCGGATGGGACAGTCACCGTCAAAGTTCCACCGGGCGAGCATTCGCTACATTTGAGTTTGAATGCGTACCAACCTTATTCCACCAGCATTAGTGTGAACCCCGGCGAGCGGGAGAGTCTGGTTGCGGCAATGAACCTCGTACCGCCGCCTCCACCGCCTGCCGTCAAGATCGGGGACCTGTTGGTGCAGAGCAATGTCCCCGGAGCCGACATCCTGGTCGATGGACAATTGAAGGGCTTTACGGGACACGACAACCAAGCGAAGATGCAGTTGAACGAAGGAAGCTACAAGATTGAGATCCATAAGGCAGGCTATAAAGATTCGCCGGGACAGCCAATTGAAATTGTGGCCAACACGGAGAAAGAGGTTAGCTTCAAACTCGTGACGTCCTCCGCTCCCGCGTCACCGGCCGACACCTACCTCGTTATCAAGTCCAATCCAGGAGCGGAAGTCCAGATAGACGGAAAGATGTCGGGTATTGCGGATGGTGAAGGAGTTTTCCCGGTGAAAGTCACGCCTGGCGAGCATTTGGTGCAGGCTAGTTTGAGTGGACACGAACCGTACTCTTCCAGCGTACAAGTAAAAGCAAATGGGAAGACCTACCTGGTTGCCAGCCTCAAACCAGCGGCTCCCGTTATTACCTCGTTCGGTGCCAGTCTGCCGCAAATTACTCCAGGGCAGACCGCCAGCCTCAAATGGACAACCCAAAATGCGACAGAAGTTCGAATTGATCCCGGCATAGGTACAGTTTCGGCAAGCGGTGAGCACGATGTTTCGCCGGCAAGAGTAACTACTTACGTGCTGACAGCAAAAGGAAGCGGCGGCAGCACCAATGCCAAAATTTCTATCGGGGTAGAGCCCAATCCCGCGGACGTGCAAGCCATTAAAGAAACCATGGCTAGATTTAAAGGTGCTTACGACTCCATGGATATCAATGCAATACGGCAGGAATGGCCGTCCCTAACCCAGACGCAGGCTGACGCAATTAAGACGACTTTTGTAGGATTAACCTCGATCAGATTGAATGATGATTGCGAAGGTTCGCCGGCGCTTTCCGGCGACACGGCGGAATGGACGTGCAAAGAGGCTATTACCTACGTCATCAAGGGGCAGCACCAAATTCCTCCTGTGCGCCATACCATCACCTTTCATTTCAAGAGAGCTAGCGGAAAATGGCGTTTGGATCGTCGAGAGGGAACTGGCGCCGTCGCGTCTGCCAGTAACTGACTCCTCACACAATGGATAAATCGCAATCTTAATTCTGACGGAGAACGTATGCCACCATCACGCCGATGAGGGCGAAGAGCACGTATTTCGGCCGCAACCAAGAGACACGCTGCAGTGCGGCGGGCGCAGTTGACATCCAGAACACTTCTTAGCTTGGTGGGATCGGCCAATGATACCGAGGGGCGGGACTGGCTTTGCGCAAGCACGTTCTTTCGTTCCGCGCAAAGCCAGTTGTCGCCGGGCTACATCTTCGCCGGCGCACTTCCGCTAGCGATGCATTGCCATTTTCCACTCGGCATCTTCATCCAGGTGTCCACCCAGCGTTCGTGGGCATCCACTGCCTTGCCACTGCCGGCCGTACCTTTGCCTTGCCACGCACCGGTGGCGATCGCCGTGTTCCCAAACGTAGTTACCTTTACGTCGGTGATCTCGTTGATTTCCCACTTACCTCCCTTGAGCGCGGCCAGGGTCTGGGCCTTATCCTGGGTAGTTCCATCGCTGTTCAGGTTAATGAAGTTGTCGGCCAGCAGCGGAGCGACCGAGTCCGGGTTGCCTATCTTCGCGCCTGCCACCCACTGCTGCTCCAGGTTGGCGACTGCCTTCTCGATACTGCCACCCATCTGCGCCTGAGCCGCCAACGCCATCAGAACCAGGGTGAAACACATTAGCAATCTCTTCATTTAGTTGTCCTTTCCAATAGGTTGTGATTTCAAGATTGAGTTTAGCTGGCTAGCCAATTACTTCCACTCCCAAATCTTCGTCCGCGTCTTTCCCTCCACATCAACCTCATATTCGAAGACGCCGGGCGATGCGTTCAACCGCGCCAGCTTTTGCGATGTCGTCCGGAAATACAGAATCCCGCGGTAACTGACCGAGCCGTCTGTTCCGAGTTTTCCCTGTCCTGATACCTTCCACGAGATCATCTCGCCATCGGCGGTAAAGTCCGCGCCTTGTCCTTCTCCAAAGACGCTTCCGTCAGCCCTCACAACCGAGGTGTACGTCCCGAGTCCGTTGGTGTTGACTCCCAGCATCTGGCCACTCGCCTCAAAAGATACCTCCACCGTCAGCGGGTCCGTTCCCAGCACCCTTCTCACGGTTCGCCTGCCCGCGTTTTCTCCGAGCAATTCTCCTAGCATGGTATTTCCTCCGTTTGAACATGAAGTGTCGATCCCCAATTGCACTATGCCCATCTCAGTTGACGCTGGCGGCCCCAACCAGCGGCGCAGAAAAGCCGCCGAAACCCAATGGCTACCGGTACGATGCAACCTGGGGCCCTTTGTGAACGGTGAAATGGCGCGAATACTACACAACTAGCCCGGCCCGCAGATACGCCCCCTCGGTGGCACAGCGTGGGTACTGCTTACTTGCCACGGAGTAGCCGGTACTCAAACCATCCCCATAACTGGGACCAGGTCATCCTGCTTGTCGGGGACGGATATCGTACTGCCTGATCTTATAGAGCAGCGCTTTGTAGCTGATGTTGAGTTTGGTGGCGGCGCGTTTGCGGTTCCAGGCGGTTTCTTCCAGCACCTCGGCGATCACTTCCATCTCCGCGCCATTCTTGAGATTGCGGACCATCTCTTTCAGATCGGGTCGCGGCTGGGCCGGTTTCTCTCCCATGGAAATGACGGTCCCCTCTTGGGCGCCGCGGGAGGTGCCCTTCTGAAGCTCAGATATCGCAACCGTCTCGTCGCCCAGAACCAGATAGCGCTTCACGAAGTTTTCCATTTCGCGAATGTTTCCGGGCCAAGGGTAATTCTCGCAAGCCTCCACCAAGCGCTGGGAAACGTTGAGCGGCGCGCAGGCGTAGCGATCGGCGAGGTGAATCATGAAATGCCGCAGCATCATGGGAACCTCTTCGCGGCGCTCGCGCAACGACGGCATGCGCAGCACGAAGCTGTTCAATCGGTAATAGAGATCCTCACGGAAGGTCTTCTGGGCAATGGCCTGCGGCATGTTGATGTTGGTCGCCGCTAGAACGCGGACATCGACCTTCACGGTGTTACGGCCGCCCAAGCGGGAGAACTGACCGTCCTGCAAAACCTGCAGCAGCTTGGCTTGCAGGGCAGGAGACATCTCGCCAATTTCGTCGAGCAGCAGCGTGCCCTTGTTGCATAGCTCAAACTTGCCGGGCTTAGCTTTGTTGGCGCCGGTGAAGGCCCCGGGCTCGTAGCCGAACAGTTCGCTCTCCAGCAGCTCGCTGGGGACGGCAGCACAATTTACCTTGAGGAATGTTCGGTGGGCGCGATCGGAATACTTGTGGATGAGATGGGCCAACACCTCTTTGCCAGTGCCGCTTTCGCCCAACAGCAGCACGGGGAAATCGAAGCGCGCCACTTGCATGGCATGAGCGCGCAGTTGACGCATCTGCTGGGTGGCGGAAAAGAAATACACGCCCTCGCTGACTTCGATGGCCTCGCCTGCGCCGGGACCACCGGGCTCAGTGTTCTCCAGACAGAAGCGCAGCACCTCGTCCATCTCTTCCTTCTGCACGGGCTTGGAAAGATAGTCCTGAGCGCCGAGGCGCATGGCTTGGGCGACTTTGCGGGTGTCGCGCACGCAGGACAACATGACCACCTTGGTCGAGGGCTTCGTTTCGCGGATGCGTTGCAAAGTTTCCAGCCCGTCAGCGCCGGGCATCACCATGTCCAGCAGCACCAAGTCGGGAGTTTCGCGCTGCACCTTCTCGACGGCTTCCAGACCGTTGGAAGCGGTTGAGACGCGATAAGAATCCAGCTCCAGGACGGTCTGGAGGTACTTCAGCATGCTAGGTTCATCGTCCACCACCAGAATGTGGCCGGCGCTCATTGATCCTCCGCGAGGCGCTTGGGTGAGGGGTTTAGCAACACCAGAAAAGAGAACTTGCTGCCCGCGCCAGGCTCACTCTCAACCCAGATTTTTCCGCCTGCAGACTGCACCAGGCGACGTGCAATGGCCAGGCCCAGTCCGTAGCCTTCCGCTCGCGTCCCCTGGGGAGTGAGGCGGAAGTATTCGTCAAAGATCTCTTGTTGAAACTCCGGCGCGATACCGGGGCCGGTGTCGGCAACCGAGATCCGACAGCAGTTAGGGGCGTGCACTCGCTGCCGGCGGCGCTCTACCGTCGGTTGCCGCTGCACCGTTCTCCGCTCCCAAAAGTAGGGTTCCACGTGCAGCCACACGGTCCCTGAAGCGGGAGTGTACTTCATCGCATTGTCCAGCAGGTTCGAAACCACGTGCTGGATCTTGTAATAGTCGAAGGGGAAGGACTCCAGCTTCCCACTGGGCAGGAAATAAAAGGCGACCGCTTTGTCCTGAAACCGTTGTGCCCAAACTTCAGCGATCTCACGGATACAGCCATCCACATCGCCCACTTCATAATGCATCTCGAAGCGGTCAACCTTGAGGGCGGTATAAGTCAAGAGGTTCTGGATGAAGTTTGAGAGCCGCACGCCGTTGGCCTGCATCTCGGTGAGCACTTCGATCTGGCGAGGGTTAAGCGGGCCCAGTTTTTCCGCCAGCAACAAGTGAAGATAGCCCCCCATGATCGCGAGCGGGGTTTTCAGCTCGTGGGCTGCGGAAGCCAAAGCATCGCGACAGCAACTGCAATGCTCGTCACCCACAAGCTCAAGCTTGTGCCTTACCGGCGACATCTTCGCGGGTTGCATGGGAACGGCTCCATTCCTTTTCCTGGAGCGGTAACGTAACCACTGCTTCGGGCTCTCAGGAAAGATCCCTAATCTTTGTTCCACAGGCATATTCTCGACAAAAGTCAGCCTTTGGTTTAGCAGTTGCCAGTTCCTCGGGAAATAGAGCGGAAACACTCTACAGGGGGAGAACTGATCTTACCGCAACCTGGTGCATTGTCAACGCTAAATTGATTAATTCTTGGGAGAAAGTCGCAAACTAGTTTCCCTTTCAGGAACTCGTTTTCACTTTTTGCGGGTATTCCTCTTCTCCTCAGCCGCAATACATTGCGATGTGGCCCATAGTAGAGGGGGGGTGCAGTATCGTACATGCCAAACAAAAATAAGCGGTTAGCCAAATTTCTGGTTTGGTTACCGATGTGCGTTACAGACTTGTAACGTAGGAGATCGCAGTGCGTCGAACCGTATCCGTCGCCGAGCGCCGCGGCTGGGACCGGCTACCCATCTCCATTCCATTCTTTGTCCGCGGAACCAGCGCCAGTGGGGAGGAGTTCTTGGAGTTCGCCACCGCCTTGAATCTCTCGGCGGGAGGACTGCTCCTAGCTACCCGCCGCTACCTCGATCCTGGCACCCAAATCTCGCTGGAGATTCCTGTCGCCTTGGTCAACAAGGCGCAACTCCCTCGCTCGGTTTCTCTCCTCCATGCCACCGTGCTGCGATGTACGGCGGATCGGCAGTATTTTCTGCTGGGACTGCAGTTTCAGGAGCCACTGCTGAACCATCAATCGGGGTTGGAGACCGGCAAGCTCCGGCCAGCAGGGAAAGTCACTTCCTCCGAGTGAAAACATTTTCACATATGCAAGCGCAAAACGCTTCTCTTTAGCCCATCATTAGAGCTATCTTAGAGTCTAGTTATCTGATATAAATATAATTATATTAATAGCTTATAGCCAACGTGCGCACCAGTTTGCAATGTGCAGGAACTTGGCGCAAGAAATGCAATTCATTGGTACGGTCAACGTTCAGGGCAAGACAGAGGGTGAGATGCCACTGCTGGCGGGCTCGAATAACGAAAGTGCCATTACGGTCCAACAGCTTCCTCCCGAGCCGGTGATTTTTGGCCAGACACCGGCCATGCGCGACGTGCGCCAAAAGCTGGAGCGGGTCGCGGGGGCCAATCTTTCCGTCTTGGTCTCCGGGGAAAGTGGTACCGGAAAAGACATCGTTGCTCGGCTGTTACATCTCTACTCCCCTTGGGCAAACGGACCATTCGTAAAGGTCAACTGTCCGGCGATTCCCGGTACCTTGTTGGAAAGTGAATTGTTCGGCTACGAGCGAGGAGCATTTACCGGAGCCTTCAACCCCAAGCCGGGGCGAGTAGAGATGGCGCACCGTGGCACGCTGTTTCTCGACGAGATTGCCGAGCTTGACCCCATGCTGCAGGCTAAGCTCTTGCAATTATTGCAAGATGGCCAATTTAGCCGGATTGGAGCGCAGGAGGACAAGAAAGTCGAAGTCCGGGTGGTGTGCGCGACCAACCGCGAGTTGCACGAGGAAATCGAGCAGGGCAACTTTCGTCCTGACCTGTTTTATCGCATCGCGACCATGACCATTCACCTGCCGCCGCTGCGCGAGCGGGCAGTGGATCTGCCCATCATTTCCGACTACCTGCTGCAGTATTACAACGAAAAGCTTAACGGCCGGGCGCTGATGGTGCGGCCGGCGTTGATGGCCAAAATGCAGCGTTACTCGTGGCCAGGCAATATAAGGCAGTTGGAGAACTTGATCAAGCGGTACGTGGTGATGGGGACCGAAGATGTCATTTTGAGCGAACTGCTGGAGCCCAACGAACGCGACGCGGTCGATGGACGCATGACGGACGGTCCGATTTCCCTGAAGAAACTGACCCGGCAGACGGTCCGCAAACTGGAAGCACGTATTATTCTTAATGCACTACACGCAAATAATTGGAACCGGAAGAAGGCGGCGCGTTCGCTCGATATCAGCTACCGTGCGTTGCTGTATAAACTCAAAGAGGTTGGCATTCCGCAGCGGCGCGCCAGTTCCACGACCAAGAATGAGGCAGATAAGGCCGAGTAATCTAGATCGAGGTGCAAGGATGTATTCGCAAGGACCCAGCGGGGAAAGACGTGCAGTCTTAAAGGCAATAGTTCTGATGGTGGTGCTGGTGGCGGCGCTGCCCTTTGTATATGCGCAGGAGTCGACCGATTCTACGACTAACGCCAAGCCGGTGTTGCCGGGCGCAAGCGATGCGGCCAAGGATTCGGGGAATAGTGTTGCCAAGGCGACGCCACTTCCGCCCACCGACACTCCCGCTTCGCGCGTGGCCGGCATTCGCGCCGACAACTATATCATCGGGATCGACGATGTTTTGGCGATCAATGTCTGGAAAGAGAACGAGCTTTCCCGGGCTGTTTCCGTCCGCCCCGACGGCATGATCACTCTCCCCTTAATCGGCGAGATCAAAGCGGTGGGATTGACTCCGGTCCAATTGCAAGATCAGATCGTGACTGCCCTGCAGAAAGTCATTTCGGACCCGCAAGTGACGGTCATTGTCACGGCGGTAAACAGCATGAGCTATAACATTGTGGGCCAGGTGGCGAAGCCGGGATACTACTCGCTCACTCGCCCCATGACCGTGCTTGATGGCATCGCGCTCTGCGGCGGGTTTAGGGATTTCGCCAAGCAGAAGAAAATCTACGTGCTGCGGACGGGCCCGGATGGCAACCAGGAGAGACTGAAGTTTAACTACAAACAGGTCATCAAGGGCAAGAACATGGCCCAGAACATCCAGTTGCAGCCCCACGACACCCTCGTGGTCCCATAAGAGCAGGCTTCTCGCACAAGAGCAAGAGGAGGATGCGATGAAACGACAACTCGGACCGATCCTGATCGTACTGGCGCTGTGGTACGGGCCAGCCGCGTGGTCGCAAAGCGGCTCAACGGATTCGTCACAGAACGGCTCCCAAGCCGGCTCGATGGATCCGTCGCAGAACGGCCCAGTTGACTCATCCCCGAGCGGTTCTACGCCGAGTAGTTCTAGCGACTCGGCGCAGGGCAGTTCGAGCAACTTGTCGCAGAACGGTACTACGCAGAACAACTCCAGCAACTCGCCGCAGAACGGTTCGGGCAACTCGTCGCCCAGCGATTCCAGCGACTCATCCCAGCAGACCACGACTGGCCCGCAGCCGGCTTTCAGCCATCCTGAACAGTTGCCGCCGCTGTCGATGCTCAATGAAGTTACCGCCAACACGGGCGTGCGGTTTTCGTTGTCCACTGGACTTTCTTCAGACAGCAACGCGGGTGGCGGCGCTCAAAGCGACTGGCTGGGATTGGCTACCGTATCCGGGACCTTCGGCATAACGCAGATACGCCCCAAGCTGAACTGGAGCCTGAACTATGGTGGGGGTACAATGCAGTATCTCGGGGGGCCGGGGAACTATTCCAGCTACCTGACTCAGGCAGCTGGCGCCAGCGTGCTTTGGCAGTTTGCCAAGCGCTGGCAGATGACGCTGCAGGACAGTTATATCTATAGTTCAGACCCTTTCCAGCCTTACTTGACCATCAACTCCCTCCCGACATTTAACGATCCCAATCCTACGATTTATATACCGCAAACTACTTTCCAGACGAATACGGGTACTGCGGACATTACATACATGCTAGGTGCGCATGACACCCTCGATTTTTCCGGATTCGAGAATTTCATACGCTACCAACAATCGGCATTCCTGGAGCTACAGAACTCCTATATGTGGGCTGGCTCGGCGTTTTATGAGCACCGGTTCTCGGCCCGGTACGCCGGTGGCGGGGGATACGAATTCAGTGCGCTCGACTTTGGTCACGGTCAGGAGCGCGCGGGAATTCAGACCTTCCAGGGGTTTCTCAGCTACCAAATCAATCCCGGGATGAGCATTTCCGGCTGGGTCGGTCCGGAGTTGACCAACAGCAAAGACATCGTCCCGGTCTTTTGTATTCCAGGCTATGGTTGCTACTATCAGGCGGTGCATACCTCGGATTTTGACATCGCCGAGGGAGCAACCTTCACCTGGGCGGCACCGCATAACGCATTTCACGCCAGGTTCAGCCATCGAGTCACCAACGGTGGCGGCCTGCTGGGGGTGGTACGCCTCTATATGTTCAGTGCCGACTACCGGCGCCCCCTGAACGCGCGCTGGGCTTTCCTGGCTGGGGTAATGTACGGTAATAACGTTTCCATCTCGGCTTTTCAAGCCAACGAGTATCTCAATTCACTTATGGCGCAGGTGGGTGTTTCGCGGACCATCAATCAGGCGTGGAGCGCCAACATGTATTATGCGGTGATTGACCAGCGACAGAACAACATTCCAGGTTACTCGACACCGCACTGGATCGACAACCGCATCGCAATCACGCTTCAGTACAGCTGGGGCCACTCTCTTGGACGGTGATTCATGATGGAAGAATTCGATGATCAGAGATCAGTACAAGGTATTGATGACTATTGGAAAATAGTGGTCCGCCGCAAGTGGTGGCTCTTGGGTCCGCTGTTTTTCGGTTGGTTGATAGTATTTGCATCGGCGTGGATCATTCCCGCCAAGTACAAGTCGGAAAGCTTGGTGCTGGTCGAACCTCCCAAGGTCCCGAGCAATCTGGTGACACCTAACGTGCAAGTCGACCTCGCCGACCGGGTACAGAGCATGGAGGCCCAGGTGTTGAGCCGCACCCGGCTGCTCAATCTCATCGAGAAGTTTCACTTGTATCCCAACGATGCCAATTCGCAAGATGACCAAGTGAAGCAAATGCGCGACGATACCAAGCTGGAGCTGGTCGAGACTCCTACCAACACCGGCAAGCAGTCGGAACTGGTCGCCTTTAGGATTTCCTATGCGGCCAAGGATCCGGCCATCGCCCAGAAGGTGACCATCGCCCTCACCTCGTTCTTTGTCGATGAGAACGTGCGGGCCAGCCAGGAGCAGTCGGAAGCGACTACGCTGTTCCTGGATTCACAAGTGAGGTCCCTGGGACAGGCGCTGGAGGACAATGAGGCCAAAGTGCGAGCTTTCGAAGCGCAGCACGAAGGCTCGTTGCCCCAACAATTGCAAAGCAATATCCAAATCCTCCAGGGAATCCAGTCGCAAATGCAGGCAGCTTCGGCCGCTCGCGAACGGGCCATCCAGCAACAAACCTATCTGAGTTCGCTGCAGAGCCAATATCAAACCGTGAGCGATGCGGCCGGTGTGCCGGTCGCCATCGACAAAGATCTGGAAAACGCGCGTACCTCGCTGGCCGACATGGAATCCAGATACACCGATGATCATCCCGACGTTAAGAAACTAAAGGAAACCATCGCCAGTCTGGAAAAGCTGAAGAAGGACATGGCTGCGGAGGCGAAGGAGAAAATTGAGTCCAATGACGCTACGCCTTCCCAACTGCAGGCCATGGCGCCCTTGGTGCAGTTGAAGAGTCAGATGAAGATCAACGGAATAGAAATTCAGCAGACCACGCAGGAAATGCAGCGGCTGCAGCAGTCTGCTCAGGTTTACCAGGCGCGCCTGAATGCCACCCCGGCGGTGGAAGCTGAGATGGGCGACATGGTGCGCGATTTCGGCAATATGAAGAAGGAATACGTCGAACTGCTCGCCAAGAAGGAACAATCCCAGCTGGCGACCAGCTTGGAAAGACAGCAACAGGGAGCGCAGTTCCGGGTCGTCGATCCGCCCAGTTTGCCGGACAAGCCTTCGTTCCCCGATCGCTTCAAGTTTTCCCTGGGTGCGATCGCTGTAGGATTGGCCCTGGCAGTCCTCTTCGGGTTCGGATCGGAAGTTCTGGATGATCGTATCCGTAGCGAACAAGCGCTCACCGAAGCTGTGAGTCTGCCGGTACTCTGCGAGATTCCTCCGCTGCCGACGCCGCGGGAAATTCGTCTTGCCCGCTGGAAACCATGGCTGGCCGCAGCGGCGGCTTTGGCGGTGGCCATCCTGCTTCCGTCGGCGGTAGCCTACGCCTATTTGTGGGGATAGTGCATGTATAAACAATTTTTTGGGTTGACGCGCAATCCATTCGAGATTAGCCCTGACCCATTTTTCTATCATCCTACGCCGCGCCACAACGAGGCCCTGGCAAACCTGCACTATGGGGTTGGTCGCCGCAAGGGGTTTATCGTGATCACCGGCGAGGTGGGCACGGGAAAGACGCTGTTAGTGCGTTGCTTGCTGTCGGAGCTGCGCAAGAACAATGTCGCTTTCGGCTACGTTTTCAATCCCTTATTGCCGGTGGTGGAGTTTTTCCAGTACATCATGGCCGACTTGGGACTTCCCCACGCGGGACGAACCAAGACCGAAATGCTGCTGGACTTGAATCGCTTCCTCATCCAGCGTCATGCCCGCGGCTTGATCACCGCGCTGGTGGTCGATGAGGCCCAGGCTCTCCGGGCTGAGTTGTTGGAGGAGATTCGGCTGCTCACCAATCTTGAAACCTCGCAACAGAAGCTGCTGCAGATCGTTCTCATGGGGCAGCCGGAGCTGGATATCGTGCTAGACTCCCCCGAATTACGGCAGCTGAAGCAGCGCGTTTCCCTGCGTTGTCAGTTGCAGCCGCTGGATGGCCCGCAGACCCATGCCTACATACTGGCGCGGCTGGAACGTGCTGGAGCGGCTCCCGAGCCAGCCATCTTTTCCCCTGAGGCACTGGACAAGATCCACGAATATTCGCGGGGCATTCCGCGCATTATCAATAACCTTTGCGAGAACTCCATGGTGAACGCTTTTTCCAACCAGCAGCGGCCGGTCACCGGCGATATGATCACGGAAGTTGCGTCGGACTTCCGTTTGATAAGTCCGGCCCTGCCGGAGGAAGTTCCGCTGCCTTTGGCCGCACGCGAGGAAAGCAGCGAAGGCATGCTGCGTTCGCTGTTCCGCTTACTGCGTACCATGGATAACCAGGAATTGGAAAACGACAAACCGATGCAAACTACTGCCGTGAGGAGAGTCTAACCATGAGTCGAGTGTACGAAGCATTACAGCGGTCCCAAGGTGATAGTCCAAGTGCCTCGCCCTTGGTTCCCGATCAGCCAGAAACTGCAGCAGCCGGGGCCTCGGGGGTGGGTATCGCCGCCGCCGAACCGGTTGAGGCGAATTGGCTGAGAGTGCCAGCCGATCGGGTCCTTCATCCCACTCCCACGCCGGAGCAGCGCCTGGTGTCATTGGCCGATCCGGACAGCAAGGGAGCCGAGATGTTCCGGGTACTAAGTACCCGGCTGGCCCACATGCAGAATAAGCGTCGCCTGCAGAAACTGCTCATCACCAGCTCGGTTTGTGACGAAGGCAAGTCGGTGGTGGCCGTCAATCTGGCATTGTCGATGGCCCGTCGCCCCAACGAACGCATTCTGCTGATTGAAGCCGATCTCCGCCGCCCCACCGCTAGCACGTTGTTGACCTCGGCGCCCCTGCTTGGGATCTCGGAGTGGAGCGCAGGCAAGTTAGCGCTGGAAGACGCGCTATACCAGGTGAGTGGTCTGCCGCTATGGTTTCTGGCCGCCGGCCAACCCATGGCTGAGCCAATGCCTCTGCTGGAATCGGCCCGTTTCGCCAAGATGCTGGAAGCGATCTCGTCCAGCTTCGATTGGGTGATACTCGATGCGACCCCCATGTTGCCTATGGCCGACTCTGCCTCGCTCGCCCGTCTATGTGACGGTGTGCTAGTGGTCGTCCGCGAAGGCTATACTCGGCGCAAAGTGCTCAACAAGGCGCTCGACTCCATCGAGAAGTCCAAGCTTCTGGGCACGGTGCTGAATCAAGCGTCCATGTTGAACATTGATTACGATCGTTACTACGGCAGTAACAATTCTTCAGGTAAGGCAAAGAAGGAAGCCAAGAAACAAGCGAAGAAGGAAGCGGAGAGCGCAAAAGCGGCTTCGGCATGATTCGTTTGTTCAACGCCTATTTCCCTACCCGTACGCTGTTGCTTACGGTGACCGAGGCCATACTCGTCACCTTCGGCTTTGTACTGGCGGTAGTGCTTTGGGCAGGAACAACCGCAGACGCCAACATCTATCTTCTGTACGACAACGGCTTGGGACGAATTGGCCTGATCGTTGGGGTCTTCGTTCTGTTGATGTACTACTTCGATCTCTACGACTCCATTGTGCTGTCCAATCGCCGCGAGGTGGTGACCCGGCTGGTAGGCGTATTGGGCTGCTCGTTCGTCACCTTGGCAGTGCTCTACTATGCTTTTCCCGAAGTCCGGCTGAGCGGCAGTACATTGTGGGTCGGAGTGGCGATTGTCGGCATCGCAGTTCCGGCCTGGCGCAAACTCTTCTTTGTGCTGAACCGCTCTCCCCGTTTTTCGGAACGCGCTATTTTCTATGGGGATGGTCCTTTGGCGGGACCGCTGATGGAGGAGGTTGGCAATCGCTCCGAGCTCGGGGTGCGCATTATTGGGTTCGTCGGCCAGAGCACTTCCCTGGCGCCCAAAGTTCCCCGATTCGATGACAGCGATCTGGAGCAGGTAGCGCTGCAGCATAACGTGCAGCGCATCGTCATCACCATGGGTGATCGTCGCGGCAAACTGCAAGTGGACAAGCTGCTGAAGCTGAAAACCTGCGGGGTCTACATTCAGGACGGTCCCGAATACTACGAAAGTATCACCGGCAAGATCCCCTTGGACTCCCTGCGCCTGAGTTGGTTGCTATTCTCGCCCGGATTCCACGTGCGCACGGCTCTCCGTTTGTACAAGCGGCTGGTCTCGCTGGTTTTGGGAGGTCTCGCCATCGTGGTGACGTCACCGCTGATGCTGCTGGCCGCCGTTGCCATCCGCTTGGACTCACCGGGGCCGGCCATTTTCCATCAACAACGGGTTGGTGAACGTGGGAAGCTGTTTACCGTGTTCAAGTTCAGGTCCATGTACGCCGGCTCGGACAAGAAGAAACTGACGCCGGTTGAAGATGGAGATCCACGCGTCACGCGGGTCGGTAAATGGCTGCGGCGGACGCGGGTCGACGAATTGCCGCAGTTGTTCAACATCGTGAAGGGCGATATGGCTTTTGTCGGTCCACGCCCTTTTGTTCCGGAGCAGGAAGAGGAATGCGCCGCCAATATTCCGTTCTATAAGGAACGCTGGCTGGTGAAGCCGGGCGCTACCGGCTGGGCACAAATCAACCGCGGCTATAATGCCACCCTGGAAGACAACCGCGAGAAGCTGGCTTACGATCTGTTTTATATAAAGAACGTCTCCTTCGGGCTCGACCTTTTCATTATGTTTTCAACCGTGAAAATCCTTCTTCTGGGAAGAGGAGGTCGCTGATCCAGTAGCGCGAACTCCCGCCGAAGGCGGCAAGCGGTTCTGCTCCGTATACGGTATTCTTGAATGGCAAGAATGTTGTAACTAACACGCTTCGTCACGGATGTGAGGTTCTAGCGGGCTGCTGAAAAAGTCCTCAAAGCAGATTCCTCGCGGGCTGAAGTCCGCTCGGAATGACAAGAATAAAGGGCTTAGGACGGCGCAGCTGAAGGTGCGCTCCTTCGAAACATGTCGAAATCCGACTTTTTCAGTAACCTGCTAGCAAGCTAACCCGGACGGGAAGCGAAGGAGAAACTTGATTATGAAGAAGGCCTTGATCACCGGCATTTCCGGGCAAGACGGCAGCTATCTTGCCGAATACCTCTTGGATCTCGGATATCGCGTCTACGGCTTGGTGCGTCGTGAGTCCGGAACCATGCGCTGGCTCAATCATATCCAGGACAAGGTTGAAATCCTGTATGGTGACATGCGCGACACGGTCTCGTTGGAAGTCGCTTTTGCCAAAGCTTCGCCGGATGAGGTTTATAACCTTGCCGGACAAGTCTTCGTGCCCACCAGTTGGCATATCCCCGCCGAGACTTTCGACATTAACGTGGGAGGGCTGGCGCGGCTGTTGAACATCATTGACCGTCAAAAACCCGATACCCGCGTTTATCAGGCGTCGAGCTCTGAAATGTACGGCAACTTGGACGGACTGCGCAGCGAGGAAACGGTGCTGGCTCCGACATCGCCCTACGGAGTCTCTAAGACCGCCGCTCACGGTTTGTGCGGAGTCTATCGCGCGCGTGGGGTTTTTGCTGTCGGCGGCGTTCTTTTTAATCATGAGTCCCCGCGGCGCGGACCGGAGATGGTGACCCGCAAAATTACCCTGGTGGCGGCCGACTGGGCACAGGGTAAGAAGAACAAGCTGAAGCTGGGCAACATGCAGGCGCGGCGCGACTGGGGATTCGCCGGCGACTACATTCGTGCGATGCATGCCATGCTGCAGCAAGAGAAGCCCAACGACTACGTGATCGCCACCGGGGAGTCGCACAGCGTGTACGAATTCGTGGTGGAAGTCTTGCGCTGCCTCGATCTCATTCCTGCTGGAGCCAATGTCGCCGACGTGGTAAACGAATACGTCGAGGTCGATCCCAAGCTGTTCCGCACCGGAGAAATTCACGATCTGCGCGGCGATGCGAGCCTGGCGCGGCGGGCCTTGAATTGGCAACCTGAGGTGGATTTCAAGGCCCTGGTTCGCATGATGGTGGATTCGGACACGGCATCCGCGAAGCAAGGCCAGGCCCCTAAGCTCCAGTTTGCCCCGACTAGTGTGTAAGCCGTGCCTCGTGGGACGACTGTTTAAGTTTCCGGTGAGTTAGCCGCCTTGCCTGAACCGGCACTTGGAATTCCATTGGCGGCCCTTGACAGATAATGGCCTACGCCACGAATCGCCGGCCGCCCTGATCCTTCCAGAGTCGCCGCCAGTTCTGCCAGCACGGGTGGTTTTCGCCACAGCATCAATGTCGTGTACAACGCTGCTCCAACGACTGCGGTAGTCAGAAGTTGAACCACGGCATTCTGAACGCCGAGGCGCCGTAAGCCGTAGAGCCAACTGCCCGCCACTGCCGCCATCATCAAGCCGTAGGACAGTGAAGGCCACACCGCGCGGAAAAAGGTCTTCAGAGACAAACCCACTAGGCGAAATGGAATTGCCAACGAAGGAAGCAGCAGGGCCGTCCAGACAATTGCATACGAGGTGGCAACTCCCATGATTCCCCACCGCAAGCCGACCACAAAGGACAGCACATAACATAGGCTGGCGAAAATCTGCCAGCGAAAGAGAAGGTCGGTCCGGCCTTGGGTGTTGTAGATCAGACTGGTCGGGTCATACAACGTCTGCAAGGCGCCCAGCGGTCCGAAAACCAGCAGGAGGCCGGCAACCGGCAGCCATCGCGGCCCCAGAAAGACGCGAACGAAGGGCTGGGCGGTTACTGCCAGGCCGAACATGACGGGAATCGTTATCAGCCCGATCAATCGGCTGGTCCGCAAGTAAGCCGCCCGGAAGCGCTCATGGTCGTCGGGGAATTTGGCCATTGCCGGGTAGACCACTTGGCCCAGCATCTGGCCGAAGCCGGTAAGCGGATAGGTCATCAGCATGTATCCCATCTGGTAAAAGCCGAGAGGCGTGCTACCCAGGAAGCGACCGACAAGCACGTTGTCAGCGTTCCTGGAAAAGTAGTTCAGCACGTAATATCCGCTCAGATGCGAGCCAAATGACAGGATGCGCCGCGCGTCCGGAACTCGGAAGACCGCCAGTACCCGGATAGGAGCCAGCTTCCACACCGCAACCATGATGGTAAAGCTGGCCACCAGGTTGGCAGCAACCAGGGCGGACACCTGCCCCCCAGCCAGTGCAATCGCAATTGCGGCCACGGTTGCGCAGACGGCGCCGAGCGTCTGGGCAAAGGCGAGCTTCCGGAACTCCATCGCCCGGCTCAACAGGGCCATGGGCACGACACTGAGCGCGCCCATGAAGAACGAGAGGGCAAGAAACTGCAGGATGGTGGCGACGCGCGGCTCATGAAAGAACCGCGCCGCCGGCCACGAGATCAGGACCAGAAGCAGGGTCACCGCCCCGCCCGTCATCGAACTGAGCCAGAACCCGGTGGAGGCGAGCTCGTCGGGCATCTCGCGCTCCCGCACCAAAGCCGTTCCGGTTCCCATATCCCGGATGGTCTCGAGCAGGTTGGTTACCAAGACGGCCATGCCGACCAATCCGTAGGCCGACGGCGGAATCCGGCGTGCCAGCACCGAAACGGAGGCGATCTGCAGCACCTGGCGGGCGATCTGGAAGGAAGTGATCCAGGCGACGCCGGTGGCCGTTTTCTGCGTTAACGAAGGGGGGGGAGTGGTCATACCTGGTTCAGTGGGCCATCCTCTGCAGCGCGGCACGAACTTGTCCACACGCGGTCGGTTATCGATCGCGTAATTCAAGGAAGTGGATGGTGGCCCGCGCCAGCCGTGGAGCGCTGGCGCCCAGTCGATTCTACCAGCCGGCGTAAAATAGCTTGTTCATGTGCTCGAAGGCGCTGCTTGCCAGCCCTCCGCATGATCGGCTATAAGCAGAGTGGGCCTGCTCAACGTAGATCGCCGACAGGAATGTTCCCGCAAGCTGTTTTAGACTTGGAGACAGTGATGCTTAGAAGAAGGAGGGCGTTCCGCTGCCCGCATCGCTAAGTTTTCTGTGGGTGGTTGACTTTGACTACCCCACCCGGCTACATCACGGCGGGGTGATACGCTTTGTCAATTATTCCCGTGAATTATTACTGCGTGGACATCGAGTTTACCTGGCAACACATTTCGACCCAGCCTATCGGGAGGAGAGCCTACTCTGGTTCGCGTCCTTAAGAGAACAGGGCATAATTACTGAGTTTTTCGAGCTGTCCTATTTTCCGCAGCGTTGGCAATTCTGGTTGGCCGCGCGGGTGATGCATCCCGGAGTAGGAAATTGGGTCCTCCGTAAGTATCAGAATGCGACGACACAATCTGTAAAAGAAACTATTTCGAAGCTCAACATTGATATTCTTATAGTGTCCAGCCGGCGCTTGCTCTTTCTGGTCGATACTTTATCGTTGTACAGGCCATGCCTGATTGATTTCTGCGACTGTGCCTCTCTCTACCTGGCGCGCGAAATCCAGCATTCCCTTAATACAAACAAATATAAGCAACTACTGCGAACGTTACCATACTTTCTGTCCGTACTTAGCGAGGACCGATACTATGCGCGACGAAGTACAGCGAACCTTGTGGTATCGCCGGTCGATCGGCGCGCTTTGGCCCGAGTCGCTGGTAGTAGTTCAAAGATTTACACGATCCTAAATGGAGTGAAATTGCCGGCGCAACTCGACGCTACGAAGAAGGTTCCAAACCGGCTGATATTTTCCGGTAATATGAATTTCCCCCCGAACTGCACCGCTGCGTTGTGGTTTCTCGACAATGTTTTCCCACTCGTCGTGGAGCAAATTTCCGGTGCCCATCTAGTTCTCGCGGGGGCCAATCCTCCCGCGGTCCTTAAGGAGCGTGCGAGCCACAATGTAGCGATTACCGGCTATGTGGAGGACCTCAATTATGAGATAGCCTGTAGTGCGTTGTATCTTGCGCCGCTAAAGACTGGCAGCGGATTCAAGAACAAAGTGGTGGAAGCGGTTGCCAACCATACTTATCTGGTAGCTACTTCGGTCGCGGTCGAGTTCCTAGACGAATACACCCGCGATCTGATTGCCGTCGCCGACGCTCCCCGCGACATGGCAGATGCGATTATTCGCCTATTGCGTGATCCGGCAGCCTGCGAGTCTCAACTGGCAAGGCTGTACGACCATATACGGTCGAATTTTACGTGGTCAAAGCGGACGGATGAGCTGTTGGAAATTATCGATGCCTGTGTTAGCGAGTCGCGTCCGTAGCGTGAGTGGCACCGGATGCCGCTGTTGACCCGGCCCACGGGTCTTTCGGTTTCTCACAAACTATACGGTATCCGGAAGCGCCGCTCCCTCGCCTCTAATGACACGAGCCGGGCTGCCCACCGCGACCGAGTCCGCTGGAATTGGACGGGTAACGACCGACGCCGCGCCTATGGTGGTACGCGGACCCACATCGGCCATTACGATAGCTCCCGCGCCCAGCCAGCAATCCGCACCGACGCTGACGTTCTTGAAGTCGCCTGCTTCATAGAACGCGCCGGACGCATCCCTTATGTGCTGATGCTGACCACTGAGAATCTGCACGGCAGAGGCGACCTGGGTACCTTCTCCGATAGTCGCCTTTCCCATAATGCAATAGCTGCCGATATAAACTCTGGCGCCCACTCGCGCCTCCGGATGAGCAAAAAAAGTACCGAAGGAAATCCGGCTGGACATGTGGCACTCAGCCAGAGTCAAGCGATAATAGGCAACGCGAAAGTAGTCGCCAATGCCACCCGGAACGGTGGCGCAAGACTGCGCGAAAAATGCGTAGATTGGCTTCACCCGGCCAAAGCCAGACAGCGCGGCGATAGGCGCCGCAGCTACCAGAAATACGCCGTATAAGGAGTTCTTTAGAAGTTTTCGAATCACGGTGCCATCGTAACCATCAGCAATGCCCGAGGGCTGATCTCTCAAACACGAATTCGTTACAACCTGGCGTCCCGGCGCTGGTTAGCAGCCGTGTGAGAATGAAGCCACGCTTCCGGTAAAAGTCGAAAATCTGCTCCGGTTTCGCAACCTCGAAGGGATAACCTCCGACCCAGTCGATTAGATCCTGCCAGAAGGACATGCCGCGTTGGTTCTTGCCATAATCCCTGATAGTTTGAAACGGTCTACCGCGAAGGAAGTCTTTCACCAGCCGTCGCCAATAGAGGACCCAAAAGGAAGGCCAAACCGCCAGGAACCGCAAACCTCGGGGCGCTTCATTGTAAAACTTCTTTACTTTGGTCCAGCGGCGGCTGGCCGTACCTTGATCATTGTAAATTGCGATGAAAAGCTTTCCACCGGAGGCCACCAGAGGCGCGGTATTGGCCAGCGCCGTCCACATCTGGCCGGTATGATGCAGCACGCCCCATGAATAAACAACGTCGAACTGCCCAAGAGATTCGAGATAATCAACGTCGAGAGCCGAGCCAGCTTCGACCCTCCACGACTGGTCGTCGGGATAGTAACGTCGCCTTAACTCGGCAGTACAGTTGACGGAATTGGGATCATAGTCGAAAGAGTGGACCCGGGCCCCCAGGCGCCTCGCCGCCAGGCTGAACAAGCCGCTGCCGGACCCGATGTCGAGAAAGCTGCGGCCGGCAAGGCTTTCCGTCTGCAGCATGTTCTGGAGCGAGGTGACCGCTTCGGCGATCTTATCGTCATCGAGGGTCTGCAGAAACCACGCCCAGTTCTTACCGAACTCGAAACGCTGGCCGGCAGCAACTTCTGTTGCGTGTTGAGTCATGCCCGAAGGGCCCCCATGATGTACTCGACCATGCCCAGGCGTCAGGCGCCGAGGCGTGGCTTTGATTGTCGCATACCATTTCATGGAATTGGAACGGAGGTGAAAGCAGAGATTCCAGATTGACTCACATTCCGCGGCATCGCGGCGCTCGGTTTCGGTTAGCTCCGATGCGGCAGGAGTGATAGCATTTCTAAATACCATGTGTGGGATTGCTGGATTTCTCCTCCGGGACAACAGCGCGCAAATTGCGGACGTGCGGGCCATGTGCGACCTCATCCGGCACCGTGGGCCGGACGACGAAGGCATCTTTATCGATGGCCCATGCGGCATTGGAATGCGCCGACTTAGCATCATTGACCTCAGTACCGGTCATCAGCCGATCGCGAACGAAGACGGTACGGTCTGGGTGGTCTTTAATGGAGAGATTTACAACTACCAGGAACTACGCGACGATCTGATCCGCAAAGGCCATCGCTTTCGCACCAACAGCGACACCGAAACCCTGGTCCACCTCTACGAGGAAGAGGGCACCGACGGGCTGCATCGGCTACGGGGGATGTTCGCCTATTGCATTTGGGACTCGCGGAAGCGCAAGGTCCTGCTGGTTCGCGACCGTTTCGGCAAGAAGCCGCTCTACTACGCCCAGACGCCCAACGGCTTCTATTTCGCCAGCGAATTGAAATGCCTGCGGATGGCCGGCGTTCCGCTCGATCTCGACACCGACGCGCTGCGTCTCTATTTCCAGTTCACCTACATTGCCGAGCCCTACAGCCCCTTCAAGGCGATTCGCAAACTGATGCCGGGATGCTGGCTCGAGTGTTCGGTCGATGGCGCGATCAAGCAGGGCCGCTACTGGAAACTGCCTCCTTTTTCGGAAGAAAACCAGAATGGGTGCAACGAAGCCCAGACCTGCGAACAGATACGCGAGTTGTTCGATGAAGCAGTACGCATCCGCATGATCGCCGACGTGCCCCTGGGAGCGTTTCTGAGCGGCGGCATCGATTCGAGCTTAGTGGTGGCCTCGATGGCCCTGCAGTCGCGCGAGCCGGTCAAGACATTTTCCATCGGCTTCGAGGAGGCCGCTTACAACGAGCTGAAGTATGCGGCGCTGGTGGCGAAGAAATATAAAACCGAGCATCACGAAATTGTGGTGCGGCCCGATTCACTCTCGCTGATCCACAAGTTGGTGCGCCATTACGATGAACCCTTTGCCGATTCGTCGGCGATTCCCACCTACATCGTCTCAGAGTTTACGGCCCGATACGTCAAGGTGGCTCTCAGCGGCGACGGCGGCGATGAATTCTTTGCCGGCTATCCGATCTTAGGACTGGTGGAGAAGTACGCCTTCCTCGATCGCGTGCCGCGACCGCTGCGCAAGCTGATGCGCTTGACGGCGGATGCGCTACCCTACTCCGCGTATGGCAAGAATTTTCTGCATGCCATCGGCTCTCCCACGGCGCTGGAGCGATATTTCAATCTGAATTACGTTCCTTATTTTCTGCGCAAGAGAATGTTGACCCCGAAGTATATGCTGCCGGCCGATGCCGCATTCCTGCAGAAGATGCTACCTGACAATTTCCTGCCTGAGGGTACCGACATCCGCTCCCAACTGATGTACTTTGAGGCGACCAATCTGCTTACTGGTGACTTTTTGGCAAAGGTGGATCGCGCCTCCATGGCCGCTTCGCTGGAGGTCCGCTGTCCGCTGCTGGACCACCGCTTCGCCGAATTCGCTACTCGCATTCCCACCAGTTGGAAGTGGCAAAACGGCAAGGGCAAACGGATTTTGCTGGAAGCGCTTGGCGATCGCCTGCCTCCGGAGCTGTTGACGCGGCCGAAAATGGGCTTTGGTGTCCCCATCGATCACTGGTTTCGCGGACCGCTGCGCCAGCTGGTGCACGACAGTTTGCTGGGCAAGAGCTTCCTCGACCGCGGAATTGTTTCTCCAGACTTCGTGCGCTATCTGCTGCAGGAACATGACAGCGGACGCCGCAGCAATCATCACCAGATTTACGCGTTGCTCATGCTGGAGCTGTGGTTCAAGAACCTGGAGGAGCCGCTCGTGGCCGAGAGCCAGATGGTCCCTTGCGCAGCTCCTGCGATTGGCTGACTTGAGTTGGGAAGCTGCACAAGGATTTCGGCCGAACCCAAGAACTGCAGACTCCGTCTAATGGACCGTCGGGCCGGGCGGAGTCTTGCCATCTGACTTCTTGTCACCGGCGACCGGTGTAGTACCCGCGATTGCCGCTTCCAAAGCAGCCATATCAACTCCCGCCAGCGCGCCGTCGCTCGTCTGCGTCCATTTTGGCGTAGCCAGTTGATAGTTTCTGGTTGCACCATCTGCGAAAGTGACCTTCGCCTGGACTGAGTTCTTGGGAGGGAAGGATTGCACCCGGTCGCTGCTCGACGCATACATCACGTTACCGTAAAAGCGAGGGGCCAGAGGCGAAGGATCGCCCATGTAATATTCTAGTCCCTTTATCCCGCCATAAATGGTCACCAAGCCACAATCGCCGTTGAGCTGTCGCATCATGACGTTGTCCAGAATCCAGACATTGTGGGTCGCGGAAAATCTTGCCGGCGGGGTACAGTTCCACGGCGTCTGGGGAAGCTGGAAATAAATTGAGTTCCAGAGGGTCGATAGATCGCTCATCAGCACCGTGTTGTGCTGAAAGACGAAGTCCATTTCTCCGGGATGGGTAGTGTTGCCACCGTCGAATTTCAAACCGACGTGCTGATAAGTGTCTGGGTTGGGGCTTAGCAGCATAAGGTTATTGTCGATCCAAACGCGCTTGCTTTCACCCGGATTGGTACAAGCGGGGTAGTATGGTGCCCGACACATGTCATCCTGTTCCAGCGTGCCAATGCCCGCATCAACGTTAGTCAGAATATTGCTCTGGAGCAGGATGTCATTGACAACCGAGATGTTTCCGCTTTGGCTGGGACGGACCGTAAATGCGATAGAGCCGCCCATCTGTCCGCTTACCCAGGTGTTTTCAAAGACATTTCCGGTAACGACGACGCGACGCGCGCTCTTGAACTCCAGGTTGTTTTTTTCCACCCATTGGTTGCTGGGACTACTGGGACAATGCGCGCCATTCCGCAACAGCGACCCTGGCGGGACCGTACCGTGAACCCCGCAGGATTCCCAAGCCAGCGGCTTGAAGAAATGGTTTCTGCGAATCTCAATGTCGGAGGGGACGTATGGATTGCCAGAGTCTCCAGCTCCGCCGAACATGACATCTTCCGAGGTGGCCGACAGAAAGTTGTTGACGATCTTCATCGGACCAGGCGTGCGATAGGAAAGGATGGCTTGCGAATCCATGGTGGAGTCGTGAATCTCCGAAATATAGCTGTCGATGATTGCGACAGATATACCGTTGGCAGCCACGCCTTCCCGGACATCCTGCGTGTCAGAACCGTGTATGTAGCACCGGTCTATGGTTATGTTCTTGGGAAACTCGTCCGTCGGCGCCAGTGCAGGGGCCACACGCTTGGCAAGGCTGCGAATCTTGGCCTCGACTTTGGAGGTAATGAAGTCTATGTTCACCAAGCTATAAGCGCGAACCGCACCCGCCGCCGGGGTGATCTCAAGACCTACGAGTCGATAGTTGCTGGCTCCAGGTAGCACCTCAATGGCTGAGTCGCTGTTGGCTGTTTGAATCTTGGGCATGGAGCTTGCGTCGGCGGGCGAAGCTCTCTGGCCAGGATGGACCCTGCTCTCGATGGCGGAGCTTTCAATGTAGATCCAACCCTCGCCTGCCTTTGGCCGCAACACAAAATTGCCGGTGAAAGTCGCGCCCGCCTCTATTAGGACCGTGTCGCCGGCGTGCGCCGCATCCAGGACAGCCTGCAAGTCTTCGCCGTTCCGAACATGGAGTGTGGACTTACCCGGACGGTGGTAGGAAGTATCAAGGTAAGTTCGAGGCGGCTCCGGGACAGGCGGTTGCGGAGCTTGGGCCATGGCAATACCAACTAGTACAAAACCGAGAATTAATTCTTTGCGCATAAGTAATCAGAGTCCGTGAGTGTAGGAGGCCGAACCATTTCAGCTGAACTTAATTTTTTTCGGTCGAGGCGCAACAGGGAATCGCCGCCGCCGGCAGATTCTAGTGTTCTCCGGGTTTCACCGTCGCGCGAAAATGGTGTAAGTATCATTCTCAAAAACCGGCCGATATTCCGACTGGAGGCGAGTAGTGATATAGCGAGCGATTTCGGGACTGTCGTGACCAAACTTCTCGATGAGTCCGCGGTAATTGTCCCCCATGACAATAAAGCGTGGGTCCACGTGGGAATAATATCCTAGCCGGCAGTCGTCGAGAAACGCGCTGTCAAAGCCCAGCGCAAAAGCGAGTTCCGGTTCGCCCACTACCAGGTCCGCGGGCCCCGCGTGCGCTTTCAGGAAGGCCACTGCCGGGAGGTAACTGCGATGGTACTTATCGCGCACTACTACGCTGGCAACAGCGGCCAGTTGCAGTGCAATGAAAGCGGCCACCGCCAGGGCAACGGCCTTGGAAGGGAGCGCAGGATTACTCCAGCACCAGAAGATCCAGACGGCCAGCAGCGCACTGAAAAAAGGGACAGTATAGATCAGGTATACCGGATGTTTGACCGATTGCGAAGTCAGAAACAGCACATGAATTGCGGCCAGAATGAGCAACACTCGGATGCCCGGGCGACGCCGCAGTGCGCTAACCGAGAGCGTGCCCACCACGCCCGCCAGATAACCGAGCAACAGTAACACCTTGATCTTGGCAATCGGCGGCGCCCCCGCCTGAAAGCCGAAAGCCAGCAGATAGCGGTTGATTTCATTCCGCAGTACGAGCCAGGGTGTCTGAATATTACTCAGGCGGCCGGAGGCGTTGCTACCGAACTGCACCAGGAAGAGTTTAGGGTCTTCGGAAATATACAGTCCCCAGCCGACAAGGCCCACTAAGTAAGGAACTGTCGCGAGAACTAGCTGCCGCCACCGGATCGAATGGCGGTCATAGTAGAACATCAGGAACAACACACCGCACAGGCTGAGCACGCCTCCATTAGGGTGGGTGAGGCCGCTCAAGACCACCAGGCTGTGAGCGCAAATCATTGCGAGATTGAGGTTACGCTTTCGTAAGACCAGATAGGAGGCGAGCGCGCCATAGCCTAATGCGGCGCTCATCATGTCCATGCGTCCATCCGCCGCCCTCATAATGAAGACAAAATCAGTCGCCAGCAGCCCAACCGTGAGTATCGCAATGTCCACATCTTCGGTTAGGGCGCGCATAATCAGGAACCACGACCACAGCGCCGCCAGTCCCCATAGCATCGAAATACTACGCATTGCCAACAGGCTGAAGCCGAAAAGCTTATACCAGCCGGCCTGCAACACCAGGTGCAGAGGCATGATCCAGTATGTGTGTTGGTTCAAACCGAACGTTTTTGGGTCATCGGGCGCGAAGGCGAGCACCGGCGTGATAAGTTTGCCATGTACTGCTAGATTGAATCCAGGAGAAGCGATCCAGGCCTCGTCACACCAGGGAATGCGGGTAAGCGCCACCGAAACTGTGGCCGCCAGAAACAAGGCCGCGATCGCGAGCAGCAACACGGTTTGCCGTTGTGTCAAACTCGTAGAGGTCAATCCCTCACTGTACCATAGCGCTTAGATGTCTCTTGGCGGCTGGTAGCAGTCATTATGGACCGCGTAAGAGCTTGAGTACGGAGCTTACAGTTCCGAGTCCAGCTTGGCGGTGAAGATGGCAGCCCCCGCAGGGGCGAGATGAAATCCGTCCCTGAACTCGGATTTGTCCATGCGTCCGGCTCCCACCGGAACCAGCACGCGGATACCGATCTCACGTCCCAATGCGGCTAGATCCTCAGCGTGATCTTCGGTCAGTGTCGGCGGAATCAGTATCGTGCAGCGGCTGCCGTACCTATCGCAGAGCGCCTTGAGTTCCTTCAAGCGCGGCCCGCTTCTGAGTAGCACCTCGGAAACGGGAATGTTCGAAGCGGGACGGGCGCCGAGAACAACGGTCATGTTGACGACGTCGGGCATAATTTGTCCCAGCAACCACTTTCTGAGTTCGACCCGGGTCCCGAACCATGCGCTCCAGTGAGCAAAGAAATAGTTAGTGGTAGTAGTGGCGTCGAAGTGCTCGCGCCGGGCCAAACTAGGGACGACGGCACTGTCCAGATATCGAGCGGTGAACTCCCCTCGCATATCATCGGCGATGACCTGACCAACGGAAAGGCATAGCACCACATCGTGAGGCCGGCTGCCCTGCCGAAACACCGTCTGCAAGATGTAATACAGGTCCACATAGTTGGTTTGTTCGATTACGAGACGATGCACGTCATACCTTGGCGCCAGCGCACTTCGAAGCGAGTCAAAATCGACGCCCTCTAGTAGAAGTGAGTTTCCCAGAAGTAGCATGGTTGGCTTTCCCGCGGGCGTATTAGGCGGGAGCGCGAGGGAACTGCGATACTCCTGGTCGATGCGCCGCTGAATCCGGCTCATACGCCCGAGAGCGAACCTGGCGCCAGCTTCCGCCATCAGTCCAATGAGGATTATGCCGAGAAGTACCAGGGCAATGCTACGGTGAGTCCTGGTCATGGTTGGGCCCTGCTCAGAACTGGAAATAGATGAAAGCATTCGCCTGGTTGGCTCCAAACAGAACAATCGCTAGAATGCTGGCCAAAGCCACCCCGACACGCTGAAAATGCGGGCGGCTTTGAAATAGGTACTCGTCTCCCGTGGCCTCCAGACCCAGATCCAAAGCAAATAGAGGCAGCGAGAACAAAATCAGGAATTTTGCCGCAGCCATGTAAGACGGTTGCCAGTTCCAGTGCGCCAGGCCGCCAATCATCTGCCAGGCTGCGCTCAGGGATTCAGCTCGAAAAAATATCCAGGTAAAACATACCACGTGGAAGATAAGGATGCGTCTGAGCCAAACCGCGAGGAAGGGAGCGCTCAAGCGGTCTTGTGCGATGCCCAGCACGCGCTCCAGGGCGAGCCCGGCGCCATGAATTCCACCCCATATGACGAAGGTCCAATTGGCGCCATGCCACAATCCCCCAAGCAGCATAGTGGTAAGAAGATTGGAGTAGGTCCTCGATTCTCCCTTGCGATTTCCTCCCAGCCGGATATAGAGATAATCCCGCAACCAAGTGCTCAGGCTAATATGCCAGCGGCGCCAAAATTCTTGCAGGCTTTGGGCAAAATATGGCTGCCGGAAATTGATCATGAAGTGGAAGCCGAGGATCTGTGCGGCACCACGAGCAATGTCGCTGTAGCCGCTGAAATCACCGTAAATCTGCCAGGCAAAAGCGTAAGTGCCGAGCAGCACAATGGGAATGTTGGGGTGGCCAAACTTGCCGCTGAAGGCGGCATTGGCAATCAAAGCGCAATTGTCAGCAATGACGCACTTACGAAACAGACCTTCGGCGATCAAGATCATGCCGTCGAGTGATTTGTCTCCATCCCAGAATCGCGGCTTCTGCACTTGCGGTAGTAAGTGATCGGGTCGCTGAATCGGTCCCGCGATCAAGTGGGGAAACAGGCTGATGAACAGAGCATAGTCAATAAAACGGTCTGCAGGTTCGATCTTGCGGTTGTAAACGTCAACAATGTAAGCGACCTCCTGGAAGGTATAAAACGAGATCCCGGGAGGAAGGATGATGTTTAGAAAAGTGACAGACGGCTGAGACACCCCAAAGGCCTGAATGACGTGAACAAAAGAACCGATAAAGAAATTGAAGTACTTGAATGTTCCAAGAATTCCGAAATTGACAATCAAAGAAACCAGCAGCAACTGTTTACGTCTGGCGTCACTCGACGCACGCGCAATTGCATGTGCAATGAAGTAGTCGACGATGGTCGAGCCGATCATCAATAAAAGGAAGCGCCAATCCCACCAGCCATAGAAAAAATAACTCGCACCCAGCAGAAACAAGTTTTGGGCGCGAAAACCAAGGCGCCAATAGGCGACCACAACCAAAATCAAGAATACGAAGAAGATAGGCGAATCGAAGAGCATGCCAGGCCCGGTGGTTTGGAGGTTGAGGCAGGATTGTAGCCCAAGAGACGAACCTGGGTCTAGAGCAGTTCTTCAAATGCTGGTGAGGCTGAAGGAGTACCCAGGTCCCAACGCAAAGCGCGCCCTTTTATAACGCATGCCGTACGCAGTGCGTGTACTGGTGCCCGGAGGCGGCAGGTTGCTGAGGCCGGAGCTTTCGAGATAAATCCACGGATGGTTCGGATTCGCCTTGGCGGGGAGCGTGAAGTTTCCCGAACAGCTGACTGAATTGTTCAAAATGACGGTGTCACCCGGCTGGGCGAGATTCAGCACCAGCTGGAGGGTGGAACTCGAATTGACGTTCCATGTCGCTCCGCCGGTGGGCGGGTTCCAGGTGGTGTCGATGTAAACTCGGGGCAATGTCGGAAATGGTTCTTGCGCGGCCACCAGCATTCGCCGGTTTCGATGTCGAGCATGGCAATGACTGGGAACTCGGATGAAAAATCTCCGCCTATAATCTCATGAGGTTCCTTTCGTCCAAGGCTTGGCCGTCTTGACCTCAAGTTCACTCGGCATTCGTGAGGAGCCGGCGTTGTTATGCAAACCAGCCAACACCACAATTCGAACGCAGGGGCCTACCGTTCCGATTTTTCCTTAGGCGGGGCGGGCCACAAAGCCGTACGTTTTTCATATAAATTAGAGAAGTCAGCCTAATGCTCATCATCCCAACCTATAACGAACGCGACAACATCGCAACCCTGGTTAGCAGGATCCGTGGTGCGGCGGGCAATGAACCCATCCTCTTCGTGGACGACAATTCTCCCGACGGTACGGCCGACGAGATCCGCCGTATTCAGGCGACGGACGCCAACATTCACCTGCTGGCGCGGCCGGGCAAGGGGGGCTTTGGCTCCGCTTGTCGTGACGGCATGAAGAAGATCCTGCAGGGAAATGTGGATCCCTACATGATCCAGATGGATGCTGACTTATCACATCCGCCGGAGTCGCTGCCCCGCATGATTGAATTGCTGAAGACGAATCCGGTGGTAATCGGTTCGCGTTATGTGTCGGGAGGCGGAGCCAACGGCTGGGACTTTCGGCGGCACGCCTTGAGTTTCGGAGCGAACATTTACGCCCGGATTTTGACCGGGATACCGGCGCACGATTTAACTGCGGGCTTCGTGGGCTATCAGGCTAACACCCTGCGCCTGCTCAAGCTGGAAGAGATCAGGTCTGAGGGATATGCATTCCAGATGGAGATGAAGTTTAACCTGCACCGAGCTGGAATCCGATTCTGTGAGTTTCCCATTATTTTTCTCGAACGGCGCTCCGGCAAGTCAAAATTCACTCGCAAAATCCTTCTCGAAGGAATTCGCTTCCCCCTCGGAGTCATGGAAAAAAGAATCACCGGCCGTTTGTGACTTTAGGATCGCCGTCGACGGTGAATCGCACCGCACCGGCGGATTCTAGAGTAACCGCTTGCGGCGTTTGAGAGACCCAATCGAACGGCGTCATCAGCAGCCGGAGTTCGGTGATGGCCGTTCGGTGAGAGGGACGCCACCGGGCTTCGTCGGCCTCGAAATAGTTTCCCAAGTCAGCATCGCTCCAGGGATAAAACCAAATATCGGTAGAAACATTTGGCGGCAACACGAACGACTTTAGTTCCCGACTGCCATCGGCGCGGCTGATTTCCAACTGCATCCGCTCCGGCTTACGCAGCTTCCATAATGCGCTGTAGCGCACATTCAGTCGCAGCCGCAAAAAATCAACCGGACCCACGGGCCAAATAGGCGCGCCCAAATCGATCGCCGGGTTCCGTTGCAGGACGGGATAGCTCTTCGCCTCAAGTCCTAGAGGCTGAATTTCCATCGCAATCCCGGCCTTACGAGAATCGTCCCTCTGCAATCCAAAGACTCCCGGCAGCAATTCCTGGGCTGTGCGGTAGTGATGAAACATCCAAAACCATATTTCCGGATTTCGCGTGAGGTTCGGCACCTCATCGATGGCCATGCTCAGATTCGGGTTGGACATATCACCCGGTTTGGCGTCGGGGAAATAGAGGCCCGCCGGCGCCGGTTCGTGCTCCAGACCCTCGATGTTGAGTTGCTTCAAATACGCATCGTGCGCAAGAAACGCCTGCTCGACTCCCTGGGCGACGTTGCGGCGGGAAGTTAGCCCATACAAATATTGATAAGGGAACACCACGATCCAGTCGTTAGCGCCGCTGCGGTTTTGCAGGTAGTTCGATACAACTTGCGCGGTGGCTGCCGCATTGGCCGGATAGCAGGCGCGGTCGATTTCTCGATAACCGGCGGGACAATCGATAATGGGATGCAGGACTTGCCGGTAGCGATAGCGCACCATGGACGGACGGATGATGGGGTTGGCAAGCATCATGGTAGCTCCAGTCGCAATCAAAGTGGCAGCCACGGAGGTTATGCGTCCCCGAAATGAGAACAGAACAATGCCGGTGAAGAATAGTAGGGGGAATATGGCGTAACCGATGTGGTTGCTGTCCGACCGCACTAATCCGCTCTGCAGGGCAACGCAGGCAAAGCCCAATGCGCTCAGCAGAAATCCCGGACGGGCAGCGATGACGACACTGCGGTCGCCTTTTACAATCCATCGCACCAGGAAAACGGCGACTCCCGCGACCAGGGGCGCAAGAAGGTAGACTCGGTCAGCGGGCGACATTCCCGTAGCCGCATTCCATCGATATCCCCGGATGAAGGCCAGCACGGCTTTCCAGAAGCGGAAGTCAAACGCGCTTGCCAGAAAGCAGTTAATAATGACGGCAAAAGCTGCAAGGGCCACACCGAATGACAAGAGGGCGATGAGGTATCGCCGCCAAAGTTGCGTCTCTCTCCAATTTTCGAGCACGATGCCGCCGAGGGAGAGCAGCAGCGCGACGATGCCGTAGATGCCGGTGTCCGCATTGTTCAGAAATGCTGTCGAGCACAGAAAGGCAGCGCCTATCCCCAGCACCCATGGCCTAATCTGTCCCTGTCGCACCGCGTACCAACCCCTGAGCATCACGGCAAAGAGAAAGATGGCAAACGGGGAGCGCACATCAAAGGGCGACCAGTAAACCGAAAGCAGTAGCAGCAGCAAAAATCGCTTCCACGGCCGCTGCTCTGGGAGCAACAACCGGAGCGCCAGATAACTAAGCAGGAACCCGAACCATAGCGGCAGAGTATTAAAGGTATCGTAAAAGGCGCCCAGGGAGACGCCCATCCATCGTCCAGGCGCGCTCGACAGCCATTGAAACAGGGGACCATAGTCGAAGGCCACGTCTCGCCCGTACCATAAACCGCGGGCGGCCTTGAAGTCGGTCTCCAAGGTCCAAGAATCGTCGAACAGTCCTGGCCGCCAGACGATGTGCAGCGTTTTCGACGAGAGCATGGTCGGTGGAACTGTGGCCACGATCAGCAACAGTACCGCCAGGAAGTCCCAATGCTTCCCCAGCCACGCCTTCCCGCGGCTTGATCGGGAAGACGGCGGCGCCGAGGTGCGCTCGTGGTCTAATACGTCCGCGTTCTGCATAGACAGGCGCCATTGTATCGCACCGAATACAGACAAGAAGAGCGGCTACCAGGAGTTGGGCAAAGCGTCGCCGAGTTCAGTGGAGAGCGCCCACTCGATGGATCGCATTTGCTCGGCGGTCAGCTTCTTTCCGTCGCAGGTGATATAGAAAACATCGTGGGCCAGCGGCCCTTCGGTGTCGATGAGCGCTATTTCGATGCTGCACTCTTCGCTGGTCAAGGCTGAGCTGATGGTATGCAGCAGACCGGGACGGTCTTGAGTCACGACTTCGAGCAGAGTGCTGCGCGGAGAGCACTCGTCGTCGTATCGCATCCGCGTCTCCACCGTAAGCTTGACTGGCTTCTGGTCTGCCTTCAGGCGGGACTCCAGCAGAGAATCCAGCCAGGCTTCGCCCATCAGGATCTCCCGCACCGATCGCTTGAAGCGCTCCCGTTCAGTCGGGTTCAGTTCCAGGGTGCGGAAGCGGTCCTTGAAAAAGAAGCTGTCAACCACGATTCCGCTGCGATTGGAAAACGCGGCTGCTTTGGTGATATCCATGCCCCAGCCGTAAAGAATGCCGGCGACAGTGCGGAACAGACCGGGCCGGTCCGCGGTCACTAGCGTCAGTTCCTGCTGCCCGCTGGTGTCCCGCAATCCGAGCTGCACTGGTTCCGCGCCCAGATGACTCGCCATGGTGAAGTGCTGGGCCACCTGTTCCGGCGAATGGGACAGCAGGTAGCGTTGTGGTAATCCATCGAGGAATTGCAGCAGCGCTTCGCGTCGCGCCGGCAATAGGGCAGCAACCTTCTCCGCCGGTTCGTTGCTGATCTCGGCATCCAGTCGTTCTTTATCCGCGCTGCGAACGAAATAAGTTGCCGTCCCCGCATAGAGGCGCCAAAGATCCTCCGCTTTCCATGTCGTCAACGCCTCCGGATTCACCGCCTTGATGTCGGCCAGGGTCATCAGGGTAAGCATCTTCAGCCGCTCGGACGTGCCGATTTTTCCGGCCAATTCGCGGATGGCCACCGGATCGTAGATGTCGCGCCGCCGCAGGGTGGAAGAAATCTCGAGGTGACCGGCAACCAGGAAGCAGACTGTCTGGGCGTCTTCTTCGCAAAGCTGCATACGTTTCACTGTCGCGGCAGCCAGCTGCCGGCTGCTTTGCACGTGATCGGCGCCCTCCAGGCCCTTGCCAGTATCGTGCAGCAATAGCGCCAGGAACAGCAACTCTGGTCGCTCCAACTCCAGCAGCAGGTCGGCAAAAGGCTGCAGGCATATCAGGTGGTTATTTTTCAGCTGATGCAGAACGTCAATGGCCATGAAGGTATGCTCATCGACCGTGTAGCGATGATAGAGGTCGCGCAGAACCAGCAAATCGATGGTTTCGAACTCAGGCACGGCAGGCGTCAAGAGACCTAACGAGTGCATAGTGCGCAACGCTTCGGCAGCGTGCGGCAGGCCCAGAAGCTCGCGCAAGTGCTGCCACAGGTGCCGGTCCTGCGGCATCGTCTCCGCCAGTCGTCGATGAGCGTCGTTCAGCCGGCGTTCGGTCTCCGGACTCAGCGCGACCCCATGCCGGGCAATGAAAGTGAACAGGTGAAGCACCGTCATGGCTTCGCGCGCATCGGACGCTTGCTGAAAATAGACCCGCCCGTCCACCACCGAGAATTCATCGTTGGAGACCCGCGACCGCCAATGTTGGAATGAGCGGAAGAGTGACGAGCGGCCGTGGGAAACCTGACCCAGCAGTTGTGAGTTATTGCGAGCCACGGTTTTGGCGTGGCGGAAATACAGCCGCATCCACTCCGCCGGCGTCACCGGCCCTGACTTAGTGGCCACACCCCGCTCCGCCAACTCTTCCTGGGTTGCCCAGGTCATGGTGTTGTCGTCGCGATCATGGTGATAGTGCAGGTAGCAGCGGCTGGAGCACAGGAACTCCATCGCATCCAGCATCTCGGCGTGTTCCGAGTTCTTTCGTGTACTGATTAGTTCAGGCCGGCGTCCCGCGCCCAGGGCGACGATCATGCCTACCCACCGCGACACATGACAATCGCGCAGTCCGCCGGGACCGTCCTTCAGGTTCGGCTCGAGATGAAAAATTGTGTTGCCGAAACGCTGGTGCCGGACCTGCGTCATCTCCGAAAGCGATTGCAGCAGCACATCGGATTCGCGGCCAATCAACTGCGGCAGGGCCTTGCTGTGCAGCCTCTCGAACAGGCCAGCGTCGCCGGCCAGAAAACGGCCATCCAGTAGCGAAAGCGTGAACTCGACATTGTCCTGGTCGAATCGAGTGCAGTCGGCGAGGGTACGAGTCACAGGACTTACCCGTAAACCTGTATCCCACATTGTCTGACATACGCTGCGCACCTCGTCCTTGATGACGTCACGTGCGGCTTCGTCCTCCGCCAGAAACAACAAATCGATGTCGGAGTGGGGAAACAGCTCGCTGCGTCCGAAGCCGCCCACGGCGATCATCGCGTATCCCGAATTGCCGCGCGCCGAGAAGTATTGGTCCCACAGCGTCAGAGTTAGCCTGTCGACCAGCCGGGTCCGGTCGCTTAACGAGGCGAGGCCTGATCCTGTGGCTTCGAAGTCTCGCCGGATCCGGTCGAACTCGTGACGGTAGAGGCCGCGCAGCGCGAAGTCCGTAGCCGGATCGACTACGCTCCCCATGGGCGATGCTGGCGTCGCTGGCTGCGGCCCGGTCGTCATAGCGCGGTCTCGCCACGTTCGTCGTTGCGGATGCGGATGGCTTCATCGACTCGCGACAGGAAAATCTTGCCGTCGCCGATCTTGCCGGTGCGAGCGGCGTTGGCCATGGCCTGCACGGCGCGATCTACCATTAGGTCAGGGAGCACGACCTCGATTTTCACCTTGGGAAGCAAATCGACCGTGTATTCGCGTCCCCGGTAGAACTCGGTGTGCCCCTTCTGCCTTCCGTGACCGCGAACTTCGGTGACCGTCATGCCCTCCACTCCAATTTCCAGCAGAGCGTCCTTGACGGCCTCGAATTTCGCAGGTTGAATCACCGCTTCCAGCTTTGTCATGGATTAACCTTCACCGGCCTTACGCAGGACCCTCGGGCCGCGATCTACGTCAGCGAAACTTCCCAGGAATAGCCTTCTTCTCCATGCTGGGTCAGGTCGAGTCCTTGCACTTCTTCTTCGACCGACACGCGCACGCCCAGCACCAAATCGACGATCTGCAGAATGATGTAGGTGCCCACCGCGGCCAATGTGATCGCGATCACGACCCCGACAAACTGGTTCCCGAGCTGCCGATAGTTGCCGTCGATCATTCCCAGAGCCAGCGCACGCCCCTGCGCATCTTTGAATATCGGGTTGATCAGCTTGGTGGCGAAGACCCCGGTCAGCAGGGCACCGATGGTACCTCCCGCGCCGTGAACGCCGAAGGCATCGAGCGAATCGTCGTAGCCTAGACGCGCCTTCACCACCGCGACCATGAAGTAGCAGAACACACCAGCGATCAGTCCGATAAGCAATGCCGGCATGGGACCGACAAACCCGGCCGCCGGAGTGATGGCAACCAGTCCGGCGACGCAACCGGAGATGGCTCCCAGGACGCTGGGCTTGCCATTGCGAATCCATTCCGCTGCCGCCCATCCGATGGCCGCCGTCGCCGCCGCGAAGTGCGTGGCCACGAACGCGCTGGTGGCCAGGCTTCCGGCGCTGAGCGCGCTGCCGGCGTTAAAGCCGAACCAACCCACCCATAGCAAACAGGCGCCGATAAAACTGAGCACCACACTGTGGGGGGCCATGGGTTCTTTCGGATAGCCGACGCGCCGGCCAAGATATAAGGCGCAGATCAGCGCCGAAACTCCGGAGGTAATGTGGACAACCGTGCCGCCGGCGAAGTCGAGCGTCGGAAAGCGCCCGCCCAGACTCGCGTTGAGAAAGCCTCCCTTGCCCCACACCATGTGCGCCATCGGCGAGTAAACCAGAAGCGACCACATCACCATGAACAGCAGCATGGCGCTGAACTTCATGCGCTCGGCGAAGGCGCCGCAAATCAACGCGGGCGTGATGATGGCGAACATCAGCTGATAGACCATGAAGGTCTGTTGTGGGATGGTGGCCGCATAGTCGGCATCGGGAGCGGCGCCTACCGCGCGTAGGAACGCGTGCTCCAGTCCGCCCAGGAAGCTGTTGCCGGATGCAAAGCACAAGCTATAACCGACGATGGCCCAGAGCACGGTGATGACCGCCATCATGGCAAAACTCTGCATCATGGTTGCCAGGACGTTCTTCTTGCGCACCAGGCCGCCGTAAAAAAGCGCCAAGCCGGGGCCGGTCATCAGCAGCACCAGCGCAGCGCTCATCAGCATCCAGGCATTGTCTGCGGAGCCCTTAGCATCGGCAATTTGCTGCTGCAGTTGCGCCACGCGGTCGGCCTGAACGCCATCTCCGGAAGCCGATTGCGCAGCCAGCGAGCCCGCCAACAAGATCATCGCCAGGAACGGCAAAAGTTTGTGGACCAACCGCATGCACGACTCCCAGGAACTAAAGGTTGAATCGATGGAAACGCAATCCGACGCAGGACGTTTCCATTCGGCCGCAATCCAGCCGCGTCTGCGGAAAGAGGAGAATGCCAGTAGACCGTCGCGGCGCCGCCGATCCTATTGCCTTGGTATAACTTTGATACGCGGTTTTGCGGTGAATGAGAAATTCAAACTATTTATAGGCGGGATTAGTTTCGATTATCGGGCAGCGAAGTGATGGTCGGCGGAACCGGGAGTCTAGACGCGCCTACGACTTATGGTTTGTCATTACGAATGGCCTTCAGGCCATGAGAAACCTGCTTTTCCGTCATCCGTCCGAAGAAAAAACAGATTCGCTGCGCTCACGATGACAATTATGAGATGACCGCAAATGCGATCGAGCACAAGTTTTCAGGAACTGTTTAACTCCAGCGGAACCAGCGCAAGGCTAGAACGAATGACACTCCGCCCCACACGGCAAGCACCGCGATTCGGCTGAACTGCGAACTCAGGGGCGCGCCTTGCAGGATGATCGCTCGCAGGGCGTCGTTGAGCGCGGTCAGCGGAAGTGCCCGGATCGCCGGAAGAACTATTTTGGGAAAGCGCTCGTAGGAGAAGAACACGCCGGAGAAAATCCACATCGGCATCATCACCAGGTTGATCAGCCCACTGACACTTTCGATCTTCTGGGCCCGGCTGGCGGTCAGCAATCCGATCCCACCAAACGACACCGCGCCCAGCGCTCCTACCAGCAGAATCGAAAGCAGTGAACCTTCCACTCGTAGATGAAATACGAGCACGCCAAACACCAGCAGCAACCCAACCTCGACGATCATCAGGACAAGTCGGCTGCTGGCCAAGGCCAGCAGAAAATCCGAGCGCCGCATCGGCGTGGCCACAAACCGTTTCAGCAGCTTGCGCTGGCGCATTTCCACCACGGCGAATCCAATGCCCCACATGCCGGAGTTCATAAGGTTCATGCCCAGCAATCCAGGAATCAGGAAGTCGATGTAGCGCGCCCCCGGCTCGCTCGCCACCGTGTTGGTTGTAGCGATGGGATTCTTACGGCCATCCGCCGTTTGCAGCGCATCGTCAACCTGGGTGCGCGCCAACAGGCTCTCGGGACGCGCCGGGTCAAAGCGATAATGAATGCCCGCATCATCCATGCTCACTACCAGCGCATACTTGCCCAGCCGGAAACCGTCTCGCGCAACGGGTGCGCTCACCACGTCGGCATGAATGCTGGCATGTTGCCCAGAACGATCGACCAGGCTGACCACCTGCTGCGCCCCAGGTCCGTCAACAATGGCGATCATGGTTACGTCGGGCGGCTTGCCGCGGAAAGCGATGCCGAGACCCAGGGCCAGCAGCAGCGGAAACACGAAGACCCAGAAGATGACTTCCGGCTCGCGCCACATCTCCAGCATCCGCATCTGCAGCAGACGGATATAGGCTATCCATCGGCCATTGGTCGTGAGCGTCGGCTCGGGAGGTGAAATGACGGGTGGCTGTTCGGTGGCCGCCATCAGTTTCCCCTCAGGTGCCGGCCCGTGAGCTTAACGAAAACGTCTTCCAGACTGGCCTGTCGTGTGGTGAGGTGAATCAGTTGCGAACCCTGCTTCTGCACGGCTGCCAGCAGCTCCGGGATGGTCTCGTGCGGCTCGTTGACCTGCAGTGAGAATAATCCATCTTCGGTGCGGACCGACTGCACGCCGGGGAGACGGCTCCATACTTGCGCGTCGATACCGCTCTTGACGGAAACCGCGAACTCGACCAGGTGGTGACCGGTAAGGCGCTCGATCAGTTCAGCCGGCGTCCCCGCCGCGATGATCAGGCCATGATCGATGATCGCGATCCGGTCGCAAAGCCGTTCCGCCTCGTCCATGTAATGGGTGGTCAAGAGCACCGTTCCATTGCGCTTCTGAAACTGCCGGATAATGTCCCACAACTGCCGACGGCTCTGGGGATCGAGGCCGGTGGTAGGTTCGTCCAGGAAGAGAATCTTAGGATTAGCCACCAGCGCGGTCGCTACCGCTAGACGCTGCTTCTGACCTCCGGACAATTTACCCACCCAGCTGTCCGCTTTTTCCTGCAGCGACAGCTCCTCCAACACCGCGTCCAGCGAGGTGGGATGGCGGTAGAAACTGGAGAACAACTGCAGCGTCTCCCTGACTGTCAGCTTCTCGGAAAGGCGCGTCTCCTGCAGCGATATGCCAAGCCACTCGCGCAATTCGCGGGCGTCTGACTGCCACGTCCTGCCCAGCACCTCAACCTCGCCCGAAGTAGGTTCCAGCAGCCCTTCGAGGATTTCGATGGTCGTGGTTTTCCCTGCGCCGTTGGGGCCTAACAGTCCGAAGCATTCGCCCGCGTTGATGGTGAGGTCGAGACCACGGACGGCTTCGACTTTGCCGTCGTAGGTCTTACGCAAGCCACGGCACTGGATGGCAATCTCCATACGGGAATCATACTGGACAAACGCAGGCCTCACCCAAGGCCTATGCCCTGGGCCATGATTGTGCCGCCCTTCGGGCCAGAGTCGCGGCGCCAGCGTCATACCCTTCAGGTCAGCGGTTTCAAATCCTGCAGCATGGTCGGAACCAGCTCTGACACTGTGGGATGAATGTGCATGGCCCGCGAAACCACGGTGTAAGGAACCTTGGCGTACATCACATCCAGGAGCGAGTGGATGACCTCGTCGCCTCCGACGCCCAGCACCGCCGCACCCAGGATGAGCTTGCTCTCCGCATCGACCAGTACCTTCATGAAGCCTTGGGTTTCACTCTTCTCGATAGCGCGGCCCACGCTCGACATCAGATACTTTCCGATGAGCGCCTTGCGCCCCGACTTGCGCACCTCGGCTTCGGTCATCCCCGCGCGCCCCAGCGGAGGATCGATGTAAAGGTTGTAAGCAGTAATGCGATCGCTGACTTTGCGAGGATCGTTGTCCAGAAGGTTGGCGGCGACGATCTCGTAATCGTTGTACGAGGTGTGGGTGAACCCTCCGCGGCCGTTGCAGTCTCCGAGTGCCCAAATGCCGGGCACATTAGTCCGCAGTTCGTCATCGACGATGATGTTGCCTCGCTTGTCCTGCGCGACCCCCGTTTTGTCCAGGCCAAGGTCGGCGGTGTTAGGGCGACGGCCCGCCGCCACTAAAACGTGCGTTCCTGTCACGGGCGCTGGATCAGCCGTGCAATCCAGACCCGCGATCACTTTGTCCCCACGCTTCTCGACTGTGATGCAAGTAGCATTCAGGCGAACCGTGATACCTTCCCGCTCGACGATCTCGCGAATGGCATCGGAAATATCTTCATCTTCGCGGGGTATCAAGTGCGCTTCTCTCTGCAGGATGGTCACCTTGCTGCCGAAACGCCGATACATCTGCCCGAACTCCAGCCCAATGTAGCTGCCTCCGATAATGATGAGGTGCTCGGGCAGGAAGTCGACGCCCATCATCGACGAGTTGGTCCAATAGGGGACCTGGTCGAGTCCGGGGATGGGAGGAATGGAAGCCCGTCCGCCAACATTGATGAAGATCTGCTCCGAGGTGAGACGGTCTTCACCGACGGCCACCACGTGCCCCGACTCAAAGCGCGCGTGGCCCTTATAAACCTCGCAGTTCGGCTGCTCTCGAAGACGTTTCTCGGCGCCCTCCTGGGACGGACGCTGGATCTCGTCCTTCCGCGCTTTCACCTTTTTCATATCGACGGTCACCTCGCCGCCGGTGAGGACGCCGAATTCCGCAGCGCGCCGCGCCACATGCGCCAATTCGGCGCTGGCGACCAGGGTCTTCGTCGGAATGCAGCCAGTATTGATGCAGGTGCCGCCAAACAACCCGCGCTCAATGATGGCAACTTTGCGTCCCGCCTTCGCCAGCCGGATCGCTAGAAATGGACCGGATTGTCCGGTGCCGATGATGATCGCGTCGTAAGATTTATTCATCACCCCTCCATGCGTGCAAGGAAGGGTAATACGGCGAGGCAGGCGGCGTCACGTCGAACTAGCCAGCATGCAAGACGGGCTCGGCAGCATCGTTCCAATTTGTCGCCGATGCCGGCGGGATGAAGCTCATGGCCCGCTCCGTCAGAGCGGTAATGGTAAGACTCGGATTTACGCCCAGGTTGGCGGCAACCACGGACCCGTCGCAGACATACATGTTGCGATAGCCAAAGACGCGATTGCGATAGTCGACGACACCTCTGTCTGGTGAGTCCGCGATGACGCTGCCACCCAGACAATGTGCCGTGCCGGGAACATTGAACAGGATCTCGGGAAGCATACTCATCGCGGTGCCGCCGGCCAGCCGGGCGAACTTTTCGGCAAATTCGTTGGCCGCGGGGATAAAAGTCGGCACTTTGTGGCCGCGGCTCACCAGGAATTTCCGGAATGGCCAAAACAGGTGCCGCTCCCATCGCATGTCGATGTGGCCTTCCAACGCCTGCATGCACAGCAGGATTACGCATTCTCGCGCCCAGCGGAATGGCATCAGCAACCGCAGGGTCTTAAAGGGATGCAGCAGCAAGGCAACGACGAGGTTCCTCATCCAAAGCGCAACCCGCCCCGGACCAGGCCGTCCGCCAGTCAGAATGGTGGTCAGCAGACTCATGGTATCGGAACCTTCGGGATACCGCACTGCCTCGATGTGAGTGTGCTCGTCGATGTAGATACCGGAGCCAATCGCGACGCCCTTCGACAAGTCTTCTTTAGATCCTGGCACACGCACTCCGAGCAGCGACTCGGAATTGGTGCGCACATGGTTGCCGAGTTGGTGGCTGATGTTCGGCAACGAGCCTTTGTCTTTCAGATGGAAGAGAAGTTCCATCGTTCCCAACGACGACGCCGAGAAAACTACGCCGCGGCAGGTGAATCGCCTGCGGTGCCGATTGAAGCGCGTAGTGGATTTGACAGTGAATACCTCGTATCCCGCGTTGCCATCCGTCGTGCCCCCCAGCGGGCGAACATCGATCACCCGGGTCTCGGCGAAGACTTTCGCGCCGCGCTTTTCGGCGAGATAGAGATAGTTCTGATCGAGAGTGTTCTTGGCGCCGTGACGACAGCCCATCATGCAGCCGCCGCAGGCCGTGCAGGTTGTGCGCTCCGGGCCTTCACCGCCGAAGTACGGATCGGGGACCGTCTTGCCGCCCGGCTCTCCCGCCGGCGATTGCAAGATCGCCACATGCGTTCGATAGAAGGTATTTCCGACCCCCACCGAGTCAGCAACGCGCTTGAGCAGAAAATCGGCAGGACCAAGAATATTGTTCTCGGTGGCGCCCAACATGCGCGAGGCAGTTTCGAAGTGCTCGGGCATCTCCGATTTCCAGTCTGCCAGTCCGCGCCACGATCCGTGGTCCCATACTTTGTCGGGCGGTCGCAGCAGAGTGCAGGCATAGGTGATGGAACCGCCGCCCACGGCGCAGCCATGCAGGATGGTTACGTGGCGGAAAAAGCGCATGCTGAAGAACCCTCGCAACGCCAGGCTGGGCCGCCAGAACCAGCGATTCAGTGACCAACTGCTGTGCGGTAGATTGTCCGGTGTCCAGCGGCAGCCCATCTCCATCACCGCGACCTTGTAACCTTTTTCCGTGAGACGATGAGCAGTGACGCTTCCACCGAATCCGGAACCGACGACAATGAAGTCAAAATCATAACTAGCGGAGGAGGTTGCCATGGAACTCCGGTGCAGGGACGTGGGGCTTGCTTCTTCACCTTCTCACAAAAGGGCGGCCGGCACGGTGACCGGGAGTCGAAGCCGGGCGCCGATTCCCAGAATGGGAATCACTCCCAAAATGGTCATAAGTCACTGCGGCTGGGGTTACAACTCCCGCATCATGAGTCGAGTCCTGCTTGTCACCCAGACCTGGCAGCGACCTAAATTCGTAGGTTCCACTGCGGGGAGACTGCCATGGCTGAGTTTCAGCAAAGCAATTCCTTTTCTTGGGGAGACGCACTATTTCTGTACATCGAACGTCCCGGGCAGCCGCTGAGTATCGGTTGCGTCAGCATCTTCGAGGGCACGATCCCGCTCAAAGGCTGTCGCGATTTCGTCGAGTCGAAGCTGCCGCTGATCCCGCGCTACCTGCAGCATGTGGTGTTTCCGCCGTTCAATCTCGGCCTGCCCACCTGGCAGTTCGACGCCAACTTCGATATTCGCAACCACATCCATCAGGTGAGTTTACGGCACGGAACGGAGAACGAGCTTAAGACCGTTGCCTCGAAGATTTTGAGCACGAATCTGGACCGGCAGAAGCCTCTGTGGGACCTCACCCTGGTGCGTGGGTTGGAGGGCAATCGCACCGGTCTTATCGTCCGCATTCATCACTGTCTGGCGGATGGCGTCGCCGGAGTCGGGGTGATAAACGTTCTCATGGACCCGAGCCCGGTTCCCCCGCCCATCCCCAGCAAGCAGCCCGTGTTCCACGCTCCGCCGGCACGTGATGCAGGAGCTGTACTGATCGAAAGCCTGGTTAAGTCCTATTTTTCGGCCGTCTCCGGTGCCCTCACTTTGGGCTCGGGAGCTCTGACCATGGCCCATGAGGCACTCGCCAATCCCGGTGGGCAACTGAGCGAACTGATGAATGTAATGCCGGAACTGGCTGCCCCGGCGGAGCGGCTACCTTTCAACCTGGTCTGCCAAGGTCCGCAGAAGTTTGCCTGGGCCGGGGTCCCGATGGCGGAGATCAAGAGCATTCGCCAAAACTGCGGCGGCACGGTCAACGACGTCATCCTCACGGTGACCACCCTGGCTTTTCGGCGCTATGCCCAACTGCGCGGCGTCAAACTAAAAGGGCGATCGATCCGGATTGTCATTCCGGTGAACGTGCGCGGCAAAGGCGACGTGAGCGAGTTGGGAAACCAGATCTCCTTCCTCCCGGTGACCCTGCCCCTGGACATGGACCGTCCGCCAGAGCTTTTTGCTTTTGTGCGCGAGCGCATGGAGTATTTGAAGCACGCGCGTGCGGCCGAGTTCGTGGGCTTCGCCGGCGGTTTGTTTTCCACCATTCCCTCCGCCATTTGGGCGGCGATAGGACCGTTGGCCAGCCAGTTGCCGCTCAGCCTGTGCAACCTTATCTGCACCAATGTTCCCGGCCCGCAGATACCGCTTTATCTGCTCGGCCACAAAATGCTCTCCTGGTATCCCTACGTGCCCATCGGCGGTGAGATGGGGGTCAACTGCGCCATCCTCAGCTACAACGGCATGGCATATTTCGGATTCACCTGCGATGTTCACGCCGTGCCTGATCCGGAGCAGCTGGAGAAGTTTGTGACCACCAGTTTTGCCGAACTGCTGAGGAGCAGCCACAGCGCGGCCAAGCCCACGGTCGCGCCGGCGGTCGAGGAAAAGCCGGCTTCGCCGAAGCGCAAGCGGCCGACCGGCACAATTGCACTTAGCGGGAAGAAGAGGACAAAGACTGCGACCAAGGCGACCAGCCCGCCGTCTTCCGACAAGTCCGGCCGAGCCAGGAAGCCGGGCAAGCGTGTCTCCCCGGCAGTCCCAAAGCAGAAAGCGCAACCAATCTCAGATTCGCGGCCGCCGGAAACCGTCCCGACAATGGGCAGTGGAGCAGAGCCCGCGAAAATCTTGGCGGCTACTGGGGATTAGCTAGACGCGGTTCACGGGGTCGCGGTGAGCGCCCGCCGGGTAGCGTCAAGGGTGTGGATCAGCGATTCCTGGGGAAGCTTACGAATGATCGGTTCGATGATCCATCCCAAACCCAGCGGTATGTCGCGGGTCAGCGAAATGGCGCGGCACTCGATGTAAACTCCATCACCCCCGCGAGTGGAAATACGGCGCTCGCTGGGGGCCCCGACTGCGCCCTTCTTCTCTTCGAATTTCCAGTAGGAGTACAGTCGCCAGAGGAAACCGTAGCCGGTGTCGGGATCCAGCACTCTCTCTTTCGGCGTGCCGGAGTCTTCCACCTCGGCAATGCGCGTGGTGTAGGAGCGGCACAGCCAGCGCTTCTCGTCTAACGCGGAATAATGAACGTCATGGTCGGTGTCCAGCACCACGGTGATGACCTTCTTTTTTAATAGTCGCAGGAATATTCGATAGTCGTTGCCCTGGTGGCTGATCAGCTTGGAATCGATCACCTCGGGCTTATAGATGTTCTTGTGATTGTCATAATTCTGGACCAGAGCCAGTGCTTGTTCTACGGTTGCCTCCGGAACAAACGCCGCGCCAATCCAATCGTGGATCAAACCATTTGGAACTTTGACCGGCCCGTCCCCCTCCCAGAGTTGGGCGACGATCTGCCCCTGGCGAACCTGTTGCGATCTCTCGGGGCTGGCGTCCGACCACAAAAATGAACCGCGCCCGCGTAATGACGACTCCATGGCTTCCTCGGCCTCGCGGATGTAGGTCTCGAAGGCCTGCAGCGTTCGTGGCTTCAACTGCACCACATTTGCGGATTGCGCCATGGGGCACCTGACTTCGGGGCAAGGGTTGAATCTGTGAACTTCAGCGGCTGCCGACTTCGGCGAATCGTTGCCTATGACGGCGAGTGTCAGCCGAATGACCGCCGCTGGAGAATCAGCCGCGTTCTTTGCTAAAGTTCGAGTTTCGTTTGGAGATGGAAGTCACGGAGCGCGGCTTGACTGGCCCTACTGCGCTGTCCACGACGTTATCGTCATCCCCTCCGTCGGACGAATAGAGATAGCTTTCGATTTCATCAATTCGCTGGCTAGCGTCATGGTAGCCCAGCGCGATGAGATCTCGCGTGTATTTTGCCGTGAACAGCAGATAGCTCATTAGGTCCGAACAGGACGCCGCATCTCGTCCCAAGCTATTGACAAAGTATTGGATGAGGTACGGCATGTCTTTCTGGTGATGCTCCGCCACCGATGTCAAGTTAACCGAAGGCGTAACCAGTAACGTCGTGATAGGCCGCATGCGTTCGCATCCCGAAGCTCCGAGGTGGCTGATATGGCCTTCGGCGAGTAGCCGATTCAGCCGGTCCAGATGTTCGATGTCGGTGGCGAGATGGTCCAGGAACATGACATTCAAAATCACGCCCATAATCTGGGCCAGCGAAGGATCTCTAGGATTCGTACTCTCTTCTGTGTCCTCCAGTTTTTCTCCGCGAACTCCGATGGCCAGAATCTTTTCCGCGCCCAACCGTATGACGGGGCTGAGAGGCTGTTGCAGTCGCAAACAGCCATCGCCAAAAAACGCCGTGCCTCGGGCCGTTTTCAGTCTTACCGGCTGAAAGACCAGGGGAATAGCTGCCGACGCACAAATGTGTTCGATGGTAATTTTCGTCGCCAGGGTGACACGCCGGCTGCGGTTCCACATCGGGTGGCCTTTAGCGCCCTGGATGAAGAGATAGCTCTTGCCGGAGTTGTAGTTGGTCGCGGAAATGGCGAGGGCGTAGAGATGCTTTCGCTTGATGTTGTCCTGGATCCGATCACAATCGAGATGTCTGCGGAGAAAGTGCGACAAGGGAGCCGCATCCAAAAGGGAGCGCGCATTACCGCCTCCCAAAACACCTCCAAAGGAAAGATCCAATATCCAGATCAGGGAATTTCGCGTCTGTGACATAACGTCGCAGCGAAAAACGTCGGCAGGTTGGAGATTGGACCAAAGCTGCGCCAGAACCGTGGTGGCCTGGGCGAACTCGCCTGCCCCTGCCGCCAGCGCGGAACCGTTGATGGCCCCCGCCGAAGCGCCTCCAATGATGGGAAAGGGATTGCCGGTAGTTTGAATCCGGTTGATCTCGCCAATGCGTTTCAAAACACCGGCTTGATAAGCACCGCGAGCGCCCCCGCCGGTCATCGCTAAACCGAGAACTTTTTCCATCATCCCTCCTTTGCGGTTCGCCCGGGGCGGACCCGACATTCCCATCCCTCGCGACAGAAGGGGTCTCTACCACTCATTGTACGAGCCCGCCTCAGGATTTTGTTCGACGCCGTTTTTTTTCCGGCTCGGTTTTCCCTTGGCGGGCCTCCAACTGCGACAGACGCTTACGCAGTTCCTCCAACTCCTGGCTCGATTCACCGTTCTTCTCCGGGGCAGTGCTTTGGATGAAGTTCTTCATCATCTGCAGCGGCGATAGCGCGGCGGAGTGCATCTCGGTCAAGCGGGTTTGCAAAGAGTTCTGTACTTTCTGGTAGGTATCGAATGCCGACTTCAGATACCACATGATGAATTCCTGGCTAACCCGGTCAGAGGCGACGATGAGCTGACGAAGCAGTTCCAGCGGCAAACCGGTGGGCTGGTCCTTCGCGTCCTCGACGATGATCTGGGTCAAGGTCACACGGGTGATGTCGTCGCCGGAATTTGCGTCCACCACCTGTAGTTCTTTCCCGTTTCGGACGAGCGCAGCGATGTCCTCCAGATTGATGTAGCGGCTGCTGGAAGTGTCGTAGAGCCTGCGGTTTGCGTATTTCTTGATGACAACCTTGTCGGCGTCCACGGCCTCACTCCATGTTGCATCGCAAAATGAATTTAGAAATGACTTGACATGTCCGACTAACAATACTACATTGTAGTTGATGCTGCACTGCAGCAAATCGGAGGTTATTATGCCTAGGAATGGAAAAGTCGAGTCCTCCACAATTCACATCGGGGATTCATCCTTTGTATCTCTGCTGTCGGGATGGGTGCAGCAAGGGGTTGAGAATTTCTTTGCTACCCAGCGAATCCTGGTCGACCTGGCGATGAGCCAGAACGCCAATGCCATGAACTTGGTTCGGAGCCGGTTGACCGACTCCAACTTTTGCCCTGCTGCAGTGGTAACCGAACTGGCGGGAGAAGGGATCTCAAATTTCATCGAAGGCCAGAAGCTGCTTCTCAACCTGGCGCAGAGGGAATACGAGATCGTCACCACCGGAGTTAAGGAGCGCGTTTCCGGTTATACCACCGCCGTCGCTCTGACTGACCTGGCGGAGCGTGGTTTCAATACCTTCGTCGACATGCAGCTGGACTTCCTGAAGCTGGCCAGCAAGCAGACCCACACCTGGCTCACCGCAGTGAAGGCTGGCAAGGGCTTCGACACTGAAGGCCTAGTCGAGACCGCCCAAGAGGCCATGGACACTTTCGTTCATGCGCAGAAGAGGTTCCTCAACATCATTGCTGAGGAAACCTCCAAGGCGACCAATGGCAAAGAGACTGCCCGGAAGACGAAGCAAACGGAATTGACCGAGCTGGCCAAAGAAGCCACCGAGGCATTTATCGACGCGCAGAAGAAAATAATGGATGTAGCCGGCAAGCAGGTGAACGCGCAAGTGAAAGCGGCGAAACAGACGCTGAACATGATCACGCCTTTTCCGTTTATCCCGATACCGGACCTGGCCCGGAATGGCGTCAAGACGTTCGTCAATGCTGAGAAAGCGCTGATCGACACCGTTATGCATCGTCCCGAGACCAAGGATACGAGCAAGCCAACGCCCACGCACCGTCGCAAGCGCCCGGTTCGGACAATCAAGGTGCAAGCCAAGGTGCAACCGGCTCACGCCACCGCGTGAACCAAGTTGAACTGAAGTATCAGGTGTAGCACTAACTTCAAACCTGGAGTGGAGTGAACACCTCCTTGACGTGCCGCCCAACCGTGGCGGCACGTCATTATGTTTTATTACTGGCAGCGATTTTGATCCGAGGCTTAAGGGCGGCGCCGCTCCCTCCTGTGCCGCTCGGCTGCAGGACCTGCCGGTTTACGATTTCGTACCTCCAAAATTGTTGGTTGGCAACCGGTAGCCTCTGCGGCTACACTTACTCCCCAGAAGCCGCCTGCAACCGATCCTAGTAGCACAGTTTTTATGGTGACCTTTGGGCGGCCCTTTCCGACCGAGATAGGGAGTTACCACTCGTCTATGGCCCCGCCGCCAGCCCACGCCTTTCAGGCAGAAGATGCCGAAGCCGACGTAACCATTTGGAAGGAAGCGCTGTTTGCCGCTGACCTTCTCTTACTGCATGCCTCTCCGGTTTATTATGGCCTCGGCATACCGCGTGGCGACGGCTCGGCCGTCGTCCTCGTTCCGGGGTTCCTGGGTACAGACGCTTATCTGACGCAACTGCATTCGTGGGTCGGCCGAATTGGCTATCGCCCTTATTTTTCCGGTATCGGCCTCAATGCGGAATGCCCCAACCTCCTCATCCAGCGGCGACTCAACGACAACATCCAAAGGGCCCTCTTCGACACCAACCGGAAGATCCACCTGGTTGGCCATAGCCTGGGCGGCATCATCGCCCGCTCCGTAGCCAGCCAGCGTCCCGACGATGTCGCTTCCGTCATCACGCTAGCATCGCCCTTCCGCGGGACCGTCGTGCATCGGACCATCCTGCATGCCGCAGAGGCAGTCCGTAAGCGCATCCTCGAGGAGCATGGTACCGGCGTGCTTCCCACCTGTTACACGGGAAGTTGTACTTGTGATTTCCTGGCTTCGCTGCGCCGCAAGATGCCTGCCTCCGTCCATGAAACGGCCATCTACACCCGTAACGACGGGATTGCCGACTGGCGATATTGCATGACCGGCGACCCGGAATGCGACTTCGAGGTCCCGGGCACGCACATTGGGTTGGCCTTCAATGCATCGGTTTACACCATCATTGCCAAACGGCTTGCCTTGGCGCGTTCCGACGACTAGCGAGAGTTACCTCAAGCTGGTCTCTGCTCCTTTCATCGCTTACCACGGAAGTCGTACGGCTGGCATGTCACTCGGTATTGCGGCGAGGGTACACGTACGGTAATCTGTGCTGGACTCAAGCCCCTCGATCTAGCGTCCCAGTTTGGGAATGCGACAAGAACATTCCCACTTTGTTACAGATTCGCCAGAAGCCAATGGAGCACACTGAGTCGAAGCACAGTTGACCCTGCTCAGTGGACGGATCAGCTCATCCAGATCACGTTCACGATTCCTGGTCTACTGAAGACATTTGTTTTGGCCGACTTCCCGAACCTAGGGCGAGTGGCAAGGAGCTTTTTTGATGCGGCCTAAAACTCTCTCCGTAGCCGTTCTTGTGTTGGTTCTTCTAACCGCTCTCACCGGTTTCTCACAACAGACCGAGGTCACCCAGTTTGCCGCTTTTGGCGCTTATTCTTACCTGAGCACGCCGTCGCTGAATCTGACGCAACGCGGATTCGATGGTGACTTTGGCTACAACTATCGCAGCTGGCTGACGTTGGGCTTCGATTTCAGCACCTTCACCGGCCACACCTCACTGTTCCCGAGCGATCTTTCGGCGGCCACGCAGGCGAAATTAATCCCGTTTCTGCCATCACTCCCGCCGGGCTACATACTGGCCGTCCCTTATAACACTTCCACCCAGACCTACGAGGGAGGGCCCCAATTCAATTACCGCCATTTCAAACACCTGACCCTTTTTGCGCGTCCGGCGCTGGGGGCTTTGCACTCAACCTTCAACGCCAAACCGAAAGATCCGATACAGACAGGCATTGTCGATGCCCTCATTGGCCCAAGCATGTCGAAGTCTGACACTGTGGTATTTTACGGTTTCGGAGGCGGAGGGACTTGGGAGATCACCCCACACTATGGGATACGTGTCGCCACCGACTATGCTCGCTATAATTTTTTCTCGAATCTATTGAATGGCCCTCGCAACAGCGTACGGCTTTCGGTGGGATTGAAGATTGGATTTGGCAAGAACATCATCAAGCAATAGCTGGGATTTCACGGAAGCGCGTTCCTTCACCAAAGGGAGCGCGCTTTTTTTTTTGTTGAACGCCGGTCATCCTGAGCGGAGGTTCGCCTGGGTTTCGCGAACCGGAGTCGAAGAGCCTGCCCTGAGCTGGTCGCGGGACCTTTATTCCCAGTCCTCATTTTCTCCCTTGTGATTTCCCGCCTTCATTTCCCGCTCGTCATTTTTCTCCGATCTACTGATCGAAGAAAATCCTTCGGCTGGACTGCGCCCACCCCGCGGCCATGGTTACCGCATTCTTAATGTCGAAGTTGTTACTTGACAGCGCCCGGCGTACGGGTACGATATCTGCGCCCCCCATCATCAGAGGGTTTGGTCTGGGCTGGTCGGCGGCCCGGCGAACGCTGATTACCTGATTTACCTATTTTGCCGAAATTGCGATTGTCAATGCGACATGGCTGGGAATTTCTTGCGCTGCCAACAGTGGCGATATGCCACAGAGTGTGACTTCCCGGCTTGGCAATGCCGGCGCAGGCACCAACGATAAACGTCGGACAAATCCGGGCCCACAATTCCAGTCCCCGCAGGAGAAGATATGCGTTCTGACCTGGCGTCGGCAGTTGGCACTCATCGACCGATTCTCAACCTCACCAGCCCATGCCGTCTGGGATTCCTGATTGGAGTAGGAGTTCTCGGTTTGGCCCTGGGTCAGTTAGCCGGCGCGCAGGCTACGACCTGCACCACCGGCTCGTTGCCGCCCGGCAACGGCGGCGACCTGATCGTTTCCGGTGGCACATGCACGGTCGGCGCCGGCACCTTTCAGTACCACAATGTGAACATCATCAGCGGGGGCACCCTGCTGTTCACGGACAACAAGATTGACTTCTGGGCAGAATCCATCCTGGTGGAGAACACCGGCAGCCTGATCGCCGGCAGTACCACGGCGCCCATTGGCACGGCGGACGGACTGGTCACCATTCACCTCTACGGTGTGGACCAAGGCACGTCGGGTAAGGCCCAGGGCATTACTTGCCAGACCCCGGGCGGCACTTGCGGCGTTCCCACGGTGCTTTGGAATTCCAATCCGATGAATGGTCTTGATCCCACCTCCTGTGTGCTGGCCCAGAATGTGAACGGCTTCAATCAAAATCTGCCGGGAAATGTGAACGATTGTTTCTACGCTTACATGCCGCTGGACTACGACGGAGGAGGCACAACGCCCGGCTACTTTGGCTACAAGGTGCTGGCCCTGTCCTACGGCGGGACGTTGCAGTTGTTCGGCAAGAAAGGAGCAACCTATTCACCGTCGTTGCTGCCATCGAACTCCGGCACCAGTTGGGCGCGATTGAATAAGACGATCTTCAAGGGAAATAACACGCTGGTGCTTGATCGCGCGGTTGATTGGCAAGCCGGCGACCAGATCGTCATCACCACCACCGACTATCTCCCCGGCCATTCAGAGACCCTCACCATCCAGTCGGTCAGCCCACCCACCAAGGGAGAAGTAACGACGCTAACCGTGACGGCGGGCGTGGCATACGAGCACGACGGGCACACCTATGACACCGGCAGGTTTGTTCCCAACGGAATCGGCCCCGACCAAGATCCTAACGTTACCTGCTCGGGCGGACAAACCCGTTGCGTCGAGACGCGGGCGGCCGTCGGCTTGCTCACGCGCAGCATCCAGATCGTTTCCGGCGGCGACACACTGGGATCGAGCTTTCCTGCTTCCAGTAACTGCCAAAGCGGCACTCCGCCGACCTGTAGCAGCAAGCCGGGCGATTGCTATTTCTTCGGTGGACACACCCTCGTGCGCCAGGGCTTCCAATCATTCCAGGTGCAAGGCGTGGAGTTCTACCAACTGGGACAGGGCGGCCGCATCATGCATTATCCCGTCCACTTTCATATGGCCCGGCAGACTCCTACCAGTACGTACGTGGCCGATTCGTCGGTCTTCGATTCCATGACTCGCTGGTACACCGTCCACGCGACGCAAGGCGTGACCCTGGCGCGCAATGTCGGATATCTTTCCGTCGGGCATGGGTATTACCTCGAGGACGGCACGGAGGCGGACAACAAGTTCTTCAGCAACCTGGGAGTCATGGCCCGCGCAGCGGTGGTGAATGTGCAGAATCCGCGCTGCGTCCCGGGAATTCTGGCAGCGCCCGAACCTCCTCCTCCAGCCGGTGCGCCCGACCAGGTCCCGTACTCTACCGACGTGGTTCACCCTACGTCGTTCTGGATCATGAACGGCTGGAATGATTTTCAGTACAACATGGCAGCCGGCGCGGGCGGCTGCGGCATGTGCTATTGGCTAACGCCAGGCGGCAACAGCGGCAACTCACGTTACGAGTATTGGGGGACCGGGTACGCCGCCGAGCAACAGGTGGATACCCAGGGCCGCTACGGCACCACTCCGCTGAAGAGCTTCGCGGGCAACTCCTGCGTCAGCGCGCAAACCGCTTTCTTCACCGTTGGCCCCAGCACGCCTTGCTATGGCCTGGTTTCCAACGGTGACGTGAACGCGCCGCTCGTCGCCCCCGTGCCCAATCCTTTGGCGCCGCCCACCACCTCCAACGACGCCGCCAACTACTATCCCCAAGTCAGCCAAGGTGGGTCACGAACCCCCACGCTATGTCCTGCCGGTGCCGATTGCAGCAGCAACAGCTCGGTTCCGATTTGTGATGCCGGGCCGGGACTGGCCAACTGCACCATCACCGCGCTCGATCACTTCACCACCTCCTTCAACTGGGCACAGACAGGCTTCGCGGCGCTTTGGCTGCGGCAGCAATGGTACTTGGTGTCGAACAGCGCCATCACCGATGTGCAGAACGGAGGGCTGACGTTTGTCTCGGGTGGAGGCTACACCGACTCGGACGAAGTCCCCGGCTACTGGGCGCTGGCCCACAAGGATGTCTTCATCGGCAGCACGCAGCCGGCAAACCCCTATGCGCTGGATGCCGGGCCTTTCAATATCTATTCCTTGAAGCTGGATCCGTCGCTGAAGTGCTCCCTGAACTTAATGAACCAAAGCCAAGCCGCCTACTGTCTCAATGCGGACCAAGGCATCAGCATGACTCTAGTGAACTTTGGCGCGAACCAGCGCTTTTTCAACATCTATGATGGCCCGTCGTTTCAGGATTCCAATGCGTATTTGGATATCACCACAACCACCCTGGCTAACTGCAATACCAATCCCGGCAACGGCGGCCCGGCTTGTCAAACGCTGGGGTGGATGTACGGCAACGTGACCGGAGTGCCATTGGATCCACTCGCGGCATCGGATTCCCAAGTTTACCTGCCGAATGCCGCTATCGCCTGGAAGCAGCCCAACGGCTTTTACTACCCGCCCGCCTTCGACTCGAAGAATCTCTTCTTTAACAACGTCGACATACGGCACTTTGTAATCGAACCGCTGTTCAACACCGGAACCTACGATACCGATGCGACGCTAATAGCTGCTCGTTACTTTAATAGTGCGGGCGACCTCGGCGGCCCGGCCGGAATGTTCAACGGCTTCACCGATATTGACCGTCAAACGGAACTCACCGACGAAGATGGATCACTGACCGGCCTGCTGGGAGCAGCCAACAAGCAACAGAAAAGTTATTTGCCGACCATCTCCGTTAACAAGGACAACTTCTTCAACGCGCCGGTGGAGACGGTGGAATGCGCCTCCGACATCAAGGGCAACATGCCTCAGCCGTGGGGGATGTGCAGCTTACCCGAGCCGCTCTGCGGAACGGCCAATACCAGTCCCTATGACTACGTGACCACGGTCGTGTATCCCGCTACCACAACCACCGACGGCACCACGTGCGACCCCATCCCGAACTGGACCCGAGGCTGCGACCAGCCCAACTGTTATGGTGTACCGCTGTATCGCGAAGGATTAGTTCCTAGCGACGATGGCACCGCGCCCTTCATTCGTATGGCCGGTCAGACCACCTGCCAGCGAAGCAGCCTCACCGTGAATAACGGCAACTACTACATGGATACGGCGGTGTCAGCCAATACGCAGAACAGCTGGAACGAGTTTGGCGCCCCGGCCATTAACGTATTTACTGGCGGCCAAACCTATTACACCTTTCTGCTCTTCGCCAAGCCGACGACCATCCAGACCTATTCGATGTATGTTGGAACGGACTTTAATCCTTCGGATCCCAGCCAGCTGTGGGTGACCCGGGTCGACAAGAGCGCCACTCCTTACGCCTTCGCCAAAGATGCGGCCGCCACCATAACGGCATGTTCGTCGCACAAGGCCGGCTCGGATTTTCCCTGGTGTTACGACTACAGTTCCGCGACGGGTATTCTGTCGGTCACCATGAATATGGGTTTCTCGGGGTTCGCCCAGAATTATGCCAAAGCGATCGAGGAGCATTGTGGGCCGGCGAACTATTGCGGCTGGAACCAGTCGACGAACAGCTGCGGCTGCTTGCTGAGTTCCAAAGACGGCAGCTACAAGGAGTGCCAGAACGCCTGCTCCAACTGGACGGGCAAGGCCATCGATTGCCCCTGGGACAGTTCGGATTTCATGTCGCCTCGCGGCGCCTGTTACGGGATCGGGATGGTCCTTCCTAGCGATTTTGTCGCCAGCGAGAACGGTACGAGCTCGCCTCCCGGGCAGTGCCTGCCCAACAATCTAACATGGAATGTTCCGTTCACGGCCGCCTCGTCGGGCACCGCAGGAACTTGCACCTATTCCACTGCACCAACCGGAACGTTCTGCAGCAGCGCAATGCGGAAGTGAGGGTGGAAAAGGGGAATAAGGTGGTAGAGCGGCGCTTTAGCGACGCGTCAAGGTTGGCCGTCTCTGAAGGAGCCGTACTTCCGTCCGGCGCGTAAGATTGGCAAAATTGATCAGGGTCGCGAAGTTACGTCACAGTCTTCCTTAGTCGGCCTCTTTCTGGGTCTAATAGGTCATCGTTCCGCAATGACGTTCGCTTCGGCGCGACACTCATCCCGGTTGTACAGTAGAACGAGTTCAGAGTTGGCATAGACCGGGTAGAGCCAGCCTTTAGGCTGGCGCCCGGGATTGCGCCGCCCCACGAAGCTTGAGCCATGACGATCATTTAAGTGACCGTCATGGCTCAAGCAATTTGTTCTTCCGCAGTGGACGCGGCGCTGAAGCGCCGCTCTACCCGGGCTCGCGGGACCACGCCAACTCTGAAACCGGTCTAGCCACAAAGCGGCGGCCATGAAGTTAGCCCGATGCATAAGCGCCGGGCAAGGTTGACGAAATTGATCGGGGCCGCGGAGCGGCGGCACTCCGCCCCTGAATTATTTCGGCTGCCCGCCCAGGCCGGCCCACTTCTCCAGCAGCGCCAACGTGGCGGCATAATCCAGATCGTCCCAACCTTCCTCGCTCGACAACTCATAGATCTCGTCCACGGTTTCGAGTGCGGGCAGCTTGACGCGGTTCTCCTTCGCCATTTCAAGCATGAGGTGAATGTCCTTATGCATCAACCGTAGCGGAAAATTCGGCGAGTAGTCATGGCGTAGCACGAACGGAGCCTTGTAATCCGTGACCCCGGACCGCACCATCGAAGCCTGGATCAACTCGATCATCTTGGGAGGATCGACACCCAGCTTCCGCACCAGAACGAAAGCCTCGGCAAAACCCTCGTAAATCAGGGCGATCATCAGATTCATTCCGAGCTTCGCGGCCTGCCCTTTGCCGGTATCACCGATATGAATGACCTGCTTGCCCGTCGCCTTGAAAAGCGGGTCGAGATATTCGACCGGCTCGGGCGCGCCTCCGACGATGAAGATAAGCTGTCCGTTTTCGGCACCGATTTTGGAGCCGGTGACCGGAGCATCCACCCAATGCACGCCGCGCGTATTCACCCGCTGAGCGAAACGCACCGTAGCCGACGGCGAAATCGTGCTGGAGTCCACGATGATGGCGCCTTCGCGGAGGGACTGCTCGGCTCCGTCCTCGGCGAACACCACGCGCTCGACGGCTGCCGTGTCGGCCACGCACGTCCAGACAACGTCGGCGTCTTTGGCCGCGTCCGCCGGCGAGACAGCCGTGGTTGCGCCGTCAACATGCTGCCGGGCGCTGCGGTTCCACACTGAAACTTCATGACCTGCTGCGACCAGGCGGGAGGCCATCGGGCGTCCCATGATGCCCAAACCGAGGAAGGCAATACGCATTTGCTGCTCCTTAATGTGCTCGGGAGTAGACACGCGCAGTATGGAGCCGCCGGCGCGTCGGCCCGGAACTAATGATTTAAGCTGAGTGCGAGACTAAGGTCAAGGAAGCTTGCACCTAAATGCTGTGACGAGGCGGCGATTGGCCGCGGCAAGAAAACTGGAACTAGCTATGACGGACGAACGATTACAGCAGATTGTTCAAGAAATATGGGACGAAATTCCGCGAGATTCTGGAAGACTCGTCTTTGACGGCGATCGCGATTATCCAGGGCTGGTCGGTAACCGAGACGGACTGATTCGGCTCGCGGGAGAACTGCTTTGGGCTGCGCAAACGCAGGTCGGATATCCAGGACAAGGCGTGGCATACCTGTTCACGTCCCAGTCGGTTTTGGTGCCCTATATTCGACACGCTGAAATCGAAGATCGGCCACGACGGCCTCCAGCATGGAAATCGAATCTCGCTAAGGCCGGCTGCCTTGTCTTGTTGCTCGCGCTCGGAGTTTGCGTAGTCGTAGGATTCTTCACTCTGCTCGGGAAATTCTGAGACGAGGACACCTAATGTTCTTCGGGGATTTCTCCGCTGCATCGAGGCACCCACCGCGAGCGTCTAATATACAGATCTCATGTTGGGAACCACCATCCGCCGCAAGGCGAAGCAGTTCGGCACTCTGGTGCGCCACTCTGCCATGACGCCCCGAACCGGAGTCACCCGCAAACCAGTAGCAGCTGGACGCGGAGAACTCGGCGTCACCTTTATTGGACATTCCAGCTTCTTTCTGCAAATGGGTGGCAAGAACATCCTGATCGACCCCAACTTTGCCCGCTGGATTTTTGTCTTAAAGCGGCTCCGAAGGCCAGGGCTACGACTGCGCGACCTTCCACCAATTGATGCTGTCCTGGTTTCGCACGCTCACTTCGATCACCTGAATCGTCCATCATTGCGGGCGATTGCGCGGCTCACGCGCTGGAAGTCAGGCAAGCGGCCCACCATCATCGTCCCGCGCAATGTGCGCGACCTGGTCAGCGACCTAGGGTACGGCCGCATCGTCGAACTCGACTGGTGGCAGAACGTCCAACTGGGCAATCTTGAGATTACCCACGTGCCTGCTCGACATTGGGGCGCACGCATGGTGCGCGACGTGCATCGCGGCTACGGTGGGTACGTGCTGCGATCGGGCAAGCAGTCGCTGTATCACGCGGGCGACACGGCGTACTTCGATGGCTTTCAAGAGATTGGCGAGCGGCTGCGGCCCGAGGTGGCGCTGCTGCCCATCGGAGCTTATCATCCGGCATCGTTCCGTTCGGTACATACCAGCCCGGAAGACGCGGTGCAGGCCTTCGTCGATCTGGGCGCGCGCTGCATGGTGCCCATGCATTACGGAACGTTCCGGCTTTCGTACGAGCCGGTGGACGAACCGGTGCAGCGGCTGAAGCTTGATGCCAAGCGGCGTGGGATCGAGAAGAAGATTTGCGTGTTGGAAGAGGGTGTGACGAAGTTCTTTTAAGGAAGCTGTCGCCGCCAGCTATAAGTCAAGTCTATGCAGTGGAACAACAATCTAAGACCGCCCAGCGATTCGGGATTCGCTCTGATAGCCTGGTGAAGGATTGCTGCTGAGTAGGAAATGTCGACGTCGGGCGAGACCAGCCCAAAAGGGCCAGGCAATATTGACCCAGCGCGAAAGCGCTGGGTAAGCGTGGTAAGAGAGATTGAGTCCCGGAGGGACGACACATTTCTGAACGCGGCCTTTAGGCGCGCGTGTTATTCACTAAAAAGTCAGAGATCATAATGAAAAAAGCCGCGACAAAAACTGCTTTTCTTCTCCTGATGATTTTCTTGTTGTCATGTGTCTCCTTCGCCGCCGACGCCTACCAGCCGGGCAAGATTGTGAAGTGGGAGAACGGCACCTACGCCCAGAACTCCAAGAAGAAGCCGATGAAGAACTGGATCATCTATCAGTTGCAGACGGACAACACCACGTATTCCATCGCACGCCAGAAAGAGACCAAGCCACAAATGCAGGCCGGCGAAGTGGTGCAATACGAGCTCAAGAAGAGCAACCGGGTCAACGTCATTAGCGCTGGTGGGCAGAAGCATGAATACCAGATCGTGGGCCAGACTGCCGGGCCGGGGCAGTAAAGAGCAATCGACCCTTAGCTTTAAGGTCTTGGCCAGGGTCAGCTACCATCTTCCAACCCACGTTGTGGGAATTCAGCATCTGCAGCATCGAAATTCCTGTCTGATCAAGAAAAGAAATCGGCTCCAAACTCGGACTAAAGTCCTCGCTCGGGATGACAGCGCCGAAGAGCATGCTAAGAGCTAATTGCCGTGAGTCCCAAGCTGACGGCTGACCGCTCACGTACAATCGCCGCTTATGATCTTTCGCTCTGATAATCGTTCTCCCGAACAGATGCGGCCCGTAAACATCGTGCCCGACTTCATCTCCACCGCCGAAGGCTCGTGCCTCATTGAACTGGGCAACACCCGCGTGATCTGCACCGCAACCATCGAGGACTCGGTGCCGCAGTTCCTGCGCAATCGCGGCAAAGGCTGGGTGACCAGCGAATACGGCATGCTGCCGCGCTCTACCCTCACTCGCACACCGCGCGAGGTCACGAAAGGCCGCGCCGGCGGACGGACGCACGAGATCCAACGCTTGATTGGCCGCTCGCTTCGCGCCGTGACCGACATGGAAAAACTGGGCGAGCGCACCATCTTTCTCGACTGCGATGTGATCCAGGCCGACGGTGGCACGCGCACTGCATCGATTACCGGCGCCTTCGTCGCCATGGGGCTGGCCATGAGGCGCATGATCGAGTCGGGCACGCTGACCGTGGCGCCCATTCGCGACTATGTTGCGGCAACCAGCATCGGCATTGTCGATGGCGAGATCATGCTCGACCTGTGCTACGAGGAAGACGCGCGCGCCGATGTCGACATGAACCTGGTCATGACCGGCAGTAAGAAAATGGTCGAGGTGCAGGCCACGGCCGAGCGGCGCCCGTTCGACGACGCTCAACTGGCGAAGATGATAGCCCTGGCGAAGAAAGGAATCGAAGCGCTGGTTGCCAAGCAGCAGGCGGTGCTCACCGGGCTGCCGCTGAGGCAATAGGGCTGCATACGAGTTAATGTTCTCGCGCGCATCCCTGGATTCGTTTAGAATTTCGTGTCCTGTGGTTCTCGGGCCCAGCCGCACTCTGCGGGACTGCACTACCAATCCTTTCTAATGAACCGGGCGATCCGTGCCCGTGGAGGTCTCATCGTGAAACTGACTCCTGGAAAACTTGCGGGCATGAAAGCTGTCTCCAATGATCGCGGCGTGATTGCCGCCGCCGCCATGGACCAACGTGGCTCGCTCAAGAAAGCCCTGGGCGCAAACGCCGGCGACGCCCAACTGGAAGAGTTTAAGATCTACGTCGCCGAAGTTTTGACCCAGCATGCCAGCGCGATCCTGCTCGATCCGGAGTGGGGTCTGCCGGCGGCCAAGCGCCGCGCCAAGGGATCGGGCCTACTGCTGGCCTACGAGAAGACCGGCTATGACAAGCAACTGCCCGGCCGGTTGCCTGATCTGCTCGACTTGTGGTCGGTCCGCCGCTTGAAGGAAGCCGGAGCGGATTGCGTCAAGATACTGCTTTACTACACGCCCTACGACGACCAGAAGATCAATGACCTGAAGCATGCCTGGACCGAGCGCATTGGCGACGAGTGCCGGGCCAACGACATTCCATTCTTCCTGGAGCTGGTGGGCTACAAAGAAGGCATCGACGAGAAGGGCGCGGAGTTCGCGAAGTTGAAGCCTGAGGTAGTAGCCAAATCGATGACCGAGTTCTCCAAGGACCGCTACGGAGTGGATGTGCTGAAGGTGGAAATTCCGGTGAACCTGCAATTCGTCGAAGGCGCGCGGTCGTTCAAAGGGACGAAAGCGTACTCGAAGCAGGAGGCGTTGGATCACTATCGCGCCGCGGCTGCGACCACCAGCAAGCCGTTCATCTACCTGTCGGCGGGCGTCAGCAATCCCGAGTTCATCGAAGACCTGGAATTTGCCGCCGAGGCCGGCGTGAAGTTCAACGGCGTGCTCTGCGGACGCGCAACTTGGAAGGATGGAATCCCGATCTACGCGCAACAGGGTGGCAAAGCATTCGAAGCGTGGCTAAAGGATGAAGGCGTCAAGAACATCAACAACGTGAACAACGCGCTGAAGGCGGCGACGCCGTGGTACAGCATCTATGAGGTGCAGGAAGCGGCAGCACCCCGATAAGCACCTTTACCACGAAGGCACGGAGCAAGAAGGCCTTCGAATTCCTTACGGTGCATCACCAAGAAGGGACAAGAAGGACTGCGCTCGATATTTCGGAAGCTGACGGAACCCGCGTTTCCGTATTCGTCAGGAATGTTTTCTCCGTGCCTCTGTGTCCCTGTGGTGAATGTCTACTTCCTGCAACTGGCGCAATAGCCGCCAATCTCGAAGCGCGCAAGGAGAATATGAAAGTGGCAGTCGCGCTCCACTTGCCCCTTGACGCGGTCGAACAGGTCACTCTCAAACTCCTGTACCTTGCCGCAACGCAAGCAAGTCATGTGCATGTGGTCGCGCTGTGGCCGCCGCTCATAGAAGTGTCCTTCGCCCTTCACGTGTAGCAGATCAAGCTCGTCGACCAGGCCGTGCCGCTTCAGCAGACCCAAAGTGCGATAGATGGTGACGCGGTTGATGTTGGGATCCACTCTGGCGGCCTTGCGCAGGATTTGAGCGGCATCGAGATGCTGGGTCGCGGTCTCAATAATTTCAAGGATGATGCGGCGCTGGCGGGTCATACGAATTCCACGACTCACCAGTGCGGTTTGTAGTGCGCCGGGGACTTCGGTTTCTGGGAGCGGCATGGTCTAGTCCACCTTAGTTGCTGCTTGACGCAAAGCGTTGCAACACCATTTCGTAAGCCCCGTTTTCACTCGTTTCGCACATAGGACTTAATCGACTGATTGCAACAGAGTTGCAACTGTAACTTAAAAGTAAGTATAGTTGTACAGGTTGGACGTGGTCAACCCGCTTGCAACAAGACACTTGGAAGTGTGAAACCGTTGCGGGTTCCAAAATCACTGGGGCAAGTCAAGTTGTCATGCCAGTATGCGCGGTCTAGCCAGTGGACGAGCCCTCGATGGCTCACAAAAGGTCCGGGCGATAGTCGCTGTAAAATAGTTCTTTGGGAGGGAAAACTTTGCGAATTCGTGTTCATGCACGATTTTATTTCGCCGCAATTCTGGCGGTTGGAATGTTGGGTTGGATAACGCCTTCCGCGGCCCAGCAATCCAGTTTCCGCAATGCGCCCGCATCAGCCGCAGAGATGAAGAACCCTTATGCAGGCAGCGCAACCGCGGCAACGGCCGGCAAGAAACTGTATGCCCAGGACTGCGCGCAATGTCATGGCAATAATCTTCAGGGCATGGGTCCGGCACCGGGGCTGGATACGCCCGCAGTCCACAAGGCCACGGCTGGTGAGTTGTTCTGGTTCATCTCGACCGGCAAACTCACGTCAGGAATGCCCTCCTGGTCGAACTTACCCAGACCGCAGCGCTGGCAGATCGTGACCTTTCTGGAGTCGCGGGCGAACCAGAAGACAGCGGCGAAATAGCAATGCGGTTGCTGCTAGGGCGGTCGCTATTTTTCAGCGACAGGCACTTAAGAAGCTTTTTCTGTAACTGCTGTAATGGGGGAAAATCCGCTATAACAGAGTGGTGAGTGCAAACAACCCTTTTCTGGCTCCTAAGACGGCATTGATTACCGGTGCTTCCAGCGGTATTGGGCTGGAGTTGGCACACCTTTTCGCACAGGACAGTTATCGGCTGGTGCTGGTGGCGCGCAATCGCGGTGCGCTGCACGAACTCGCCGACGAGTTGCAATCGCGTTACAGCATTACCATCCGCATTTCGCCCAAGGACCTGGCCCATCCTGCCTCGCCTGCCGAGCTTTACCAGGAGTTGCAGGAAGCGGGCATCGTTCTCGACGTGCTGGTGAACAATGCGGGTTTTGGCGGCAGCGGACGGTTCGCCGATACCGATTGGAACAACGAAGCCGAGATGATTCAGGTGAACATCGCCGCGCTGACGCACCTGACCAAACTCTTCCTGCCACAGATTCGCGCCCGCGAAGGCAAGCTGCTCAATGTCGCCAGCGTGGCCGCGTTTCAGCCCGGACCCTTCATGGCGGTGTACTACGCCAGCAAAGCCTACGTACTGCACTTCACTGAGGCGCTGGCGGAAGAGCTGAGCGGAACCGGAATGACGGTCACCTGCCTCTGTCCTGGACCGGTGAAGACCAACTTCCAACAGCGCGCGCACCTCGGCGATACGGGCATGGCAACCAGTTCTCTGCTGGTGGACGTACGCGAAGTGGCGCGCCTGGGTTACGAAGGCATGAAACAGGGCAAGCGCCTGGTCATTCCCGGATGGAAGAACCGATTGCTGGTGCAGATGCTGCGGGTTTCGCCGCGCAGCATGGTGACCAAGATGGTCAGCAGGATTCAGGAGGAGAAGCAGAAGTAACGCTTACCGCGAAGCGCCGAGAAACCACCTTCCGAAAAATTGGGATCGAAAAAGCCCGCCCTGGCGAGCGGGCCCCGCATCATCGCTGCACCGTCTTATTTTCCCACCAAGCCATTGTCGACTCCTACGCCGGTGCAGAAATCCCAGCCGGTCGTGGCGCTGTGCGTACCACAACTGCCGGAGGTGACATCGGTGAAGTAAGCGCTGAATCCCAGGTTGCTGTAGATCAGGGTGTTTTCCGCATTGCTGCTGGTTTTGAACTGTCCTGCGCGGTTAATGATTCCGGCCAGCGACGGCGATGCCACGCTGGTTCCGTACACTTCGAGCCAGCCGCCGTAGCAATTCGAGTTGTACACCGCGACGGGCGATCCACCGCTGGCGTCGAAGGCAAGGTCTGGGGTACCGCGGTGAGTGCCGACGATGCTCTGAATGGCGCTCTGGAACGAGGGCCGCGACTCATACCTGCTGTCGCCGCCACCACCGTCGCTCCAGGCGGTCTGGTTGGTGTAAGCGCCGCCGCTGTTGCGATTCACCTGGGTGCCGCCGGCGGAAATCACATCCACCGATGAACTGGGGTAGATAACACCGGGAGAGTCACCCGAGGAAGCAAAATATACCACGCCCGACTGGGTGAAGTAGTGGTCGGAGCTGGACTCGCCGGAGGTCTCGCTTCCGCCCCAGCTCATCGAGACTTCGCCCTTCCCGCCGTGTGCCACAATGTAGGAGTTGGCCGCCGTCACCGCCGAGTACAAGGCGCTATTGCTGGCCGAAGAGGCCTCCATCAGAACGATCTGCGCGTCGGGCGCCATGGCATGGGCCCATTCGATGTCCAACGATTCTTCGCCTTGCCAGCCCGAGCTGCAGCCATTCGACGGCTTTCTCCCACTGGCATACTGGACGGAAAAGTTGGCCTGCGGCAAACCGAAAGTACTGGAGAACGTCGCCAGATCAGCGGCCGCTGAGGGATAGTCGTAGGCGTCGACAATGACGATCACGCCGCTGCCGCCGGTGGGAACCTGCGTAGTGCCGTTGATGGGGCAGCCGGCAATCGGATTGGATACCAGGTCATAGACACAACCCAGCGACGCTGGAGTTTCTCCTGCCGGTTGGGCCGCGGGAATTATCGATCCTGCCGGCGCATAAATGATGTAGTTAGTATGCATCCGCACGCCTACATCCGCTGGTTGTTCGATACTCGACGGGGGATAGATGCCGTTGCCGCTGCGCACTTGGCCATTGAGCAACGCGGCGCATGAAAACACCATGCTGAGCGCGATGATGGCTCGGAGAGTTTTGTGGGCTGGGGACGCTGCAAATTCGATCCGCATAATTGCTCCTCCTGATCTTCGTGGTACTGAGCTTAGAGTAATCGAACACAGCTCAGACCCATGAGTCTACCCCGATTCAGGCCCAAACAATTACACGAAAGTGATATAGCTAGCGAAATCTTACGGCACGCATCGGCGTATTTTACCAAGAAGAATAAGGGACTAGCTACGACGTAGCTAAAGCTAGGCCCTTCAAAACTCCCCGAATCCGACTTTTTCAGCGCCTGCTTAAGGGAGAAACAGGCCCAACTGTTCTTACAGCCCAAACAACTCTCTGAGCCTCTTGGTTTGTGCGCGGCTCACCGGGATCTCGGTCTGCTTCTTGTCTTCCATGCGAATCTGGTACGAACTCTTGAACCAAGGAACGACTTCCTTGATGCGATTTATGTTCACCAGATAGGAGCGGTGGGCGCGCCAGAAGGTGTTGGGATCGAGCGAATCCAGCAGTTCTTCCAAGGTGCGGCAATTCGACTGGCCTTCCATTACCGTGGCAACGACGGTAATGATGCCGTCTTCGATGGAGGCGTAGCAAATATCCTTCTGATCCACCAGGAAGAGCCGGCCGGCGGATTTCAACAGCACCTTAGCGGCCGAGGGCCGCTGTTGCTGCTCCAGCATTTTGACGATGGTGCCGATCTGGTCGTTGGGCGATCCCGCGCTTTCCAGCTTCTGACGCGCCTTCTCCACTGCTTGCGAGACGCGCTTGCGGTCGAAGGGCTTCAGCAGGTAGTCGATGGCGTTGACCTCGAAGGCCTTCACCGCATATTGATCGAACGCAGTGGCAAACACAATTTGCGGCAGCGGCACCTTGCGGTCCAGCAGCTTCTTGATCACGCCAAAGCCGTCGAGACCCGGCATCTGCACGTCAAGAAACACGAGATCGGGCGAAAACTCCTTCACCAGGTTCACCGCCTCAACTCCGTTCTTGCCTTGCGCGACGATGTCGACATCGAGGTCGCGCAACAAGTATGCCAACTCGTCGCGCGCCAACTGCTCGTCGTCAACAATGACTGCGGATAGCGCCATTCAGTCTCCTGAATCCAGAATTGCTCAGTATAACTATACCGAGAAGTGTCGGCTAACCGGAGATCGGAAACAAGTTTCGGCTTACCCCGTTAATCAGGACTACCCGAGTATTAGGTTACTGGGTCGGGTCGATCAGCTTCATGCCGGAGGCATCGTCAGCCTTCTTTTTGAGTCCGGTGGTGTTGACGGTCATAAAGAGTTCGACCGTCGGGTCGGTATTGAGTTCAAACACGTGCCCGCCTATGGTACTGCCGTCCGATCTGCAGAGTACCGTGTGCATATGGACGACGGGTACGCCATTGTAGGTCGCGATATCGCCGATCAGCGAAACAACCTCGACCTGTTGCGTGACCGGGATGCGGTGGTACATCTTCTTGGGAAGGTTTAGCCAAGCAAGGGTAGCACTGCTGACAGCGCCGATGGCCGTGAAGTGCGCGTCGGAAATTTTGTGGGCGATGGCGAAGTCGGTGAGTCCGCTGAGAACTTCATCGCCTTTATAGAAGACGATGGAGTACACCTGTTCGTCAGGCGCATCCTTTACGAGTTTGGCTTGCATGTTTGGCGCCTTGCCCTTGGGTACCGGGCGCGACGGCGAGATGAGATCGTCCTCTGGAGCGGCTGGCGTCTGGCCAATGGTGGTTGTGGCGAAGACGAGTAGAAGCAGGGGTAGTAAGAGTTTCATCACTGGATCCTCCTCTGTTGACGTTTTGATTTCCCGACTGGCGAGATGGATGCGGAGAAAGTAGCGTGTTGGCCGACGGCTGCAGGCTGATGGCTGCTTTGTCGTACACTGGTTCCAAACATGGTCGTCATCTACGGGATTCATGCGGTCAGTGAAGCGCTTAAGTCGGGGGCGCGCAGCTTCGAATATGTGGGCATCGCGCGCGAGCGGCACGATCAGCGGGTGCAGCGCCTCATCGACGATTGTCGCGCCAGCGGAGTGCAAGTGCGCTTTCTGCCGCGCGAGCAACTCGATCGCACCGCCAACACCAATACCCATCAGGGCGTGATCGCGGTCACCAGCGGCAAGCAATACGCCGACGTCGATACCTTGCTGGAACAACGTCACGGCGAGCACAGCTTTCTGGTGGTGCTCGACAGCGTCGAGGATCCGCACAATCTCGGGGCGTTGATCCGCACTGCCGACGGCGCTGGCGCAGATGGTGTCATCATTCCCGAGCGACGTGCTGCCGGATTGACCGGCACAGCCGTGAAGGCTTCGGCGGGTGCTTCGGAGCACCTGCCCATCGCCCGCGTGACCAACATTTCGCGTACGTTGGATGAGCTGAAGGAGCGCAATGTGTGGACCGTCGGGCTGGACGAGCGCGGCACGCAAAGTTACGACGAAATCGACTACAAGATGCATTGTGCGATCGTGCTGGGCGCCGAAGGCAAAGGTCTGCATGACCTGGTGCGCAGGCGTTGCGATTTCCTGGTATCGATCCCCATGCTCGGTCATGTGCCGTCGCTCAATGTTTCGGTCGCCGGCGCCATCGTGATGTATGAGTTAGCGCGGCAACGGCGTGCGGCGCAAAACGCCGGAAAAGGGCCGGTCAACCCAAAGGGATGAGGCCCCAGTGCGAGCTAACGTCTTACTAGTAAGACGTCTTACTAGTAAGATTCAAGGCACAAATCTTACTAATAAGACGTCTGGCTCGTTTTCGACCTTTGGGCCCGGTTGATCGGCCATGCGGGTTTGGACTCACGCGATGGGTGACCCTCCCGCCGTTTCGCCAGCAATGTGATATCAGTTATGCGGTTGTTCTCAGCTCTGATGCTTCTGCTGTTGGCTGCGCCGCTGGCCCGTGCCCTCGACCGCGAAGCCTTCACCATTACCCGCTATCAACTCGAAGTCCAGATGGATCGCAACTCCCATGTGATGGTGGTTACCGGCAAGCTCACGTTGCGTAACGATTCCAATAAGCCACAAAAGATCGTCGCTCTGCAGGTGTCGTCCTCGCTAGCGTGGAACAGCATCATGCTGGACGACAAACCGCTGCAGTGGCTGAGCGACAATTACACTTCCGACATCGATCACACGGGAGGTCTGTCGGAGGCGATCGTCACCCTGCCCAAGGATTTGCCGCCCGCTGCTGCGGTCACGCTCGATGTGCAATACGGGGGAACCATTACGCCCGATTCCACGCGCCTCACGCGCATGGGCGCTCCTGACGACGTGGCGGCGCGAAATGACTGGGACGAGATCAGCGACTCGTTCACTGCGGTTCGGGGCTTGGGTTATGTTGTGTGGTATCCAGTGGCGATTGACGCCGTAAGCATGAGCGATGGCAATGCGGTGTTCGATGCTATCGCCGCCTGGAAGCATCGCCACGACCGCAGCGAATTCAATGCGCGAATCATCGTAGTTGGCGCGAGCACGGAATCTCTGTGCATTGCCGTCAATGCTGCAGTCTCCAGTTGCGGCGAGGCTCGCGATGTGAATGACTCCGAGAGCGGTGGCAAGCTTAAGGAGTTCAGCAACACGTTGACGATCGGTGGTCTCGGCGAAGTGGTGCCCGCGTTCGCCGTGGCCAACTATGAGGAGCTTTCACGTCCCACCGTCACCCTGCTGCATGTCCCCGATCACACTTCGCTGGCGCGGGATTACGCGGTCGCGGCCGAGGCCAACGATCCGCTGCTGCACGATTGGCTCAGCGAGCCCGCGCAGCCGGCGCGAGTGGTGGAGTTGACGAATCCCAATGCGAACCCGTGGCAAAGTGGAGCGGTCCTCTTCACGCCGCTGCGCGAGGCGCAAACGGCCACCCTGCAGCTGTTGCTTCTGCCGACCCAGGTCGCAGCCCGCTTCCATTCTCCTCACCCGTGGATACAAGAAGGACTGGAGCGCTTCCTGCAAGCCGTTTCGGTGGACCAGCGGGCCGGTCGCAAGGCCGCGCTGGCGTTCCTCGATGAATATCGCGAGCCGCTAGTGAGCGCCGAGGAGGCGGCACATCCCGAACCTCCAAAAACGGAGGCCACCTCAAAGCCATCGTCGGACGCAAACAGCGCCGACAACACTCTGCTGAATACGAATGACGAACTCTACTTGCGCGGCAAAGGCAGCTTCGTCTTCTGGATGCTGCGCGACATGACCGGCGACCAAGCTCTGCAAGCGGCCCTGGCTGGCTATCATCCCGGGGCCGACAAAGATCCCAGCTACCTGCAGCGGCTGGTGCAAACCAGTTCCAAGCGAGATCTGGAATGGTTCTTCGACGATTGGGTCTACCGCGATCGCGGGCTGCCGGACTTTCATGTGGAATCGGTGTACGCCCGGCCGCTGCTCAGCGAAACCTATAAGAGTTTTCTGGTGACCGCGACCATCGAGAACCGGGGCCATGCCGGAGCGGAAGTGCCGGTGTTGATCCAAACTCCTTCCGGCGAAAAAAGCTTGCGCGTGGTGGTGAAAGCGGGAGAGAAAGGCACCGGCCGCGTCGAGATGCCGGTTGCCCCCGACAAGATCGTGGTCAACGACGGCAGCGTTCCGGAGGCGAATGTCGGGAACAATGTGTACGACGTACCTCGTCCCGAAAAACCATAACGTGGCCGCGCTTGCCAACCGTGGCCCGCAGAGGATACAACCTTCTGTTGCCGTGTACTGGCGCGTCGAGGTGAAAACGACTTGAGCTATATCCAATTTCTCGGTGCGGCCGGAGTAGTTACCGGGTCAAAGCATCTGATCCACTTAGACGGCGATGGCGGGCGCGCACTGCAGGTGCTGGTCGATTGCGGTCTCTTTCAGGGACAAAAGGAATGGCGCGAGCGTAACTGGCAGGACCTGCCGGTGCCGGCCAGTACGATTGAGGCCGTCATTCTCACCCACGCGCATCTCGATCACTCCGGGTGGATTCCGCGTCTGGTGAAGCAAGGCTTTCACGGACCGATTTACGCGACCGCAGCGACTATTGACTTCTGCGGTATTCTGCTCCCCGACTCCGGACACTTGCAGGAAGAAGATGCCGAGTTTTACAACAAGACTAAGGCGTCGAAACATCATCCGGCATTGCCGCTCTACACCATGGAAGACGCCCAGCAGTGTATGACACTGTTTCGTCCCGTGAACTTTGGCGAGATCAAGCAGTTGAGTCCTCTGCTTTCGTTTCGCTTCGTTCGCGCTGCCCATATTCTTGGCTCTTCGATGGTGGAGATCACCGTGACCACTGGCGGCCAGAGCGAGAAGCTGCTGTTCACCGGCGACATCGGGCGCGTGCGTAACGATGAGATTGCGCCCGGCACGGTGCTTCACTCCGGTCCCACCGAAGGCGAGGCTTGCGACGTGCTCGTGATGGAGAGCACCTACGGCAATCGCGTACATCCGCGCAACGATCCGCGTCCGGAAATGGCGGCACTGATCCGCACCACGCTGCAGCGCGGAGGTAGCGTGGTGGTTCCGTCGTTTGCCGTGGAGCGCACCCAGAAGTTTCTCTTCCTGTTGAAGGAACTGATGGAAACCGGGCAGGTCCCGCGTGTACCGGTGCATGCTGACAGTCCGATGGCGATCAAGGCGGTGCAAATCTTCCTGAAACACACGGAAGAATTCTCGCCGCAGACCAAGGATCTGATCCAGAAATACGGCTCACCGCTGGATTGGTCGAACTTTTATTTCGACGTGACGCAAGATGACTCGAAGAGAATCAACGAATCGAATTACCCGACGATCATCGTCTCGTCCAGCGGCATGGTCGCTGGCGGACGGGTGCTGCATCACCTGATGTTGCGCCTTCCCAATCCCAAGAACCTGGTGCTGTTCATCGGATTTCAAGCGCCCGGAACGCGCGGCTTCACCATCAAGAGCGGCGCGCCAACCGTGAAGATCTTCGGCCAGGAAGTTCCCATTCACGCGCAGATCGCTGCGCTGGAGCAGTTCAGCGATCACGCCGATACTCCTGAGCTGCTGGAATGGCTGCGCACCTTTCGGCGGCCGCCGAAAGCAACCTACCTGGTCCACGGAGAGCCCGCCGCGTCTTCGCAGCTGCGCGATACCATGACGAAAGCGCTAGGATGGAATGTACAGATCGCGGCCTATCGGCAGAAGGTAGCAGTGGAGTGAATTTGCCATCGCTGGCCGCGTTCTTTTGAATTGTCGTTACGAGCGCCTGATTCTTGGCGCGAGGAATCCGTTTTTTCAGCGCGCCGGCAAGGAGCAGGTTCCTCGCTACGCTCGTGATGACAAATCTCGGAGGGCAAGTCCTCCCTGGTAAAGGAGTTTTCTTATGGCAACATTCGGACTTATCGAATATGCGGACGCTACTCCCGAAGTGCGGGCGGTGTATGACGACATCATGGCCACGCGCAAGACCGACTGGATCAACAATTTCTGGAAGGCGCTGGCCTGCGATCCGGCGCTGCTGAAGCGGACTTGGGAAGACATCAAGCAGATCATGGCGCCGGGCGCGCTCGATCCGCTGATGAAAGAGATGGTCTACGTCGCCGTGAGCGTGACCAACGGCTGCCCCTACTGCATCGCGTCGCACACGGCGGCGGCGCGCAACAAAGGCATGACGCCGGAAATGTTTCACGAGCTGATGTCGGTGGTCGGAATGGCGAACGAGAGCAACCGGCTGGCCAACGGCTATCAGATTGAGATCGACGAGCAATTCAAGTAGGCTGACGGCCATCAGCTGTCAGCCGTCAGCTAAGTCCTGCAACTTTGCCATTGAGAATCAGCTGAAAGCTGACGGCTGAGAGCTGACGGCTGAGAGCTGACGGCTGAGAGCTGACGGCTCTATAATGTTTCTTCCCATGAAAGCCTACGTTTACGTCTCGCTCAAGAAAAGTGTGCTCGATCCGCAAGGTAAAACCATTCACGGCGCGCTGAAGAAGATGGGCTATCGCGGCATCGACGATCTGCGCCAGGGCAAGTACTTCGAAATCTCGCTCGACGCCAGCCTCAGCCGCGAAGACGCCCACGCGGAAGTGGAACGCATTGCCCGCGAAGTGCTCACCAATCCGGTCATTGAAGAGTACCGCTTCACGTTGGAAGGCTAGGACGCTCTGATCAAGTCCGCTTTGTCGAAGGGGACGGCCTTTAGGCCGTCCGTAACCCGCGCAAAATCATCGCGGCTTCAGCCGCTGAGGGACTTCGTCATGACTTAGTCAGAACTCCCATGACTGTTGCTCGCCCAAATGAGGACGCCGCAGCGGCCTGCGGCCAAACTTCCGCATCACGATCTCCCGCTATAACATCAAATCAAGTAACATTTACAATTCAGCAGTATTTGTCTCTTCCCCGTCTCCGTCTAAGTGCTGAGAATCTGGGCCTATCCAATGGGCCGAACTCCGGGAGCTAAGCTATGTGCGGCATTGTTGGTTATGTAGGGCAAAAGCGAGTTGTGCCGGTCATCATCGATGGCTTGCGGCGGCTCGAGTACCGTGGCTACGACTCGGCCGGCATCGCCGTTGCCGGTAATGGCGAGGGCCTGCAGGTGCGCCGCGCCGAAGGCAAGCTGCGTAACCTGGAAGAGGTCATCCGCCTGAAGCCGCTCGACGGCACTTATGGCATCGGCCACACTCGCTGGGCCACGCACGGCCGTCCCACGGAAGAGAATGCCCATCCGCATCGCGATTGCACGGGCAAGATCGTTGTCGTACACAACGGCATCGTCGAAAACTATGTCAGCCTGAAGAAG
>Ga0182013_10000201_pt1 | contig 79354 bp, 41 predicted proteins | sample 612S2MmetaG_FD_120487 | JGI IMG/M metagenome (GOLD analysis project Ga0182013, IMG submission 120487) | Permafrost microbial communities from Stordalen Mire, Sweden - 612S2M metaG | ecosystem: Environmental > Terrestrial > Soil > Wetlands > Permafrost | place: Sweden: Stordalen | collected... | reverse complement strand
CGCCTGCACCAGTTCCCTCCACCGGCGCAAACGTCCGCCGGGCCCCGTCAGGCATTACCCGCGCTTTCCACGATCGGCCCGCCCCGCTTCCTGCCGCATTCAGCTAAAATGAGAATTGCTGATCCTTACGGCTGGAGGCTGGACACCGAACGAGGACGGCTGTATGAGAAGCGAATGAGCGGTGAACAAAAATATCGGCTGGGCGTGCTGGGGTCGGGTAAAGGGTCAAATTTTGTGGCGATTGCGGACGCCTGCCGGGCGGGGACGGTCCCGGCGGAGGTTGCGCTGGTGATCAGCGACGTGGCGGACGCGCCCATTCTGGAGCGCGCGCGAGAGCGGGGATTGCCCGCGCAATTCATCGCGCCCGGCAAGTTTCGCACGAAGCTGGACGAAACTGCGGAACAGGCGTATATCGCCGCGTTGCGGGAGGCGCGGATTGATTTGGTGGTGCTGGCGGGTTTCATGCGGATTTTGAAGGGCGATTTTCTCCAGGCGTTTGCGCAACGGGTGGTGAACATCCATCCGGCGCTGTTGCCGTCGTTCCCCGGATTGGAGGCGTGGAAACAGGCGCTGGATTACGGCGTGAAGTTCACCGGGGTGACGGTGCATTTTGTGGATCAAGGCGTGGACACCGGCCCGATTCTCGCGCAGCAAACCGTGCCGGTGCTGCCGGGTGACACGTCGGCGACGTTGCACGCGCGGATTCAGGAGGCGGAACGGGCGCTGTATCCCGCGACGATTGCGGCGCTGGCGCGTGGGAAGGTTTTGGTGGAAGGACGCGTGGCGAAGTTAATGTGAGCATCAATTCAACCACGGATTGACACGGATGCACACGGATTATTATGGAACTCAGAACGGAAGGGATTTCAACCGCGAAATACGCGAACCACGCGAAATGGGAATAAAGGCAGAATCTTGGGCTTCCCCCTTTCGCGAATTTCGCGTGTTTCGCGGTTGAAAATCTTTGTGTTTGCTTGCAAAAGCCGCGGGCGCGAAATTGTCGTTTTCGCAGGGCGCGGGGGAATGGCCGGTTGACATTCGGCGGCTTTTACGCCAGTTTCCACCACTCAACAATTTTCAGTTTGAGTTTGGGAACCGGCTGGTTGTGGCGGCCGGAAACATTTGAATCATGGGAAAAGCATTAATCATTGCCGAGAAACCGTCGGTCGCCAGCGATATCTCCAAGGCGCTCGGCGGGTTCAAGAAAGTGGAAGATTACTTTGAAAGCGATCAATTTGTAATCTCTTCCGCGGTGGGTCATTTGCTGGAATTGACGGTGCCCGAGCAGTTTGAAGTGAAGCGCGGCAAATGGACTTTTGCGAATCTGCCGGTCATTCCCCCGCATTTCGACCTGAAGCCCCTCGAAAAAAGTGAACCGCGCCTCCGGCTGTTGACGAAGCTCATCAAGCGCAAGGATGTGGACTCGCTCATCAATGCCTGCGATGCCGGGCGCGAGGGCGAATTGATTTTCCGTTACATCGTCCAGCACGCGAAATCGGACAAGCCAATCCAGCGCTTGTGGCTGCAATCCATGACGCCGGCGGCGATTCGCGAGGGCTTTGCGTCGTTGCGCACCGATGCCTCGATGCTTCCGCTGGCGGATGCGGCGGTGTGCCGGTCGGAATCCGACTGGCTCGTGGGCATCAACGGCACGCGGGCGATGACGGCGTTTAATTCCAAGACCGGCGGGTTCCATTTGACCACGGTGGGTCGCGTCCAGACCCCCACGCTGGCCATCCTGGTCGAGCGCGAGGAGAAGATTAAAAAATTCGTCTCGAAGGATTATTGGGAAATCCACGGCACGTTCGGCGCCAAGGCCGGCCAGTATCCGGGACGCTGGTTCGACGAGAAGTTTGCGCGGGACAAGGGCAAGGACGGCGAGGCGGACCATCTCCGGCCGGAGCGGATGTGGGACATCAAACTGGCCGAGGCCATCCGCGACAAATGCCTGGGCAAACCGGGCATCGTCACCGAGGAAAGCAAGCCGACCACGCAGCTTTCGCCATTGTTGTACGATTTGACCAGTTTACAGCGTGAAGCGAACGGGCGTTTTGGATTTTCCGCGAAGAACACGCTCGGCCTGGCCCAGGCGCTGTATGAAAAGCACAAGGTGCTCACGTATCCGCGAACCGATTCGCGGGCGCTGCCGGAGGATTATATCGGCACGGTGAAGAAAACTCTGGAAATGTTCGCCGACACGACAGGTTACAGCGGTTTTGCGGACCAGATTTTGAAGTCGGATTGGGTCAGGCCGAACAAGCGCATTTTTAACAACGCGAAAGTTTCGGACCATTTCGCCATCATTCCCACGACGGTTGCGCCCAAGGCATTGAGCGAACCGGAACAAAAACTTTACGATCTGGTGACGAAGCGCTTTCTGGCGGTATTTTATCCGGCGGCGGAATTTCTGGTGACGACGCGCATCACCCGCGTGGAGAACGAGCCGTTCAAGACCGAAGGGAAGGTGATGGTAAACGCGGGCTGGATGACGGTTTATGGCCGCGAAGCCCAGACGGACGATACCCCGACGCTCGCGGCGGTGCTGCCGAACGAAGTGGTGAAGACCGAAAATGTGGAAGTGCAGGCGAACCAGACGAAGCCGCCGGCGCGGTTCTCGGAAGCCACGCTGCTCGGCGCGATGGAAGGCGCGGGGAAATTGGTCGAGGACGAGGAGTTGCGCGAAGCGATGAGCGAAAAAGGTCTGGGAACGCCCGCAACGCGCGCGGCGATCATCGAAGGCTTGATTTACGAAAAATATGTGGTGCGCAACGCGCGGGAATTGCAACCCACGGCCAAGGCGTTTTCGATCATTACCTTGCTGCGCGGACTGCAGATACCGCAACTTTGCTCGCCCGAACTGACGGGTGAATGGGAATTCAAGTTGAATCTGATGGCCCGCGGCAAAATGAAGCGCGACGATTTCATGAAGCAAATCGCCGATGCGACGCGCGATATTGTGGCCAAGGCCAAGAGCTACGAGAGCGACACGGTGCCCGGGGATTACAGCAAACTCACGGTGCCATGCCCAAAATGCGGCGGCGAGATCATCGAGAATTACAAAAAATTCCAGTGCCAGAAATGCGACTTCGCGCTCTGGAAAATCGTCGCGGGCCGGCAGATGGAGATTTCCGAAGTCGAGGAGCTTCTCAGCAAAGGGAAGGTGGGACCGCTGCAAGGATTCCGCAGCAAGCAGGGATTCCCCTTCGCGGCCATCATCAAAATGGGCGCGGAGTTCAAGCCCGAGTTTGATTTTGGCAACGACCAGAACAAAGACGGCGAGGCGTCCGCGCCGGTGGATTTTACGGGCAAGGAGCCGCTGGGGAAATGTCCCAAGTGCGGCGCGCGGGTCTTCGATACCGGGATGAAATATATGTGCGAGAAGGCCACGGGGCCGGACCGGACCTGCACGTTCAGCACCGGAAAGATTATTTTGCAGCAGACCATCGAACCGGCGCAGGTGGTAAAGTTGCTGGCGGAAGGCAAGACAGATTTGCTTAAAGGATTCATCTCCAAGAAGAACAACCGCAAGTTCGAGGCGTACCTGGTGCTGAAGGACGGCGGCACGGCCTTTGAATTCGCGCCGCGCGAAAAGAAATCAAAGGGCAAGGACGGCGCGTCCAAAGCCCCAGCGGTAAAAATTGATTTCACCGGCAAGGAAGTCATTGGCAAATGCCCGAAATGCGGCGGCAAGGTTTTCGACACGGAAGCGGGTTATATATGCGAGAAATCGCAACTGGATGCTCGCCCGTGCAAATTCAAGATCGGCAAGGAAATCTTGCAGCAGCCAATTGAACAGGCGCAGGCGAGAAAGCTCCTGGAAAACAGCAAGAGCGATTTGCTGACCAAGTTTATTTCCAAGGCTGGCCGGCCTTTTCCCGCCTATTTGTTGATGGATGAGAAGGGGAAGGTCACTTTTGAATTTCCGCCGCGCGAGGGCGAAGAAACTTAATCTCACCGTAGCCGGGAGTTGTCATCTTCCCATGACTCAGCCAAAATCAGAGACCCCGGTCGCGGTTGATAAATGGATTCAGAAATTTCTTGCCCACCTCGCCACGGATCGCGGGGCTTCGATTTATACTCGGCGGAATTATCGCCAGGCGTTGCTCGAATGTGAACGCTGGCATCGCGAGGAGCGGGGACAGCCGCCGCGCTGGGACGCTTTGTTGCGGGATGATTTTCGGAATTATGTGCGCTATCTGGGCCGGCGCAATTTGAGCCGGGCGGCGATTCAATTACGTTTCTGCGCCTTGCGGTCGTTCTACAAATTTCTTATCCGTCACGGGGAAGTCACCGCGTCGCCCATCAAGAATTTGTCGCTGCCGAAATTGGAGAAGCGCCTGCCGAAATTTCTGACCGCGCCGCAGATGCTTCAGTTGCTGGAAGCGCCGTTGCAAGGGCTGGCCCAGCCGCGCAAAAAAGGGCCGGGCCGTCCGGTGGTGGCGAGCGCGTGTTATCGCGATGTGGCGATTCTGGAAACGATTTATTCCTGCGGACTGCGTATCAGCGAATTATGCGGACTTAACGCGGCGGATGTGGATTGGAACGAGCGGTCGGTGCGAGTGATGGGCAAGGGCCGCAAGGAGCGGTTGGTGCCGATCGGTGAAAAAGCGCTGGAAGCCATCCGCAATTACTGGAGTTTGCTGGAGTGCGCGCCTGCCGGCAACACGCCGGTGTTTCTGGCGGAAACCGGCAAGGCCTCGCCGCTCTCGGCGCGGATGTTGCAATCCCGGCTCAAGAAATATCTCGCGCAGGCGGGATTGGACCCGCAGTTGACGCCGCATAAGCTGCGGCACAGTTACGCCACGCATTTGCTGGATGCGGGTGCGGATTTGCGGAGCGTGCAGGAATTGCTTGGCCACGCGCACCTGGCGACCACGCAGATTTACACGCATCTCACCACCGAACGATTGAAGCGGGCTTACGATGAAGCGCATCCGCGCGCTTGAACAAGTTGCCCGGTTTGTTTGGAGCGCCACTTGCCAGTGTTTGTGGCAGCCTCGAGATTTTTTGGCCAAAATAATTTTGATTGGAATGATTTGTGCGTTCGCAGTATAAATTGTCACGTTGCTGCTGTGCATGCGCGGGATTAGGCGGATAAGTCAGCGTGGGCTCAGTGAAAACCGATGAATAAACGCAAGAAAAAAATCAGGGTGCTGCTGGCGGATGATCATCCCGTGGTCCGGAAGGGGATACGCTCCTGGCTGACCGGCTCGGAGAATTGTGAAGTGTTGGATGAGGCCGTCAATGGCCTTGAAGCCGTGGCCAAGGTCAAGGAATTATCGCCCGACCTCGTGCTCATGGATGTGGACATGCCGAAATTGAACGGTTTGGAGGCGACCAAGCAGATTCGCAAGGAATTTCCCAATACCCGCGTGCTCATTCTGTCCATGCACACGAACAAGGCAGTGGTGCTGCAAATCATACAGTCAGGCGCGCAGGGTTATGTGCTCAAGGACGCGCCGCCCGCGGATTTGTTGCGGGCGATCGAATCGGTGGACAACGGCGAGCCATTTTTCAGTCCCGACATCAATCAAATTGTTTTGAACCAATATCTCGCCGAAACGGGCGCGGAGACGGCGCCGACGGCGCAGCAATTGACCAACCGCGAGCGGCAGGTGCTGGCCATGATCGCCGAAGGCCAGAGCAACAAGGAGATGGCGGACAAGTTGGGGGTGGGCGTGCGCACGGTGGAGACCCATCGCGAACGCATGATGGCCAAACTCAACATCCACAGCGTCGCGGGATTGACGAAGTTCGCCATTGCGAACGGGATTGTGAATCTGGAATAGGTGCTTTGGTCCAGGGAGGGATCGAACTACGCGGTCGCGAGTTTGCGCCAGGTCAAATTACCGGGCTCCGCCAAAATGTCGAACACCGTAGGTTCGAGCTGGTGCTTCACGTTCAACCTTCTCGCGCTTTCAGCCATTCCGTGTGGAAAGTGCCCTTGGCATCAATCCGCTCATAGGTGTGGGAGCCGAAAAAGTCACGCTGCGCCTGGATCAGATTGGCCGGTTGCCAGGTACTGCGAAAAGCGTCGAGATAACCCAGCGAAACCATGAATCCCGGAGCGGGCAGCCCCGACTCCGCAGCCTGACATACCACTTGGCGCAAATACTCCTGATGTTCCAGGACCTTCGCCGCCAGATTGGGATCGAGCAGCAGATTCGGCAGATCGCGCCGCCGGCGAAACGCCGCGCAAATGTCGTCCAGCAACGCGGCACGGATGATGCATCCGCCCCGCCAGATCCGCGCCACCGCTTCCAGACTGAGTTGGTACTGGTATTTTTCCGAAGCAGCCGACAGAAGCGCAAACCCCTGCGCATACGTGATGATCATCGCGGCATAAAACGCCCGGCGCAATTGCGTGACAAACGCAGCGCGGTCACTGTTGAAGCGGGGGCTGGGCCGCTGATACAGCGCACTGGCCTGCCCGCGTTCCTTTTCAATCACGGACATGTCCCGCATCGCCACTGCGAGGTCAATGGTCGGGGTGGGCACTTGCAGTTGCATCGCGCTCTGCGACGTCCACATGCCGGTGCCGTTTTGTTGAGCCACGTCGCGAATTTCGTCAATCAAACGCTTTCCGGTCTTCACGTCCTGCTGCGCGAAAATATGGCCGGTGATTTCCGTCAGGTAGCCGTTCAACTCGCCATCGTCCCAGGCTTTGTAAACATCGTGCAATTCCTCGTCGTTCATGCCCAGGCCGCGTTTCATAAGGTCGTACGTCTCGGCGAGAAGCTGCATCACGGCATATTCAATTCCGTTGTGGACGGTTTTCACGAAGTGTCCGGCTGAACCTGGACCAAGCCACGTCACGCAGGGATCGCTGTTCACTTTGGCCGCGACCGCTTCCAGCAATGGCCGCACGCGCTCGTAAGCTTCTTTTGGGCCGCCGGGCATGATGCTCGGTCCATTACGCGCGCCGGCCTCGCCGCCGGACACACCCACGCCGAGGTATTGAATCCCGCGCGCCGCCAGGTCGTGGGCGCGCACGTCGGTATCTTTGAAATACGAGTTGCCCGCATCAATAATGAGATCGCCCTTATCCAATAACGGCAACAAATCCTTGATGACCGAATCAACGGGCGCGCCAGCGGGCACGAGCATCATGATCGCGCGCGGTTGGCGGAGCAATCCAATGAACTCTTTGATTTCAACGGCCCCACAAATATCATGTTCCTTTGCCTCCTGGCGCAAGGCCTCGACCTTCGCGATTTCCTTGTCATATCCCGCCACCGAAAAGCCATGGTCGGACATGTTCAGCAGGAGATTGCGTCCCATGACGCCCAAACCGACCATGCCGATTTCATACTTAGGTTGTGATTGCTGATTGGTCATAATAGCGGTTCCGACACGATCAATGACTTGCGCGCTGCATCGCCATTTTCAGCCGCTCAACTCGCAAAAGTCAGGCTCTTTCATCAAAATGCGAAGATAGTAGTTTGGACCTCACTCCGACTATGGGGTGTACACCCCATGAGTTCTGGCTCGGGTGACTTCGGACGAAATTTTCGCGCCGACGCACGCTTCAGCAGAATTTACAAGTTGCGCGGGCAGAGAATTTGAGCGGGCGCATTTGAAGTGATTTTCTTGGGCCTAATCGAGGGGGTGAACACCCCATAGGATGAGTTGCACAATGCAATTATTCTCCCCTCATGAAATCGGGTAAATTCCAAGCCAGATCCCTTGCCTTAAGCTTACGTCCGAACGACTGTTTGCAAAAATGCGGGCGACCATTGACCTCGCGCTGCTCGTGCAGGAAGCTTGAGTGAATTTCGAGCGATGAATGACTGATGGCCTCCCGGTTCAAACTCTGGACAGACCGCTTCGCGGGCCGACACTCGGCGCTTCCCCCGCTGGATGTGCTGGCAGCTTCTGCGTCGGCTGGAGACTCCCTGGAAAACCGGCTGAACTGGCTGGTGGACGTGGTCCAATGGATTCGCCGCCCCGGTCATAATGACGAAGCCGCCGCGTCGCCGGAATTTCATATCCAAGCCGGCCGGGTCCGGCGTTTCCTGGACGTGCTGGATAAGAATCACGAGTGGAAATTATCCGTGGCGCAAACGCTTCGTTCCATCATCCAGGAAACCAGCGCGCTGGAATTATTCACGGAAACCGGGCTGCCCCGGCAGTTCGGGATGGTGCAGGAAATCGGCGAACGGCTGGCGAGGAAGATACTGCCGCCTCCCGGTTCCACTGAACTTGGCATTTTGTTCGACCGGCTTTTTCCCGAGCCGCATGATGATGTATGGCTGGAAAAGCTGGATGGCGCCACCTTGCGCCGGTTGAAGGAATTGTTTGAATTCGAGATGGAAAGTGACAGGAAGGTCTGGGCCGTATTAGCTGACGAGTTGGAAGATGCCTTGTTTCACCTGGCCGCGCAATTACGCGTCAGTGGCTGTTCCACGGCCATTCGTCCGCGCATCACGCATCAGCGGATTCGCGAGTTGCCATTCTTCAAGCTGGCGGGCGCGCTGCACGCCGTGGTGGTGGCGCGGGAAAGCGGCGATCAGGCAACGTTGTTGGCGGAACTGAACCATCTGCATGGCTTGCTTGAAAGTTGCCACGATGCCCTGGAACAGGTGCGGGCACATCTGGAGACGCGCGGCGTGAGCACGGATGTGGTGTATCAACTCGCTTTTCTCGAGGCGGCGCTGGATCGTTTCGCCGTCCTGTTGGAATTGAACTTCAATCGGGAATTGCCTCTGACCCGGGTCGGCGCATTCGTCGCGCGGCTCGTGCGGGAGAATCGGGCGCGCGAAAGCGTGGCCGAACTCTTGCGCCAGAACTTCCAACTGTTGACCCGAAAAATTGTGGAGCGGAATGCGGAGACCGGTGAGCATTACATCGCCCGCACCGTCAGGGAATATTGCGAAATGCTGCGGAGCGCCGCGGGCGGCGGGGTGATCATGGCTTTCACCACGTGGTTTAAATTTATCATTCTCGGATGGCATTTGCCCGGGTTGCTCCAGGGATGTGCCGCCTCTTTTAATTATGCCGCCGGCTTTGTCACCATCCAACTCACCGGCTCAACCCTGGCCACCAAACAACCGGCCAATACCGCGCCCGCCCTGGCTGAACGCATGCACCAGGTCCGCGAACCCAAGGCTCAGGAAGAGTTGGTGGATGAAATCGTGTATTTGATCCGCTCCCAGTTTGCGTCCATCGTCGGCAATCTCGTTTTGATCGTGCCCGCCACCCTGGCCTTGTATTTTTTAATTTTATGGGTGTCGGGCGCTCCGATGATGGCGCCGGAGAAGGCGACGAAGACGATTCACTCCCTCTCGATTATAGGCCCGAGTTTTTTTTATGCGGGATTCACCGGCGTTTTGCTCTGGGCTTCGAGTTTGGTGGCCGCCTGGGCGGATAACTGGTTCGTCTGCCATCGCATCGGGGAAGCGCTCGCGAGTGACCGGCGGTTGGTTCGGACGCTGGGCACAAGTCGCGCGCTGCGATTTGGCCGCTTCTGGAGCAAGAACATTGCGGGATTGGCCGGCAACATTTCCTTTGGCTTGATGTTGGGTTTGATACCCGAGTTGGCGGCTTTTGCCGGAGTGCCGTTGGATATTCGGCATGTGACCTTGTCTTCGAGCATGCTGACCGGGGCAACCGCCAGCCTCGGGCCATCCATTTTGACAACCACGCCGTTCTGGCTGGCGCTGGCCGGTATCGCGGGTATCGGCTTCATGAACGTCACGGTAAGTTTTTCCCTGGCAATGTTTGTGGCCATTCGCGCTCGCGGCATTCAATCACCCGAGCGTCAGGCCATTTACCAATCCCTTTTGCGTCGTCTGCGCCGACAACCGCTAAGTTTTGCGTTCCCGGTGGGGACCAATGCAATCAGACCCGTTCCACTTACGGCGAGTTCCAAATTGCCATAGCAATCTTTCGTGATGTGACACACACCCGGTGGCAGTTATGCTATGGTCAAGGCCGGTCAGAGCGGCAATGCTCTCTGGCAATTGAATGACTCCGGCCAAAACCACACCGATTTCTCCGGCGCCATCGCCACCACAGAGCTCGTCGAAGCGACTATTGCCGTGGTTGGTCGCGGTGGCTTTCTTCATGGAATCGCTGGATACGACCGTGCTGAATACGGCTGTTCCGGCGATCGCCAAGGCACTTGCCGTTGCCCCGCTCAGCATGAAGTCGGTTTTGTCGAGTTACACCTTAAGCCTGGCGGTATTCATTCCAATCAGTGGCTGGATGGCGGATCGTTTTGGCACGCGTCGTGTTTTCTCGTCCGCCATCGGCCTGTTCACGGTGGGTTCGTTTCTGTGCGGCATTTCCAGTAATATCCATGCGCTGGTGGCGTGCCGTGTCTTGCAAGGTTGCGGAGGCGCCATGATGGTGCCCGTGGGACGGCTCACACTGGTGCGGACGTTTCCCAAATCGGAACTCATTCGGGCAATGAGTTTCGTGGCCATACCAGGATTGATCGGCCCCATGCTTGGACCCATCGCCGGCGGATTGATCGTCGGATACTTCCATTGGCGGGTTATTTTTTTCATCAATTTGCCGATCGGCTTGCTGGGCCTGTATATGGTTTACCGGCATCTCCCGGACTACCGGGAAGCACAAACCCGCCCGCTGGATACCTTGGGGCTTGTTTTATTCGGCTGCGGGATTGCCATTCTTTCATACGTGCTCGAGGTGTTTGGCGAACACACGCTCAGTGGAGGCGCGATGCTGGGGTTGTTGCTGATTTCCGCGTTGCTGCTCGCAGGTTACGGGCTTCGGGCTACACGCATTAAATTCCCCCTGCTTCGGCTGACATTGTTCCGCATCCGGACCTTTCGCGCGTCGGTCAGCGGGAGTTTCTTCACCCGCCTTGGCATCGGTGGAATCCCGTTTCTATTTCCATTACTTTACCAAGTGGGTCTTGGTTTCACCCCGATTCAATCCGGACTGCTCATGATGCCGCAGGCATTGGCCGCGATGAGCCTCAAGCTGACGATGCCGCGCATATTAAGGAGCCTGGGCTATCGCACCGTCCTGGTTTCCAACACGATCATGCTCGGGTTGCTGATCGCACTCTTCGCGACGATTGGCGCCGGGACTCCAGTTTGGCTGATCGTCGGGCAGGTGTTTGTGTTTGGTTTCTTCACGTCGCTGCAATATACGAGCATGAATACGCTCGTTTTTGCCGACGTCACCGAGGAACAGGCAAGCAGTGCCAGCACCATAGCGAGCACCATGCAGCAGATGTCCATCAGCTTCGGCGTCGCCACAGCCTCGCTGGCCACGGCATTTTTCATTCCCGACCGTTTTCATACCAGCGCGCCGGAAATGATCCACGGCATTCACAAGGCGTTCCTTTGCCTGGGCGCATTGACCGTGCTTTCAACGATTGTGTTTTGTGAATTGAAAGAGGACGACGGCGATAGCGTCAGTCAACGCACTGCCGTTCAACATGTCGGTTGACTTCCGAATTTTAGTTCAACGAAGTGCTCTTTTCGATCGTCCACTAATGGGACCGTATTGACGCCCAACAATTTTCCATCGAGAAAGAGCTGGCTGGCGCCGGTCGGATCTTCTGGAAGCCGGTCAATGGCTATGTGATAAATGGTTTGCCGGTAGCGGTAATGAACCTTGTAGGACGTCCAGCCTTTCGGAATCCGTGGAACCAGGCGCAATTGACTCCCCTCCAGGTTCACGCCAAGGAGTGTTTCGATCAGGAGGCGATACATCCAGCCGGCTGAACCCGTGTACCAAGTCCAACCGCCGCGACCCACGTGTGGAGCGACCGCATAAACGTCCGCCGCGACGACGTATGGTTCAACTTTATAGGTGGCAATCTGTTCCGGTGTCCCGCCGTGATGGACGGGATTAAGGAGGCCGAAGAGTTCCCAGGCACGTTCGTTATCCCCCATCAGGGCGAAGGCCATGGTGGTCCAAATCGCGCCGTGGGTATATTGGCCGCCATTTTCGCGCACGCCAGGAATGTAACCCTTGATGTATCCAGGATTGAGCGGAGATTTGTCAAAAGGCGGGTCAAATAATTCAATCAGCCCGGCGCTGGTGCGGACCAGGCGCTGATCCACTGATTCCATTGCCTGGCGCGACCGGGACGGTTCGCCCGCGTTGCTGATCACCGACCAACTTTGCGGCAAGGAATCAATCTGACATTCCGGATTGGTCTGGGAGCCGAGCGGTTCGCCATTGTCAAAGTAGGCGCGGCGATACCATTGGCCATCCCAGGCGTGTGCTTCAATGTTCTTTTGCAATTGCTGAGCTTGAGCGACGCAATGATCGGCGAAAGGAATGTCCTTGCGCGAGCGTGAGAGTTTTGCGAATTGGGTGAGCACATCGTATAGAAAGAAAGCCAGCCAAACGCTTTCGCCGCGACCCTCGTTTCCGACGCGATTCATGCCGTCATTCCAATCGCCGCAACCCATCAGCGGCAGTCCATGTTCGCCGTATTTCAGCCCATGCTCAATCGCCCGCACGCAATGTTGATAGAGCGTGGCCGGCTCCTCGGAGCGATTCGGCAAATCGTAGTAACCTTCCTCCTCCGGCTTGACTGGCCGGGCTTCAAGAAAAGAAATCCTTTCGTCCAGCACGCCCGTGTCCGCCACACTGGCCACGTAACGGCAGGTGGCGTAAGGCAGCCACAGGAAGTCATCGGAAAAATGCGACCGCACACCACGTCCGGACGGCGGATGCCACCAATGTTGGACATCGCCTTCGCGGAATTGACGCGCGGCCGCGCGGAGCAAGTGCTCCCGAGTAAGCCCCGGTTCGGCATGCACCAGCGCCATCACATCCTGCAATTGGTCCCGAAACCCATAGGCGCCGCCGGATTGATAAAATCCTGTGCGGCCCCAGAGCCGGCAACTCAAGGTCTGATACATCAGCCAGCCATTGGCCATCACATTCACGGCCGCGTCGGGCGTGTCCACATTGACCGCGCCAAGGGTTCGATTCCAATAGGACCAGACTCCTTCAAGCGCCGCGCGGGAGGCGTCCGCGCGGCGAAAGCGCCGGATCAAACTCTGGGCTTCGCCGGCATTTCGACCCACCCCAAGGCGAAAACAAATTTCACGCTCCTGTCCGTCCGTCAGGTCGAAAGCGAGTTGGATCACTCCGCAAGGATCCAGTCCCGCGCCCACTTTTCCGGAAAGGCGCGCGCGTTTCAGCGCTGCCGGCTGCGCCAGGCTTCCGTTTCTGCCGATGAACTCCTTCCGGTCGCCGGTGAAAGTGCGTGTCGGGTCGTTGACGTCAAGGAACGCGATGCGGTCGGGGAACTCGGTATTGTAGTAATTTCGCGCGAGCAAAGCACCGGTCTTGAGATCCACTTCGGTTTGCACGTGCAACAGGTTTTTGTGCCTCAAATCGCCCAGCACCCATTCGCAGTAGTTTGTGACGGAGATGCGGCGCGAGCGGCCCGAAATGTTGCGCAATTTCAGAACCGTGAATTTCACCGGGGCATCCATCGCCACATATACCGACATCTCGGACACGATGCCGTTTTCAGTGTGCTCGAACACCGTGTAGCCAAAGCCATGGCGGATGACATAAGGCGTTTTGCCACGCGCAGGCAGCGGCGTGGGCGACCAAAGCTGCCCGGTCTGTTCATCGCGAACGTAACAAGCCTCGCCGGTGGTGTCCTGAACGGGATCGTTGCTCCAGGGCGTCAGCCTGAACTCGTGGGAGTTCTCCAACCAGGTATAGGCGCCGCCGGTTTCGGAGATCACCGCGCCGAAGTTTGGATTTGCCAGCACATTGACCCAAGGGGCGGGCGTCATCTGGCCGGGCTCTAATGTAATGACATATTCATGTCCGTCGCGGGTAAAGCCTCCGAAGCCATTCGGAAAAATCAAATCGCGCGGAGGAAGTGGAATGGGTAAATCAGCGGACCGGGAGCGAGTATATCTCAGCGCCGGTACCGAAGGTTCCAAAATACTCCGCTGCTCCATTTGTTCCGCCAGCGTTCCCTTCTCATCATCCAGGACAATTCGCGACGCGGCTTGCAGCAACACGAGATCGTCGTTGGGAATTTGCTCGAGCCGCCTGATGAAAATGCCGCCCGGTTTGTCCAGCATTTGGGCTTCAATGCCCGAAGAAACCAGACTGGTGATCTCCTCCTGCAAGGACTGGCGGTAAACCGAAACATCCTCGTTCAAGATGACGATCTCGACGGTGAGTCCTTTCATGCGCCAGTAGGAGTGCGCCTGAATCAATTGACGGACGATCTCAATTTTTGCCGCATCGCTGATGCGGAGCAGAACAATTGGCGCGTCGCCGGAAATGCCATAGCTCCAGAGACCGTTTTGGCCCCGCCGGTTCTTGAGAAGCACGACCGGATTGGCTCGTCGGGCGGGGTCGGAATAAATCAACGCGCCGGCCATGCCGCTGTAGAGTTGGGCTTCCGCCTCGGTGGCGTTGATTTGGTGCAAAGTCACCTGATTATGCGTCCACGCCAGGTCAAAGACACGGTCGGCCATGCGGGAACTTTGATATTTTTCCACCTGCGCCAGCGCGGCTTCCCGGCTTTCGGTCACGCCAAAAACCAGATCAACGATGGCGGTTGCATGAGGCGGCAACTTGACGATGCGCCGGAGGGAAATGATGGGATCGAGCACGGAACCGACCGTGTTGGAGAGGAGCGAAATGTCCTGCATTGCCACCGGACTGGCCAGGTTTCCGCCTCGTCCGATGAACCGTGAACGATCGGTTTCGCACGAAATTTCCCCCAGCTTTTCAAGGTCACCCACCATCAGATGCGCGAGCCACGGCGGCTTTTCCTCCACGGAACGCGCCCGCCTGGTGCAGAGTACGGCGGAGGATTCCCGGGCGAATTCGGTTTGCACGAAGAGATTGCTGAACGCAGGATGCGCCGCATCCGCCGCTTGTGCCGCGAGCACCACTTCCGCGTAGCTGGTTAATTCTATGTCACGCGCAACGGAGGTCCGGTTGGTAATCCTAATCCGCCGCAATTCCACATCATCTTCCGGCGAGACGCTGATTTCAGTGTGGATGTCCAGGCCGGCATGAGACTGACGAAACTCGGCGCGGGCCTGGGTGAAGATGGCTTCGTAGCCGGGCGTTGACCGCAAGGTGGGTTGATATGAGTTGGACCAAAAATTTCCCGTTGCCAGATCGCGGAGATAGACAAATGTTCCCCAGCAATCGCGCGTGGCATCTTCGCGCCAGCGGGTCACCGCCAGATCGCGCCAGCGGCTATAGCCGCCGCCAGCGCTGCTGATAACGACATGGTATCGCCCGTTGGATAATAAGTGAATCTCCGGAGTCGGCAGGGTGGGGTTCGTGAAAACACGCATGACCGCCTCGCTGGTTGTCGGCAGCGTCCGGGAATCTTCCAAGAGCAAGTCCTCTGACAGCAGGCTGGCGATGGTGTTGGGCACCCGCTCCTGCAACAGCAAGTCTGCCGCCTTGAGCAGCGGACAGGCCATGAATCTCCTGTGCATGGGGTAGTCCCGCAAAAGATTGGCCAAGGCCACCAGGCTCATTCCTTGATGATGGACCATGAAGGAACTGATGGTGACGCTTTTTTCGTCCGGTGGCAGCCGCTTCGGTGTATAATCCACCGCTTCATAAAAGCCGAATTCTCCGCCGCGTCCATCGCTGGCCAGCCGTTGCAAATTTTCACATGCCTCAACCGGCGCAACCATCAACGCCAGCGCCGTGGCGTAGGGAGCAACCACCAGGTCCTCAGCCAATCCTCGTTTCAAGCCCAGCCCGGGAACGCCAAAGGCGCGGTATTGGTAGTTCAGTTGAGCGTCAGTCCGGTTGTAACCGGACTCCGAAATCCCCCACGGCACGCCGCGAGTGTTTCCATATCCGATTTGTTGTTGCACCGCCGCCCTGCAAGTATGATCCAGCAAGGTGTTCTCAAAATTGGGCATGACCAGCAGCGGCATCAGGTATTCGAACATCGAGCCGCTCCAGGAAACCAAGACTGGCTCATCCCTCGAAGCGACCAGCAGGCGGCCCATGGTGAACCAATGGTCCTGCGGAACCTGCCCCAGCGCGATGGCGACGTAACTGCACAATCGCGCCTCCGAGGCCAGCAGATCGTAGAAGCCGGTATCGTTGCGCCGTTCGGTGACGTTGAAACCGGTGGAGAACAGATCCCGCGCCGGGTTGAATAAAAATGTAAAATCCATTGCCGCCAGTTCGTCGCATTGCCTGGCGAGCGCTTCGGATGCAACCAACCGTTGCTGCGCATAGTTGCCGGCTTCCCGCAGGCAACGCGAGAGCTTGGCCAGGAATTTGTGTTCCAATAATTGGACGGCCTCCGCAACAAGACCCGCCAATGCCGAGTCAATCAAGGGACACAGTGATTGCTCAAACGCCGCAACCTCTCGCAAACAAAGCATCTGGTCTAGTGGGGCGAGCTTTTCTTGGAGGCTTCCAGTGGGGCTGGGCAGCGCCAGCCAGGGCGCCAGAAAAAGCAAGTCCTCCAGTTGCTCCCCGCAGCATCGCTTTAGGACCTGGGCCCATTTCTTGACCTCCGCCGGTTCGTCGGTCAGCGAAGCGGCAAAAGTTGTGGCCAGCGCCGCCGCACTTTCCAATATGCCGAAGGCGGCACGAAGACCAACCGGCTCTTTTTCCAATTCTTCGTCAAGTTTTGCCAGTTCCGCATTCTCTGGCGTCAAGTCTCTCAGTACCGCCACGGTGTCGCGAAGACCGGCAAAAACCTGCAACTTGAAAATCCTTTCCTCCGACAATTCCCTCAAGCCGGAGCCAAGCGTCAGCAAATGCCCCGCGAGATTGCCGCTATCCACACTGGAAACATAAAGCGGGAGAAGCGGACGCAGCGTTCGCGTTTCATACCAATTGTAGAAATGTCCGCGATACCGCTCCAGTCGCCGCAGGGTCGCGAGGGTGTCTTGCGTGCGTTGAAGCAAGCCGCCAGTGGAAAGGTAGCCAAGATCCCTGGCGGCCAGATTGGCGAGCAGCGCCAGGCCGATATTGGTCGGCGATGTCCGTGAAGCGATGATGGGAGCGGGAACTTCCTGAAAATTGTCCGGCGGCAGCCAGTTTTCTTCAGCGGTGACAAAGGTTTCAAAGAAATGCCAGGTCTTCCGGGCGGTGCATCTTAGAAATAGCGATTGCTCGACCGTCAAAACCGGAAAGATTGATTCGATGGGCTGGCTGATCCACCAGGCAATCCAAGGCGCGGCAAGCCACACAGACAGAAGCGGCAATGCCAACGCGAATTGGGCAGGCTGTGTGGCGGCCAGGAAAAGCCCGGTCGCCAGGGCAACCGCGGGCGCGATCCACATGGTGGCATAAAAGCGAATGAGGGGAGCGTGCGATTTGCGTTCGGCATCGTTCGAGGTTTGCCATTCGAGCAGCCGTTTGTGCGTCACCACCAGACGAAATACGGTCCTTCCGATTGCATCCAGGCTGATTAACGCGTCGTAGGGCAGAAATGCCAGGGAAAGAAAGATCTGGCCAAGCTGCCGGCAGTAAGCTTCCGCTGTTCCGCGCAAAAACATCGCCCACGGCAGGTCTTTCGCTTTGCCAAAGAGTCGGTGGAATGCCGACACCAATCCGGGCAGCGTGATGATCGAAATGACTGACAACGTTCCCAGCTCGCCATATTGAGGCAGCAGCATCCAGGTGCCTAGCATGAGAAACATCAGGGCGATGGGGACGAGGCTTCGCCTTAAATTGTCGAGAATCTTCCATTGTGAGAGCGCGGATAGGGGGTTGGCAATGCGGCGGTCATCCGAACCCGGAACCCGCGGCAGGAGCCATTGCGTGATCTGCCAATCACCACGAATCCAACGGTGACGCCGGTCCACATCCACGTTGTAGCGGGAAGGATATTCCTCGTAAAATTCCACGTCGCTGACGAGCGCAGACCGGGCATGACATGCTTCCAATAAATCATGGCTCAGGACGGTGTTCTCCGGGCATCGTCCATCCATGGCGCGCTCGAAGGCATCAACATCGTAAATCCCTTTGCCAATAAATGATCCTTCCTGGAAGACATCCTGATAAACGTCTGACACCGCCCGCGTGTAAGGGTCTATGCCGGCGTCGCCCGCAAACAGCCGGACGAAACGTGATCGGCGGGCGCTGGGCAGACTCACGCCGATGCGCGGTTGCAGTATCCCGTAGCCTTCCGCAACGATTCCGCTCGCTGGGTCAAATACCGGATGGTTCAGCGGGTGGGCCATGGTTCCGACGAGTTGACGGGCGGCATCGCGCGGAAGTTGAGTATCCGTGTCGAGGGTGATGACATATCTGATTTCCGGCAAGATGGTCGTGTCCCCGACAATTTCAGAAAAACACTCGCGCGAACCTCCGCGGAGAAGCTCGTTCAATTCCATCAGTTTTCCGCGCTTGCGTTCGTAACCCATCCATTGCCCTTCTCCGGCGTTCCAGCGCCGCGGGCGATGAAACAGGAAAAACAGATTGCCTTCAGCGGAGGGGTACTTTCGATTCAGCCTCTCGACCCCGGCCCGCGCCCGCTGGAGCAATGCTTGATCTGCGGGCATTATTTCATTTGGCGCGTCGCGAAAATCCGTCAGCAGGGCGAAGCGCAGATGCTGATCCCGATTCGCGAGATGATGAATTTCCAATGTTTCCGCGAGGTGATCCACGCCCGCCATGCTCGTAAGCATCGTCGGAACCACCACCATCGTCCGGCAATCAGCACTGATGCCCGTGGAAAAATCCATCCGTGGAAGCAGGCAGGGTTTGACCACCAACATGGACAGCCAGTTCATTATGCCCACTGCCAATTGGCTGGCGGAGAGGAGCGCAGCGACAGTGAAGAAAATGAGTTTCCATCCCCGCATTTCGATTTCCTGGGCCTGCTTGATAAATCCGATCGCGGCCAGCAAAGTGATCAGCCCAATGCCGCCCGCATAAAACGTCAGCGGAAAACGGTGGATACTTCGTTCAAGAATCGTTCGCCAGGGACAACGCATCTTCGACGCGCGCTCCAGTTGCGACCGGCCTTTGTCTATCAGATAAAAGCCCACATGAGAGGTCCGGTCGTCGCATCCTTTTTGACGAACAGCGTCGGCCGCCAGTTCGATGGCGCGTTGCGCGACCTCGAGTTCCGTGAGTCCGCTGTGGCGCGACAGAAACTCGACCGAGTGCCGATAGCGGTCACGGGTCGCGAAATCCATCCCGCTGTAAACTGCGGACGGGTCTTTTCGCAAGGTTTCCTCGACCAGACTCAGGGATTCCACGAAGTCCTTCCAATTCATGGCGCTCAAAAAGCGAAGACTGGCGATGCTATGGCTGACGGAAACCTGGTCGGCTGCCTGATTTTGACTCTCGAGTTGGATCAATACATCAATGGACGAACCCTGCTCGGCGAGGCGATGCTCCAGCCAGCCGCGCGCGAGATTCAACACCGCGCTTTGTCGCGACAAACGCTGGCAAAACTGCGCGACGAAGGAACTGGACAATGAAAGATCAGATTTTGCCATGTTCGCCACCACCACGACCAGATCGGATGGCGTGATCTCCACCATCTTTTGCAAACGATCCGCCCATAAATCCGCCAGATCGCGGTCCTCCCGGGCGACCTTCAGACGGGTGGCAATTCGCTGGAGATTCTCAATCAAGCCCAACCGCAACATGATGGGAACGGCCCATAATTCTCCGAGCTTCAAGGAATGCACCGTTTGGTAGGCGGCGACAAAGGCACGGAGGGGTTCCGCATCAATCTGCGCATCCACGTGCGAGATCAATTCGACCACGATATCATAGACGCGAGGAAGCCCGATGGAAGCGCCATTCAGCAGGCGGGGCAACTCCCGGCTGTATCCCCGCGGCAGGTGCCGTCTGGCGATTTGAATCTGCTCTTCGATCAGGTAGAAATTATCGAGCAGCCATTCCGCGGCGGGGGTAATGCGCCGATTTCGATCAATGGCAACGCTGACGCGATTGAAGGTTCGTAATACGTCCTCGTTTTGGCCCAACCGGGCCAGGAGAAGATTGGAACGCTGCCGGGTAACCACCTGGTGATCGGCGGCGAGCAATTTGGCATGGCGGGCCAATTGCTCGACACTGAACAACTCGGCCCGCAAAGGAGGCTCGCTTTTTCGCGGGCGGGTGTGCGGGTAACCAAACTTCAAGTTTTTAAAGCGCAATGGCAGAGTCTGCATTTTTTCTGGCTTATCTTCGCGATACTGGGTCCGCCGCCGCATGCGCCGGCATAATTTCATATTGAATCGTCCTCGCATTCGCTGCCGGCTCTGATTCCTTCCAACCCTATGGAATTGCCGTATTTGGCGACGATCTCTTCCCTCACGATGCGCTGGATCCCCTTTGATTAATATGGGGTATTACCCTACCTGGGCTTGCCGCATGACGCTGGCTTCGTATTGTCTGGCGTGGGGTGAAGACCCCATAGGCAACGTACGGCGTTATGTTATTTTATGACCATGAATATATTACTGATTTTAGTGGTTCTGCTCTTATTGTTCGGTGGTGGCGGATTTTACTTTGGTGGTCCTGCCTTCGGCGGCGGTGGGGTGGGTTTAATTTTGCTGATCTGCCTGGTCGTCTATTTCATGGGCGGATTTCGCAGGAAAGCGTAAGGTCATTCCTCGCATTTGCCCATTGAAAGAGACGGCGAGACTGAGTCCGATTGCCATTATGAAAACATTATCCAGAGCGGAGGCGACGATCAAAAGCCCACTTTCGGAAACCGAGCAAACCATGAACGGGCTTAACGGTTCTGCGTTGGGAGAACGCGATATTGTCAGGCCAGCCTTTGCGGGCGGCAGTTGGGGGGTTCAATCCGGTCGAAGCATTGTGCTGCGAAATGACGATTCAGTTTTGATGAAGTCCCAACTGGGTTGAAGCGCGTGATCAAACGCTTGAGGTGTCGGTAACGTCGCGGGCAAAAGCGCGGACTTGCTGACGACGGCATTCCGTAACGAGGGCGGGCAATGATCCGTGCGTGAAAGAACCAGCGGTGAGGTGTTTGCTCCCCTCAGGGATAAACACGCGAAGCGGGCTTTCCGGGAAGATGTTGAAGCCGGCAAACCGAATGAATTAAAGAAATTTCTTATAAATAAATAAACTAATGAAAATCACAAAACGAGCGCATTTGCAGGCGTTGGGTTTGGCCCTGACCATCACCGCTTTTGGTTGCCGCACCCATCCGATCACTCTCAATTCTCCTCCCAGCGACGGCCCAAAAATGAGTGGAACAATTTCCTCCGATCCGTCCCCGGCAATAGTGTTCACACCCAAGCCGCTGCCGGATTCATTGGCCTCCGGCAACCGAGGGATTCCGCCGAATGCTTCCGGCTCCCACGAGGGCTGGGCCGAGGATCGGCTGACACTCAGACCGCAAACGGTTTATTTTGATTTCGATAAATCTGCCATCAAAGCCGGCGAACAATCCAAACTCGACGAGGTGGCTAATTATCTTCAGAAAAATGCGGGCGTTGCGATCAGGATTGAGGGAAATTGCGATGAACGAGGCACGGAGGAATACAACCGCTCGCTCGGGGAACGCCGCGCCCTGGCGGCACGCGAGCACCTCGTGAGACTGGGCGTCGAGTCCGGCCGGATTGATTCCCTCAGCAATGGCGAGGATAAGCCGGCTGAAGCAGGTCATGACAAGTCCGCCTGGGCTAAAAATCGCCGGGATGAATTTGTCATACTCGCGCCTCCCAATTTTCTTTCACTCTCTGGGCATTGAACCACAGGGCAGGGGACCCTCCCAAAAAACCGCTAATCCCTGGGATGTCCTTTTCCATTTTGAAATCAGCGAAAACTGAGTAACTCTGCTACTGCGGCTGGGACGTGAATCAAACCTTACGCATTTTCTTGGATCAGCTAAAGATAGTGAGTCGTTCACCATCAGCTCAAACGCCCGTCGGCAAATCTGAATCCGTGGCCATCTGTGTCCATAATTGGTTGAAGTGAATTCTTACGGCTTTATCCTGTCAGCGGCGGACGAACACGCTAAAGCGTGGACTCCGAGCAAGGCAACGAATTCAAAATAGATCGGCACGCGACACTTTTGGCCACGCCGGAAGGGACCGGCCTTGCAAGTTATGCTGACGAACGGACGGCCTTGGCCGTGCTCGAGGATCGGCAGGCCAGCCAGCATCACCTCTCGGTCACCGCGCTCGTTACGCCCACATCTTCCACCAGCGTCCATTTCTTATCAGGATTGTATTCCTTCATCACGGACCCTGTTTGGGCGGTCTCTGGGCCAAGATTTTGTTGATATACCTTGCCGTCCTGGTTGGCGATAAAGCTCATTATGCCAGACTGGCCCCAATGTTCCGGATACGCTACCAGGGCAAAACCTCCGGCCAGCACGCCCTCGCTCAGGTAATCCAATTTGCCATCGGGCGCATCCTTCCCCTGCGCCGTAAGGATTCGGAAATCATAGCCGTGAAATGGGTGAGAACCAACTCCCGTATTGTTGCCGTATCCGTCCGCATGCGCTTCCGCAACCATAGGCCCAAAGGGGCTGCCCGGTTCGCCCGCCGCCGACTCCCAGTAAAGGCCATCCTTTTTGCCGGGCGTGCTTTTGAATTGCTGCGCGTAATTCGCGCCTCCCCCCACTTTCGGGATCATGTCGGCGTATTGCTTTTGCGCAGTCACATAGGCGCGGCAAACGCTGATGGCGTGAAGTTCGGCCTCGCCGATGTGCCGGTTGATGATTTCTTCCTTGCCCGACGCCGTGTCAAAATGCCACTGGCCGTTCGTTTTCACGAGGGGAATCGGCAGCGGCCAGTTATTCGTGCCCACCTCCAGCATGATTTTATCTTCGCCTGATTTCACCGCAATGCAGCACTCATTCATATCATTTGCGAACTTCTGCGCATTGTTCGCGTCCTGAACCCTGTCGCCGGTCAGAAGTTTTGGGAACTCGTTGCCGAAAATTGCGAGCAAGGCCGCATTGTCCTTGGAGTTGGCGGCGGCCCGCAAAGCCTTGATGGCTTCATCCGGCGACAGGAACGAGCGCTGCGCGACCACCGGGGTATTTTGTGGTGTTTCCTGATCCGCCGCGAAAAGATTCGCCGTCGAAACGCCCGTGCCCGCCATTAGTCCGATTGTCAAAATACCGGCGAAGATTTGATTTGAATATTTCATAGTTTCGTAAGAGTTATCAGTTGTTTGGAAAAGTGAAGGGATAAACGCCTGCTGCCCCCGTTGAAAAGAAATACGCCTGGCGCCGGCACCACCATGGCGCCACATAGCCCACAAAACCTGTTGAGGCCGCCAGTGCGACTCGTCCCCAAGCCAGACCCAAGCAGTCCGCTCCAGGCCAATCCCTTGATCTTTTTGGTCATCGTTCGCGCAAGCTAACTTTGAAAGACCGTCTTCGGAATGGGGTGTTCACCCCATGGCGGGAGCGGGACGCTGGTGGAACGAAGCTCAGAAACCAGTTTGATCAACTGGGGAGCAATCTCGTTCAAGGGCAGGATAAAATCAACCTCGCCGGTCTCGATTGAAGTCTCCGGCATGCTGAAATCTTGCGAGGTGAGCCGGTCTTGAGCGATGACCTGGCCGCCTTTCTCCTTTATGATCTGAACCCCGAACGAACCGTCACCGTCTCCCCCGGTAAGGACTGCGGCAATCGCATTTTGCTTGTAAACCTCGGCCACCGAAGCAAACAAAGGCTCGGCTGAGGGGCGGGCATAATGAATTTTTTCCGCGGCGGAAGACGAAAGCCGCAGACGACCGCCCCTTTCCACGGACAGGTGATGGTTGGGCGGGGCCACAAAAACGCTGGAGTGGCACAGTATGTCGCCTGTCTTGGCCTGCTTGACGTCCAACAGACTGCGGCCGTTTAAAATTTCGGCCAGGACGCTCTTATGCTCGGGAGAAAGATGCATCACAATGGCGATGGCCGCCGGGAAGTCCGCCGGCAAACCGCCAAGAATGACGGATAAAGCCTTCAGGCCGCCGACCGAGGCCGCCATGGCGATGACGCAACGAGCTGGATCGTGTCGGTTAGCATTCATTTATAATTGACTTTAAACGGCAAGCTCACCGCTGTTTCTTGATTGCAATACTTGGCATCGGTTTCATCTCGGTCCGCACTGGTGCCAAAGCAAGTATCGCTTCGGAGGTCATAGTTTCGCTATGGGGTATAACCCGTAACAACGCATTCTCATAAATAGGATGTTGAAGGGATGCCGCCAAGGAGGGTTTGAAGCCATTTTGATTCCACTAGGCACTTCAGGGATTGGCTGCCAGTCCGGTCTTAGTCGTCTTCGCCATATCTGCTGCCGCGCCGCTTTCAGCAAAGTGATAGGCCGGCTCGAACATCATTTTCGTGCCCCCCGCCATGAACCATAGTTTCAGTGTTCCGTGGTTGACGTTAATCGGAGTGGCCGTGGCGTCAATGTGCCGTTTCCTGCCGTTCTTGCCGCTCGTGGTGGCGATCCCCTTGACCGCCGCGACTTTTCCGTGGTTGATCGTCGCCAGTGACGCGTCCGAAACGGCAATCGCCAGCCGGCCTTTTTCGTTTTTGAAGAAATAAGGGGACACTTTGATCCTGTATTCGCCTGAGTAAACGCCGTCCGCGCGTTGCAGATTACCGATCGTAAGCGTGACTTTGCCCGCGCCAATTGGCATGGAACTGGTGTCTATCATTAGAATACGGGTGATTGCGGCGGAGTTCGTCGGACTTGGCGCTGCGTAGGTTTCACCCCAAACGATCACGAGGAGCGCCAGCAGTTTTAGTAAGAGTTTCATGATTTGGTTTTGGAAAGCGCAACGGAACCCCGCGCATCCGTGGTTGATTCTGGCTTCGCCGCGCGGAATCCGCGCCTCGATTGTTTGGAAAGTCCAGTGGCCAAACCCAAATTGGATTATGCAAAACCACCCTCCCTTGGTTTCGGCAACGGGAGGGCGGCGATCCTTCAATTATGGCATGGGGCCAGCCGTTTTAATTGTCTGAGTCCGTTGAAACAGGAGCGGGCGCTTTGACCTCGAGTTGATTTTCAATTTTGTCGGCGGCGGCGACTTTCGCGGCCGCATCGGCGATCTGGTGTTTTTCATCTTCACTGTTCACCACGCCGCGCAGAGTGACTTGGCCGTTCACAGTGATGATCTTCACGTTCTTCCCGTTTATTGAAAGGTTGTCGAGGGCCAAAACCAATTTCCGAATCTGGGCGGTGGTGTCAAGATCCGCGCTGCTATTGCCTTGATCGAACGGCGTCACTGTGTCACCAGTGCGGTCCCGGACGTTGCGCGCCGTGTTATCAACCTCCCGCGCCGCGAAGTAGGGTTCGACCCGATAATCGGCATAGACCTTTTTGACTTGCTCCGGCTCGTTGACATTTCCCCATTCAGTGGAGTTGAAATGGGAAGCGGCGGAGAGCGATTCCCTGGTCGCGTCGAGAGTGAGCCGTTTGTTCTCGGGATCACATTGGAAGGATTGCGGGGGAACGGCGCTCAATTCTCCACGAATGCCAATGAACCCGCCGGAAGCGAGAATGACTTCCACCACGCGACCCGCCGGCAGGTCCACCATGAGGTTTTCCACCTTGCCCAGTTTTTCATTTTGGGCGTTATAGGCGCTCGTCCCGATTAGTTTACTCGCGCGCACGACAGCTCCCAGCGCAAGCGGGCGCTGCATATAGCTTCGATCGGTGTCTGGTCTCCCGGCATTATCGCCATTGAAGGTATAATAGCGTGAAACCTGGCCCTGCTTGACTTTCGCGTTTGCATCGGCAGCGGCGACGGCGACATCGTTGGCCGTGGTGTTGGTGTTCAATTCGGATTGGGGAACCGGGCCATAGTATGGATGCACCCCGTAATATTGATAAATCCCCCTCACCTGGGAATCTTCCGTGGCCTCTTTCCATTCCGCCATGTGGAAATCAGGGGCGCCTTTGAGCTGGGCTTTGTCCAAGTTGGCGCGCAAGGTTTTGCTCGTCTTGTCACAAGCAAAGGCGGATGGAGGGACGGCGACCAACTTTTCGTCCATCCCCAGGAATCCACCGGTGGCCACAATCACCACCGCGATGCGTCCGTTTTGCAAATCAAGACCGAGATCCTTCACTTTGCCGAGCGTTTCGCCCTGGTCATTGTTGATCTCCATCCCAATGATATGGTCCGCTTTTCTGAGATCACCGAGCTTCGGGATTCGGTTGGTTTGCGTTTCATCCCGGTCCCGTGGACTGGCATTTTCGTAAAGTGGATCGGCCCACAGAGGAGTAGAGAGGCAGGACAGTGTTGCTGCGCTGAGGGCGACAATTAATTTTGTTTTCATTTGGTGTCTTTTTATTTGGTTTGGTTGGTTGCTATCAGTAGCGGTCGTTTCCATGATCTTTAATCGGTTTTGTTTTTTGTGGATTGGGTTCATCTGGCTCAAGAGCTGAATCCGCCCGGATCAAAGCTGCGGTGGCGCTAATAATAACTTGAAGTTTCCGACGAGATTTCGATTTATTGATATTTTTTCGTGAAGAGCTTTCTCTCTTTCGCTTCCCACACAATAAGAGGGAAACCTTGCCGGCACTATAAGGTGTTACCCTACTGAGGCTTTCAGATTTACTTCATTTTTGCGACTCAGCGCGCGCACCGTTATATGCGCGCCGGCCAGCGTCATTGGCTGGACTTTTCATTTCGTCGTTTTTCCTTTGCTCTTCGTCCGTCATTGAGTGGGTTATTCTTTCCTTTCTTCTTGCCATTAACCAGCAGTTCGGTCGGTAACGGCCAGCGATGTCCGGGGGAGAGGAGTTCCTGAACATTCTCCGGCCCCCAGGTGCCGGCGGCGTAATTGGGAAAATCGCTCGGCGACGTGGTCTGCCACGCTTCGAGCACCGGCGTCAAGAGGTTCCAGGCGGCCTCCACTTGATCGGCGCGCATGAAGAGCGTCGCGTCCTTTTTCATCACATCCCACAAGAGGGTTTCATAGGCGTCGGGCGAAGGCGCAGCAAAGCTCTCGCGATAGCTGAACCGCATATCCACCGGCCGCAACTGCATTTTTGCTCCCGGATATTTGGCCTGAAAACCCAGCACAATTCCTTCTTCGGGCTGAATCGAAAGGACGAGCCGGGACGGCTGCCAGCCGAGCGAGGCTTCGGGCGGGAACGAGCGATGCGGGACGGCGCGAAACTGGATGGCAATTTCCGACGCCTGTTGCGGCAAGCGCTTGCCCGTGCGCAAATAAAACGGCACGTCCTGCCAGCGCCAGTTGTCTATAAACAGCTTCAACGCCACGAACGTCTCCGTTTGGGAATCGCGCGCCACCTCATTTTCCGCGCAATAGCCGGGCACTTTTTTTCCGGCGATGGCGCCGGGGCCATATTGTCCGCGAAGGACGAATTGCGGAACGGCGTCGCGGGGAATCGGGCGGACGGCGTGGAGCACGTCCACTTTCTTGTTGCGGATTTCATCCGCCTCGAAGGACACCATTGGCTCCATTGCCACGAGACAGAGCAACTGCATCAAATGATTCTGCACCATGTCGCGCAAGGCGCCCGCGTGATCGTAATAACCGCCGCGATGCTCGACGCCCACCGTTTCGGCGACGGTGACGGTCACATAATCAATGTAACGGCGATTCCAGATCGGCTCAAAAACCGGGTTCGCGAAACGGAAGGCCAGAATGTTCTGCACGGTTTCCTTGCCGAGATAGTGATCAATCCTGAAAATCTGGGATTCGTCAAAGCTGGCGGCGAGGACGGCGTTCAAGGCGCGCGCCGATTCCAAATCGTAGCCGATTGGCTTCTCAATGACTATTCTCGCGAATTCGCGGTCGCGCGCCAGCCCGGCTTTCCCTAGATATTTTGGGATTTCGCTGAACATCGAGGGCGGTGTGGCCATATAATATATGCGATGCGCTTTGGCGCCCCATTCCTTCTCTAGTTTTCCGCATTGCGCGGCCAACGCGGTGTAAGTTTGCAGCTTCTTGAAATCGCCCTGCTGGTAATGGATATGTTGCGCGAATAGATTCCAGTCGGCGTTTGCGGCTTTGCCGAAACGGGAGAATTGATTGACGCCATCGTGCAATCGGCGGCGCAGCGCGTCGTCGCCGAGCTTGATCCGGTCCACCGCGAGGATTGCAAACTTTGCTGGCGGGCTGCGATCGCGCGAGAGATCAAACAGCGCCGGAATCAATTTGCGCCAGGTCAAGTCACCGGCTGCGCCAAAAATGACGAATATCGGCGGTTCCAGTTGCTCGTTCGTTTTCATTGATTTTATTTTGCTTTATTCCGTGGGAAATGTGCCCGGATATAGGTCGCAAGTAGGATCGGCCTCGTCATGGTGCGGGCGTTTCAACCGCTAAAGGCTGGTCGCGCCACTAGCCGGGCGTTGGGACGCGACCGTTTCGGAACTGTCTTTCGGGCGATTTATTTGGATTTGGGTTGGGGCGGTCTCATCGGGGTAAGGGCGGCCAAAATGGACTTCTGAACCGAGTCATTGGAAAGGTTGCCCAAGTGGCCGCCCGATGCAAAAACAGTCAATTGTTCCGGCGGAAAATTGGCATGGAGCCAGGCCAGATCTTCGTCTTCCAAAAGAAAATCGTTTTGGTTGACGATAATGCGGATGTTCGGATTGGCGGCCAAACCGGCGTCATACGTCCGCAGATCGCCGGCTTTTCGCAAGGTCTTCGCCGCGTTCGTTCCCAGGCCGTGCTGCTGATAATACGGAACGGCAAATTTTTGAAAATAATCCTGATATGAATATTGGAGAATTTCCTGGTACAATGGTTCGCGTCGTAAATTCCTGAATGGATGCTGGAGGACCCCCTGGTTGTGACGCTGCTGACTGCTGAAAAGGATGTCGCGCAGTGTGAACCGGAAAGTCATCCCGATGAGAAACTTTGATTCGATCGCGTCGAAAGGCAGCGTGGTTTGCGGTGTCAGCGTGTTTTGGCTCAACGTGGCCACTTTGAGGAGCGTGTTTTCAATATTGTCGGTTCGCTCCGCGCCCGGCCAACCCATCGGCGCCTGGTAAAATTCGTCGAGCTTGGATATCCCGTAAGCCAGGCGGATCGGCGTATTGATCGCCACGTAGCGGTCAAATTGGATGAGCCGGGAATCGTTCGTTTGGTCGCCCGACGCCAGATACATTGTATCGAACGCGCCCATCGAGTAGCCCATTAAGGCCTTGTTGCCCAGGCGATCCGGATACAGAGCGTTCAATTGATGGTCAATCGCCGTCAGCGCGACGTGCAGATCGTGGCCATCCGTCGGGAGGTAAGCCGGCAGCGACGCCGTGGAGGCGTTTTCCATGAACTCCGGGTTGAATGGACTGCTGAGGAGCACGGCGGAGAAACCGTTTTTATAGACCAACTCGGCCAAGGCCAGCGAAGGTTGGGCCAGCCGGTGCCCGCCGAGTCCGGGAACTATGTAAACCACATTGGCCTGTCCCGGTTGCAACCAAAACGTGAACTTTAACTTCCGTCCCGTGGCGGGAATCACCACGGAGCGGGTTCGGGCGTGGCCGGGGAACGCCGGGTCTTTGAACGTGAAAAAAACCGACTCGAGGGTTTCCAGTGTGGACTCGTCAATTTTGCCCTTGACCTCGAAATTCGCCACGCTCGTTTTTCGCGCAAAGGTCCACGCATATTGAATCACCGAGTACGGATCGGCCTCCGCCCGGCTGAATCGCACATATTCATCCACACTGTCCGATGCTTGATTATACGCCGCGAACATCGAGAAATAGCTGTAAGGGGGAAAATACGTCAACGGCCGATCAAGATGAAAACTGTAAGGAGAAAGATAAACCAACGGATTGGCGGCGTCGTCGGCGACGAGGCCAAGAGTGTCGCGCTCATTGCTTGGTCCCGCAAAGGGAAGCATTAGAAAGCACCGCGGCTTCCAGCCCCACTTACCCAGGGTCTGACCAAAATCCGCCTCCGATTTGGGAATGTTCCATTTGGCGCCTACGTCGAAAAACCCGGCGACCCCGGCCGTGCTGTTGCAAAGGAACCGGTAGGTTTCATCGCGGGCGCCGCTCCAATTGCCTTGGAGCAGATTGTTTAACAACCGCGCCGGGTACGTAAGATTCTTGCTGAAAGTTCCGATGCTCTTGCGCACCGGCTTCACGACCACAAACCGGTACGCTTTGCTCGTCGGTTTGACGACATCAGTCAGAAGCACCCGGTTGAAACCCCACATCACCCGATTGAAGGGCTCGATGGGGTCGGGGACAGAAGCGGGAAGGACGATTGTCCCGGTTTTGATCTCGTTGGTCGTGTTTATCGCGTTTGCGGAAGCTGAGGAAGCAACTTCAGCCATGGAAGAAGCCACCAAGCCAAATCCCAGGATAGCCGGCCAAAGGAGACGATGACATGGGATGAAAATTCGGATACCCGGCATCAAACGCGGGCGGTGCAGGTTCTCAAGCTTTTTCATTTCGCATATATATTATCCTGGTTATTCGTGTTCTTCACCGCCAGCGTGACGGCAAAAAATGGTCATGCATTTATTCAATTAAGTCAAATTACGGCATGAAGCCCCTTCGCTTCTATCAGGTGAATACCCCATGACCGCAGGAAATCGCGGAACGACCGACCTGAGGCCGCGTTGCGTTCACGAAGCTTTCAATACTTTATGGGGGAGCCGCGGAACCGCCGCAGAAGAACACGCACGCGTTCGACACCAAAATCAAACGCCATGTAAAAATCCGATGGTACGCCAATCCGTTCGACCCGCAATGGATGCCCCACTTCAAGGAATGTGCATTCCGTAAGAAGCTCTGGACGCCGCCCTTTGGGTGATCAAGGGCTCAGAGGGTCCGGATGAAGATATGGCGTGACGGCAACTCGTTTCCGCCCATCCGCAAGGCGAGGTTTGCGGTTTCCCGATGTTGAATTTCGCCGCCGCGAAATTGAAGCCAGTTGATGTCGCTTTGCCCCGGTCCCGACGTGACGGCAGTATGGCGGAGCAAAGCCACGTTTCCCAGTGAGTTTAACAACCGGTTTCCGGTTTGCACCATGCGGACATCTATATAAAGCATATCCAGAATCCGGCGCATCAGAAACACCCCCACCGGACGGGCGCCGTCGAAAAGGATGGCCGACAAATCCATTTCAAAGCCGTAAGGACAGTCGTCGCGCCAGCGTTCGCGCACTTCATCAGCAGGCATCAAGTGAGTGGGTTCAATGAAATCCAGGATGGTTTCAGGCGGATGATGGCGGATGGATTCCGTGCGCCAGGTAGGAGGGAATTTGTCGCGCATGTGTTCGGCGATCTTCATCGTTCGCGCCAATGACTCCCGGCTAGACACTTCAAAGAACCGCTCGGAATGTAAGATCAAGAAGCCATTGTCCTTGAGCAAGGGAACCCATTCACTATTGTCGGGCAGCAGGTCCGCATATTGTATTTTTCCAATTCCGAGGGCTCGCCCACATTCGGCAATTTGCCGGATCAATTGACTGCAGGCCGCAACTCGCGCCGTGCTTCCTGGCTGGACTGCAAGCCGAAAACCGAGCTTGCCGCCGACCGGCCACCAAGCCGCCGCCGCAACAAAGCGTTCCAGCGGCCTTGTCTTTACGGCCACAAACGCGCGTGCCTGCCGTGGCAACGGGGCAGAGCGAAACAGATAAAGCGCCCGTCCGATCTCCACGGCAGAAGGTTCGCGCACAATCAAGTCAGATGGATCTGGTTCGCTCATGACTTTCACCAGTCAATTTGGCAGCCACACAAGGTGAATCAACTGGATTCTCGGAAAAAAGCCGCCTATGATCAAAGAAAATAGCTTCGTTATAGTTTTTTATGCCCGGGCGTTTATTGCTAGTGGAATGGGATGCCGCCGATTGGAAAGTGCTGCATCCATTGATTGATGCTGGAAAAATGCCGGCATTGAGCCGGCTGGTGGAAGAGGGGGTTTCCGGTGAATTATTAGCCGTTCAACCTCTGGTGCCAGCGATGTTATGCACCTCAATAATGACGGGAAAACGCGCTTGGCAACACGGCGTTTGTAGTGCGATGGAACTTGGCCAGAACGGCCGGGCGGTGACGATTTCGGCAGCGGCCCGACGGACTGCGGCACTCTGGCAAATGCTGGCGCACTCGGGCAGACGGTGCATTGTGGCCGGATGGCCCGCCAGTCACGACGAAAGAACTGACAATTGCGTCTTTGTTTCCGACCGCTATCCCGAACCCACCGCCGGCCCGGGCGCAAAGCCGTGGCCGCCCGCAGTGCCTGGAACCTACTGGCCCGACGGACTGCGCGAGCAACTCGATTCCAAACGGGCAAGCCCGGAACAAATTGATGCGTCGGTGATTTCACGTTACATTCCCGAATGGAAAAGGATTGAACAAAAGCGGGATCATCGGATTGGCCAGTTGCGCCTGTTTTTGGCGGCCGACTATTCTTACCAGACGGCCATGTTGGAATTGTTGAAGCAGGAACCGTGGGACTTTGCCGCTGTGCGCTTCCCGGCGCTCGGGCCTATCAGCCAGGTTTTCATCCCGCCCCATCTTTTCCGGCCAGGCAACGCCGCCCCGCCGGAGTTCGAATTTCACAAAGGTGTCCTGAGCATGACTTGCCGGATACTGGATAATATGTTGCATCAATTGGCGGCGCTTGCCGGGAAGGATGCCACAGTCATATTGGTTTCGGGTCATGGTGCGCGCACTCAAGGCATGCCGGCAGGCGGATTTGCCCCCGGCAACCAGGAAGCTTGGAAATCGCCTTACGGCATTATTGCCGCCTGTGGTCCCAACGTTGCTCGCGATGCGCTCCTTCACGGTGCCGGCGTTTTGGACGTGACCCCGACCATCCTGACTTGTTTTGGATTGCCCATTGGTGATGACATGGAAGGGCGGGTTTTGATCGAGGCTTTCCGCACTGCTCCTGAAATCATGCGGGTGGACTCGTGGGATTCGCAGATTGGAATTCCGCCCCGGCCAAATGCGGAAAACCCGACCCCGGATAATCCGGCAGCGAGGACTTGGCGTCGTGAATCGGACTGGCTATTCGTCCAATCCGCCATGGAAGCGGGACGTTATCAGGAAGTGTTGCCCGTATTGGACCGTTTGTTTCGCGAATTTCCCGAGCGGGCGGACGTGGGGTATGCGCTATTCCAATGCCAACTGGCGTTGAATCAATTATCCGCTGCCTCCGACACGCTGGAGGTTGTGCTGGAATCGCTGCCGGCGGGCGTCGCATCGCTCTTGCCGCGCGCGGAGCTGGCTCTCGCCCGAAAAGATTCGGGCCAGGCACGCACTTTGGTGGCCGAATTGATCAGCCTTGATCCGACGCATCCTCTGGCCATGCGTCGGCTCGGACTGCTGTTGCTTCGGCTGCGGGAGTGGGATGCATTGGAGCAAATCGCCAAAAGGGCATTGGACCTGGATAAACAGGATCCCATTGCCTGGCTCGGACTGGCTGCGGCGCAATTACGCAAAGGCAAACCCAAGGAAGCCGAAGAATCGGCGGCACAGGCGATCGGCCTTAAATATTTTCTGCCCGACGCCCACTTCATCCTGGCACGGGCGCTGGTGGCACAAGGCCGCTGGCTGGAGGCCCATGACGCCATGCGGGCGCTTTTGAAGATTCAGCCGGCAAACCGGACGGCAGCAACCTACTTGAAACGGCTTCCGGCAAACCCGGCCGGTTGACGCACGCCCTAAAAAATTAATGGCGACAAATGAAATCCGCTATTGCACCTGCACCCGGTAAAACATCTGGGGATTGTTGGGCTGGATGGTGTAAGGAGAAGTGGCATTGTTCGTAGCCCACGGTCCGTTCACATTGGTCGCCTGCAATAGTATTCCTAGAGGCCAACGGAGCAACAGGTTGCCCCCTGTTTTCTCAATGTTTATGGTTACCGGCGGAAGGATGGGCGGGGCCGTGATCCGCACGTTGTCAAGGAAGACAGTGTTGTCGCCACCCGCCAAATCCGTCCCGACAAACGCCACAGTTTCGGCGACCGCCGTGGCCGTGAAGCTGGCCGTATAAGGCAAATAGCTCGTGGCGCTTGATCCTGGATTAAAGCTGGCGATCACCACGCCATTGACCGTCACATTCCATGACTGGGCATTGTTTGGACGTTCGGCAGCGAGAAAACTGACTGAGTAGTTTATCCCAGGAGTAAAGCCGGAAATGGTCTGCGAAATAGTTCCATATTCCTGAACAAAGGCCGCCTGCACGCCTTGCGGAGCAGTCGGATTCCCAAACAGGCTGCCATTACCGACGAGACCCGCTCCGTTCGGGCTGGCGCCACTGAAGGTCCACGAGCCGCCTGACGGATTATACTGGAAGCCACTGCCAACGCCGGGTGTCTCAAAACCGAAATTCGCGTTGCCGGCGTAGTTGAACGTCAATGGCGAAAGTTGCCAGAGGTTGGCTGTGACAAAATGTGGGTTATACCAGGACTTGTCCGAATAGGTTTTGGTGAACCAGCTTTCGGTGCAACCGTTGTCGGAATAACCGATGGTGTAAACGCCGTTGCTACCTGTGCCCGCGCAAATGTTCGGCATATACCCTGACGCGATCCCTTCACCGCCCTGGTCCGGGATCGAATAAACCACGACCCCACTGCTCCATGGCCCCATCGGAGTCGGCGCAAATTGAGCGCAGAGATTCAAACTCAATACTGGAATATAAACCGCGCAATAATTACTGGGCCCGAGCCGCGTCACCGACCATCCTTGAAAATTCGTAATGGCCACGTTTTGGGTGTGATTCGTGACCCAGGTGTTCCCATTCCAATAGGTCCAGGCCGAATTCACCGGCAGGCCGCCAATCGGCACGCGTGCCACCTTCCCTCCGTTGTATATGTAGTAGTAGCCATCATCCCCCTTGATGAAGGGGCCAAAGTTGTCGCTTCCGGGCGATGATAGTTCCGTGACACTGTCAAGCGTCAGGCTTGGCAACGACATCGTGGCCACCGCCATGTTCACATTGGTGATGGCGGTGGCATTGATTTCATTTAACAGCACCAGCAGTTTGGTGCTCTCCACCACGCTGTCCCCAATCCAATACAAATTAGCGGTATTGGTCGGCGTAAAAAAGGTATTGGCCCCATTATTCATCCAAATGAGATTGGTGCCGATTTGATGCACCACGGAGTTGCGCGGCAACGAACTATCGCCGCGGATATTGGAATAAAAGGTATTGGTGCTGAGTGCCGTGGCGTAGGAGTCATTGAAGATCCATGCCACGCTGCCATCCGGCAGCACCCGGGATTTGTCATTGTCGCCGCCCGTCCAGGCGATTTTGAGACTGTTAGTCGCAAAAAAATTCAACTGCCCCCACTGCCATAAATATGTCATGGGAATGTCAAAGCCGTCATTGTTCGTCAAATCCAGCACCTCCACGTCATCCAGCCAGTATTTCGCCGCAGTCTGGAAATTAAAGGCGATGGACGCGGTGCCCGAAGCCTTGAAGGTATAAAGATATTCCTGATAATGTTCATCCCCGGCGTTCAGAGAGTTGGTGGAGAGCTGAAAGGGGATTTGCGGATAGACCGGCGACGTCCCAAGCAGATTAATACCCATCTCCGCATCCAACGTATCGGTGTTGGCCCAAAATCTAAGAACATAAGTGTCCGAGCTACTGGCCGTAAACGAACTGCTGACAAATTGCACTGAATTGGAGGCGGTGCCGGGATTGCTCACCGTTACCAGCAGGGCGTTGGTGCCGCTGTGCATATTCGTCGCCGTATTGTCAAAGGTCGCGGAGCCGCCGTTGGATAAACCGCTGTTCCAATTGCTCAAGCCCTTCTCAAATCCGCCATTGGTCAGTAATTGCGCCCCGGCTAAATTGGCCAGCAGCAAAACTGCGGCGACTGACAGCCCTAAGCCGCTCTGGCGGATGCTTCGATGAACTCGCAAATGTCGGCGGACGCCCGAGCGCAATAGTTGGTTCATATTCTAGCCAAGGATTTTATCCGCTAATCCAATTTGCTGAACGTGGTGCATGCAACTGAAATTAAGGCCGGATGATTAAACGTCAACATCACGATTGGCGCGGGATTTCAACGATGTTTTCAAGACCATGAAAAATGCGCTTGATCAACAGTTTCGTTCGGCGAAATGTGTGCGCTACGTAAATGGCTTGCAAGCAATACCTTGCGCGATGGTTAGAAGTGTATTCCTCTGAGTTGGGACGTAAAGTCGGGTTCTTGATCTCGGTGATCTTTTTCGGGTCTTGGCACTTTTCCACCCGTTTTTTGGCACGGGGCTCCCGCGATCTCTTCCGGGCCTGTCAATAGTGTTTACTGCATCACCGGAATCATCATATGTGCCTTCCAGACGGAGGTTGCCGTCCACTACATGAACTCCTTTGATAGATGCTCCCGAGAGTTTGTTCTTTGCACCTGCAGGTGTGGGACAAAGAATTGCCTGCGTTCAGTTTGGCATTCCCCGCTTACTGATTCAGAGCATTGCTGTAGCAGAGTGAGTGGACGGCCCAATGGACTTTTGACATCGTGATCCTTTGCTTGGTTCGGCTTTGAAAAAAATGCGCTTTCGTTATGCTTATTGCTTATGTTAAGAACCAACTCAATGTCCATAGTTTTACGTCCACTCCTCAGTTTTGCGCTAATGGGTTTTGCCCTATCCGTATTGGCAGCGGACCCGCTGGAAACGGGCTTCCTTAGCCCGCCGGATTCTGCCAAGCCACAGACGTGGTGGCATTGGATGAACGGCAACATCACCAAAGAAGGCATCACCGCTGATTTGGAAGCGATGAAACAGATCGGGCTTGGCGGCGCGACAATCGTGAACGTGGACTGCAGCATTCCGCGCGGTGACGTGTCATTCATGTCGCCCGAATGGCGGGAGGATTTCAAATTTGCCGTGCAAGAAGCCAACCGGCTGGGCCTCAAACTGTGCGTGGAAAACTGCGCCGGCTGGTCCAGCAGTGGCGGGCCGTGGAACACGGCGACCAATGCAATGCAGCGCCTCACTTCCAGTGAAGTGACTGTGACCGGGCCGACCAATTTTGACGCTGCGTTGCCGCTGCCGCCAGTCACGCTCGGTTTTTACCGGGACATCGCCGTGCTTGCCTTCAAAGATTCTTCAGTCGAGGCTGATACCGTCGCCAACCCTGCGTCATCACCGGCGAAGCTGGAAATCAGACATGCTGTTTACGAGGTGGAAAATGGTGGCTCCGCCGATGTAACGACCAAAGTCATTGGCCTGGTCCAGAGCGGTCGAAAATCAATCGCCGCCAACAACGACGAAATGGGCGGCGATCCGGCTCCCGGTTCGGTTAAACAGTTGCGGGTTGATTTCACGCTTGATGGAAACCCCGCCACTTTGACGGTGGATGAAAATAATGCGCTCGTTTTGCCCGTCAATACGAACCAACTGGCAGCGATCCGCTTGTATGAGAAGATATTGACGGATCGCACATTCGTCCAGCCGCCGCCGGCAACGGTTTTCTTCGGCGGTGGAGCGATTCCCCACGACAGCGTTGTGGAGTTGACGTCGAAGCTGGAAGCGGACGGTCGGCTGCGGTGGGAGGTTCCGCCAGGCAAATGGACCATTCTACGCCTCGGCTACACGCCCATTGGTGTCAACAATCATCCCGCGCCCGAGGCAGGCACGGGGCTGGAATGCGACAAGCTAAACAAGGCCGCGCTGGATGCGCATTGGGATGGCTTCATGCAGAAGATTCTCGGCGATATCGGTCCGCTCGCCGGCAAAACCCTCGATGCTTCACTGATTGATAGCTATGAAATTGGCAACCAGGATTGGACGGCCAATTTCCGCAAGGAATTTAAAGAACGGCGCGGTTACGACCCAGTGCCGTTTTTGCCCACGTTCACCCGCCGCGTTGTGGACAGCCCGGAGACCACCAAACGTTTTCTTTGGGACATGCGCCGAACGGTCGCCGATTTGTTTGCCGAGAATTACTATGGTCATTTTAACGAACTCTGCCGGCAACACGGGCTGTTAAGCGCAATTGAACCCTACACCGGGCCGTTTGAATCGCTGCAATGCGGCGCGCCGGACGGTGTCGTGATGGGCGAATTTTGGGCCGGCAGCCAGGGGGATCCCTCCGTGAAGATGGCTGCGTCTGTCGCGCATATTTACGGAAAAACCATCGTCGGCGCGGAGTCATTCACCGGCTGGCCCGGCGAGGGAGGCTGGCAGGACGATCCGTATTCGCTCAAGCCGCTCGGCGATTTGATGTTTTGCCAGGGCGTCAATCGGTACATTTTCCATCGTTACGCGATGCAGCCGTGGACGAATCGCTGGCCGGGCATGACCATGGGCCCGTTTGGCATCAATTTCGAACGCACGATAACCTGGTGGAATCAAGGCGAGGCGTGGATCAATTACATTTCGCGCTGCCAATTTCTTTTGCAGCAAGGCCGTACCGTCGCCGACGCCGCGTATTTTGACGGCCAGAGCGCGCCGGTGGTCATGCGCGCCGGCAATCCCGCGCTGCCCGCTGGCTACGATTATGACGCCGTGGATGCCGATGTTTTGCTGCACGGGTCCTCGGTGAAAAATGGCCGGCTCACGCTCGCGAGCGGCGCGAATTACGCCGTCCTGATTTTACCGCCAAACGACACCAATCTGACGCCTCCAATGCTGAGTTGCCTCCGCGAATTGGTGCGGGCCGGTGCGACAGTTGTTGGTCCGCGTCCGCTAAATTCCCCAAGTCTTGAAGGTTATCCTGAATGCGACCAGCAAATCGAAAAAATGGCGGAAGAGCTATGGGGCATGTGTGATGGCAAGACGGTTCTGGAGCATCACGTCGGCGAGGGGCACGTCGTTTGGGGTAAAACCCTCGCCGACGTCTTCGCATCCCGTGACTTGAAGCCTGATTTTGAATATCAAGACGCATCCGCAGACACGCGGCTGACTTATACTCACCGTGTGGATGGTCCGGCGGATATTTATTTCGTCTCCAATCAACGGCGAGAGTCTGATTCCGCCGAATGCACGTTCCGCGTTGAAGGCAAGATTCCCGAACTCTGGCATCCCGACAGCGGCGCAATGGAAGCCGCGCCGGTTTGGATCGCCCACAACGGACGCACCACCGTGCGGTTGGATTTCGACCCCGCCGGATCGGTGTTTGTAATCTTTCGCCGGGCGACCGGCAGTGCCGATCACGTTGTCGCCGTCAACCGCACTGACGCAGCTACGGCAGCGTCGAAATTGGAAATACTGCAGGCGGTTTATGCGGCCACCGACGGTGCGGGCGGAATGGATGTGACAGCGAAACTTTCCGGAATGGTCCGCGACGGCAAATTGGCGGTCAAGGTCGGCTACGACGCTTTCGGACGCGACCCGGCGATAATGCGCGCGAAGGAACTGCGGTTGGATTATGTGCTCGACAACCAGCCGGGCCACGCGACTGTGAAAGAAAATGAAATGCTCACATTGCCGGCGAACGCGGCCGTCGTGCCAGGGGCGCAATGGGAAGCGGGCATAGCCGCCGATGGATCGCCGGTGGTGAAAGCCCGGGGCAACTGTCACGTTAAATTCAAAACCGCCGACGGCAAGGTTCTGCAGGCGGACGCCACAAACTTGCCGGCACCCCAGGAACTTGCCGGCAAATGGAATTTGCGTTTTCCGCCAAACTGGGATGCTCCGCCGACGATCACGTTGGATAAATTGATTTCCTGGACGGACCACACCAACACGGGCGTCCGTTATTTTTCCGGCAGCGCGACTTATGAAAAGGAAATTGAAATCTCAGTTGATCGGCTTTCCGCCGGCCGCGAACTGTGGCTGGACCTTGGCACAGTGAAAAATTTCGCGGAAGTTTCCTTAAATGGCCAAGCCCTTGGAGTGCTCTGGAAACCGCCGTTCCGCGCGAATGTCACCGCTGCCGCGAAGGCTGGAGTTAACAAGCTGGTCGTGCGGGTCACAAATCTCTGGCCCAACCGGATCATCGGCGACGAACAGTTGCCGGCAGATTGCGAATGGGACGGCGACCAACTAAGAGCGTGGCCGCAATGGCTGCTGGAGGGCAAACCCAGTCCCACCGGGCGATTTACCTTCACAACCTGGCATCATTATTCGAAAAACTCGCCGTTGTTGGAATCCGGCCTGCTCGGCCCGGTGACATTGCGGACAATGGAAATCATCCCGGCCAATTAAAAAATGGCCTTAAGGCGCGTGGAGACCATGGAGTGAGCCTTAATGTGCCTATGCCGAAGGGAGGCAACGTCAGATTGAAATGACTTCGCCCCGCGACATCCTTTGTCACGGGAATTTCGCGGAGTAATTCATCATTCAACCGCACCAGCTCCGCTTTCGCAACCGGTCCGTCATAAGTGAGCTTCCGTTGCGCCGCTTCCCGGGACGCATTGAACAATCGGATATAAACTCTGCCGTTGTCCAGTCGCATGGCCGGAACTTCCCAGCCGTCGCGATCAAATGAAAGCAATGACCTGCTGGCGAATTCTGGCGCGGTCTCTGATTTGGAGAACGCCGTGTGCAACGGCTCGTTCCACGCGTCGTCTTCAGCCCATAGCGCGGCTTGTTCCCAATTGCCGGCGTGTGGCGCCAAGGCATAATTCACTTCGGTTGGTCCCCGCAGGGAATAATTCCGGCCCCACAGACCGACACCGGAATACTGCAACGTCAAACCAAGTGGATGATTAGTGCCGTGCGCATAGCTCGTCGTGTGATCAGATAACATCTCCAATCCGACTTGATTCGTGGAATCGAACAAATCAACCCAGTTCAACAGGACATTATTCTTGATGCCGGACCAAGTGCTAAAGAACGTGTCCGACAGCCGGCTCTGCGTCACATCAAACGGAGCGTTTTTGTAAATCTGTTGTTCAGGCAGGTTGACTGGAAACAGGGCGAGTAACTTAAAACGATCGTCGTAAAATGCCTTGTGATCGTCCGTAAATTGAAAACCGCCCGACTGCTCAAAATTCTCACCGATTCCTGGACTGTCGTGCCAGTCAATCCGCGCGCTAAAATCAATCCGTCGCTGCCCCCGTGTCAACGTGATCACCTGAGTCACGGCATTGGAAGCCAGCTGGCCGCTGATGCGAACCCTGGCCCGCACCGGCCCATTCTCGATGATTTCAATCCTGGCCGGATGGTCAGCGGTAGAAAAGAATTTCCCAGCCCGGAAAAAAAAACCGCGGAGTTCATTGAACCGGCGTGCGTTGGCCGCATCCACCAACTGACGATTTCCCAGCTCTTTCAATATCAAACTATGGATCGTCCCCCCATGAACAGGATCCAGTTCCAGCCGATAAAGATCGTTCTCCAACGTTGCCGATCCATCTTTGGTCATGGAAGCCAATGGCCGTTGCACGGCCTTTTGGTCTGCGCTTTCCAGTTTAAAGCTGGCATAACCCATCGCCGGCACTGCAGCCAGGAAAATCAACTCCTTGGCGTTATGTTTGGATGACAGTTGCGAAGAAACTACAAGACCCGAGCTATCGCGAACCAGCGGCTCGCCCCGCCAATTCTCCGGCAGAATCACGCAGGCAACATCGGTCCGTGCCACACCCAGCGTATTGAAAACGCGCAACTGAACTGGCTCATTCGAGTTAGTTTCCCCGGCGAACGCCTCGGCTGACTGCCGAATGATTTCTTCACTGCGCTGGATCGTGTTGTCGGTCCAACTCGCGACCTTGTCCGCCCATGTTTGATCGTGCTTGCCATTGTAAGGTACGATCCAGCAATCGTGATGCTGCGACAGCATCAGCGTACGCCAGGCTTCATTCAGAGAGGCTTCCGGCCAGGGGGCATGCTGGTAAACTCCGGCCAAGGTCGCCATTTTTTCCGCCGTCACGACGCGGCTTTCCGCGCGTCGCTCCTCCTGGGCGGCGCGTTGCAATATCTGCGCGCCCCAGACGAGACTGACCTGCACATCTTCCTGGCTGAAATGCCAGTCTTGAGTCGGTTTTTGAATGGCAACATTTTGAAAGTAATTCCGCCAGGTCGTGAACCGGGTGGGTTCATAGACATCGCCACCGCGCTTTAACCACGGCCCATTTCGCCAGCCCGCATCCTGAATACACATGCCGACGGGATGTTCGATTCCAGCCCGGAGCGCGGCTCGAACAAACTCCGGCTTATTGGCGTTGGCAATCGTTTCCCAAGTCGAATTTTGTTTCAGTGATTCCATGGCATAACGCGGGACAGTTGGAATGGCGGCGCCATCGGAACCAATCCAATTCACCAGTTCGCCGCCAAACGCCCGGGTATAGCCGCCCCAACAGGTATCCGGATTTTTCAGCACGGCCTGTTTAAATCCAAAAGACTTCAAAATACCGGGTAACGCGCTGGTGAAACAGGGTTCCTCAGAACTGTAGGTGACAAACTGCGCGTTGGGAAAATGTTCGCGGATTTTTTCCATACCGCGGGCAAACTGCTGAAGGACGCTTTCGCCGGAAATATTCCAGAGATAACTTTGCGCGTAGGCCGGGTTTATAAACTCGATGCGGCCGGAGACGGATTGATCAGTTGCAAGCTGCTTGAACGCCGCGTAATCGTCTGGAGTGTTGGTTCTGACGAAATCCCACGTGGCCGGTTCGATCTCCAGATTAAGTTTCCAGTCAGAATGCGTCCGCATGGAATCCACAATAAATCGTGTAAAGGATGACGGATAATGGCCATAAATGCCGCCATGATAGCCATCCACAAACCAGGCGGGTTGCTGCCCCAAAACTGCAACCGCCCATAGGCAGACAACGAGCATTCCTCCGCAGCAAAGGATTTGCCTGATGCCACACCATTTTCCAACAATTTGGTTAATCGGTGATCGCAGCATAAACCCATGGATTGACCGCTTGATCCAGCAGCATGGAACGGGGCATGCTTTTAGAAGATGGTGACGCGGTTTGTTTTCAATGGTCAATCAAGAATGATCCCGGTCGCTGCGCGTAATATCATTAAGTCTCATCCCGCTGGGAATCAAGCGGGACTTCGCGTTTATTTCATCAGGCGGGAAGTTCCGAGGCGGCAACTCATCCGGAGCGGAACCCCAGTTAATATTGGGCTTCGGCCCCATCTCCAATTCCAAAATGCCACCGGCAGCCACTTCAGCATGGCGCAGCCAGGCGCGATTGAGCGGTTTGCCATTCAACGCGGCGGACTGCGCGTAAAAGTTTTCCGCGGAGTTATTATGCGCACGAATGGTGAAGGTTTTGCCGGAATAATAATGCGGGTCGAGTTTGAAAGTTGTCTCTTCAAACAGCGGGCTCCCGATGATGTAGATGCCATCCACGGGCGACACCGGATGAATTCCAGCCGCGCTCAAAATATACCAAGCCGACATCTGACCGACGTCCTCGTTGCCGCACAATCCCTTCACGCCGGGGCCGTAAGCGTGGTCCATAATGATGCGCGCCCATTTTTGCGTGAGCCAGGGTTTGCCCGCATAGGCAAAAAGATACGCTGCGTGATGCACCGGTTCGTTGGCGTGATTGCAATAGTCATTCCATTTAAAAGTCAGTGGGGTTTTCTCAAAAAATTCGGTGAGATAACGGATAAAGTAATCCTTGCCCATCAAATGCATCAAACCTGCCACATCCTGCGGCGCAAACCAGCCTTGCTGATACGGATCGCTCTCCACGCAGCCTTGGCCTTGCGCGGTCGCGCCTTCCCATTTCGTCCATGAGCCTTCGGCATTTCTGGCGCGCATGTTGCCGACATTTGGGTCGTAAATGTTGCGGTAATTCAGTGACCGATGCAGAAATCTTTGGGCGTCATTTGTTTTATCCATCGCTTCAGCAAAGCGACCAGCGCAATAGTCAAAATAGGCATCTTCCAAGGTCACGGAAATGCTGCCCGGCACAAAACCCAGCTTGCGGTATTCCGGACGATGATTTCCATTGTCGCGATCCAAATCCACCGTTTGACGGCACAGGGCGTAAGCTTTCTGCACGTCGTAACCGCGAATCCCTTTCAAATACGCCTCGGTAATAACTGAAACCGCCGGATCGCCAATCATGCATCCGGATTCGACCGCGACGATTTCCCAACGCGCCAGATAGCCGTTGCCGCTTAATTCCGCCTGCTGCATCAGGGAATTGATCGTGTCATTCACCACATCAGGGCGGATAATGGTCAGCAGCGGAAATTCACTGCGGTACACGTCCCAGCCGCTGAAGACGGTGCGGTAAGTGAAGTCGCTGGCACGATGGATCTTGCCATCGGCGCCGGTGTAGTTGCCGTTGACGTCGGAATAGGCGCGTGGGTCCAGCATGGCGTGATACATTGCGGTGGCAAACGCCTCACGTTGACCGGGTGTGCCCCCTTTAATGGAAATATTGGCAAGCGCCTTTTCCCATAGCGCCTTGGCCAGCATCCTGACTCCGTCGAAATCCCAGTTGGGAATATCGTGTTCGAGATTTTCCCTCGCCCCGGCCACATCCACAAAGGAAATGCCGCCCTTCACTAAAATAGTTTCCTGATTGGTCGTGGCAAACTCCGTAAAGAAACCAAGATGGTCGCCCTCCATTTCCTTGCAGTCGTTGAGTACCTTGGCGGCTGCCACCGCACCACGATAACGCTGGCTGGCAACTTCGTCGCGTTTACGAATCCAGCCGGTTGGAATGTCCGCCGACCATACACCGAATTTCCTGAGCGGCTTGCTGAACTGCGCGTAAAAGTAAACTGTGTAATTTGCTTTTCCATCGCCGTTGCCCCAGCCGCCCCCTTCGGGTGGACATTTCATCCAGCCTTGAATCGTGTGATCATCCACCACCTTGATATATTGCCGGGTGGAGGTTCCGCCGATCCGCCTGGCCAGATCAATCTGCACCCGGCTTTGGTCATTCTCGGGAAAAGTGAAACGCAAAATGCCCGCGTGCGGCGCGGCCGTTGCCTCTGTCCGCACATGGTAATCATCCAAGGTCACCGCGTAGTAACCAGCCTGGGCGCTTTCGGTATCGTGACTAAACCGGGAGCGATAGCCATCACCTCCGCCTTTGACGCCGGCTTCGGTATGAAGTTTGCCGGTGGTGGGCATCACCATGAAATTTCCAAAATCCCCGTACCAACCAATGCCGCTCATGTGCGTGAAACTGAAGCCTTCAATCGTGGTGTGTTCGTAAGAATAGCCCGGGCCGTTGTCTCCGCCGGTAATGGTATCCGGACTGAGTTGCACCAGGCCAAACGGCGTCGCCGCTCCGGGAAAGGTTTTGCCTTCGCCATACTCAACACTCGTGCTTGCGCCAATAAACGGGTTAACCGCGTCCACCAGTGACGCATCGGAAGCGCCGGCAATTGGGGAGTAACAACATTGCGCTAGGACCAGTGCGACGAGACCGTAGTTTTGGAGCGCGCATTTCATTCTGGGCTAACAGTGAGGTTATAAGTGACCGGAGCGTAAGCTGCATGAATCGCCGCTTCCAACGCGGCGCGTTCGCGTTCGGCGTCTTTCAGTACCTTGTCGGTTTGGTCTGTGATTTGTTTCATCGTGACTCCGTTGCCGGGCACACGAAACAGGTTTTTCACCTCGCGGGTTTCAAAAGCCTGTTTGCCGTCCACCGCCGCATCAATCATCGCGAATCGGGTGCAAAATGGATTATCTTCAAACTCAGCCGCGAGGTTAACTCCTTTGTTCAATTCCCCAGCGGTGAACACACGGCTCTGATCGCCCCAGCTTACACGATACTTATCCGCTTTGGTGTTTTTCACAGTTAGCATGAACCGGTTCAGATCCTGATCGAAAGGCACAAACGTCATGCCCGAGCGGATACTGTCGCCGTTCGTGATGCTGTTGAGACCGATTGTGGGATACCAGTTTGCCGCCATGCCTAATGGCGCGCCGGAGCAAAACGGGTAACGTGAACTGCGAATCGTGAACCTGCCGCCTTTGGACGAAAGCAGTTTGTGGCCCTCCGACACTTTCAATTTGTTGTTGGCCAGATCCAGTTTGAAGTCCGCGAGCTCGCCCTTCACGCCCAACCCCTTGAGAAAGGCATACGCCATAATGGCATGCCCCGCCCAGCCGGGATGCACCCCGTCGCCGCCTGACAAATTGTAATTGGTTCCGTATTTTGAAGTGGCCATATAGGCCGCGCTCAGCATGGGCCAAAATACATCGGCAAAACCGACTTGTTCTTTTTTGGCAATTGCAATGTCAATATTCCGGAATTGGCATAAACTGAGGTTCAGCGCCTCCGTGGTCGCGCCCGGCTGCCACCAGGACCGATTCCCCACGCAGCCGGGCGATCCCAGCACCACTCGAACGCCATAGTCTTTGAAACTTTCGACGATGGCGGTGGAATATTTGCGATAAACGTCCCCGATGACGGGTTCATAGGGCCGGTATTCGTGATCATTCATGCCGTAGCAAGTCGTCGCGATGGTTGGCTTGAACCGGAGGCAGTCATTGGTCATGCGCGCCAGGAAGCCCTCAGCCCGCTCGCCGCCCCAGCCAAATTGCCGCACCGTCACTTTGAGTTGAGGCATGCACGCGGTGAGATAATCCTCGATCAATCGTGAATACATCTTTTGCTCGGTGATCGAATCGCCGCAGATGGCGAGACGATCACCCTTTTTCAAGAGCAAGCCACCCGGCGATGGAGCAGGCGCGGGTTTGAATTGATCTGGCACGTCAGCAAAGGCAAGTTGGCAGCCAGCAAGACAAAGGATCGGCAGAAGTTTGAGCCTCATGATAGTGAGACAAGAAGTGTAAATGGCTCTCTGGTGGCTGTCGAGAGACAATAGTGCCAAAACCCGGGGGGAATCGTGCCATTCGGCCGGTGGCCACATTTTCTTAATTGCTCTTTGAAAAAAAGGGCATACAAGACTGTCATGACTCTTATGACATGCATTTCCTCACTGACTTGTAACATATTCACATGCGCCATTCGGTTGGACTTGCCATTACTTTCGGGACATGACAAACCCGCGCTTTTTTGCCAGGGTTCCATTTTTAAGGAATAATTCATGCAAGCCCAGGAAAAACCGAAGAAATCGAGGCGTCTATTCCGGCGGCTCGCCGTCTTCACGCTGCTGCTGCTCGTTGTGGCTGGCGCCTACGCCGTGCATCGTATCCGCCGACTGCCAGCCGAACTGATGCAGGACATCCGGGCTGGAATCGCTTCGCGGGACATCACCGACCCCAAGCGGCGTTTTGAAAAATTTCTCGAGGGCCGTTACGGTTCCCAAAACGATCCGGTCAATCAACGAAATGCCTTCCTCGGCTTTTTTGACAAGGACCATATCAAGGCCATGCAGTTTTTGGTCAAGCATTCTGCGGAAAACCAGCGGCAGGCCAACATCAATGCCGCCGCGAACTGGGTTCAGCAATATCGCGAGGGCCTCACAACGCAGCAGCGCGCTGAGTTGGCTTCAAGCCTTCTGTCACCGGAAGGCCGCGAAGCCTTCAAGCAGGGCATTGCGCTTTATAACTCCCAGGATGTCTATTATCGCGACCAATCCCAGCCCGTCGCCTCGCAACTGCTCAAGACCATTGCGAACTTGAAATCGCCGCCTTGACTGCCTTTAACCATGCAAGCCAAAAATTTCCATAGCGAGCCGTCACACTGTGCTTTCACCTTGGTGGAACTGCTCGTGGTCATCGCCATCATTGGCATCCTCGCGGCCTTGCTGTTGCCGACTCTCGGCGAATCCAAGAAATCCGCCCAATCCATTGCCTGCGTGAGCAATCTCCATCAGATTGGGCTGCAACTGAACATGTACGTCGAGGAAAACGACGATTATCTGCCGGTATGCGCCGGTTTGTTGCCGAGCGCCCATCCTGAATTGAAGCCCATCATGACCACGCTTTTTCCCAATCAAGCGACCAACATGATTTTTCGTTGTCCCGCCGACCCTACGATTTTCATGAATGAACTTACGAGCTATTCGTGGAATTTTTGGCTGAATGGCGCGCCTTATGAAATTCCAGAGCAAGCCCCCATCTACACCAACGAGGCTCCCGTCATTGTGGATGACATATTTGGCAGCCGCGGCGATACCCCACTCATCGGCGATGCCAATCCTTATCACGGCGCCCATGGCAATCTAATGGGGAAGAATGCGCTCTATTTCGATGGGCGGGCAGACAAAGTCCGGACTCCCTGACTGGCGCCCCGGAAGCCAAGTCGTCAAACTAACCAGCCCGGGATCAATTCCCGAAGACGCGATAGAACTCCTGAGCGCTGGAAGCCGGCAGGTTCGTAAAGGAAATATTGCCGAAGCCGTCAGCCATGTTGGTCATGACTGGAGACCAAATTATGGGCGGCAGGAGATTGGTGGTGCTAACGAGAACATAGGTGTATCCAGGCCGCCCAGTCCCCGAAACGGTTAACCGCCGCCCGCCGGATGCCCATTCAATTTTGCCGAGCTCCGGCGGAACATTGGTCACGGTGATGTTAACGGCGGCGGAGTTGGCAATCACGCCGCCGTTGAATAAAACGCTGGCGACCAGACTGTACGCCCCGACAGGAGCGTTGGTCCAGGAACAGGCGTAAGGCGCCGTGGAGGATTGGCCGATGAGGTTGGTGGTGTTCGCGTAGAATTGGACGCCGTTGATGATATTGCCATTCGTGAAAACCGTCGCCGCAAGATAGACAGTGCTCGAAGCGGGGAAGCCGGTGTTGTTCGCGGGGTTGGACAGCGTCACCGAAGGAGCACGAGATTGGATGGAGGGGGTGATCCGCACGTTGTCAATGAACACGGTGTTGTCGCCACCGACCAGATCCGTTCCGACGAATGCCAGAGTATGAGAAGTCGCCGTGGCCGTGAAAGCCGCCGTATAGGTAGAGTAGCTGGTGCTCCCCGGACTGTTGGATTGGATGACCGTGTCATCAATCGTTACTTTCCAGGTCTGGCTGGAACCAAAGCGCTGCGCGGCAGAGTAGGTGAGCGTGTAAGTCTCGCCTGGAGTAAAACCGTAAAGGGTTTGAGAAATGGTTCCATACTCCTCGACAAATGCCGCCTGTAATCCCTGCGGCGCAACGGGATTGTCAAACGCGCTGCCGTTGGCGAGGATGCCGGAACCATTTGGGCTGGCGCCGGAGAAGGTCCAGGATCCGTTAGCCGGGGCATACGTGTAACTCGAAACCAGAGGTGTTTCAAAACTAAAGTTAGGAATGTCCGACGGCAGCGCGGAAACTTCGCTTGAATTGGCGCTCTCAGCGCCGGCATTTGCGACAGAGTTTACAGAGAATACATAGTAGTAAGTCTGGCCATTCATTACGGCCAGGTCGGCATAAGTTGTGGAAAAAACCTGGCTTCCCATCACCGTGTATGGTCCGCCGGAAACAGTGGAGCGCTTTACGTTATAGCTGGCCGCTCCTGGCGTCGCAGTCCAATTCAAGTTCACCCAGCCATTGCCAGCCCGCGCGCTCAATCCGCCAGGCGCTGGAACAACGATCGTCCAGTTGAATTGATAGGCGCCGGACGGAACATCCCAAACGGAATAAGTCTGCGAACCGGAACCTTCGGTGTGATCATAAACCACTCCCGCGTCGCTGCCGGTAGGGGCGCCGTTGGCCCGGATATTCGTACCGCTCTCCTGAATCACCAAATTGGTGGCCGCCGTGCCCAAGGTCGGCAAATAAATAGTGCCCGTTGAATTGGGAGGAATGACGACACTCATGACGATCCCCGGGCCACTGATTTGCCAGGCGTTCGAAATGGTTCCATACGGCGAATTATGCGTGGCCTGCGCCCAGGCAATGGCCCCGGTGATTTCCGGTTTGATGATGACGCTTTGGTAGCCCGGACTTCCCGGACGAATCCCAGCCAGATATTCCATGAACCAGGCCGAAACGTCTCCGAAAAAAATGTGATTGTGGGAGTCAAAAGCGCCGGTTCCATTCCAGGTTTCCCATAATGTCGTGGCTCCCTGCAACACCTGATAGCCCCAACTGGGATAATTGGTCTGCAAGGCCAGCGCCATGGCGGTGTCGGAATGGCCGTTGTCGCAGAGCGCTCGCAACAAAGCCTTGGCACCGAGAACGCCGGTGTCAATCGTGTTGTTATTCTGTCCAACGGCTATAGCCAAAGCCCCAGCCACTGCTCCCACTTGATTGGAACTTGCCAGTCCCTGATACAGGGCGCAGGCCTGCGCCGTTTGTGTGCCGCCGGAATACTCGGCGCTATTGGTGTCGTAGAAAGTGCTGTTGAACGAGGCGCTGATTTGCACTGCCAGATTGCTGTATTGCGCCGAATCAGCCATGTTCCCCATGAGTGCCGCCGCCTGAGCCAATATGACTGCGCTTTGATAATAGTAAGCCGTGTCGGTGACTGCTATTGGCGTCACGGTATTCGCTGGAGACCAGTCGCCAAGACCGTAGGAGACGATGTCATTCGTCGCCACGCTGATCTCATAGTTGACATAATCTTTCATCGCCTCGTAATTGTTGGTCAATATCCCTGCATCGCCGGTATGCTGATAGACAAACCAGGGGACCAGCAAAACCGCCGCCTCCCAAGACGGGCCTGAACCAGGACCCCAGTCGGCATTGGGCAATACGCCGAACAACTCTCCGCTGGATAGTTGGGCCGGGCCGAATTCTTTCAGCCAGCGAGTATAGGCGGCGGCGCTGTCAAAGTGCGTCAGCCCCATTTCACACCCCAATTGCGCGTCGGCAGTCCAGCCATTTTTCTCCCGGTGCGGGCAATCCGTCGGATATCCTGCAAAATTGCCCAGATAGGACCAAATGGCATTGGTCTCGATCCGGTTGAGCAAATCGCTCGAACACTGAAAACTTCCCGCCGGGTCAAAGGCCGTATGCACCACCTGCGCCACCAGCGTGTTGGTGGTCGGAGCGGACGGCAGCCCGGTCACCTGCGCGTAACGAAATCCATGATAGGTAAAACGCGGCGCGCAGGTCTCGGTGCCGGAGCCTTTTAGGATGTAGGTGTCCGCTTGGAAGTATGGCTTCAAGCCCACACTCTGATTGATGCACACCAGTCCATTGATGTTACTTTGGTTCACCGAATTATCGCTGTTGGTCAATTCCCCGTATATCATCTTCACGGAAGTTCCGGCTGGACCGCTAACCTTCAACTGCCCCCAGCCAACCAGATTCTGGCCGAAGTCAAACGTATAGACTCCGGGCTGACCGGAAACGGGAATGATCCGGACGGGATTGACCGATTGGAACACCTTGACCGGTTCCGCGTCCGGCGCCAGCAGCGTCCCTGCGATTCCAACGGTGGCAATTGCATTGCTCCAAGCCGAATCGTTAAAGCCGGCGGTTGACCAGCCGGTTTGTTCCAGGCGCGCGTCGTAAACCTCCCCCAAGCGCGTCGTGTCCAACACCAGTGGCCCGGTGGAAGCCTTCCAAGTTGGATCAGTGACGATTACATTCGTGGTGCCATCGGTGTATTGCACCACCAATTCCATGATCATTTGTGGCAGGGCGCGCCACGGCGCGTTGTAGGTGTTCCATTCGTCAGCGGCCCACTGATTGTAAAAACCGTTGGCCAACTGCACCCCAATCGCATTCTGTCCTTGAACCAGATTCGTGGTCACGTCATAGGTCGTGTAATACGCATGATAATCGTATCGCGTATAGCTCGGATCCAAAACGTGATCGCCGACTTTCAAACCGTTAAGCTGGAGTTCGCAATAGCCAAGACCGCAAATGTAAGCCGTGGCGCGTGACACCGAATTGCTGATCGCAAAGGTCTTCCGCAGCATCGGACTTGGCGGGGCGGGAGAAATATTATCGTTTTCATTCATTCCGATCCACTGAGCCTTCCAATCCGACGGGTTAAGCAATCCCATGGTCCACGATGCCACAGGACTCCAAGCGGAAAAGTTACCATTTTCGTCCCACACGCGCACTTTCCAGTAACAGGCTTCTCCCGAACTCAGTGCCCGGCCACCGTAAGTCAACAACACCGATTGACTGGAAACGATCGTCCCACTGTTCCAGAGATCTCCATTATCCAAGGACAAATTGCTCGGCGACGAGGCGACCAGAATCTGACAGGCAGTTTGGCGGTCGCCCCGGCCGGCGGAATTCATCATCCAACTCAGGCGCGGCTGCCTGACGTCAATGCCCAGCGGATTCAGCAGGTGTTCACAACGCAAATTAGTCGCCGTGACCGCAGACAATGAACTATTGGCGTTGGTAACAACCAGTTGAAGTGAGGGGCTGAGCGTGGAACCGTTGGCGTCTGATACCTGCACGCGAAAATTAATCGTAAAATTGCCAAAATTGCTCGTGTTCAAAACATAATTTGTGCCCGCGGCTCCCGCAATATCCGTGTAGCCGGCTCCGCCACTTCCATTATCCGATTGCCATTGATATTGCAGCGGCGTCAGGCCACTGGCAGTTTCTCTGAACGTCACCGGCGTTCCGGCGGCAACCAAGGTGGCCGGCGAACAGGTGGGCGGATTGGCCACTGGCGAGGCGCCGGTTGGTGTGCCAAACACTTGAATTTCCGAATAGCCATTGAATCCGTTCAGGGAGGCTGGCGTGGTGAAATCAAATTTTACCGCGGCGACATTCACCGCCAGCGAACCAGACACAGGTGTCAGCGTCGCCCGGGTGGCGCACTGGACATTCGACGGATTAGCGGGATTGTAGTTGACTGTGGCCAACTGGATGAAGGTCGTTGGCGCTGCAACGGTGGAATAATAAACCGTGTACGCTTGTTGATCATGCCCGGCATCGCCCCAGCCGCCATAAACCGTGATATTGGTCAGCGTGTAGCCAATCGCGGAGCTGGTGAGCGTGTAAGTGACCGACTGCCCCGCGACGCTGGCGGCGTTTCCACCCGTCACTTCCGTAGGGCTGTCGCCAATACCCGATAGGCTCCGAAATAAACCGAAGCTGCCGTCAGTCAATATCGCCACCGTCCCACATTTATTATTCAAGGGGTCACTGAAATCGCCGGAACCAAGGCCGCTGGGGGACTGACCCGCGATCAGGCTACCAGATGCCGCTGTCCAAGTGGGGTAAAAATCATTGGTGCTGCTCCCGCCGAAACCGGTTTGTGCCGCGTAGCTGACGATGACGTTGTTCGCTGGAGAAGGTAAACTGCTTACCATTAACGTACTAGGACTGCTTTTGGCCACTCCGGAGGCATTTGAGGACATCTCATCGTAGCTTGCAGTATCTGTCGCCTGCAGGTTCGTCAGCGTCAAGCTTGTATTCGTCGCCCCGGCAATGTTGTTCGTCACCCCGCCGCTGATCTTCTGCCATTGACAGGACAAGCCAACACCCGTGAAGGACGCCGTGAAGGTAACCTCACTGCCCGCCACATCCACCGCTGTCACGGGCAAGGTGTTCGTCAGCAGGTTGCCCGGCAAGGTTGAGGCAGTAATTTGGACATCATCAATGAAAATCGTATTGTCGCCGCCGGCCAAATCTGTCCCAACAAACGCGACGGTTTCAGTGGTCGCCGTGGCCGTGAAGACGGCTGTATAGTTCACATAGCTGCTGGCGCTTGACCCCGGATTGAAACTCGCGATTACTGTGCCATTGACCGTCAGGTTCCATGACTGGGCATTGCCGGAACGCTCTGCCGCGAGAAAGCTGACTGTGTAGCTTGTCCCTGGAGTGAAACCGGGAATGGACTGCGAAATTGATCCAGTCCTCTGGATAAATGCCGCCTGGACACCTTGCAGAGCGTTGGGATTTCCAAAAAGACTGCCGTTGCCCACAAGACCCGACCCGCTCGGGCTGACACCATTAAAGGTCCACGAGCCGCCTGAAGGATTATACTGGTAGCTACTGCCAATGCCGGGCGTCTCAAAGCCGAAGTTCGGCACGTTGACGGCGCCAGCGCGCCAGGGACTGACTGCCATTTGTAGCAGGACGAGCACAATGACCGCCAGCCGTATCAACTTTCGTGGCATAGTTGGAATGGAGTTAAATCTTTTGGAAACTGCGCCGGTTTTCAGGCACGTGAGCGGAGATTACCAGTGCAGAATTGAATCTCATGCAAATTGTCATATTCTCAAATAATGTTATAACATTCTATCGCGCCATTCTCGCGAGAATTAGCCGCCGGATTGCGCAACGTAGTAAGAAATGGCTTTGTGCCTGAGGATGTGGTCAGCATGCAGGAATTGTCGCGGGATGGAAGTGCCAAAATAGCGGGGGTAAAGTGACACAGGCGGGCGGTTATTCTCCTGGCGCGAGGAAGGACCGGCTTGCGATCATAGGCTTGGTCATTGCGTTTTAGAACGCTTGAGATATTCACCGGGAGCCACCCCGTAATACTCCCGAAAAATGGTGCGGAAGTACTTCAGGTCCGAGAAGCCGACCGCGTAGGTGATTTCGGTTACCGTCATTTGGGATTCCGTCAGCAATTGGGCGGCGCGCCTCAGACGCAAGGTGCGAATAAAAGTATTCGGGCTGCAGCCGGCGGCGGCATGGAGTTTGCGGAACAACTGCCTCCGACTTACGGCCAGCTTGCGGGCCATGGTTTCGAGGTCAAGATCCCAATCCGCCATGTTTGCCTCCACCAGGTCAATGACGCGCCGGATGAACTTGGCGTCGCTTTGGTTGGCGGCAAGGTCGCGCGGATACAGTTGTTTGACCTGCCTGAAGAGTTCCTGGAGCTTATGGCGGGATTCCTGCAGATTGTCCACCCGTGCCTTAAGCAGCGATAATTTGAGCGGTCGGAGAATGTAATCATCCGCACCGGCTTCCAAGGCCTGCAGTTGGCCCGATTCCGAATTGCGGGCTGTCAGCAAAATGACCGGAATGTGGCTGGTTAGCTCGTCACTCTTGAGCCTGCGGCAAAGTTCGACACCGTCCAGTATTGGTAGAGTGACCTCGGCAATGATGATGTCCGGAAGCGTTTCTCGGGCCTGGATGAGCCCCTGTGTGCCGTCCTTAACTAGAATAGTTCGATAGTCCGGGTCAAAGCTCTGCTGGATAGAGAGCGCCAACTCGTCATTGTCCTGGACCAGCAGGATTAGCGGTTGCTCTTTCATCGAGGACTCTTCCTCAATAGTCGTGGCTGGCGGGGAACTAAAGGAGACAATTGGAGTCTCAATCTTTACGGTTGGCTCGGCTGCGAGGCCGGCCTCGTGTAGCGGAAGGTTTATGGTGAAGCGTGTTCCTGGAAATTTAGAACCTGCTTCAGCATCGGGAACGGGGCTTTCCCAGGCAAAAGTGCCGCCATGGAGGCGCATCAATTCCTGCGCTAAAGCCAGCCTCAACCAAGGGAGGTGTTTTGGAGCTTTTGCACTGGAGAGGCCCAACGATTCGGAAACCAATGGTTGCTCCTCCTTGGGATTTCCGAACCCAGTGTCTTGAATCACGAGTTGCATGGTTCCCAAATTAAGTTGGGCTTGGACGGAGACGCGGCCATTTTCCGGGGTCGTCTCGAGCGAATGGGAAAGAATGTTGAAAAGGACTTTCTCCAGCTTGCCGGCATCGAAACGCGCTGGCCAGTTGGTCTTGTTGGACTGGAATTCAAGGTGAATGTTTTGCTGGTTCGCCACAGTTTCAAATCGGGTCATCACTTCTTGGAGAAATAGCGCCAGATCTCCATCGGCGATCCGGAGTTGGAGATCATCTTCGTTGAGTTTGTCCAGGTGTAAACATTCCTCAACCAAGTGTAATAACCGTTCGGCGCCGCGGCGCACGAACGCCACCTCCGGCCCTTCCGGCTTCGGCCCCTGCATTTGCCGCAGCCGGTCTAGGATAAGAATGAGGGGACTACGGAATTCATCGGGCAGGAGGGTCAAGAGCCGGAGCTTCAACTGCTCCAGTTCATGGGGGCGCTGGGCTTCACGGCGTTGCAAATCGAGTACACGCTGAGTACGCTGTGACACCAGCAGCTCCATGTGCTCGACTTTGAGTGCCGCCTGGCGGGCGAGGAACCATTTTTCGCTCAGGGTGCTGGCCAATTGGAAGGCCTCGATGTGATCGAAAGGCTTCTTCAGAACCAACAATTTGTCGCTTTGCCCAAGGCGGTTGGCTAGATCTTCCCAGCTATAATCGGCGAAGGCGGTGCAGATAACCGCTTGAACTCGCGAGTCTATCTCCCAAATCCCCTCAATCGTGTCAACCCCGTCCAGGCCAGGCATGCGAATGTCCACAAAGGCGACCTGGTAGGGACGGCCCTCGGCGATTGAGTTCCGCGTTTTTTCAATCCCCTCGTTACCGGAGAAAGCATGGTCCAGCTCATAAGTGGGTCTTGAGACAGCAGGTTGTTCAACCCGCCCATAGATTTCATTTTGGTCAGCCTCCAACTCCAGGTTGCGTTGGCGGTTGAAGAATACCAGGTCGAAATCCTCGTGAATCCGGCGGTTATCGTCCACGACTAATATACGTGGCGTCTGGGTATTTTCCCATTTCATGTTGGTTTCCAAGTCAGACTAGGTTGGGGAATGTGTCGGCGGCGCGGCGGCGTTGTCAACAAGCGGGTTTTGACGGATGTCGCGGTGAGATGAATCGGGTTTGAGTGTCAGGGGCAGTTCCAGTGTGAAGGCGGCGCCCATGCCCGGCCCGGCGCTAAAAACCGCAAGGCTCCCTTTCATATCCTGAGCCATGAGTGCGCTACTGTGCAGCCCGAATCCATGGCCATCTTTGCGGGTGGAATAGCCTTGGGCAAAAATGTGCACAAGATTTTCCGGGGCGATTCCGATGCCATTGTCCTCCACGCAAACCGCCACCTGCTGATCGTCCGGGGCGCGGATGCGCACGATGATTGTTTTTTCGGCGGTGTCGCTCTTATCACACGCGTGTTTGGCATTTTGCAGTAAATTAAAAAGGATTTGGAGCACCTTATGGCGATCCAGCAGTAACGAAGGGGCCTTGCCGTAATCTCGGAACAGCTTGATATTATGGTGGACCAGAATTTCTCCCTGCATGCGCAGAGCATCTTCCACTATATCTTCCAAATTGACGTTTTCCAAAACTCCCGACACCTTGGCATAGGCATGCTGAGTGGCCACAATCTCTTTGATATGCTGAATATTCTCGGTGAGGAATTCGACTTTGCGATTGAGATCCGATTGCTCCTGCGTCAAGTGGGCGCCAAGCCGCTTAAGGTAATTGGGAATCTTTTGACCGCGCGGATCCTCGGTCATGTATCGTCCCAAATCTTGCCCTTTTGACGCCAGCAGGTCGCCCAGTTTTCTGACGTCGGCCAACTTGGAGTCGTGAATATCCTTCGCAATGGCTGCGCCCAGCAGATTGACGCTATTCAGGACGTTGCCTACGTTGTGGAGCACATAGGTTGCCACTTCCGCCATGCCCGCCAAGCGGGAAGTTGTGAGGAGTTGCTGATGAGTGCGCTCCATTTTTAGCTCAATGCGTTTGCGCTCCTCGATTTCGCGCTGCAAGAGGGTGGTGCGCTTTTCGACTTGGCGGCGCAGCAGCCCGATCCAACAGATGGCAACCGCCAAAATGCCGGTCAGGGTCCCGGCGACCACCAGGGTATGCTTGAAGTCCCACCACGGCGGCTGCTGCAATACGGAAAAGTTGGCCTCCTGGCCCACCAATAGTTTGAAAGAACTGACGCTCTTGCCAAATTCCTCATAGGGGGTGGGTTCGGTCTGGCATACACCGGTCACGCGTACTCGGCTGCCCGGAGCTATTGACGTCACCGGGTTTTGCACAAAGGCTTCGAAAACCCTCTGCCCATCGCGGAATTCCATGACGGTTTTCCGTCCGAAAATTTGGCTGCTTAACAACACCCCTTCAAGGCTGACCAGGGTGGAATCCAGGTTGCCGGCAAAAATGCCGTTGGCGTCGGTTGAAACAGGCGTCACCGGAGTGGAGCGCCCGAGTCTGCGGAATAGCGCTTCGGTCAGAACCGGAGAGTAGCCGCGCAGCTCCGGGAAGCCGACAGCTTCGATCCGGTCGCCTGGTTTCATTTCAGAATCCGCGCTGGTTTCATTGTCCTGAGTACTTTGCCAGAACACCCAATGGCCCGAGCGGGTCAGGACAATGCTTTGCTTGGCGACGGCCATGGCACTACCGGTCCCATCCTGAAGGAAATAGTGATCGCCATCCTGCAAGGTGAGGACGCCTTCGATTTTGACCCGGCGGCTGAGGGCCTTGGTGCCATTGCCGAGCAGCAAACTGCTGATCTTTCGAGTCGGCAGCGAAAAGCCGTCCACCGGCGCCTCATTGACCTCTACGTATTCAAGCGAGGGCACGATGAGTGTGATGCCGCGCACTTGGTGTTCGTCGCGGGCGAGAGTACCGACCCCGCGCATGCGGACGACGGCATCCACCAAATTGTCCACGAGCGGTGCCGGGGCGCTTCGGATGGTGGCCAGCGCTTGTTCGCCTTCGCATTCCAGCAACACATGCGATCCATCCGAGGCATGCACCACGCCTTCTATTTCAACCCATTGATCCACCCCATGACCGCTGGAGAGTTCGCTCCATGAGGATGGCGTGGCTGGGGGTAATTTGCCCTTGCCCAGGGATTTCATGCTCTCGACCCGCACCGCCATAGCGCCCTCCACCCAATCAGCGACGCCTTCAATGACGACATACTCTCCCAATGCGGGTGTCAGGTGCGTCTGTTCTTGGGGAAAGATGAGTTCGATACCGCCGGTCTCATCTTCCATATAGGTGCCATATAGATCGGTCACGACGCCCCGCAGCCGGACCTTGGGCTTTTGGCTCAATTTATCGGATCCGAGCTGGCGAATCTGGCCGATCGTAGTCAGGGGCAGGGCGCCGCGTTTGCCGGTGCTTGAGTCGGTCGGGCTGGTTGGGGAGGGCGTTTGCACCGCGGGCGGTTCCAAGGAAGTAACGGCCTTTAGGGTTGCCGCCCAAACAATCCCCGCGACGCGTTCATCCCGGCCATTGAGGACTCCTTCGCAAACCCCCTCCACTTGCGCGCGCATTCCAGAAGGCAAATTCTCCGCCGGATTTGCTTGCAACACTTTCACAGAAACGGTGCGGCCATTTTCAGCCAATTCAAAATTCAATCTCCCGCCAACGCGTCCAACGAAACTGATTTTGCCGCTGACCTGCACCCATCGCATTTCATCCTGAGATGGCAGCGGTTCTCCTGGAGTTACCACCGATGGAACCGAGAGCGCGGAGGGTCCCTTTTGAGTCACTCGGGCGTCAGCTATTTCAGCACGCTGTCCGATGGCGCGGCTAACGCCTTCCACGCAGACCCGCTGGCCCGGTGCAAAACGGGTCTGCTCAGGCGTGGCTTGGAGATCAATATTGCCAGTGGTGTCCATCAAACACCAATGACCGGGTGTCTCGGCTGGACCAATAATCCACCCTTCGATGTGCACGGCATATTGCTTTGCGGCTCGGCTCCGCAATTCGGTCAGGTGGGCGATGTTCGAGATCACCAGGCCGGCGTGGTCGGTGTATTGCCATTGAATCCAGGTGGCTCGGGTGTCGGGATTCTGAGCGGCAAAATCCAGCCATTTCGTGTCAACCTGGCTGTCAAATGCGTTGAAGACTTTCTCCAATTCCGGATTTTCCCCCTGGGCCGTAATCATATCGGCAAAGATGGGGACTGGGTCCAAATCCTCTTCCGTTTCTCCCAGAGGCTCTAACTCCGCAAGTTGGACGGAATTGGCTTCCGAGGGTTTGCGGATTCGTTCGATCTCCAGGCGATATATGTTAAACGCTGCTCGATTGTGTATCTTGAAGAGCTGTCGCTGGTGCCGTTTGGAAAAGATCACGCCTTTCCGGTCATCCAAGACACTCCAGGTCTTACCCCCGTCATTTGACCCAAGCAGGCGCCAGTCCATAGGATCACGCTGCGGAAAATCATTTCCAGAAGTCAGGGAGTATTGCCGGACTATCTTGGTGGGCAAGACTTCACTTGTGGTTGACGCAACAGCGCGGAAACTGAGGAACCAAGGGAGCAAAGCAGCGCCCGCGCATAGCAAAATCCGGCTCCCCAGAGGAACTTTGCGGCACCGCGTGCTTTGCTGTACCATGGCGGCTATCCTAATGCCGGACAATTAAACGTCAATATCACGAGTCGCTTGTGCTTCTGGTGGCACTCTTCGCATTCTGGGAAAATGCGCCAGATCGTCTGCTTCTTGGAGAGGAGGCGTATGTATTTGTAAGATGCTTATCAGTAATGTGTTGCGTGACAATTAAGAGCGTATCCGCAACCGCCGGGATCGCAGATTGGGTGCTGGCAAGGATGGCCCATGTAGTTTCGTGGCACTTTTGCACCCGTCTTTTGGCACAAGACTCCCGCGACCTATTCCAGTAGGTTCGATAGTGTTCAGAGCATTACCCGAATTAACATATGTGCCTTAAAAACATTGGGCGTCTTGGCGTCTCGACGAAAGGAAGGGTTCACACTCTTGAAACACGCCCTGTTTTATCAAATCCGATCATGAAAGATAATAGCCAGTCAACACCAAAGACCCGGCCAATGACAATCAATTCCTCTCTCCAGCTTCCACTCAGAGCAATGATCCCCCAATGGATGCGCAAAACCGAATAACATTAACAAGCATAACTATGAAAAAAAATAAAACAATTCTGATAGCCTCCAGCTCCATGATGGCGGCGGGCGTGGCTCATGGAGCCATTGTTTACACTTACGTAAATCAAAGTTACGACCCGGCTTCCAGTGGCTATAATTTAGATTTAGACGGCAACGGCACAGCCGACTATAAAATATTCTTCGACGCTAATAATTCCACCAAACCATGCGTCTTGGGTACCTTCACCGGTTCCGGGTCGTCTTATCCTGGATCATTTCCCAATCCCACCCCGTATGTCCTTAACGAGTTGGACATGAACGCGGGATACCCGGCGAACCCGAACAATAATGAAAATAATGGGCTGCCGGTGATGACTTTCGGCACGCCCATAACCAGCCAAACCATCGCGGGCGCCTATTCTCTCTCCATAGGCGACCCGGCTGGCGATAAATATGGCAAGAATGAAGGCTATCTGCATGTAAATGGTGACCAAATGCAGGTTGGCCAGTGGCCGAGCTCTGTGGACACCGTTGGTTATGTGGGACTGGTCATGGTGGACAACAGCGTTTCCCCCGCCAATACCAATTACGGCTGGGTGCATTTGGATTTGAATTACACCCAACTGACCGCGGAGCTGACAGTTATTGATTATGCGTATCAAACCATAGCCAACTCCAATATCCTTGCCGGCGATGCGGGTTTCACAAATCCCGTTATTATCGTGTCCCCAACCAATCAAACCCTGGTGGCTGGCTCAACCGTAACCATGAACGTTTACGCTTTTGGCAACCCGACGCCGGCCTATCAATGGATGTCGGGCCCGGCTGGCAGCAGCAATTACACGAACGTGCCGAACGCGGGTAACTTCTTCGGGGTAAACACACCGACCCTTGTTATTTCCAATGTCGTACCTGCGGACCAACTTGATTATGTCGTGGTGCTGACCAATATCTATAGTTCCACCAACAGCCCGCCGGCGACCCTGACGGTAAATGGCGCCGGGGTGGCAGGACCGGCGCCCAGCCAGCAATTTATTTACGCCGGTTTCCCGGCACAGTTCACCGTCACCGACCTGGGCGGTGGGACGATCACCAATCAATGGCAGTTCAAGGGCGCCAACCTCAGCAATGTGGGAGTTTATTCTGGCGCCACCACCACCAATCTTCTAATCTCAAGTGTAAATTCTGCCGATGCGGGTAATTACCAGGCGTTCGTCAGCACTCCTTACGGGTCGGTGCCCAGCAGTGTGGCTTCCTTGGGCATCGTGTATCCGGACGGCTCACTTTATGAGTCCAATGTGCTTGCCTTCGGCGCGGTGGACTACTACCGGCTGGACGAAACCTCCGGCACCAACGCCTGGGATTTCATCGGCGGAAAAAATGGCACCTATGGTCCAGACGCGGTCCTGGGAGCAGCCGGGCCGACGGCAGCCACAGGATTCCCCGGGTTTGCCAGCACGAACTACGCAGCGACATTCTTTTACAGCGATCCGAATGACTTGCTCCCGCTGTTGCCCTGGAATTTAGATACCAACACGATTACGATAACGGCTTGGATTTATCCCAATCCCGCCGTTAATGAGAACAACGGCGGGATTGTGTTCTACGCCAACACCAATAACATGGTTTGCGGCATTCGTTATGACGGAGGCTATGGCAATACCAACGGCATAAGTGATGGCAACATCGGATATAACTGGGGCAACGTGTTGGGAACCTATGATTGGAATTCCGGCATCACCGCGCCCCACAATCAATGGTCGCTGGTTGCATTGGCGGTTTCTCCAACCAATGCGACACTCTATATCTATAGTGCCAGTGGATTGCAATCGGCGACCAATTACACCAGCAATCCGCCGGTGTTGTTTAATGGCACGGAATACATTGGCACCTACCCCGAGGAGGGCGCTCTCGGCAATAATAACTTCGTTGGCAATATTGACGAAGTTGCCATTTTTCCGTCAACCTTGTCCCCCTATCAGATAATGGCTTTGTATGATGCCGGTTTGAACATCGTTCTACCGCCTCCGCCCTCCCCGATAACCATTAGCAGCGTCGGAACTAACATCCAGCTCCAATGGACTGGCGGGACTTTGCTGCAAGCAACCAATCTTCTCGGGCCGTGGATGACCAATACGACGGCCAAATCGCCGTACACCGTCAGTCCGACGAATGCCCAGGAGTTTTTCCGTACTCAATAAACGGCGCTTGAATCTATTCAGGAAGGCGGTTGAATTAATTCAACCGCCTTCTTTTTTTCGCGCGTCCTTCACTTCGCTGCTCACGTTGCGCCATCGAATTGCGATTCCTTAAGGCCCCCAAGGATTCCGCGAGTGTGAGATTTTCAACAAATCAGTTGTCCACAGCAATGCTTCAATGCGCGACGGAACAATGCCACGAACCGTCTGGATCCCGGAGAAATAAGGCTAATGGTCTTATTTCAAGCGGCTATCGGCGAATGCCACCCCTTTGGGCGCATCACAATTTTTTACAGCCTTGCTGTTTTTCATGAAAAACCTTTCGGCAAGGGGGCGTATCCGAACACAGTTCTTGATTTTGGTAGGGAAATCGCGCTGCGATTTCCCCGTCGCCGAGCGGAGCGTCAGGCGACGGAACGATGGCGCCGGGATACGCGCAAGCAGAAGAATTGCGCCGCTGCTGAACGCGGCGCGGATGGCGCAACGCGCCATCCCTACCCGGAACAGTCTCCAGATGCGCCCTCGGCAAGGTCTCCGAGTTGAAATTTCTTGCGTAAACGTATGGTCAGCCTTAATGTTTCACGCAGTAAAAGGGGCTTGTTCTTTGACACCCTCCGCCGTCGCGGAGACCACTATGGCGCGACAAGCTGGGCTGATGTTTGCCTTAGCGCGGGACGCTATGGCGGGACAAGCAGGCCGTGCCAGTTGAAATTCCAAAGGCACGCGAGCGCTGATTTTGCGTCGCCGGTCTTAAATGCTTGTCATTACCCACATCTTATGTGGAGATATTTAAGAAAAACTGATTATGCAAGTTGCTTTATGCAAACATGTTGCAAATGTGCTGGTCTTGGGCCATGGCGCTGACGAAGCTTGCCGACGTTCATCGGAGAGCATCCGGCTCCAATCACAAAATGAGTGGCCGTTCAAACCTTCATATTTATTGTGGTTTTCGACGATGAAAAGCAAAACTAATTCAGGTGCAAAAAAGATGCGGGTAATGACAAGGTCTTAAATGCCGGGGCGATGAGTTCTGTAACGGCATGAACCGGGGAATTTATCGAGGTTGCTCCCTTTGGTCAAACTCAGTCGCACCGAGTCAAACCACCTTGACGGTTTGACGGTCGTTTTTTGACCACTTGAACCGGCGGGAAACTGAACTCGTACCGCTTGGTACCGCTTAAATTCGGTTAATATCGCTTCAGAGGGAATATTTTCTTCAGCCTCGCCCCGCCAACTTGGGCGACCGCCCAAGAACTGAGATGCGCCCAAGCCGAAGCCATTTGATCTTAAGCGAATGGGCTTGCCACCCATTGTGGGTAAATCCATTGGCATTTTGACTGAAGATGAAAACCGCACGAATTTACCTCCGTCCGTTCGTCCTCCTCACCCACGGATGGATTCCAAAGACCGAGCTCAGCACTCGAGGGCGTAAGACGACAGTGTTGCAAATCTCTTTACAGAGGGAAAATCGGGGCCCTCGCAAGGTGGTAAATACTGTCTTTGAACAATTCAAAAATGGCGGCCCGGTCAACGTCTTGACGCGATGGTCGAACGGATGTTCGCTGCGTAATCCTATGCCCATCCAAGTCAAGCCACCCCGGTGTTCATGCGCAGGTAACCCCTGGTAGCTCGCACGCCATCGAGAGCGTGCCTATGGGTACACCAGTGACTTGCCATCAAATGGCGCGGCGATTTGCAGGTTTCTAATTCCCAGTACCCGGCCACCAGCAGACGCATTCGTGGCAGAGTGGAATGACAGGAACCGCGTTCGCGCCGGCCTGTTCAAAAACGCGGAGCACTTCCGGTCAGCGCATTCGCTTTCGATTCAGGATGGTTGGGGGCAGATTAGCCACGATGCCACCGAGGAAGGCCACTTGCTCGCGCAAATCCGTGGTTTCCCGCCCGACGGCGTTTCCCATTTCTTCGGACAGGGAGTGGCATTTCATTCCCGCTGGTGGACGGAATGCTTCGTAATCTTCGATCGTGAATTTGCGAAAGATTTTGTCCAGATCTGCTTTCAGTCCAAGTAACAAGACAGTGTCGCGCTCAGCAAGACCATGATGAACTTGGTTTGCAGTTTCATGTCATGGATCATTATCTTCATGTTTTTGAAAAGCGGCTTCTTGAACATGGGCTGCCATAAACAGCTCCGCAGAATTCAAATCTCCGATGGATTCCTTTACCCGTCTGCGCGCGTGCGTGCCTTGAACCGCGCCCGGCTTTCTCAAATGCGGCCGCCCCCGAAGCGATTTCCTTTCCGTAACCGGAACCGCTAATAAGAGTGATCCGAAGCGCACAGAGAACGACCCCGTCTCCTCGGGCCAAGGAGCCCCCCCTATTCCGGGGGGAGCACTCCAACCATATTCGGGGGATATGCAACCGGCAGAACTCTTCTATACTGAGTCGAACCATTACAACAACGCAAGACCCCGCCGGGGTGACCCGTCGGCCAAAGCGATTGCGACGAAACCGCAAAAAACGATTATGAGCCATTGCCCGCAGTCAAGAACCTCTTCGGCTAAAGCGCATAAGATTTAAGATCAAACTCCACACTACGAAACCTCAGACGAAATTATCATGAAAACTCCACAACGCCTCAGTAAGAAAATCGCAGCGAGCCTGGCTTGCCTGGCTCTGCTGAGTTTCGGCGGTTCCGCCTCGGCCGATAATACGGGCCAGGGCGGAACGATCACCTATACGGATTCAACCGGGTCCAATGCCGTCACTACCCCGCCCTATATCGGCGGTTTCGTGGTTCATACGTTCACAACCAACGACACGTTGACCCTCCCGTCCGCAGTCAGCGCTAATGTGCTGGTGGTGGCAGGCGGCGGCGGCGGCGGCGCGAATTACGGCGACGGCGGCGGCGCGGGCGGTTTGATATACATGAATCTTTCGCTGGGTGCCACAACATACCCCGTCGCTATCGGGGCCGGAGGTGCCGGAGCCAGCCTCAACTCCAACACTGGCGGGTCAGACGGGACTAATTCAACTTTCGGCGCACTCCTGACCGCCCTTGGCGGCGGCGGCGGCGGCGACGGCTACCTGGGCAACACACCTGGACAAGATGGGGGTTCTGGCGGCGGCGGTGGCGGCGGTTCCAGTGGTTTCGGCGCCGGCACGGGCCTGCAGCCTTCCAGCGCCAGTGGCGGTTTTGGCAACAACGGATATACTCATGGCGATGGTAGCGTTTATGGCGGCGGCGGCGGCGCCGGGGCTGCGGCAACATCCAATAACGGTGGAGCAGGCTTACAATATGCCATCAGCGGCGCTAGTACCTATTATGCCGGCGGCGGCGGCGGGATTGCTCCTCAAGGGTTGGGTGGCCTGGGCGGCGGCGGAAACGGAGCAGCCGGCGATCTCCATGGAGGCGCCAACGGTACCGCCAACTCTGGTGGTGGTGGCGGCGGTGCGCAGCGGGGCACTGGTGGCACCGGCGGCTCCGGTATTGTTATCGTCCAGTACCCCTACCTCCCTGGCACTCCCGCGGTTTCAGTAACCAGCCCGACCAGCGGCTCGGCATTTGTCGGAGGTAATTCGATCTCCGCTACCGCCACCGCCTTGGGGGGATCGTCTCCGTATTCAGTGACTTACCATTACAAACTGACGACGGCCGGCAGCTACACGGCGACCGCGTCGGTTGGGCCGTTTGGTGCCACGAACACCTTCACGCAGACGCTGGGCACCCTGGCGAACGGTGTCTATCAGATTTACGCGAGTGTGACTGACAGCGCCGCCACCACGGTCACCTCCGTGACCAATACTTTTACGGTTTATGCAGCCGGTAATACGGGATCGGGCGGAACGGTCACCTACACGGATCCCAGCGGGCTTAATCCCACTAATGTACCTTATCCCGGGGGTTATGTGGTTCAGACGTTCACCACCAATGACACTTTGACACTCGCATCCTCTCTCAATGCCGATGTGTTGGTGGTGGCCGGAGGCGGCGGCGGCGGCACGCCTTATGGTGACGGCGGTGGGGCTGGCGGGTTGATCTACGCGAATATCCCGTTGAATGCCGGATTAATCAGTGTCACTGTCGGTGCAGGCGGCGGTAGCGGGGCAGACGGGAATAATTCAGTTTTCAGCACGTTGACCGCCCTTGGCGGTGGCGCGGGCGGCAGTGGTTACAACCCAATCTCGGCGGGACAAAACGGAGGCTCTGGCGGTGGTGCCGGTGGCAACCCCGCAAGTCCACAGCCAAATGCTGGTACTGCCACCCAGCCTACCAGTGCCAGTGGCGGCTATGGCAACAGCGGATTTAGTGGCGGTGCGACCATTTATGGCGGCGGCGGTGGGGCTGGAGTTGCGCCAACATCCCAGAGCGGTGGCGATGGCTTGCAATATGGTATTAGCGGTGTGCTCACCTATTTTGCCGGTGGTGGCGCGGGCATCGCCGCGTCACCCATCGCAACCGGGGGCCAGGGCGGTGGCGGAGCCCCGGCAAATGGAGGTGGTCCGGGTGGCAACGGCATGGCCACCAGCGGTGGCGGCGGTGGCGGCGGTTGGGGGGACGTCGGCGGCTCAGGCGGCTCCGGCATTGTCATTGTCAGGTATCCCTATACCGCCAACCCGCCGGTATCAGTTGCCGTGACCAGCCCGAACGCCGGCCAGCTATTTGTCGGAGGTTCTTCGATCTCCGCCACCGCCTTCGTCGCGGGTGGCACGACGCCATATTCGGTGACTTACCATTACAAATTGACGAATAGCTCCAGTTACACGGCTACTGCTGCGGTTGGGCCGTTCGGTGCTACCAATAATTTTGCGCACACGCTGGGCACACTGGCCAACGGTACCTATCAGTTTTACGCAAGCGTGGTTGACAACACCTCCGGCACAGCCACCTCCCTAACTAACACTTTTACGGTTTACGCGTCCGGTGATACGGGTTCGGGCGGAACGGTTCTCTATACCGATCCTAGCGGGCTTAATCCCGTTTCTGGGCCACCGTATGTAGGAGGCTACGTGGTTCAAATATTCACGAGCAACGGCACTTTGATCCTCCCGACCTCGGTCAGCGCCAATGTGCTGGTGGTGGCTGGAGGCGGCGGCGGCGAAGGGCTTTATGGCTGCGGCGGCGGCGCAGGCGGGTTGATTTACACCAATCTTTCGCTGGGCAATGGCCTATACCCTGTCACCGTTGGTGCCGGTGGTATTGGAACCGCCGTTAACAATCAGGGATTAAACGGGAATAATTCAGTTTTCGGCACCTTGATCGCCCTGGGTGGTGGTGGCGGCGGCGATGGCTATAATCCTTTCGCATCCAGCGTACCTGGGGTAGCCGGGCAAGCTGGAGGTTCTGGCGGCGGCGGCGGCGGCAATAACCCCCCGTACGACGGTGGCGTAGCCACCCAGCCTGCCAGCGCCAGTGGCGGCTTTGGAAGCGCCGGAGCAACCGGAGATGGCAGCACTTATGGCGGCGGCGGCGGCGCTGGAGCTGCTGGCTCAGCCAATAACGGTGGAGTTGGCTTGTCCTTTGCCATCGGTGGCGCGACCAACTATTATGCCGGCGGCGGCGGCGGCCTCGAGGGGGTTGGGACCACAAATCCAGCCATGGGCGGCGGTGGAGACGGAGGAAATGGTGATGCTGTTCCAGGCGGCGACGGTGTGGCCAACACCGGTGGTGGTGGTGGTGGTGGTTTTAACGCCTCCGGGGGCAACGGCGGCTCGGGTATCGTCATCGTCCAGTATCCCTACGTCGCAAACCCGCCTGCGGCGGTTGCGGTGACCAGTCCGACCGTCGGCCAGTCATTGCTTTATGGTTCCCCGGTCTCCGCCACGGCCTTGGCCGGGGGTGGCGCAACGCCGTATTCGGTGACTTACCATTACAAACTGACGACAGCCGTCAGTTACACGGCTACCGCTGCGGTTGGGCCGTTCGCGAGCAAGAGCACCTTTACGCAGACTCTGGGCACATTGCCGGCAGGCGCCTATCAAATCTACGCGACCTTGACCGACAGCTCCGCTGGCACGGCCACGTCCGCGACCAACACCTTTACGGTTTCGTTGACGACCGGCATCACGGTGCAAGACGCGAATTTTGAAACACCGGGTGCCATAAATGGCAGTGCTCCTTTTTTTGCGCAGATCAACGCCGTCTGGAACCCGGACACTAACAATCCAGCCAATGATCAATACCAGCAGACGAGTGTGCTTCAAGAACCACTATACATCGGCAACGAGCATTTTACAAACACTTGTCCCGGCGGTATTGATTGGATTGTATTGCTCAATGCCAATACTATTTCGATCAGTCAGGACTTGTTGACCAATGTGAATGCCGGAGACACCATTTCGCTGACCTTCTACGGTGGGCGCGGCTTGGCCGCTTCCTCTACGGCGGACGGCGGTGTTTTCAATGCCGCATTCCTGGTCGGCACGGCTGATTACACTACGAATATTGACACCACCGTTTTGACCAACGGCACCTGGCAGGAGTACACGCTAACCGAGGTCGTGACCAATTCGGGCGATCTCAGTCTTCAATTCCTCGCGGTGAGCGGAGATCCCTGGTTGGATAACATCAGCGTCACTCGGACGATCCCAACGTCCGTTGTGGCGCCGGTTCTGGGACCCCCGACCGTTTCGGGCGGAAATCTGATCCTGACCGGCACGGGTGGCACGCCAAACAGCGGCTACACTTTGCTGAGCACGACCAGCCTGTCGGTGCCGATCACTTGGACTACAAACAGTACTGGCGCGCTGAATGCCACGGGGGGCTTCTCGACCGCCATTCCGATTAACGCCTTGCAAAAGGCGAGTTTCTTCCGGCTGAGGCTGCCGTAAGAGGGTTGGGAAATAAAGTCAACCGCCCGGGGAGGCAGTTTCCCGGGCGGTTGGCTGGCATATTGGCAGTGACCTGCTCTCAAGCACCGCTGTGGAAAGCGGCCTTTGAAACCGATTTGAACCGATCTTTTTGAAAAAGCGCATTGGAAATATTGTGAAGCCAAAATATGCAAAAATCAGGTAGTCCAATGGTTTCGGCAAGTCTTCGGACCCCAAGGGCTTTCACTTTGATTGAACTGCTGGTGGTGATTGCCATCATCGCCATCTTGGCGGGTCTGCTGCTGCCAGCACTCAGCAAGGCCAAGGAAAAGGCCAAATGCATCCAATGCCTGAGCGGCATGAAACAGATCGAGTTGGCCACGCTCATGTATAAGGATGATAATGCGGGCGTCTTGGTTCCGCTTTGGCGCGATGTGGGCAGTCCTTGGAATTATGACCCAGCCACGTTTGTTGTCCAGGCGCCCAATCTGCTGTGGTGGCAGGACATGTTGCGGCTCGAAGGCTATGCGCCCAGCCAAAAGATTTTTGACTGTCCTTCGGTCACATCGTTCGCGGGCTTGGCGGGTGGCCAATCAACCAGCACCAACAACCAGTTGGGAATCGGCCTGAGCCATCTGGAATTCGCCAACATCCGATGGAGCGGCGATGATAATACCCGCATTTGGATCAATGAGTCCATGATAGCCGATCCCAGTCAGGGCGCGATGGGAGGGGACGCGGCTGAAATTCTTAATCCCAATGAGAAGAATCCCGACTTGTGGATTGAAAATAAGGGTGGTTCTTTTTGGACGGGAACCGGGAGTGGATTTTTTCGTCCGCCCAGCAATTGGCAGCCGCCGAACATACCGGCCTCAGACGGGCTTACCGTTCCCCGGCATAACGGGCAGGTGAACATCCTTTTTTTTGATGGCCACGCGCAAACCATGAGAAACAGCGCCTTGGGTTACTTTTTGCCGCGAACTAATGTCGGCGCTTTGTGGGCGCGGGATCATCTCACGGCAACTTGTCCGACCTATTGAACGATGAGCCATTACGCATATCCGTCCCATGATTGGACCAAGGCTGCGAGCGTTTTGCTGTTTTTAGCCGTCCTGATATTGGCGCCCGTTGGTTGCAACCGGCGCGAACCAGTGGCGACACAACCCGAAGCGACCATGGATGAATTGAATTCCGCCGCGAGCGCCTGGCTAATGGCAAAGGGAACATTGCCGCAGGAGGTGAGCGAACTCACCAATTATCCTTCGTTGAAGACCAAGCGTCTGCCCACGCCGCCGCCGGGCAAAAAACTGGCCATTGATACCGTCACGCGGCGGGTGGTTATGGTGGATGATTAAGTCACTGGAATGATCAGTTACGTTTGACACATGAATCCCTGTCGCATTGGTCTATTTGGAGTTGGCTTGGATGCTTATTGGCCGCAATTCCCCGGATTGAAGACGCGGCTGGAAAGCTATCTGGCGAAGGTGCACCAGAAACTCGCCCGTTCCGGCGTGCAGATTGTGGACTTGGGCCTGATTGATTCGGTGCCGAAAGCCTTTAACGCGGGCCACCGGTTCCGTCGCGAGGACGTGGATTTGATTTTCCTCCATGTTACGACATATGCCTTGTCGTCCACGGTGCTGCCGGTGGTGCGGCGGGCGAAAGTGCCGGTCATCGTGCTGAATCTTAACCCCGAGCCGGCGCTGGATTACGCGCGTTTCAATCTGTTGCACGATCGCACCGCCATGACGGGGGAATGGCTGGGCAATTGCAGTGCGTGCGCGGTGCCGGAAATCGCCAATGTGTTCAACCGGGCGCGGATTCCGTTCCATCAGATCACTGGTATTTTGCAGAATGATCCCGTCTGCTGGGATGAGGTGAACGCCTGGATGGAGGCGGCCCGCGTAGCGAATGTCATGGCGCACAATCGTCTGGGGTTGATGGGACATTACTACGGCGGCATGCTGGATGTGGCGTCAGATCTCACCCAGCATTGCGCGACTTTTGGCGGGCACATGGAATTGCTGGAAGTGGATGAACTGGCGACCCTAAGTCGTGAAGTAACCGCCGCGCAAATCGCGGAGCGCATGCAGGATTTCCACGAAAAGTTTGAAGTTGGTCCCGACTGTGTTCGCGTCGAGTTGGAGCGGGCCGCGCGTACGTCGGTCGCCTTGGATCGGCTGGTGAAGGAACACGATTTGGGTTCGCTGGCCTATTACTACATGGGCACGGGCAATGCCGAAAACGAAAATGCCATCAGTTCAATCATTCTGGGCAACTCGTTGCTTACCGCGCGCGGCATTCCGGTGGCAGGCGAATACGAGGTGAAGAACGCGCAGGCCATGAAAATTATGGACACGTTTGGCGCCGGCGGATCGTTTACCGAATACTACGCCATGGATTTTAAAGATGACGTGGTGCTGATGGGCCATGATGGGCCGGGGCATATTGCCATTGCACAGGGCAAGACCAGGGTGCGTCCGCTGGGGGTCTATCACGGCAAGGTGGGATGCGGCTTGTCGGTGGAGATGTCGGTGCAACACGGTCCGGTAACGCTGCTGTCCGTGGTTCAGACCGCGGATGGCCGGCTCAAGTTTCTGGTGGCCGAGGCGGAATCGGTGCCCGGGCCGATCCTGGAAATCGGCAACACCAACAGCCGCTATCGGTTCGGCATCGGAGCCCGGCGGTTTGTGAATGATTGGAACGTAAATGGCCCGGCGCATCATTGTGCCGTTGGCGTGGGCCATGTCGCTGACAAGATAAAGAAACTTGGACACTTGCTGGGGATGGAGACAGTTTGCGTTTGCTGATTAATTTTCAGCAGCCGATTTCAAAGAAAACATGATGCCCCACTTCAATCCACAACGGAAACTGTGTCTCGTTGTGCTTACAGCTCTCCTGACCGGCTCGCCGCTGGCGACGGGCCAAGCGATTGCCAGCACAAACTTTTTCGCACAAAGTTACACCGGTCAAAGGAACAATTTCTCCGGCCAGGTTGGTTTTGCGTTTGTTCCGGCAGCCCCGCTTTCGGTGACAGCTCTGGGGCGGTCGGTCAGCGGGGGCGCTCTCCAGAGTTCGCATTTGGTAACGATCTGGGACACCGCCGCGAAAGAAGCGCTGGCGCAGGCGAGTGTTTCGCCTGCGTCAAGTGTGGACGGGTATGGTTTTGCTTTCACGCAACTCGCCAGTCCTTTGGTGCTTCAGCAAGGCCGGAGCTATTGCCTTACGTCCAGCGAGTTGGCCGGGGGCGATCCGTGGATGGACATTAGCGAGATTCGCGGTCATCTGGCGGTGGCCGACGTCGGCCCCGGAGTTTACTCGACGGGCAACTCCTATCCCGCATCGAACTACGGCACCGACCAGCAAGGCTACGGCCTGCCCACCCTTTATTTCAATGCAAACGGGATTGCAACGGATCTTCTCCAAGTGGGCAGACCGCCGCCAATCCCGTTGCTTCGCGACGTCCAGACCGGCTGCCTGCTGAACTGCACTTTTCGGGCTATTACACCCTATAGCTGGACGCAAACTCCAATTCTGTCCGGGTGGGAAACCGATCCAAGCGGTGGTGGTTGGCAGGAAATCCCGTCAGGTTTCTTTCCGAATGACTTTGCGTTCAACGTCGTATCGTTCCAGTTGCAAGAAGCCAACAGCCAGCAAGCCGTCACAATCCAACATCAGATTGCCGAGCAAACGGCAGGCAAGATCACTTGGGAATTTCGTTTCATGCTGCCGGCGGCGATGGATGGCGCGGCCTGGCAGCTTCGCGATCTCAGCAATTCAGCCGTCAGCATCATCACGCAAAACGGCCAGCTATGCTACGAAACGGCCGGCCAGCCGGTGACGCTCCTGCCAGTGGTCTACGGCCACGAGTATGGCATCAAGGTCGTGGCGAATGTGTCAGCCCGAACCGCTGACATCTATGTGGATGGCCAACTAATGGCGCAAGCGACTTCCTTTGTCAATCCAGTGTCGAGTCTCGACTATGTCCTAGTCAAGACCGGCGTTGCGGCAACCGGCAGCATGTATCTGCCGCTGGTGCGTGTCTATCTTGGCTACGCGGTTTTCGAGACGTTTGCCACCTGCGCCACCAACCGTTTGCCGGACGATTGGCAGACTGCCCCTCCGAGCGGATCCGCCATAGTGGAGTCATTCCCCTGCGCCGCCCAGCCGGACGCTTTCAGTTTGAATCTCACCAACGGCGCCCGTGTCACCAAGAGCTTCGAATCCGGGGCGGGCACAAACGTGGTGTGGGAATTCAAGTTCCTGCTGCCACAAAAAACCGATGGCGCGACGGCGGAACTGCTGGCGGGAACTCGCCCGATTTTTAACATTGTCACGGCCGGAGAAAATCTCTCCTGCTCGAACGCCAATGGTCAGCTCGTGCCACTGGTGACAAACTATCTTTCCAACCTGTGGTACGATGTCAAAGCGGTGGTCAATTCTCAGGCCGGCACTGCGCAGATTTTCGTGAACGGCAAACTCGCGCAAGCCGCCGTGAGCTTCAAGCCGGCGGGGACGAACTTCAATGGCGTTGGGTTCCTCGCCGGCGCGGGAACAATGTGGGTGGACGATGTGCGCGTGTATTCCTGGCAGGATTATCCGACCAACTATGTTCCTCAACCCCAGCCTGTCGCTCTCCGGGGCAATTATCTCCTGGGGGTGCAAAGCTGTTCCCTCTGGGAGGAAGGTGACGCCTACGCCGGTTGGGGCTATATCGAACCCTATGCTCAGCGGCGTACGCCCTACCTTGGTTGGTATGATGATGGCAATCCTGAGGCAGCGGACTGGGAAATCAAATGGCAGGTGGAGCACGGCATCGGCTTTGAGCTATATTGCTGGTATCGGCCCAATGATGCCATTGATTATCCCATCAAGGACGGTGTACTTGAGCAGGGCCTTCGCGATGGTTTCTTCAATGCCCGCTACAGCCAGCTCAAGAAATTCGCCATCATGTTTACCGACCAGGGCGCCGGCCAGACCAACCCGAACGACTGGACAAACAATATCATCCCCTACTGGATTGAATACTTCTTCAAAGACCCACGCTATCTGAAAATTGACGGCAAGCCGGTCGTTTCAATCTATTCTTATGCCGATTTCGAGAACGATATGGGCGGCTTGACCGGCGGCAAGCAGGCCACCGATGCTCTGCGTGCCGCTTGCGCCCGGGCGGGTTTCCCCGGTGTGATAATATTGATGGAAGAGCGTAATGGTAGTGTCGGCGTCATGCAGCAAATGCAAGCGATGGGGGTTGACTACTGTTATGCTTACACTTGGGGCACCGGCGACGTGCCCACCCAGGAGCAGGACAATCTAAACCAGCTCAATGCCGCGGAATCCATCGGCTTCCAAAATATTCCGAGCGTCTCCATCGGCTGGGAGAACGCGCCCTGGACTGGCAACGTGGAAACCTACGGCTGGGCGACGGTACCCGCCTACCAGAGCCTCGCCCAATGGGCGAAAAACACCTTTATGCCCATGATGCCTACGAATTCTCTGGGCAGTAGCATGATCCTGCTCCCCAACTGGAGCGAGTTCGGCGAAGGTGCTTTTCTTCAGCCATCTACGCTGGCGGGTTTCGGTTATTTGGACGCCCTGCGTGAGGTCTTCACCAGCGGCGGCACTGGCCCCAGTTTGATTCCCACCGCCGCGCAAAAACTCCGCTTTACGGTGCTTTATCCGAAAACCCCGGCTCAGACCGTGCCGGTCACGGCCGGCCTCCAGCTCTGGCTGAGAGCCGATGCCAGCGTCACGACTAATGGCAGCGGGGTGGTCACGAAGTGGGCCGACCAATCCGGCTTGGGAAATGATGCGATCGCCACCAATCCAACCCATGCCCCAACCCTTCAATTAAACTCCCTTAACGGGCTGCCCACGTTGCGGTTTAATGGCTCGACCGAGTATCTTGACGTCGCCGACTCTGCGAGTATCTCCGGCCTCACGACGAACGTGACCATCATCACAGTAGTGTCGTGCGACAATCTGACCGGCGGTTATCGTTCCTGTGGTGTGGGCAAGACCTTGGGCAATATTCCGGCGCCCTTCGATTGGTGGTGCAACGCTGGGGTCGCCGCCGGTGCCGCTCAGTTCTATCTGGGAAACGGCACCCAAGACAATGTGTTTGGCGGCTTCGTCGCTCCACAAGCGGGAGTGGGCGTCTATAACATCATGGGAGTGAGCTGGCAAAGCGGGACGGTGTATCAGTATTTGAATAACAACGACAACGGACACTTTGTTTACACCAACTTGATGGCCGATGGCGGCGGATCATTGCGCATCGGTTCGCGCGCCGACCTGGCGACCCAGCTCCAAGGGAATCTGGCGGAGATAATTATTTATCAGCCGGCGCTTTCCGATGCAAACCGCTTGAATGTGGTCCAGTATCTGGCAAACAAATATGCATTGAATTTCCCACTGCTTGGTCCGCCAAGTCTTACAATCGTTCCGGCGAAGGCAACCTCTGTGCAGATCTCCTGGCCATCCGCATATAGCGGCTTTGTTTTGGAGAGCCAGACAACTCTTGGCAATGGAGCATGGCTTCCGGTGGCCACGAATCCTCCGAACAACTCGATTACGCTGGGAACCACGAACGTCACGCGTTACTTCCGTATCCGGTCGCAGTAATAATGATAAGATGGCAACAATCCAAGCTCAGGGGACGGATGGCAAAAATATATATAGTTAGAGCTCTCTCCTGATCGTAAACTGCTGAAAGAATGGCAAGTTCAAATATTTTGGTCTTCGCATGGGGCTTCATGCGAATAACCACGGGATTCAGTTCGCCTTCAGGAGGACGAATCACGGCTGGTTGGACATAATTTGCTTTTGAAGTTCGCATGAAGAAAAACGCACCTCTGAAGGTTTTTGTCGGGAACGGAAGAATTTCCATTTCAGGATTTCAAACTCCAAAATGGATGGTGTTGTCTTTGGTCGCTTTGCTGGGGCTGACCGCTATCGTTCGAGGGGGGCTGGAAGTTGTCAACGGCGACTTTGGCGACCTCACCGGAATGACGCAGGGCAGCGATGGCTGGTATGCCGGAACACCGAAGGGCTGGACTGGTTCGCCGGGCGCCTATGCCGTCAACAGCAAGTATGGTGCAACCCCGCCCATCTGCAATCCATCCCAGTTGGGCCGCCTGCGCCAGCAGCTTGGCACCTTGGAAAAAACGGCCGACGTCGTGTTGACGTTTGATGTTTCTGACGTCTTCAATGGCGAGACCTTCCTAAAAGCGTCCATTCTGGATGGCGAAGAGCATGAGCTCGCAAGCGGTGAATTCACCGATGGGGACAAACAAATGGTGGTGGCAAAGCGGGTGCCCGCCGGCACAGCAATTGTCATTCTGTTTCAGGCCACCCAATCCACCCCCGGTCTCGACAATGTTTCAGTAGCGATCCGGGAACCGGATTTCACCGCGCCCATCGCTGGCAAACCGCTCGTCGCAGCCCACGCGCCCATTACCGTCGCCGCCTACTATTATCCCGGCACCCATCCCGATCCGCGCTGGGACAAGAATAAGTATCCCGGCTTCACGGAGTGGGATGAGATCAAAACTGCCAAGCCGCGCTTTCCCGGACACATCCAACCCAAACCACCCGCCTGGGGCTATCAAAATGAAGCGAAGCCCGAAGTCATGGCGCAGAAAATCGCCGCCGCCGCCGATTACGGTGTGAATGCCTTCATCTTCGACTGGTATTATTATGACGACGGCCCCTATCTCGACGATGCGCTGGACGAGGGATTTCTCCACGCCACCAATAACGCGCGGGTGAAGTTCGCCCTGATGTGGGCGAACCATGACTGGTATGATATCCAGGGCTACAACCCCGCCGACAATAATCTCAAGCTCCTTTATCCGGGCAAGGTCGCGCCCGCGACTTGGGACAAAATCTGTGACCTGGTCATCGCCCGATATTTCAAGCACCCGAGCTACTGGCTGGTGGACGGCAAACCCTATTTTTCCATTTACGAAATGAGCCAGTTTCTTGACAGCTTTGGCTCCATCGAAAACGCCCGCGCCGCGCTGGATAAATTTCGGTACAAAGTTCGCGCCGCCGGCTTGCCGGGGCTGCATGTCAATGCGATCGTCTGGGGCGAGCCGAACCTGCCCGGCGGTAAAACGCCGCCCGGCTGGCCTAGGCTCTGCCGCGACCTCGCGCTCGACAGCCTGACCACCTACACCTGGGTGCATCACGGCGCCCTCAACAATGGTACTTTTCCGACATCCGATTATGTCTGGGGCCGTAGGAAATATCTGTCGTTCTGGGCACGCGCGCGCACGGATTATCCAATTCCCTATTTCCCGAACGCCATGGTCAATTGGGACAACAGTCCGCGCGCCGCCGCCGCCTCAGATTGGAGCCGGCCTGCCGGTCCGGTCGTGAACTCGGTGGTCACTGGCAATACGCCGGCCGCGTTCAAGCGTTCCTTGGAGATCATCAAAAAGCGGCTGCTGGCCGCGCCGACCCAACCGAAGATAATCACCATCAATGCTTGGAACGAGTGGCCTGAGGGAAGTTGCCTCGAACCAATGCCGCAATACGGCTACGGCTATCTCGAAGCCATCAAGGCCGTATTTGTGGACGCCAGGGGAAACGATTTGGCTGATAACCCGCGAATCCGGCCGGAAATGGAAGATACCTACGTCAGCCTGACCGACCAACTCGGTCCCTGGATCTGGGCGGGAACAACCCATGATCACCAAACCTGTCAACTTTGGAATACATTTGAAATTCCAAAGGCGGACAAGGTCACCAAGGCGCGGCTCGTGATGACGGTGGACAACGAGTTTACGCTTTATCTTGATGGCCGCGAATTGGGTCGGGGAAATGAGTGGCGCGAGTTGTATAGCTTCGATTTGACCCCATTGTTGACGCCGGGACGGCATGTTCTGGCCGTCAAGTGTTACAATAGCGCTGACGATGCGGGAATGCTCTTTGGTTTGCGGATTGACCTGGCCAATGGGCAAGTCATTGAAGTCAAATCGGACCAGGGCTGGAGGATAGTTCCCGATGGAGTGGAAGGCTGGGACAAACGAACTAAAGCCAAACCCGGCTGGCCGGCAGCGACCATCATAGCTCCGTTCGGCGGAGATGCCCCGTTGAGCGGCACTTCTTGGATGCAAGTCCCTGGAAAGGTGGTCTCGATGCCGATATTGGAGCCAGTCAGGGTCTTCTTTTGGCAAACCGGCTGGTTTCAGATCACGTTGCTCTCAGTGTGCGGACTCGTAATTCTGATCAGCCTTCGCCTGGTGGCCCAATTGGCGCTCCATCAAAATCAACGGCGGATGCTGCTTCAGGAACGCGGACGGATTGCCCGGGAAATTCACGACGACATTGGAGCAAGAATGACCCAGCTCGTGCTCGAAGGAGAAGAGGCGCAAAGACAGTTGTCCGATGGCCCGGGCATGGAACAGCGGCTCATTCATATTTGTGAGGAAGCCCGCGGATTGCTGGCCACCATGGACGAAATCCTCTGGGCGGTGAATCCCAGGAAAGACACATTGCGCGACTTTGCAGCTTACGTCTGCATTTATGCCCAGAAGTTCCTGAATTCGACGCAAATCCAGTGCCGGCTTGAAGTGGACCCGGAGATATCGTCAGTTGCCTTTGATCTGCCGCTCCGGCGCAGCCTCTTCATGGCCATCAAGGAATCACTTAATAATGCGGTCAAATACTCTCAGGCCACGGAACTGCTTCTGAAAATCCAGAGTCAGGACCAGCAATTGATTGTGGTGGTGCAAGACAACGGCAAAGGTTTCGACCCCGCAAATGTCAATCCGGAACGCCATGGCCTCACCAACATGATCCAGCGCATGAGCGAGGTCGGAGGCAGTTGCCTCGTCATCAGCCAGCCCGGCCGGGGTTGTCGGGTGGAATTCAGCATTCCCTTGAAGCAGCGTCGCCATTGGGCCTGGATTTGGAATGCCGACCAGTTCTCGGTGCAGATGAACTCGGTGCAGATGAATAGTGGGCGCAACGACCGGACCAACCAACTCTCACAAAATCGTGATCCCACCAGGTTCTAAAATTATGAAGTCCCCGAACCGGAACATTTTGATCGAGCCTTCACGGAAGGCGCCCATCAAGGTGGCGCTGGTGGAGGACCAGCCGAAGTCCCGGGCAAGCTGGACCAAGTTCATAAACTCTTTTTCCGACTTTGCGTGCATTTGCACTTGCGCCAGCGGAGAGGAGGCTTTGCGGTTCATCCCACCGCAGCAGCCGGATGTCGTCCTCATGGACCTGTTTCTG
>Ga0182013_10000199_pt1 | contig 79360 bp, 70 predicted proteins | sample 612S2MmetaG_FD_120487 | JGI IMG/M metagenome (GOLD analysis project Ga0182013, IMG submission 120487) | Permafrost microbial communities from Stordalen Mire, Sweden - 612S2M metaG | ecosystem: Environmental > Terrestrial > Soil > Wetlands > Permafrost | place: Sweden: Stordalen | collected... | reverse complement strand
TTGTGTAATGAGCAAGCCGGGCACCAAACCCCTACTTCCTAAGTGCAACAGCCTGTGTGACATTAAGGATCTTGGGCAACCCACGTGTGAAGAAGATTGCACAAACAGGGAAACACGTTCCCTCTATTGCCATAGCACCATAGTGGCATCCATCGACCTGTTAGGCCATTGTGATGAACCGCAAAGACTTGAGGCCCAGACGCGGCAATCAATGGTCCAAGCTGTCCGGGAAAGACCCAGGAGAGCGGCAGCTGTCCGTTTCGGCCCGGTAAATGTATCTTCATCAATTGCCTAACGGTGGCCCGTCGGTCGCGGCTTTGCCTCACGCAAAGAAACGTATGGATACGTGCCCACAGTCGTTCAGTACATTAAGTGGGCCGGCTTCGGCCGGTAGCACCCTGCCTGAAATCCACTCTGGCGTTTCACCCGCTTTTCATCGTTAGAGCCGTGTCGCCCGAACCAATTGGGCTACACCAACACCGAGCGAGCCTGGACTACAGCTGCCGGAGCCGAGCAACCATTCCATCCATCAACGCCGCGGCATACCGCTGCGTGGTAGAACCAGCGCTCAACGCCTCCAGCAGCAAGCCATCCGTAAGTGGGTGCAGGGTACCAGGAAGTAGCCGCTCCCTTTCCTGAAACCATGCCTTCATCCACAGCATAAGCGCCAGATAAGTCTCGTGCCGCTTACGGCGGCGCTTGGTGTCGGCCTTGGCGCGGCGGCGCAGTTCGTCAATGGGCGCATCCAACCACAGAACATGGTCGACAAAGCCGACCTGTTTGTTTTCGAACGCACTGCGGTAAAGTTCGGATTCAATTTCGAACAATGTCTTGGTTAGTGCTCCCGACTTCCACAGCGCCCACGAGTAATAGAGGTGAAACGGATCTCCATCGCAGACGGCGATGCCGTGCTCTCGTTCGATGGCAAGCGCCCGCTGCCAGTTTTCCACGGCATAGTTGACCCAGAACTTTCCGACTTCGGCTGGAGCGGCGTAGAGATCAGGTGCGGCGATTTTCTCCGGCGCAGCTTCGAGGCAGTTATGCGGGAAGTGGGAGCGACACCAAGTCGTCTTTCCGGCAGCGCTTGGTCCTTCGATCGCCACGATCATGGGGTGGGCTTTCCAGACTACTGCGGCGGCGGGACGTATTCCTTTGGTTTCCCCCCACCGTCACCAAAAAAATACGCTTCCATCTGTTGCACGATGAATTCCTGGTGTTCCTTCTTCCAGGGTTGCAGGCGGTATTCGTTGAGCAGCATTTTCATGTGCTCCTGCCATTGCTCCCATGCCAGCTTGGAAATGTTGTTGTAGATTTTCTGTCCCAGTTCGCCGTCGAAAGGCGGTTCGTCAAGACCTTCCATTTCGCGACCCATTTTTGTGCACTTCACCATGTGTGCCATTAGGAGCTCCAGTTTTCCGTCAAGGGAGAATAATTGCCAAGAATTGATTCTACTGGCGAACCAGCGCTTTTCGCCATTTTCGCTATTCGCTCCTCGCCTTTCGCTCTCCGCCAGACTTAGATGTGCTGGCCGTCAGGCTGTAACAGGCCGCCAAAGAACCGCCATCTTGAACCGGCAAATCTCCAGGGTTAAGCAGTGTTCCAGCGCATGAGTCTTAAGCGAAGAGCGCGGAGCGAATAGCGACCTTACTCTCCCAGCCACGCGCCATACGGCCGCAGCCGCTCAATGTGATCGCAGATGATTTTGCAGGCGCCGGTGATCGGCACTGCGAGAATCAGCCCCATCGCGCCCCACAGCCATCCCCAGAACAGCAGCGCCAACGTTACCGCCAGAGGATTCAGCTGCAGGCGCTTGCCCAGAATCTTGGGATAGAGCACGTTCATGGCGATCAGATGCAACCCCATCACCAGGCACACAACCAGGAGGAAGATTCCCGTCGTGAGGTGTCCGAGATCGGCGATCAGTGGCGGAATTACCGCAAACATCACACCGAGGTAGGGGATCAGGCTGAGGAATCCGCTGATGACGCCGAGGAAGTAGAAGTAAGGCAGGCCCATCAATCCAAATAAAGCGATGCTGCAGGCGCTGAGAAAAACGCCAATGATGAAGTTTCCGACAATGAATGATCGGATCATGCGGGCAATCAATCCCAGCATCACGTAGGCGGTGTTGCGGTTCTCCATACTGAAAAGCATGACCGAGGAAGATCGCACATGGTCCTGCCAGCTCAACATGAAGAAAACCAGAAACGGGATAAAGGTAACCGCCAGCACCAACTCAGATACAGAGCTGGCGTTCTTGCTCACCATGTCCGTCCAGCTGCTCGACTGTTTCACGGTTACCGCGTTGCGGTCCTCGGCGGAGGATGGCAGCATGGTCTCGGTGGTTTGCTGGATCTCCTGCGCTTGCTCGCGGATCTTGGCTCCCAATGCCTGGATTCGGGCTTTGTACTTGGGGACTTCGTACATGAACGCCAGGGCCCGGCTGTAGGAAAGATAGCTGGCCGCCCCCAGTGCCAGGACCAGCATCGAAACCGACAGCAGAGCGCCTACCGCGCGCGGCAGGTTGAACCTCGTTAGCATGTCGACAATCGGCGCCAGGACAAAGGAAAACAGTATCGAGAGCAGAATGACAACTAGGAGCAATTTCGCTACGTAGATCAGCGTCAGGACCGTCGCGCTCGCTATAATAAGCAGCGCGGTGGCCTGCAGGTGCTGAATACGCCGTCGCTCCCGCTCCGCTCCCGTGGAGCGGTTGATGATGACCTCAGCCACTGGGGTTGAACCATCTGCCGCATTGGCTCCCGTATCAGGATCTTCCGCCCGCTTGCGGGCCGGTTTCGGATTGTCCAGCAACTGGTCTGACATTTTGCTTATAGTAACTCGCAACCATAAGATTCCGAACATGATAGTTTTGCTGTATCCAAAATGGAAAAGGTCTCCGCGAGCGACTCGATTCCGCAGCCACGGCAACGCATTCTGGCGTTGGACTTCGGCTCCCGCACCATCGGCCTGGCGGTCAGCGATGAACTGGGCGTGACCGCGCAGGGCTTGCCGACCTATCGGCGCAGTAATAAGCGGAACGACCTTGACCATCTGCGGCGCACGATCAAGCAGTATGGCATTGGCGAACTGTTGATGGGGCTGCCTCTACGCATGAGCGGGGCGGAGGGCATTCAATCCGAAAAAGTGCACGTCTTTGCGGGGGAGCTGCGCCGCAAATTCAAGCTGCCGGTCCACTTGTTCGACGAGCGGCTCACTTCCGTTGAGGCCAATCGGGTGCTGCGCCAGACCGACATGAGCATTCGCCGCCGCGCCGAAGTGGTAGACCAGGTGGCCGCGGTGCTCATTCTGCAATCGTTCCTGGAGTTCCGGAAGTCGCAGAACCGATGACCTGCGGACTCTTTAGTCAGTGCGTTTTTTGTTCTTGAAGGGGCACAGCTTTAAGCTGTGGCGTAGACTCAGCGAGGAATGTCCGGGCTTCAGCCCGTGAGGGCTCGAATTGTAGACTTAATGTCCATGTCGGACATTTTTCATGATGCGCGCAACCAACCCGGGTCCCTCAGCGGCTAAAGCCGACTGCAGTTTCACTTTTCCGGCACGCCTGAAGGCGTGCCCCTTCAAGACCGGGCAAACCATCCCATCATCTTCCCCGAACCCAGTAGAGCAGCGCCAAGCCTCCGCGCTTCATCTAAACTGCTAACTCGTGCGAATCTTGTTCACACTCGCGTTGGTGGCCGTACTCCTGTCGGCGCTCTGGTTTGCCTGGGCGGCGCTGTGGCCTCTGCAGCCGGCGCAAACGACGTTTGCGCTGCTTCGCCCCGGTTGGAGCACTCGCCACATTGCCCGCGAACTGCAGCGCCAAGGCGTCATTCGTAGCGCGGACGCGTTCCTGATGCTGCACTACGTCAAGGGAGTCAATACGCTTAAGGCTGGCGAATACAAGTTTGATCAGCCAGCCACGGCCTTGGAAGTACGCGACCGCCTGATTCACGGAGATGTTTACGCTCGCACCGTAGTCGTGCCCGAAGGCTACAACATCTACGACATCGCCGCGGCGGTTGAGCAGGCGGGACTTGGGCCCGCGACCGACTTCATCACTGCAGCCCAGGGCGACCTCTTCCTGCTTGGCGATATCGATCCCGCCGCGAAATCGCTGGAAGGATATCTCTTCCCCGATACCTACGAGTTCACGCGTATTGACAGCGCTCATGACATGGCGGCCGCCATGGTGCGGCGTTTCCGGCAGGAGGCGCAAAAGATCGGTTTGCTCGGCAACCCCGACATGCACCGCATTGTGACCATGGCTTCCATCGTGGAGAAAGAAACCGCGGACCCCAATGAACGCCCGCAGGTCGCCGGCGTCTATTACAACCGGCTAGAAAAGAACATGCTGTTGGCCGCCGATCCTAGCGTGATCTATGCTGCCCTGGTGGCCGGGCGCTATCGGGGAACGATTTACGCGTCAGACTTGCAATTTGATTCGCCCTATAACACCTACAAGTATCCGGGCTTGCCTCCAGGACCCATTGCCAACCCCGGAGTAGCTTCGCTGCAAGCTGCCATGCATCCCGCGCAAACCGATTTCCTGTTTTTCGTCAGCGACAACAACGGCCACCATCGGTTTGCGCGCGATTCGGAAGAACATGCGCGCAACGTTGCCGCCTATCGAAAAGCGGTGGCGGCCAGCCAGTAGGGACTGGCTGATTTGAGTCTGAGGGGCGGCTTTGCGCATCTCCCGTATACTACGTGATTCAGCTTCCCGACCATGAGTGGATCCAGATTACTTGTCGCCGTTTCTCTTGCCGCCCTAGTTCTGGGTGAAACCGGGTGCCTGTTCCGCACCCGTACAGTGGAAATCCGCTCCAGCACGGCGAAGCTCCAGACGGCCACCAAAGAGGAACTCCTGGATCGTATTAATACCGAGGTCGCGAAGATCAAGACCCTGAATGCTACCGTCGACATCGCGACGTCCGTGGGCGGAGAGAAAAAAGGGACGATCACCGATTACCAAGAAATTCGCGGCTACATCCTGGTGCGTAAGCCGGACATGCTACGCATGATCGGGCTGTTTCCCATCGTGCGCAACAAGGCGTTCGACATGGTGAGCGATGGCAGTGAATTTAGGTTATCGATACCGGCCAAGAACAAGTTTTATCTTGGTCACAACGACGTCGTTAATCCGGCCGCCAATCCTCTGCAGAACCTGCGGCCCCAGGTCATCTACAATGCGTTGCTGCTGCCCGAAATCGACCCTACAAATGACATCGCGGTGCTGGAAGATAGCACGGAGATAGTTTTCGACGCCAAGAAGAAGAAAGAACTGGAGCAGCCTGACTATGTCATCGATGTCATTCGCCGCTCGGGTAGCGATTGGCATCTGTCCCGCAAGATCGTGTTCGACCGCACCACCTTGATACCGCATCGCCAGATAATCTATGACCAGCAGGGAAATATTGCAACCGACGCAATCTATCAGGTCTATAAAGACTACAACGGCATCAGCTTTCCTAATGTAATCGAGATCGACCGTCCGCAGGAGGAATATTCCATCAGGCTGACGGTTGTGAAACTGATGATCAATGAACCCCTTCACGATGACCAGTTCGCCCTGCAGCAGCCGGCCGGCACGGAGTTAGTCAATCTCGACGAGTCACACCCGAGCGCGTCGTCGAATGCGGCGACCGGCCCGGCTGATTCCACCAACCCTACTCCCAAGAAATAAGCTCCAGCCTGACTGAGCAGACTGGAGCCTTTGTCGGTTGGGTATTGGCAGCCGCGCGCGAACTAACGCTTCGACGTGCCGCGGGCCAGCTTCTTCACCTTACGTTTCTCCGCGCCGCGAGCGTAGGTGCGAGGCGCCTTGGGAGCAGCTTTCTTGCGCGCGGTGCGCTTTACTTTCTTGCGGTCTGCCTTATCGGCAATGCTCTTGGTATTTGCCATGAACTCTGCGTTCCTTCACTAACGGAGTTACGCCTTTTCCAATTGGGCGTACTTTTCGACCAGCTTTTTCAAACCGTATCTGGGAAATTGTACCGTAATCTTGGCATCTTCCCCATCACCTTCGCGTTTGTACACGGTGCCTTCGCCATACTTGGGGTGACGTACGCGCTGTCCAGGATGAAATCCGGTTCTTCCCGGGGCCGCGGGCAATTCGATTTTGGGGCGTGAGAACTTCTTGCCGCGCGAGGAAAAAAACTCCGCGATGTTGTCGATGGAGTTGTATGCCGGACCACTGTAGGCATTGCGCTGTGGCTGGTTGCGCCTCCCATACTGGGGACGCTGATCTTCATCTTCGTAAGCGTAGTGTTTGGTGCTTCCGTGATCGCCGGCACCCGTCTGCACGGGCCGTCGAGGCGAACCCAGGTCCTGCAACAGCTCTGGCGGGACTTCTTCCAGAAACCGCGATGGAACGCTGGGTTCGGGCATGTCCGTCCCATAGCGACGGCGGTAGCGGGCCCGCGTCAGAATCAGCGTGTCCATGGCTCGAGTCATTCCCACGTAGCACAGCCGTCGCTCCTCTTCGATATCATCGGGCGCCAGTAGCGTGCGGGAGTGCGGGAACAAATTCTCTTCCAGCCCGATCAGGAAGACCAGCGGAAACTCCAGGCCCTTCGCCGAATGCAGCGTCATCAGGGTGATGCGCGAACTCTCGTCATACTGGTCGGCATCGCTCACCAGGGCGGCATGGTCGAGAAATTCATTAAGCGTCTCGCCCCGGTCGCGCGAGTCCATGGCAGCATTCACCAGTTCCCGCAGGTTCTCGATGCGGGCCAGCGACTCCGGCGTGTCCTCTTGTTCGAGCTGCTTGATGTAACCAGTGCGATCGATCAGAAACTTCAGCAACTCTGCCGTGGAAGCGGCGTCTCCGAGCGCGCGGAAGCCTTCGACCCCCTCTTCGTTCGCATTCGCACTCTCGCCTGCGCTGTCCGGCGCGAAGGCCTCCGGCGCAAACGCTGTCGCGTCTTCCGCTTCGAGCTCTGCGGCGGCTTCGAACTCCGCCGGCGAGAAGTCAATATTGTGCTGCAAATCGTCGTCGGCGTCGGCGGCAGACTCGGCTGGCTCCCCCTTTGCCACCGCCGTTTCCGCGACTCGCTCGCGAAACCTTCCCAGGTGCATGGCTCGAGCGTCGTCAATCAGCTCCTTGAAACTCTTTAGCGACGACAAGGTTCGCAGCGGAAGCAGCCTGCGTTTCAGTACCTCACCGATCGCGCCCCACATGGAGGTTCCCGTCTCCAGCGCGATATTTTCGATGATCTCCATCGTGGTCTTGCCAATCCCGCGCGCCGGGGTATTGATCACACGCTGCAGCGCAATCGAATCGTCTGGATTACCAAGGACCTTCAAATACGAAATCATGTCTTTGATCTCGGCGCGCTCGTAGAAGCTGAAACCTCCCACAACGTGGTAGTTCAGCTGATAGCGGCGCATCGCCTCTTCCACCAGCCGCGACTGCGAATTGGTGCGGTACAGTACGGCGGCACGTGGAGGTTCGCCGTTGTCGGCCTGACCCTGGCGAAGATACTTGGCAATGTAATCGGCGGCGAACAGCGCTTCGTTCTCGCCGTCGGGCGCTTCGTAGTAGCCTATCTGCGCTCCGCCGCTGCGCTCGGTCCAGAGGTTCTTTCCCTTACGCTTTACGTTCTTGGCCACGACTGCCGACGCCGCCTGCAGAATGTTCTGCGTCGAGCGATAGTTTTGTTCCAGCCGAATGATGCGGGCCTCGGGAAAGTCCTGCTCGAACTCGAGAATATTACGGATGTCGGCGCCGCGCCACGAATAGATGCTCTGGTCTTCGTCGCCCACGGCGCAGACATTATGTTCGCTGCCCGCCAACATGCGCATCAACTCATACTGCGGACGATTGGTGTCCTGGTATTCATCTACCTGGATGTAACGGTAGCGCCGGTTGTAGCGCTCCCGCGTTTCGCCTGACGCTTTCAGCACGCGCACCGCGTACAGCAGCAGATCGTCGAAATCGAGCGCGTTCGATTTTGCCAGCTCCTGTTTATAGACCTCGTAGATGTGGGCAATCCGTTCGGTCTTAGGATCGGCCGACTCGAGATAGACCTGCTGCGGATCGAGCATGTGGTTCTTCGCCCACGAGATTCGCCCGAGCACGTTGCGCGGCGTCAGCTGCTTGTCGTCGATGCCAAGCCGCCGCATCGCCGCCTTGACCAGGTTCTGCTGGTCGGACTCGTCGTAGATCACAAAATCTTTGCGATAACCCTTCCCCCCGATTTGCAGCGTCTCAATGTCGCGGCGCAGCAGGCGCACGCAGAAGGAGTGAAAGGTGGAGATCAGCGGCTTCGAAAGCGAGCGCGCGCCTACCAGCGACTCGACGCGGCTGGCCATCTCCGACGCTGCCTTGTTGGTAAAGGTCACCGCCAGGATCGAGTCGGGCTGCACGCCTATGCCATCGACGAGATGGGCGATGCGATAGGTGATGACGCGGGTCTTGCCGCTCCCGGCGCCGGCCAGGATGAGCACCGGCCCGTCCACCGCCTCGACGGCTTCACGTTGCTGCGGATTCAGTTTGCTCAGGTACGACGACAAGGTTGCAGGCGCTCGCGATCAGTTGGGTCTGCTGCTGAGGGCCGGCGCGTCCATGGCGCGGCGCGCCTTGCACTCGGCACAAGGGCAGTTGTCACGCAAATACTGCCAGGAATAGATGCCGTGCTGGTGGCCGTCGTTCCAGGAGAAGCGAATAGCATACTTGCCGACCGGCTCAACCTCGGTCGGCCGGGCCGCCGCCTTGAACATCGGCAACGCGCCCGCAATCGGCTTGAGCGGATCGCCGGGGTGACGGCCGTCTTTCTCGCGCTCTTCGTTGCACAGGGCGCAGGGACAAGCATCGCGTAGGAAGGGAAAGCTGTACGCGCTGCGATGGCCATCCTTCCACTCGATTTCCACGCCGGTGCCGGTGGTGACGTTCACTTTGACGGATTTGGGGTCTGCGCTCGGGTCCATAGAATTATTGCGCCTGCCAGAGCGCTTGGTTTCGCCGGATCGCCCCCTGAGGCGACCTGGCGCGTAGCGGCGAGTCTACTCCAGTATCGCAGAAATCCGGCGCGCAAGAAGGCCCGGAGTTGCCCCCGGGCTTCTCGCACCACCTCGCAGTCGCTCTTAGGAGAATGAGCGACCGTCGCTGTCCCTTTGTCTCTACGACCTGTTTGACGTGCCTGGCGGCAATTCGTAACAGGATCTCACAAACAAAAAAGCACGGCTGCTCTCCGTGCCTTCTTGCGACCGTGACCGTTACATCACGATCTCTTTCGCTCGCTGCGTAATAGGATGTTGCATTTCTTCCAGATCGCCTTTGACCAGGTTCAGACCGTACACACAGGACTCAAACTCACGGGCCAGCTTAGCGAAGAGCGGCGCCAGCCGGGCATATTCGAACTGGTCGAACTTGGAGACGATGTAGTAGCTCTCCTTACCTGCCTTCATGAAATCGACAAAATTCTCCAGCCGTTGCCGCCGCAAGCGACAGTGGTTGATGCTCTCGGGAAACATGCCGGAAAAAAACAGGATGTAGTCGCCAATGTGTTTGCGCACCTGGCGCTCGCGGTCGAAGGAGGGAGCCGGACCGTAGATGGGATCGGCCTCCAGCAGCATCTCGCCCACATCGCCCAGCGGGCGACCAGTGGCGTCACGCACCTTGAACAATTGCTCACACTCGCAGAATTCAGCCAGCATGTTGACGATGTAGTCCTGGACCTCGGAGTCGCGCAGTCCGATGTCGCGGTCAAAATGCTGGTGGATCAAGTCGGTGAACAATTCCTGAAGCGCGTGCGATTCCGGGATCATGATTTGTTTACCTGTCTCCTTCGCTTGCGACTTGCACAATCATTTGATGTGATGCGAGTTTTTATCCCACTTTCTTTTCCAGTGCAAGCAATTCTTGCGCGACTGGTTACTGAGCGGGTTCGTTCTGGAGGAAGCGCACGCCTTGTTGATCTGCTTCGCGAGCACTCCACGACTACTGGAGCACGTTAGTTTGGAGCACTATTCATGCGGGTTTGGTTGGCTGAAGAGCTAATGCGTATGCGCTCCTGGCGGCGGCTGTCAGCACACTCCAGCGTTGACTGCCAAAATTGCAGGCAAACCAAGCGAAAGCTGAGGCTGCGAATGTGGCACAATTTTCGTTCCCGGAGGAGGCAGCATGGAACGCAAGAACATCTCAGGCAATTCTCCCTATGAACCCATCGTCGGATTCTCGCGCGCAGTGAAGGTGGGCCCATTCGTTTCGGTGGCAGGGACAGTCGCCACCGGGCCAGACGGCAAGATTGTTGGGCAAGGTGACGCCTACGCCCAGGCGGTGCAGACGCTGAAAAACATTGGTCGCGCGCTGGAGCAGGCAGGGGCCAGCTTGCGCGACGTGGTGCGCACTCGCACCTTCGTGACCGACATCAGCCAATGGGAGAAAGTCGGCAAGGCTCACGGTGAAGTGTTCGGCGACATTCGGCCTGCGGCAAGCATGATTGGTGTTTCAGCGCTGGTCGCGCCGGAGATGCTGGTGGAGATTGAAGCCGACGCGATCATTGCGTCGGAGATGTAAATGCCGCTATCGCTGCTCGCTCTTCGCTTTGGCTCTTAGCCATTAGCCATTAGCCATTGGTTTCTTGGCTAGCGAAGGACAAAGGCCCTCAAACAATTGCTTCGTCCAAGGGGTATGTCACCTCCTGTCATCAGTGAGCTAGAGTGCCGTTTAAGAGCTAACAGCGAACAGCGGCCTCACTGCGTTACCTGCAGCCCAATCCCCTGGCCTTCATACACTCTCTGGCCGGCTGCGGGTGAGGTCTTGACCACCGTCCGCGTTCCCGACGGCACGGAATCGGCCGTATTCGTGGTTGGCGCGGGAGCCGCTTGGCTGGAGATCCCCGCCACGCGTAGTCCCGCGCCCACAATTTCATTGACCGCATCATCTTCGCCGCGACCGATCAGGTCAGGCATGACGAAGGAGTTCCGATCTTCCGGCGCTGCCAGCAGCACGCTGATCTTCGGCGCCGAGACGTTCACCGCATTGGCCGGAGGGCTCTGGGCCACAATCTGATCGGTGGGAGCGCCGGGAATCGTGGCCGTCGCAATGCTCCCTAGCTCAAGACCTCGGCGCCGGATATTGATCTCCGCAGCGCGCTCACTCCCGCCCAGAAGGTCGGGGATGACGACCCGCTGCGGCCCCATGCTTTCGGCAACCCGGACATGCCAGCCCCGGCGTACCTGCATCCCTGGCGCCGGAACCTGCGATATTACTCTGCCCGGCGGCACATCGGAACTGAAGAAGCGGTCGCCCTCTTCCAACACCAAACCATGATCGGCCAGCGCCCGTTCGGCCTGGCCCGACGTCATACCCACAAGCTTGGGAATCGTCGTTTGGCGGCCGTGAATCGCGAACCGCATCGCAGTCAGCACCGATGCCATGAAGACCACGACCAGTACCAGCACCCGCACCAGATAGCGAAAGAAAAGTCGCATCAGTGGGCCTCGCTATCGCCCGCGGCACCCGCGGGCGTGTCAACCTTCTGCACCACCGCACTGGGCGCGGTTGGCGGAGGTGCGGCGAAATCTTCCGACTCGCGGCCCTGCAGCGCCACCCGCATGAAGTCCATCCAGATGGGCAACGCCGCGGCGGCCCCGGTCTCTTTGTTGCCCAGCGTCTTCTTCTCGTCGAAGCCTACCCAGACTCCACAAGTCAGAGACGGAGAAAATCCCACGAACCACGCGTCGGTGAAATCGTTAGTGGTCCCGGTCTTACCTCCCAACGGATGATTGAGCTTGCTGGCCGCGTAGCCGGTGCCGTGCAGCACCACCTCGCGCAACATGTAAGTCATGATGCGCGCCGTGCGCGCGCTGACCACGTCCTTTACCTCGGGATAGTTTTCTTCCAGCACGCGGCCTTCGTAGTCGGTCACTTTGCGGATGTAGCGCGGGGTTACACGCACGCCGTCATTGGGAAATGTAGTGAATGCCGCAGTCTGCTCCGCCAGCGTAATGTCAGCCGCGCCCAGCGCAACCGGCAAGTACGGGAGCAGGGGTGACGTAATGCCGAACTTGCGCGCGTACTCGATGACCGTCTTGATGCCGCCAACGCGCTCCGTCACTTTGAGCGCGGGAATGTTACGCGACTCGGCCAGGGCGTGGCGAAAGGTAATCACGCCTTCGAACTTGCCGTCGTAGTTATGCGGCGTGTAGGGTCCCGAAGAAGTGTTGAACGTGACTGGCGCATCGAGCACGGTATCGTCTGGAGTAAGTCCTTGATCGATTGCAGCCGTGTAGATATACGGCTTGAAGGAAGAGCCCACCTGGCGCAGTGCCTGGGTGGAGCGATTAAACTTAGACTGCTCAAAGTCGCGACCGCCGACCATGGCCTTGACGTCGCCAGTGGAGTTGTCGAGCGCCAGCAGCGCGCCCTGCACACCTGACTCCTGTTCCAGCGAAACCCGGCTGAAGGTGCCGCTGAGTTCGTCGACCTTAACGTAAACGATATCGCCGACGGTCAGAAATTCCCGCGCCGAGGGATGGCGTGTCCACTTTATCTCCTCGGGGCCGAGCCGCGCTTCGTAGTTGCCGAACTTGATCGTCGCCACCAACGGATCGACTTCGGTCACCAGCGCGTGAATGTAGTTGCCGGCCACGATCTTGCCGTCCCAGTCGACATGGTGATAGGTGGCCGGCGCGTCGCCATTGGCGACGATGTTCAGCAGGTTGCCCTTCCACCCGTGACGGCGTTCGTAAGCCGCCAGGCCGTCACGTACCGCCTGTTGGGCGGCGCGCTGCATTTCCAGATTGAGCGAGGTATAAACCCGCAGTCCAGCCTCGTGCACTTCCTCGGCGCCGTATTTTTTCTCAAGATACTGCCGGATTTCCTCCACAAAGTACGGGGCAATGTCGTTAGGCTCAGCCTGCAGATTGAGTTTTAAAGGGGCATCCTTGGCTCGCAGCGCCTCCGCGGCCGTGATCTTGCCATCCTCCAGCATATTGTTGATGACCAGGTTGCGGCGGCGCAGAGCGCGCTCCGGATTGTTGATCGGCGAGTAGTAGTTCGGCGCCTTGGGCAGCCCAGCCAGGACGGCGGCTTCTTCCAGCGTGAGGTCTTTGGCCTTCTTGCTGAAATAGAAATTGGCGCCCGCTTCGAATCCGTAAACCCCGTGGCCCAGATAAATCTGGTTGGCGTACAGCGTAAAAATCTGCGGCTTGGTAAAGCGGCGCTCGATCTGGATGGACAGCATCACCTCCTGCATCTTTCGCCGGAAATTGCGGTCGGGCGAAAGAAACAGGTTGCGCGCCAGTTGCATGGTGAGCGTCGAAGCACCCTGGGCTCGGCTGTCCAGGATCACGTCGCGCCAGGCCGCGCCAAACACGCGCCAAACATCCACGCCCCAGTGCCTCTCAAATTCTTTGTCTTCGGTGGAGATCAGCGCGTCGCGCAGCACCTTGGGAAAATCGTTGTAGCTGTCGATGACGCGCCGCTGCAACGCAAACTGTCCAATCACGCGATTCTGATCGTCATACAGCTGAGTTATGGTGCTGGGGCGATAGTGCTCCAGCTCGGTAACTTGTGGGAGGTCGGTGGAGTAGACCAGCAACAGGCCGGAGATTGCGCCCGCGGCGGCGACAATCACAATCAGCAGAACGAACAGGGCGTTGCCGACCAGCTTTAGCCCGGCCCGGCGCGGCTCGGCTGCCATATCGGCCGTGACAGCAGGTTCTTCGACAACGCGTTTCATGGCTTGACTCTGCCCAGCATAGCATTGAAAACGGCGGCCCGAGCGCCGTGCGAGAGGCGTATAACCTGCTGCGGATCAAGAACCTACCCTGCCCGCGTCCGGGGCGTTGCTTCTTCCCGTGATTTACAATCATCTATTCGCTTGTCGCCATTATTCCCAACTAGAAGGCAGTCCGGAATTTCGAGCGCCGTTGTTTCGCGCGATTGAACGGACGAATCTCGAAATCATCCCCCTAGAACTGGAGCACGAACTTGCCAGAGACAATCTACGACGTAGCTATCATCGGCAGCGGGCCTGCCGGATATACTGCGGCCATTCGCGCCGGACAGTTAGGACTCAAGGCAGCTCTCATCGAGAAGGCCGACAAGCTGGGCGGAACTTGCCTGCACGTCGGATGCATTCCCACCAAGGCGCTGCTGTTTAACGCCGAGGTCTACGACCACGTGAAGGAAGGCGCGGAACTTGGGCTGGAGAACACGTCCGGCGTCACCCTGAACTGGGGCGCGATCCAGAAGCGCAAGCAGGGCATTGTAGACAAGCACGCCAAGGGCCTGCAGTTCTTGATGAAAAAGAACAAGGTCGACGTCGTCCGCGGCTACGGCAAGCTGACGGGGCCGGCGAAAGATGGGATTCATACCGTTGCCCTCGAAGGCGGCGAGCAGAAATCTATCAAAGCGAAGAACGTCATTCTTTCGACCGGCTCGGTGGCGCGGATGCTGCCTGGGATGGAGCCCGACTCCCGCATCCTGACCAACATCGAAGTGTTGAGCCTCAACGACATTCCCAAGTCGCTGATCGTGATCGGCTCAGGTGCGGTGGGCGTGGAATTCGCCAGCATTTACAAGTCTTTCGGTGCGGACGTGACCATCCTGGAAATGTTGCCGCGTTATGTTCCGGTGGAAGACGAAGAAGTCTCGAAGGAGTTGATGCGGGTGTACCGCAAGCGCGGCATCAACGGATTCGTCAACGCCAAGGTCGAGAAGGTGGAGAAGACGACGGACGGCGTGGCGGTCACGTTCTCTGTCGACGGTAAACAGCAGAAGCTGGAAGCCGAGAAGGTGCTGGTCGCGGTTGGCCGCGCGCCGCGCACGGAAGGCGTCGGCATCGAGAAGACCAAAATCCAACTGGAGCGCGGGTTCGTCAAGATTGACCAGTACATGCGTACCGATGAGCCCGGCATTTACGCCGTCGGTGACATCGTGGTCGGCTATCCGCAACTGGCGCATTCGGGCGCGATGGAAGGCATCGTCGCGGTCACGCACATCGCAGGCAAACCAACCAAGACGATCAAGCCAGAGCGAATTCCCAATGCAACATACTGCCATCCGGAAATCGGCAGCGTCGGTCTGACCGAAGCCAAGGCCAAGGAAAAGGGTTACGACGTCAAGATTGGCAAGTTCCCCTTCACTGCCAACTCGCGCGCCAGCATCGTGGGCCAGCACGAAGGCTTCATCAAAATTGTTACCGACGCCAAGTATGGAGAGATTCTGGGCGTACACATTATCGGGCCGAACGCGACGGAGCTGATTGCCGAGTCCGTGGTGGCGCTGGAGATGGAATGCACCGCGGAAGAGCTGGCGAGTATCATCCATGCGCATCCTACGCTCTCGGAGGCGATGCTGGATGCCGCCAACGCTGTTTTCGGTATGGCAATTAATGCGTAGGGCAAACTTTTTGGTGAGGTCTTTGAAGGCGACGGCCTTTAGATACTGTGTCGCAACTGGAAAAGAAAGTTTGTGGTGGAACAAAGTGCTAGAAAAACCGAATAAACTAGCCGCGCAGCGGCGGGATGAAGTTAGCCGGGTGGGGTAAGCCCCCGGTCAAGTGGGAAATTAGTCTAAGCCGCAGAGCGGCGCCACCGGTCGCGACACAGTCTCTTCAGGCCGTCCATAAGGCCCGATCACAGTCGGTTTTGAAGGGGTGCACCTTCAGGTGCGCCGTTAAGTCTTCGTTTTAGTCATCGCGAGCCGACTCTTAGTCGGCGAGGGGCCTGGTCTTAACAGGTTTCTCAGCAACTGCCCGCAGCGGGCGCTCTCCCTTCGCCAAAGCTTTACAATCGCAACGTGTATTCGCTCTATAGCGTCCTATTGTTCGGCGTGCTGATTCTCAGCACGCCGTGGTGGCTGCTGCAGATGTTGCGTCACGGCAAGTATCGCACCGGATGGAGCGAGCGGCTGGGTACGGTTCCCGACCGGCTCTTCCACGATGTTTCTCCCAATACAATTTGGATTCATGCTGTCTCCGTCGGTGAGGTGCTGGCGAGTTCGCAGGTCATCGAACAACTGAAAGGGCAGCTTCCAGGATGGCGCATCGTCGTCTCGACCACCACCGACACGGGGCAGAAGCTGGCGCGCCAGCGCTTCGGCGAAAATAACGTTTTCTACTTTCCGCTGGACTTGCCCTTTGCTGTGCGAGCGTACTTGCAAGCGCTGCGTCCCAAGCTGCTGGTGCTGGCGGAAAGCGAGTTCTGGCCCAATCTGCTGCGGTGGGCGAAACTGTCGGGAGCCGCGGTCGCCGTGGTGAACGCCCGCGTTTCCGACCGCTCGCTCCCTGGCTATTTGCGGTTTCATGGGCTACTGGTGCGCGTGATGAAGAATGTTGATCTGTTTCTGGCGCAGAGCGACGAGGACGCGCGGCGTCTGATTCAGATCGGAGCGCTGGCTGAACGCGTCCACGTCAGCGGGAATCTGAAGTTCGAGGCGAAACCTCCAGCGGAGCCTGCGATCGTGTCATCATTTGCCGCGGCTTTACAACGCGAAGAGGTCGGTCCGGTGCTTGTAGCAGGCAGCACTCTCGAAGGTGAAGAGCCGATGTTGCTGGAGACGTTCCGGCAGGTCGTGTCAAGATATCCCGGCGCGTTGGTGGTGTTCGCGCCGCGCCATCCCGAACGCTTTGATGTAGTGGCGTCTTTGCTGGCTTCGTCGGGACTCAGGTCGCAGAGGCGCTCGCAGTGGGAGGGAACGAAACCGATCGCTGGCGGCGTGTTTCTTCTCGACACCATTGGCGAGTTGGCCAGTTTGTACCAATTTGCTGATCTCGCTTTCATCGGCGGCAGCCTGGTACCGCGCGGCGGACACAACGTTCTGGAGGCCGCGCAATTTGGAGCGGCCATTCTGGTTGGTCCGTACACGGAAAACTTTCGTGACATCGTCGAAGTCTTTCGCCAGGCCGACGCTTTGCGAGTCGTTACGCCACAATCGTTGACGACGGCGGTTCTCCAATTGCTCGAAAATCACGACGAACGGGCGGCTCTCGGCCGACGCGCCTTTGAGGTGGTGAACTCCCAGCGGGGCGCCACGGAAAGAACGGTGAGCGCGCTGCTCAGCCTGCTGCTGGAACACGCGTCTGCGGCCACGGCAAGAGTTTCGTCGGAGAAGCGCGCGTGAATCCGCTTTCTGCGCTCTACGGCGCGGTAGTGCGCGCGCGGAATCGACTCTACGACCGCGGCTCCTTAACCATTCACAGGCTGCAAGGACCGGTGGTGAGCATCGGGAACCTGACCGTCGGCGGCTCGGGCAAAACGCCACTCCTGATCACGCTGGGCGAACTGCTGAAGCAACGTGGCATCCCGTTCGATGTGCTTTCCCGCGGCTATGGTCGTGCCACGAGAGGTGTGGCTCTGGTTGATCCTGGCGGCTCGCCGCGGGACTTCGGCGACGAGCCGTTGCTGATGGCTCGCAAGCTGCAGGTTCCGGTCGTGGTGGGCGAGGACCGTTATGCCGCAGGGCAGTTCGCCGAGGCGAAGTTCGGTCCACAGTTGCACCTGCTGGATGACGGCCTCCAGCATCGCCGACTGGCGCGCGACTTCGACATCGTTTTGATCACGTCAGCTGATGCGAAAGATTCGTTGCTGCCGGGTGGAAGACTCCGTGAGCCATTGTCTTCGCTGTCGCGGGCCGACGCTGTTGTGCTGACCAATGATACGTCCAGCGCGGAACTTCGGCTCGCAAAGCAGCTTGTCTGGAGAGTGCAGCGAGGCATTGTTCCTCCCGCCACGAAAGAGGCGTGCTTCGCGTTCTGTGGGATCGCGCGGCCGCAAATTTTCTTCGATCAGTTGCGAGCAGCGGGTGTCGTGCTGGCTGGCACTCGCAGCTTTCGCGACCATTATTTCTATCGCGATTCCGATTTGCGCCGGTTGTTGAAACTTCGCGGGCAGTCGGGTGCAACCTGCTTGGTCACTACCGAGAAAGATGCAATCAACCTCGGCGTGCAAGTTGCCGCTCTGCAGCCGTTGTATATCGTGCCCGTCAAAATGCGGTTGGAAGATTCTGCGGCGGTTGTCGATGCGCTCCTGGCGACGATTCGAGAGCGCAATCCCCGGCCTGCGTGAGACAATCGAGGGTTGTGCAGCGCCCGGTGGCCCTATCCATGCACCGGGCGTTCATTTGAGTTCATGAATAGGCATCCTAAAAACAGCGAACGCTGGAAGAAGATTGTCCAGTCATTCTCCGAAGTTTCCATCACGGTGCTTGCAGACTTGGTTGCCGACGAATTCGTTTTTGGCGAGATTGCTCGGGTGTCGCGGGAAGCGCCGGTCCTGATCCTGAAACACCGGGAGAGCACCGTGCTCCCTGGTGGCGGCGCCAATGCGGTAATGAACCTGGCGTCCCTGGGCGTCAATGTCTTGCCCGTCGGAGTGGTAGGGGATGACGAAGTTGGCAGCCTGTTGCTGGAACGGATGCGCGAAAAGAAAGTCTCCACCAGCGGCATCCAAAGACTCAAGGGACACATAACCACCACCAAGTCCCGCATCCTTGCCGGCATGTCGCACACCAGCCGCCAGCAAGTGGTACGCGTGGACCGTGAAGCGGAGCCGTTGGACGACATGCATCCCGCACTGCTTAACCTGGTGAACACCGCCCGTGAATACGCCACGGCTTCGGACGCCCTTCTCATTTCCGACTATGGATACGGCGCTGCCACACCGCGGTTGCTGGCCTTTGTAAAATCGAATGGCTGCCTGGAGAACAAGCCCATCACAGTCGATTCCCGCTATCGCATTCTGCAGTACGAAGGAGCGACGGCAGCGACGCCCAATGAGCCCGAAGTGGAAGAGGCGTTGGGAATCAGGATCGGTCACGACGATGAGAAGCTCTTTTCCGCAGCGAAGAGAATGATGACAGAGATGGCGCTGGAGTCGCTGGTCATCACGCGAGGCCGCGATGGCATGGTGGCATTTGAGAAGGACGCCGCTCCGCTTACGATCCCAATTTATGGCTCCGATCAAGTGGTCGATGTGACGGGCGCAGGCGATACCGTCATTGCAACTTTTACTGCTGCTTTGGCAGCGGGCGCTGACACTGCTTCCGCAGCCAGGCTGGCAAATTTCGCCGGCGGCATCGTGGTAATGAAGCGCGGCACGGCAACCGTTTCCCGCAAAGAGTTGCTGGCTGCGATCGATCAGTATTCTGCGACGGTATCTGCGTGAGTGCAAGCGACACAAAAATTCTCTCGCCTGAAGCCTTGCGCGATCGCGTGGCTGAATGGCGCCGTGGCGGCCAGCAGATCGTGTTGACGAACGGCTGTTTCGACCTGCTGCACGTCGGACATATCCGCTATTTGCGGGGAGCGAAGGCGCTGGGCGGGAAACTTGTGGTGGCCATGAATTCCGATGAGAGCGTCCAGCAGATCAAGGGAGAAGGACGTCCGTTCATGCCTGCGGCAGAGCGAGCGGAGATTATCGCGGCATTGTCTGATGTCGATGCGGTGGTGATATTTGATGGGCCCGACGTGCGTGGGTTGATTCGCGAAATTCATCCCGACATTCAAGCCAAGGGTACCGACTACACCCGCGAAAACGTTCCCGAACGCGACGAGGTGTTGGCCTATGGCGGCCGCATCGAGATTGTGGGCGATCCTAAAGACCATTCCACAACGAACTTTCTGACCCAACTACGGCGCGGAGGCGGAGGGCGCACTTTACGGTGAGCGCTCCCGTATTCCCGCAGGACCAGAGCCGATCTTCCCCAGCGGCAGGGGGTCGCCCTGCAATCCCGCTTTCCGATCGCATCCTGGTGGTCCGTTTGAGTGCGATGGGGGATGTCATCCATGCGATGCCGGCAATCGCAGCGTTGCGAAACGCAAAGCCTGGCATCAAGGTCGGATGGCTGATCGAAGAGCGATGGGCGGAATTGCTGTGCTCACGCCCAAGTGAGTACGCGGCGTCGCGATCGCCGCTAAAACCGCTGGCCGACTGGGTGCATGTCGCGAACTTCAAGACCTGGCGCCGAGAGTTATTGGCGCAGGATACGTGGCGGGAGATTAGGGCCCTCCGGCGCGAAGTCAAGAATATGCAGTACGATCTGGCGCTCGATCTTCAAGGTGCGCTCCGCTCGGCACTGGCGGCCAGAGCCACAGGCGCGAAAATTCGCATAGGGTCTTCCCAACCGCGAGAGGGACCGGCCAGTATGTTCTACACACGACCGGTCGATCCCCGTGGGACGCATGTCGTGGATCAAGGGCTGGCGATCGTCTCAGCCGTCGCCCGCCAGGAGCTGCTGTATGCGGAGCCTCCCTTCCCACTGGACCCCACCGCAGAATGCTGGGCAGATCAGTTCGGTGGAACCGTCAGTGGCAAGCCGCTGGCAATTCTGAATCCGGGCGCGGGTTGGGGAGCGAAGTGCTGGCCAGCGGAATCGTTTGGTGTAGTAGCTCGCGCACTAGCAGAGCGTGGAATTGCGGTCGTGGTGAACCATGGGCCGGGAGAAGAAGCGCTCGCCGAAGCGGTTCGCGAGTCGAGTGGCCAGATTGCCTGCCCGGTCAAGTGCAGCATTACAGAATTGATCGCGCTCACCCGGCGTGCCAGTCTATTTGTCGGGGGTGACACCGGCCCCATGCATCTGGCGGCCGCTCTGCGCGTTCCCGTAGTCGCTTTGTTTGGACCCACCCGGCCTGATCGCAACGGTCCTTACGGCACGCGAAGCGTGGTCCTACGCAATCCCGAAAGCGTGGACAACACAACCCACACGGACCGTCCGGACGAGGGGCTGGTATCGATCGATCCGCAGGCCGTGATCGCCGCTGCTGACCAGTTGCGCGGGGAGGACCGTGGCTGACCGCCAACTTGGCAAGCCTCCCTTGACCTGGAGCCGGGTGGCTCGCCGCATTCGAGTGCCGTTGGGATTTCTCTTTGCGGCTTTCTACATCTGGCGAGCAAAACCAACTTGGCAATCGGTGTGGGTCGGCCTGGCGCTGGCGGGTCTCGGTCTGCTGATTCGTGGTCTCGCTTCGGGACAGGTGAAGAAGGACCGCGAACTCACAACAACCGGACCGTATACTTACGTGCGCAATCCGCTATATCTCGGCTCGATCATCATCGGACTGGGATTTGTCATCGCAGCTCGCGATACGTGGATTGCGGTTGCGCTACTTCTCTATTTTGTCGCGGTCTATGTTCCTGTCATCCGCGCCGAGCAGGTCTATCTCCGTGGCGAATTTCCCGGCTATGCCGAATACCTCCGCAGCGTGCCCAGCCTGCTGCCGCGTACTCTGTGGTTTCGCGGAGTGACAGCCGGTTTCTCCGGTGAGTTATACTTCCGTCATCGCGAGTACAATGCCCTGCTCGGCACCGCCGCGATGCTGGCCGTCCTCATTGCGAAAATCCTCTGGCTTCCCGGGTGAAGGTGACTTCTATCACGCGCTCTTTTCTGGTGCTGGCTATTTTGCTGACAGGTTTCGTCGCGCCGGCAGACCTGCTTCCGCAAACGGCGCACTCTCCTTCGCAAGGGCAGCCGGAAGCGAAAATCGGCTCGGCGTCGCATATCCAGCCCCTAAGGCCAGGATTTCAATTTCCCTACGGTCAGACGTTGCACTACGAGGGCGAGTGGCGGTTTTGGACGGCTGGAGTTGCAACCCTTCGTATCGAACGCTCCGGTTCGCAGGAACACGTCGCGGCGACGGCCGATTCCAGCGGAGTGGTTGCGCTGCTGTATCGCGTGCAAGACCGCTTCAACGCTTATCTTGACAGCAAGAGCCTTTGCTCCTCCCGGCTGATGAAGCACACGGAGGAGGGATCCCATCGCCGCGATACGGTCATTACTTACGACTACAGCCGCGGGAAAGCCGTTTTGGAAGAACACAACCTGCAAACCAATCAGCAGAAGAGAACGGAAAACGACATCCCGGGATGTGTCACCGACGTCGTTTCCGGAGTTCTTTACCTTGCCAGTCTGCCTCTACAACCGGGGGCGACCTACACGTTTCCTCTCAACGACGGCGGCCAGACCGTAAAGGTACAGGCACACGTCGAAGGCAAAGAACAGATAAAAACTCCGGCGGGAACGTTTCAGACGATCCGGGTTGGTCCCGAGGGTGACTCGGGAACGCTGCTGAAGAACAAGGGCCGCATTTGGATTTGGTACACCGATGACGACCGGCACCTGCCAGTCCAGATGCGGGCCAAGCTATTCTGGGGAACCTTGACGGTTTACCTGACCAGCCTCAGCAAATAGGGCCTCATTGCAGATGGAACCGCTCGGCCATCAGCCGCTGCAGACGCGGCTTGTAAAGAATGTCGTAGGCGAATTCCTTGTCGGGAAACATGGCCAAGGCAGCTCGCTTGGCATTCGCTGCCAGTTCCGCCGCCTCTTCCACGGTGAGGCCCGGGTCCTGGCCGATCACCGACATCACCATGTTCATCATGATCTGCAACCGGCGCAGCTTGCGACGTTCTTCTTCCTGCTCAAGCTGTTCGCTACTTGCGGTCCGCGGTGCAACAACTTCCTTGCGTTCCGACAGCCCCATGGATACCCTCCGGCGAAACCAGCCACCTAGGACAGCCGGTCAAGTCGTGCCGGCTACTTTTCGCTACAATTTGATGTGCGCCGTCACCCTACCGTTGCGCAGCATCGTGGGGGGGGCGAACAGGGTCCCCCACCAAGGCCCGCTCTTGGGCTTGTTGGGGCGCATCATACACCGAAACGGCAAGATTTCAGCCGCAAACCAGGAATATTGCAAACGGCGCCAGACCTGCCTTTTGCATCGAATCCGATGGAGGAGCTATGGCAGAGAAAGCAGATGGGCACGAGGAGTTGGTAAAGGTTTTCGATACCGACGAAGAGTCAGAAGCAATGGTGGTGCGCGGTTTGCTGGAATCGGCAGGCATCGAGGCCATGACCCAAAACCGTGAAGCTCCACAGGACATACTGCCCGGCGTGGGTGGTGTAGTCGTGATGGTGCGGCCGGACCAGGCGGAGGAAGCACTGCAGACCATCGAGGAGTATCGTAATCATCCCACAACCGATGAGGACGAGGCCGTCAGCGAGGAACCGGCTTAGCGGTGACGTTCTTTCCGTCTAGATAAAACGAAACGGCTCCGGCGAGGTCGGTGCGGTAAGTCGGAATATGGGCTTCGGCAAAACGCTGCATCACCTCGGACCGGGGATGTCCAAACGAGTTGTAGAATCCCACTGAGACGACTGAGTAGTGCGGTTTGACGGCGGCCAGGAACTCGGGCGAGCTGGAAGTCGCGCTTCCGTGGTGTCCAACCTTAAGCAGATCCGCTTGGGGGGACTCTTCTATCAGTAGTTTCTCGATTCGCTTGTGCGCGTCTCCCACTAGCAAGGCGGAAGTCTCGCCATACTGCATGTGCAGAACTAGAGATTCGTCATCCGGATTGCTCGACTGCCACCCCGCTGGAGGATTTAACACGCGTACGTGAACCCCTCCGAAGTCGAACGATTGGCCGGCCACCCACGGCATCAACTGCACGTGAAAGGTGCGGGCGGCCTGCTCCACATCGATAAATCCCGGACTCGGAGACTCCACCCCGTACCAGAGTTCATGCGGGCGAAAGTTCTCGATGACGCTGCGCATTCCTCCCATGTGGTCGCTGTGCGCGTGGGAAATGGCAACCGCATCCAGCCGGCGAATTCCGCGTGACCAGAGATACGGCGAAACCACTTCCTCCCCAACATCGAAGTCGGAGCGCACATTGCCTGTCAGGCCGCCGGAATCCAGCAGCAGGGTCTTGCCTTCCGGCGTGATCAGCAACAAAGAATCTCCCTGGCCGACGTCGATCGCCGTCACTTCGAAGACGCCGGGACGCCATTGCGGCTTCGGCGGCAACAGCACGATCCAAACGGCAGAAGCCAGCAGGCCAGCCACGCCGATTCCGGCCCAAACTCGCCGTCTCGCGAGCAGGAGGGCCAGTCCAAATGTAAGCGCCGCGGCAATAGAGACGGCTAGCGTCGGGGTGGACACACGCACGTCTGAAATTCGCAGGTGGCCTATGATGCGTATGGTGCCGGTAAGGGCATCCAGCGCGTATCCGGCAATCGCGGCTGGGATTAACGCGAGCCAGTGCGCCAGATAGGAAAGCGCAACGGCCAGGGCCGCGCTGGGCAACAGCACTCCCGCGAGCGGAATTACCAGCGCGTTAGCCGGCAGAGCCATGGTGGTGGCGCGATGGAAATACCATGCCATCGGCAACGCCAGGGCGAGCTGGATTACCGTCGATAGGAAAAGTAGTTCCGCGGCAGCCAACACAACGCCGGTGATGCGAACCACCAGGAAGTTTGCCATCCGGCGGCCGATCAAGTCCTGCAACGTTCCGCGTACCAGGCGCAACTCAACCCGAAACTCCGCCGCCCGAGTCGGAGCGGAGAAGTCATATTCGGGCGAGTCGATGTTCCGGAGCCCGCTCTGCAGGGGATAGATGGTGCGCCGCAGGATTGGAACGGCGATGCCGGCAACCGCGATGACGGACAGAAACGTGAGCTGGAAGCTGGCTTCGAATAAGGTCCGGGGGTCCACCAGCAAAATACCCAGCGCGGCGATTCCCAAAGCATTGAGCGCGGCACGATCGCGAAACAGTAACCGCGTGACCAGGTAGATGCTCAAGGTGATGGTTGCCCGCACAATGGGCGAGCCCAGGTCGGCGATGAAGGCGTATCCCCAGGAGAGCAGGATGGTGACGATGGTGGCCCACGTCTCGCCGAAGGGCAACTTGCGCAACCCCCAGAACACGGCGAACGCCAGTATGCCGACGTTGATCCCGGACACAACCAGAATGTGGTAGGTGCCGGTGCGTTGAAATTCGGTCTTGATATCACGGCCAACAAACGCCCGGCCGCCGATCAGCGCTGCCTGCATCAGGGCGCCGCGCTCGCCCGGCCAGAGCAGCATGATATGCGTCAGGACACTGCGTCGAGCGGTGCTTCGCAACCGGCCGATGCGGCTGCCCACGCAGCCGGGCAACACCTCCACGGTGCTGGCGCGCGCCGAACCCGTCAGGCGAATTCCCTGTGAGCTGAGATAGCCCGCCATGTCCATCGCGCCCGGATTTCTGTAGTCCCGCGGCATGCGCAGTTTGGCGACCAAGTGCAGCCGCTGTCCGTAGGTGTAAATGCGAAGCGGTGACTCGACTCCTCCGTCACGGGCTTCGTCTTCTTCGGTCTGTTTGCTGTAGATAGTCAGCCGGATGCCAACTGCGGTATCGATCGACTGTTCGCCGATTCGAAGCTGCTCGGTTTCCACGTCGACTGATTCCTGCTTGCCGCCGTAAGGGCTGTCGCGCAACAACCCTTCGCGAATGACGTAAGCAGTAACATCAATACCGTTATCGCCCGCCGCGAAAGGCTGCAGGTTCGCGATGATCGTCGGCTGCGCTGCATCCCTGGCCTGAAGGTAGAAACCGCCGAGAGGGATGATCGCGACCAAGCCCAGAGAGAAGGCAACCTGAGGAGAACGTCGAAGGAAGAACGCCGCTCCAGCCGCACTTAACAGGAAGGCGATCAGCCAGGCGTGGGGCGATCGCCAGAAATAGTTGGCGGCCAGGGTTCCCGCGGAAAAGGCCAGAGCGGCCAGGAAGATGGGCTCTTGTCCTCCGCAGTACAGCCTCGACCCCGTAGGTGGAGGAGTCAGCGCGCTGTTCTTCGCTGGTAAAGTTGTGGACACACTGCCGCCGAGGCTCCCAATACGCGCCGCTTCTCGGAGGACGTGGCGTGGATTGGGTGGTTACAAGCGGTCCAGGTCCTCTGCGCCGAAAGCAGGGGCCCAGGGCCACATTTCGTATTGCGCGAGTCCGAACCGGGTGTAAGGATCGTTGTCGCGAATACTGTCCAGCGTCGCCTGAGCTTCATCATCGGGAACCCGCAACAGCAGCGCACCGCCATGGCGCGGCACCAGTGGCCCGCCAGCCAGGAGCAGTCCCTCCTGCTTCAGGCCCTGGAGATAGGCGCGATGCGAGTCGACGTGCTTCAGCACGTCCTCCAGCGGTTTCCGATATCGAATAATGGCGATCGCGTACATAGAGCCTCCGGGCGAGGGTCATCGGGCTAGCGCGCCAGATGCAGGACGGTTTCCATGTGATAGGTCTGCGGAAACATGTCCACCAGGTGCGCCTGCTCGACCCGATAGCCGAATTCTAACAGCACGCGCAGGTCGCGCGAGAGCGTGGCCGGATCACATGAGACGTACGTCACATGCGAGGCGGACATGCGGCCCAAGGCTGTAGCAGCTTTCTCTCCCAGCCCAAAGCGCGGCGGATCGACGACGATCCTGTCAGGTGCGAGCTTGGAACCGCGTGCGGCGAGGAAAGCCTCCGTTGTGCTGCGAATGCAGTTTACATTGGGCGGAACGTTGGGGCGCAGGTCGGCGAAGGAATGCGGCGAGGGTTCTATTGCCAGCACCTGATCGAAATTGCGCGCCAGGTGATGAGTGAACAGGCCGGCACCGGCATAAAGATCGAGCGCTGTTCGTCCCGTCTGCCGGCCGATGACAACCTCCACCAGTTTGTCGATCAAGTAACGGTTCGTCTGAAAGAAGGAGCCCCCGCTCACCTGATAGTCATGTCCCGCAGTGTGGTATAGCAGAGAACCCTTTCCGATGGCCTGCGAGGGTCCGGCGGGAGTCGCCGCCAGCGGGGCGCGTTGGCGGGTCTCGTCTTCCACCGTGGAGGTGGGGAATATCACGACACCGCTTATGGCGGGCAGAAAATCGTGCAGCGCAGCGGCGAACGGCTGGCATTCCTTGGCGTCGCTGCCGGGACGAACATAGGCCTCTAGCAGAATCTTCGTGTCGTCGTGGTTGGAGAAAAACTGTAAGCCGTGGAGAATTTCAGGGACCGTGCCCGCGCGGCCCAGCTTCCAGACTTCGGCAATCGCCTGGTTAATCAGTGGGGAGCTTATGGGACATGCCTCCACTGGCAGCAAGTCGTGTGAGTTGTAGCGGAAGTAGCCCAGCGCGAACTGAGGCTGACGATGCACGTGCATCCGGGTGCGATTGCGATAGCCCCATGGCTCGGCGGAATGCACTTCGAGCTCATGCTGAAGCTCGAACTTGGCGGTACGGCGCAGCGTCTCGCGCAAAATCTCCGCCTTGTGGCGAAGCTGCGCCGGGTAGTCCATGTGCTGGTAATCACAACCGCCGCAATCGCCGAAGTATGAGCATCGGGGACCGACCCGCTCAGGCGAGGGCGCAATCACGCTATCGAGCTTGGCGCGGACAAAGCCAGGGCGGCTTTCAACGACTGAGGCTTCGATCTTCTCGGCCGGCAACACGAACGGCACAAAGACGGTCTTGCCGCGACCATGTTCGTCGGCCGGAAGCCGCGCCAGCCCGTCTCCACCATAGACCAGCTTTTCGATTTCAAGTTGCAAGGACTCTCCAATTCTTTCCGCGGCCGGAACACCGGTTACATGTAAAAGAGGCTCAAGCGCGGTACGTGATATTGCTCCAGCAAACGCTTGTGGACGTACTGCTTCTGCAGTTGCTCGATTTGTGGAGCGGTCATCTTCCGCCGGTAGGGCGCCAGGTCGCGGTCGGCATCGGAGCGCACCTGGAATAACGCCTCGTCCGGCGTCGCGGCCAGAAGCGCAGCAAATAGTTTCTCCTCGGCGATCGTCAGCCGGCGCTCCAGGTCTTCCATCTGCATCGGGGCGGTTTGCGACAGGGACTCCGCCAAGCTCCGCAGGTTCGCAGCTGTTTCCCGCGCCAGCGTCTGCGCCGTAGCCGGCAACTGAAGCTGGTCAAGTTGTTCGGCGTTACGTTCGAGAAATCCCGCCACCAACGATTGTTCCAGGCCGGTATCCCGCGGCTGCTTGGGTGCCGCGCCCACCGCGGCTTCCTTCAACTCCTCCACTGCCGCCAGTACCTCTTGTGCACAAAAAGCCAGCCCGTTCACTTTGCGTGTCTTGCGCGGACGCCGCTCCCATTTGTCGAACGTCGCATCGATACCGCGCAATACCGCTTCCAGCGGAATGCCGGCATCCTTCCACGTCTCCATCAAGGCCCAGTCGAGCGGCGACATGAGCAGCAGCGTGCCCCGCCGGCGCTGAAAGTGCTCTTCGATTTCCGTGAAGTAGTTGAAGTAGGTTTCCACAATAGTGGGTGCGAGATGCGGTGGGGCCGGATGAACAATTTGCTGGAACGCTCCGAACAGCAGGTCCCTCACCGGCTAAAGCCGGTTTGACGGAATGACAAGAATGGAGGCTCTCTACGGCGCAGCTAAAGCTGCGCCCTTTCAAGACCAAGAACCAAACTTTCTAGCAAGCTGCCCCGAATGTCGATTTTCCGCAGCCTGGTAAACCGTCCCACTTCAGTGTAGCGTCAATCGTGTTTCGGAGTGTTGCTTCCAACGTCGGGGACGGCAGAGGGCCCTGCATTCTCGCTGTTGCCGGCAGCAGAGTCGGCTCGCCGCCGAACATGCGGGAGGTTACGTTCATAGATGATGCGCAGACCGTCGAGTGTGAGCAAATCGTCGATCTCGCGAATGTATTTGGAGCCGCCGCCCATTAGCGAAGCCAACCCGCCGGTGGCAACAACCGTGACGTCGTCGCCGAGCTCGGCGATCAGCCTTTCGAGAATGCCGTCGATCAATCCGAGGTATCCATAATAGAGGCCGGATTGAACACTGTTGACGGTGTTGGTTGCGAGCACGCGCGGCGGCTTGCGAATGTCCACGCGGGGCAGACGGGCCGTGCGTTCGAACAAAGCATCGGCTGAGACGCCGATCCCCGGCGTAATCACCCCACCCAGGTATTCGCCCTTGCGCGAAACCACGTCGAAAGTCGTCGCCGTGCCGAAGTCGACCACAATGCACGGGCCACCAAACTTTTCGAAAGCCGCCACGCTGTTAACGATGCGGTCGGCACCTACTTCCGCCGGATTGTCATAGTGCACCGGCATGCCAGTCTTCACGCCGGGCTCGATAAACAGTGGGCGGGAATGGAAGTAGCGCTCGCAGACTTCACGCAGGGTGGAATCCAGTGGAGGCACCACCGAAGACACGACTGCGCCCTGCACGGAACCAAAGTCGAGTCCGCTCATGGCAAAGAGGTTGCGAAAGAGAACTCCGTACTCGTCCACCGTCTGGGTCTTGTTGGTGGAGACGCGCCAGTTGGCAATGAGCCGGCCGTAATGTACCGCGCCATGCTCGGCGGATTTGGGCTCGAAGACCCCAAGAACCGTGTTCGTGTTTCCAACATCGAGAACTAAGAGCATGGTCTATTTCCCGTCGAGCGCGCGAACCATTCCAGAAAACACGGTGCGCAGGCCCGCTTTGGTTCGCACCAGCAAGAACCCTCGATCATCTAGGCCTTCGGTGACTCCCTCATAGCCGCCGCCCTCATCAACGTGGACGTGACGCGAGCGAACGAAGGACGAGCGCTCTGCGAATCTTTGCAAGATGCTGGATCGCGCAGGTCCACCGCCTTCGGCAAGTTTGCGGTACTCGTTGCCGAGCGATCTTAGCAGAGCGGCCGTCAACTCGACGCGCGACCACTCGCGACCGCTCTCCATGCGCAACGAAGTGGCGATGGGTTCAAGCTCGCCGGAAAACGATGGGTGGTTCACGTTGATGCCGATGCCGATTACGACGTAGCGGACTCGCGTTGCCTCGGCGTTCATCTCCGTCAAAATGCCGCAAAACTTGCGGCCGTCCAGCAGAACGTCGTTGGGCCAGCGCAGATCGGGATGCAAGCCGGTGGTCTGCTCGACCGCTTCGGCGACCGCGATGCCCGCGATCAGCGACAGAAGCAGGGCGTCTCCGGGAGAACAGTTTGGCCGTAACACGACCGAACAATAAATACCGAGCGACTGCGCCGACTCCCAGGAGTTCGCGCCGCGACCGCGACCTGCGATTTGCTGCTCGGCGAGAAAGACCGCGCCCTCCGGCTCGCCCGTTGCCGCGGACTGCATGGCGGTCATGTTCGTCGACCCAAGACGAAAGTAATGATGGATGTGAGGGGCAAAAATTGTCCCGCTTAGCATGGGACCCAGGACCTCGGGAAGCAGAAGATCGGGAACGGATTCCAGTTGATATCCGGTAGAAGGATGCCCGGTAATTTGCACGCCCAAGTCGCGGAGCTGTTGCACGGCACGCCAGACTTCAGAGCGCGTGGTACCAAGTTCCTCGGCCACACGAGTGCCGCTAATCAACACCGTCGCGTTGTCGCTGAGCAGCCGTACGATACGGCTGAGCCGCGCATCCGTGGGATTGTCAGGCGGGACATCCATGGGGGCCTCCTTGAAGGTACTACTTACGCCGGTCCGATACGCATACTCAGATCGACCGCCGAAACGGAATGGGTCAACGCCCCCACCGAAATGAAGTTCACGCCGGTTTCAGCGTAGGCGCGTATGTTCTCCAGCGTGATTCCGCCCGAGGCTTCCAGCGGCACGGGGAAATCGAGTTTGCCGACCCGCTCGACCGCCTGACGAACCTGGTCCGGCGCCATGTTGTCCAGCAGCACCGCCTCGGCGCCATGTTCCAATACCCCATCGAGTTCCTCCAGCGAGCGGACCTCTATTTCAACTTGCTGCGAGCCGCGCCGATTGTGCAGTGCTCGTTCGATGGCCTCGACCGCGCCCCCCGCCAGAGCAATGTGATTGTTCTTGATCAGCACACCGTCGCTGAGATCGAGGCGATGATTATGGCCGCCGCCACACGTCACCGCGTACTTGTCGAGCAGACGCAGCCCGGGAACGGTCTTGCGCGTATCCAGGATTATGGCCTTGGTCCCTTCCACTTCGTCGACGTAGCGCCGCGTGAGCGTGGCGATGCCGCTCATCCGCTGCATGATATTCAAGATCACGCGCTCGCAGGAAAGGACGACGCGCGCATTATGAACGATCACCGCAATCGACTGTCCCTTACGCAAGCGAACGCCATCGAAGATTTCAGTGTGGCTGGTGACTTCGGGATGCGAGGTGACGGTACCGTCGAGCATGGCGAAAACATCCAGGATGCGATGAATGCAACCCAAGCCTGAGAGTACGCAGTCCTGCTTGGCGAGGATGGTAGCCGAAGCGCGCTGGTTCACATCGATACACGCGTACGAAGTAGCATCGCGGGTGGCGCGGTCCTCTAGCAACGCATTTTCCAGAATTGCCGTGATTCTGCGGCTTGTCCAGTCCACGATCCGGTCTCCCCACTCGAAACTTCACGATAATAGTCTTAACAGCAGGTCTCTCGCGCCTAAAGGCCCCTCTTGATGACAAAACAAAGGGGGCTTAACGCGGTGCCCTTGGCGCAATGGAAGGGTCTGCCACTGTGTCATTCTAGCAGCGCAGAACTGCGGCCCGGCGGCAGACCATACGGCACTCTGGGCAAGCTCTGCAGGCCCGCTCTATCCAAGTACAGCTACTCTGAAATCGTTCTATAGCTTCTGCAATCTTCGCACGTCGCGAACGCCGGGAATCTTGCGCACGCCGGTGACGATGCGGTCCAGGTGCTTGAGGTCGGCGATGTCGGCAATGATTTCGACGGTGGCTTGATCTTCGGCGGTCTTGGCTTCGATGTTGCGGATGTTGGTGTTGGCGTCGCTGATGACGGTGGCAATCTGCTTCAACATGCCGGGACGGTTATCGCAATACACGGCCAGCTTCACCGGATAGCCAGCCTGCCAGTTGGGCGTCGCGGCGTCGCGTCCCCACTCTACGGCAATGCGCCGCTCCGGTTCGAACATCAGGTTCACCACATTGCTGCAGGACCTGGAGTGCACCGCCACGCCCTTGCCGCGGGTAACATAACCTTCAATTTCCTCGCCGCGAATCGGGTTACAACATCGCGCCCGATAGACCAGCAGATCGTCATGGTCTTTGACCTTGATGGCTGAGGTGTCGCTGCCGAAAACGCGTCGCACCACGCTGGTGAGTCCGTTCGATCCGCCATCTTCCGGAGGCGGATTCTGGCCGGACACGGTGTGGGCTTCATCCGGAGGAACCAGCCGTGCCAAAATGCTGCGCGCGGAAAACTTGCCATAGCCGATGGCGGCCAACAGATCGTCAGGCTTGGCCAGGCCATTCTCGCTGGAGACCCGCATCAACTCCGTATCGCTAATGGTCTTCATCGCAATGCGATACTTGCGCGCTTCCTTCTCGATCAGCTTGCGGCCGATTTCGATGGCGCGCTCGCGCTGATGAACGTTGAGCCAATGCTTGATCTTCTGCCGCGCGCGCTGGGACTTGGCAAATTGCAGCCAGTCGCGGCTGGGATGATGTCCCGGCTGGGTAAGAATTTCGATGATGTCGCCGGAACGCAGCTTGTAACGCAAAGCGACGATCCGTCCGTTTACTTTCGCGCCAATGCAAGTGTGTCCCACCTCGGTGTGCACGGTATAGGCGAAGTCCACGGGGGTGGCGTCTCGTGGCAGAATCACGATCTTGCCCTTGGGGGTGAAGGTATAAACCTCTTCCGGATAGAGATCGATCTTCAGCGTGGCCAGGAACTCGCCCGAATTCTTGATGTCGCGTTGCCACTCGACCACCTGCCGCAGCCACGCCAGCCGCTGCTCATCGCGCGCCGACACCGGACCGTCCTTGTACTTCCAGTGCGCGGCAATGCCCTCCTCGGCCATCTTGTGCATTTCCTCGGTGCGGATCTGCACTTCGAAGGCATGCCCTTTTTCGGAGATGACCGTGGTGTGCAGCGACTTGTAGAAATTGTTGCGCGGGATGGCAATGAAGTCTTTGATGCGCCCCGGCACCGGCCGCCATTGGTTGTGAATGATGCCCAGCACCGCGTAGCAATCGCTTTCCGATTGAGTGATGATGCGCAGCGCCAGCATGTCATAAATCTGGTCGACCGAGATGCGCTGCCTCTGCAGTTTTTGCCAGATGCTATAAAAGCGCTTGATGCGGGCTTCCACGCGCGCCTGAATTTTGTTCTCGCGCAGCTTCTGCTCAATGGTCCCCTGCACCTCCGCGAGAAACGCTTCGCCCTCCTTGCGGCGAGATTCGATGGCATCTTTGACTTGGTTATAGGAGATAGGATCGACGTACTGGAAGGCGAGGTCTTCGAGTTCGCCGCGGATCTTGCCCATGCCCAGCCGATGCGCGATGGGAGCGTAGATGTCCAGCGTCTCGCGCGCAATTTTCTGCTGCCGTTCGGGCGAGAGGAACTTCAGCGTGCGCATGTTGTGCAAGCGGTCAGCCAGCTTGATGAGCACCACGCGAATGTCGTCCATCATGGCCAAAACCATCTTGCGGACGTTCTCGGCCTGGGCTTCTTCGGACGAGGCGAAATCGATTTTGCTGATCTTGGTGACGCCTTCGACGATGTGGGCAACCTGCTCGCCGAACTCCGTATTAATCTCGTCGATGGTTACCGAGGTGTCTTCGACCGCGTCGTGCAGCAGGCCGGCAGTGATCGCCGTGGTATCGAGGCGCATTTCCGCCAGCAGCGTTGCCACTTGCAGCGGATGCACCAGGTAGGGCTCACCCGATTCGCGCGCCTGTCCTTTGTGATGTTCGAGAGAGAATTCGTAGGCTTTCTTGATCGGCGCCAGATCGTCGTCGGGGCGATAGGCGCGGACCTTGCGCAGGAGATCGCGAAAGCGGGTGACCGTCAGAACATTGGTCGCGATCTGTTGGCGCAAAGTCGCCATGTCCGATTATACGACGAAGCTGGGCGAGGCTGAGAGAAGCCGACCTTCGCCAAGTTGCCAACGGTGTGTTAAACCTAGCTACCAGCGTTCATTGCAAGAGTGAATCATGCGCGTACTGATCAGCGGAGCATCGGGATTGCTGGGGAGTGCGCTGACCTGCGGGTTGCGGACAATAGGCTACGAGCCAATTGCACTGGTGCGTGGGGCGCCGCGGGCGGGTGAAGTGCAGTGGGACTCGAATCGGCCGCTCGATCCCGCCAAACTCGCGGACTGCGATGCGCTTGTACATCTGGCAGGAAAGAACATCGCGGGCCGATGGACGGAACAGTTCAAACGAGAGGTCTTGCAGAGCCGCGTGCGCGGCACTCTGACCTTGGCTACCGCGGCTGCCCAGAGCTATCGCCAGAACGGACATCCGCGAGTATTTCTCTGCGCCTCCGGAGCCGGCTACTACGGAAATCGCGGCGACGAGTTGCTGAGCGAAGACAGCCCGGCCGGCCAAGGATTTCTGGCCGAAGTCTGCCGGCAGTGGGAGGCAGCGACGGCTGCGGCGAGCGAGGCTGGAATACGCGTGGTGAATCTTCGCACCGGAGTCGTGCTCGCGCGCCACGGCGGGGCGCTCAAGCCGATGTTGCCGCCGTTCAAGTTGGGACTGGGCGGCCGTGTCGGCAGCGGCCAACAGTATTGGAGCTGGATCGCGCTCGCTGACGAAATCGGAGCGATGCTGTTCATCTTGCAGAATGACAGCCTTCACGGGCCGGTGAACGCCGTTGGTCCGGCTCCGGTGCGCAACGCTGAGTTCGTGCGCGCCCTGGGCAAGGCATTACATCGTCCCACTATCTTTCCTCTGCCGGAGTGGGTGGTGAAAGCTCTGCTCGGCGAAATGGGAGAGGAACTGCTGTTGACCTCGGCACGCGTGATGCCGGCGAAGCTGAGCGCGGCGGGGTATCGCTTCGTACATAGAGAATTGCTGGAAGCGTTGCGGGCGGAGCTAAGGTAGAGGTTCCAGGTTCCGCGTCTGCGGAATCTCAAACCTAGTTTTCACGCCACACGTTTACGCTGCCAGGAGATGCCTGCGACAAACGTGGAGGCCGAGCGCCAGGTGTCCTACTCGCCGCCGGCGATCTCGTCTTGCAAACGGGCGTGCAATCGATCGCTGTAGCCAACGGGTATTTCGAAGGTGCGATCGTCGGCGATGAGATAAAGAATGTTCCGCGTCGAATCCAGCACGGCGGCGCAGTGGCGGCAGTGGGCAAGATGTTCTTCAATGGCTTCGCGCAGCTCGGGCCCGACATCGCCCTCGATGTAGTCAGAAATCTGCGCCCACACATGCTTGCAATTCAGAACCATGATCCACCTGCTTTGCTCCGGAACAATCCAAACAAGCCGCTCTTCTTCGATTGCAATTGCGGCGCCAGGATCTTCTGCATCATCAGCCGAGCGCGCAGCAGTCGGGTCTTCACCACGCCCTCGCTCACGCCCAATGCGGCCGCGGTCTCGGCGATATTGAACTCCTCCACATCGCGCAGCAACAGCACCTCACGATAAATTTCCGGCAAGCTCGCGATCGCGCGCTGCAGTTGTTCACGCAGTTCCTTCCGCTCCAGCGCTTGCAGCGGGACCTCGCGCCAGTCGGTGATGACGGCGGGCGTAAAACTGCCTTCTTCGTCTTCCGCCGGCTGGTCCACCGATTCGAACTTGAGCACGCGGGCATGACGCATTCGGGCGCGGGCCTCATTGACGGCGATGGAGATTAGCCAGGTGCTGAATTTCGACTCAGCGCGAAAGTTGTGCAGGTTCTTCAGCGCCTTCAGCATGGTTTCCTGGGCCGCGTCCTCGGCGTCCTGCTCATTCTGCAAGATGGAGAAGGTGGCGAAGTACACACTCTTCTCGTACGGCCGCACCAGTTCGTGAAAGAGCTCGCGTTCGCCGCCGAGGATGCGCGCGATCAATGCCGCATCGCGAGCGGCTGCCGAGTCGCCTGAGGCCGGTTTCGCGCTTTGTGCTGGTGCCGTCAAGTCAAACTTCACCGTCAAGAGATCAGCGACGAAATTCTACACGTATCAGGTTTCGGATTCGCCAGCTGGACAGAAGTTACAACTGAGCCTGTGCTCAGATCGCGACAACGAAGAATTTCGGGGCGCGATCGGCGATCGCTTGATAGCACCCCTGAGTGCCGCAGCCCTGATTCGCCTGTAACTTTTGCGTAAGTTCCGATTCTCATCTTTGGCAGCGACAAAGATCGCTGTAATCCAAATCACGAGGAAATTATGAAGCGCAAAATTCTAAGCCTGATGGCCATGTGTATGCTGGCCGGATCGTTGGGCGTCTACGCCCAGGACAACATGAAGCAGGACAGCAAAGACCAGTCGCAGTCCAGTGACACCATGAAACACGACAACATGTCCAATGACAACATGAAGAGCGGTAGCGCCACCAGCACCAGCAAGAAGTCGTCATCGAAGAAAAAGAAGACCACGCAGCCGAGCAACACGTCGAACGACAACATGAAAAATGACAGCATGAAGAACGACAACACGAAGGGTGACCAGCAAGATCAGATGAAGCATTGATTCCAGAGGGGCCTTGGTTAAGATCGGGCAGAATGGACGGGGCGATCCCCGGCCACTGCCCTTGTCCATGTGGAAGAGTCATGGCCGCACGAATGGAAATAGGGAAGTAGTGCGGAGGGTATTGCACCATCGAGGACACAGAGTTTCTACGTGTCGTGAGTCAAGATTTTGTTGCAAATCTGCTTGGCAGTTTCTGGGTCGAACCGCAGATCGCTTCGCTCCGGTCGAGATGATAATTCGTCGGGAGCTTACGGAAGAGACGCTCCTCAGAAGTGCTTTAATTCACATCCAAAGCCGTGTTTCCGTGGTGTAAAGGGATTTGTCAGTCCAGATACTCAGGATCGCGTTTCCATCCCGTGATCATGGAATAGAAATTGTTCCAGCCGTGCAGCAGCACCATGATGAGATGGCCGGGGATGAAGGCCACGAATCCGCACATCGAGATGAAATGCCAGATGCGAGCGAAGTGATATCCGCCCATCGGCCAGGCCAGCCACCAGAACTGCGCCGGCTTGTACATCACCAGGCCGGTCAGCATGGACATCGCCCCAAAGAAAATTGTTGAAGTGTAGGCCAGCTTCTGCAGCGGATTGTAGGCGGCGGCGCTCGCGGGCTTCGGGCCGAAAAGAAAATAGTGACGTGCCATCGGCCACACGCCCTTGATGTCGCGCGGCAGGAACAGTACCTGCCGCCAGTGGCCGGTCGCGAGCTGGTAGATCACATACATCAGCCCGCTACCGATGAAGATCCACATAAACGTGAAGTGCCATTGCAGCGCCCCACCCAGCCAGCCGCCCAGGGCGATCAGCTTGGGAATGTCGATAAAGTTCTTCTGCGGAATCTTGGGGCCAAAACTGGGGAAGGCGCGAAAGACTTGCAGCCCGCTGCCAATCAGCACAAAGACGGCGACCGCATTCAGCCAATGCGCCACGCGCACTACCCACGGATGTTCATAGGCAACGGTGATCGGCGCCGCGTTCTTACTGTCGATTGCACTCGCATTCGTCGCCATCGTCACAGTCCTCCGTACCAGCTATAGCCCTGGTCTTCCCAGTAGCCGCGCTTGTCGGCCTGCAGAACATTCGTCACTCGAATGGTATCGAGATACTTGGCTTGCTTGTAGCCGAGTTTGGTAGGCATCTGCAGCCGAAGCGGCGCGCCATGTCCGCGGTCGAGCGGATTGCCGTACATCTCGTAGCAGAAAAGAGTTTGCGGATGGAGCACGGTCGCCATGTCGATGGATTCGTAGTATTCGTCGACGCACTCGACTTCCAGAAATCGTGCGCCGGTGTCAGCGCCAATCCAGCGGAGAAACTCGGAAGCGCGCGTGCCGCCAAAGTTGCCGATCACGTCCCAGCCCTCAACGCAAACGTGCCGCGTGTTTTGCACGACCTTGGGAAACGCCTGAATCTGCTCCAGCTTATAGTCGCCCGGACGCTGCACCCTCCCTTCAACCGTCAGCGTCCACTTGTCGAGATCGACTTCGGGATCGGCAACGTCGTAGTAGTTGTAGGGAAAGCGCTGGAAGGGAACGACGTCATTATTACGGAAAGTTTGCGCCAGCCGATGACGTCCGAAGAGCTTGCCCGAAGCCCAATCGCTGAAGTGCAGGCCCTGCATCAGCAGCGGCTCCTGCAGCTTGGGGATGGCGAAGGCGCCAATGGCGATGACGGGGACTAGTTTCAACAGTTCCCGGCGATTCATGCGCTTGCGCTCGCGCGGCGTTACGTCGCGAACTTCTTCGCCGGCGGGACCTGCGCGCCGTGCGGCCCGCGGCGCGACAGGTTGCTCCTGGGCATCTTCTTCCCGGGCCGAAGCCTCTTCCGCGGGCGAAGCCTGGCGGTCACCTTCTTGCGGGGTGTCCTGCTCGCCCTCGTGCTTTGATTGCGGTTCTTCAGAGTGCTCTTCCGACATCCTTCACCTCAGAGCTACCATTGTGGATGAGATCACCAAAACGGAGAAAAGTTACAACAGATCGTGCCGTGGCTTACGACGAGGAATTGACAGGGCTGTAATCCACAACCGCCACAAATCCCTTACGATTGTTACGTTGCAAGGCACCGCTCGGATTGCAACATCGGCGGCGCCGGCAAGACCTTGCCAACCAAGTTGTGACGTAGGACACAGACGCAAGGTACATAGCCGTGCGATTTTTATAGTAGGGATGCGAACCCCCGTTTCACCCTTAAGGCAGGTGTCGCCATCGGCGAATCGTGACGCAAGGAGTTTGTATGCAGCCACAGAAGTCATTCAGATCGAACCTTCGCTATGGCCGGAAGCTGGTGAAGTCCGGCGTGTCGGGACTGTCCAGCGGACGGGAAGCTCATCTTCAAGGGCAGCCTCTTTCGAAGGCCTTGGCGCAGTCGGCGCGGGCCTCGCTCGGGCTGGCCACCCTGGGAGCATGTGCCGGACTTTTGCGGTACTACTTGCCGGCGCGCCGCGGCCGGGTCGCAAAGACGGTTGCTTGCGGCATCGTGGGCAGCGCCATCGGATTTGTTGCCGGATTCGCCTGGAAGAACCGCGACCTCACCGAAAGCATGGCTCGCTCCGCCGCGAAGCAAATGACAGTTGTGCGCGATGAACACTGGCTGGATCGCCATCCGATTGATTACGCCTGAAATTGGCCGCGGAGTAATAGACCCCAACCACAGGCGCTGCAGCGCCGAATGTCGATTGCGTTCCGCCACGCCTGAAAAGGCGTGCTCCACCCGTCGCCGACACTCCCCAACAGAAGTGACCTTCAAGGCAGTTGTAATCCCCCGCGTTCCGGTTAGAATTCCCCTGCACTTCTGCTGCTAAAGAAGAGCGCCCGAACTGCTCCTGTGTCCGATCGGGAGCCGCGCCCAAGTGCGACCAAGCTAAGGATTGAACAATGGTGATGAAGCTACCGCGATGGCCAAGCAGTGTGCTGGTTTGGCTGGCGCTGCTCTGTCAGTTCTGCGCTGCGCAAGCCAGTCCACCATCTTCGTCCCCATTGCTGCGTCTGACATTGAAGGAGGCGGTCCAACTGGCGTTGAAGCAAAATCCGCAGCGCATTGCGGCCCACCTTCTTACGCTGGAAAGCGAACGCGACCGCCAGATCGCGCGCGCGGCGTTGCTGCCGCAGGCCGGCCTGATCGGCAATACGTCGCTAAACAATTACAACATTCAGAGCTTCGAGAAGGCCCAGCCCAAGGCTGCCGGCCCCTACCAGTACATCGAAGCGGGGCCTGGCTTTTCGCAAACCATCTTCGACATGCCGCAGATTCGCGCCTTCCAAGTTGGCCGCGAAGGCGTGAAGGAGGCGCGGGCGGAAGAAAGCGTCGATCGCGAGGCGGTCTCGCTGTCTGTTGTCAGCCAGTATCTTCTAGTGCTGCGAGCGCAAGCCACCTACGATGCGGCGAAAGCTCGCGTGGCGCTGGCCGAGCGGCTTTTCCATCAGGCCGAAGAGCTGCAGAAGACCGGCGTCGGCTTAAAGATCGACACCCTGCGCGCCAACGTCGAGCTACAAAATGAGAAGCAGGGCTTGATCGATGCGGAGACGGCGACCCGAACTACGGCTTATGTTCTGGCTGAACTGCTGGACCTTCCCCGCGAGCAGGAGCCGGAGGTCGCCGACCATATGGAGTTTTTCGCGCTGCCTGCGTATGATCGCGCGGCGATGTTGAGTGAGGCGCTGGCCAGTCGTCCAGAGATGAAGTCGATTGCCTCGCAGCAGCGCATTGCGGAGCTCGACCACAAAGCCGCCGTGGAGCAGCGTCTGCCGCAACTGGATTTCTCCGGCTTCTGGTATTACCAGGGAGAGCATTTCAGCGAGGGCCTTCCCGCTTACACCTACGCCTTGGGCTTGACCCTGCCGCTTTTCACCGGAGGTAGAATTCAGGCCGAGGCCGCCAGGACCACGCTGGAGCAGCAGCGCATCGACGAGAACCGGCGCCAGGTGGAGGCGCGCATCATTCGCGAAGTGAAATCGGCGCTTGACGAGCTGGAATCGGCGCGCAGCTCGGTCGAGGTTGCCAACATAGGTATGACGCTGGCCAATGATGAAGTTGCCCAGGCGCAGCGCCGCTTCCAGGCGGGCGTGACCACCAACATCGAAGTGATCACGGCGCAGGATGAATTCGCCCGCGCCAGCGATAACCAGATCGAAGCGCTGTATCGTTTCAATCAATCGCGGGCGAACCTGGCGCGTGCCATGGGCAACATCGAGGACACGTATTCGCAGTAAGGAAGTGTTATCGCAAATTCGACCGGGCTGGACACTTTGCTGCAAAGCCTTTTGTGGGATCTGCGATTTTCGCTTGGCCTAAAGGGCCGCGCTTCCACCGCGAAATACAAAGCGAATTTGAAATAAGGTTCAGGGAAGAAGCACACTTATGGGCTCTCCTCCAACAATACCGACGACCGACGCGCAAGCGACTCCACCGGCGGCAGCCCCGACACTCAATCCGCCGCAGCGGCTGTGGGCCAACTTCGTCAGCCTCAGTCCGCTGACCAAGGGCATTCTGGCAGTGGTGCTGATCGTGCTGCTTATCGCGTGCTGGATCTGGATGGGGCATGTCAGCACCGACGATGCGCAAGTGGACTGTCACATCACCTCGGTCGCACCGCAAGTGCCAGGGTATGTTGTGCAGCTGATGATCAATGACAACATTCCGGTGGTGCAGGGGCAGGTGCTGCTGCAGATCGATCCTCGCGAATACAAAGCGGAAGTGGACCAGGCGCGGGCGTTGCTGGATGTCACTAAAGCCGAGGCCAACTCCGCCGAGCTGCAGATTGATCTAACGCGCGGCACCACCACCAACGATACCGGCAGCGCCACGGCGCAGAAAGAATCCGACGCCGCCGACTATGCCAGCTCGCAAGCGCAACTGGAGCAGGCCGCCACCGCCAATCTGCTGCAGGCCAAGGCGAACCTGGCCGCCAAGCAAGCGACCAACGTTCGCGCCCAACAGGACTTGGAGCGCTACCGTCCGCTGGTGGCCACCGATGACGTGTCGAAATTTCAATACGACGCGGTGGAAGCTACGGCGCGCGTCGCGGCCAGCGATTTGGAAGCCGCGCAGCAGCAGCTGGCCGCGGCCCAGCAGGCGGTGAATATTGCGCGCGCTAACGCAAGTTCCTTCAAAGCGCGACTGGCGCGATCGCAATCTTCTCTGCTGAGCACCAAGGCGAAAGAGCGCCAGGTGCCGATTACCGAGGCCGCGTACAAGTCGGCTCTCGCCAATGTCGAGCGCGCGAAGGCCAGTCTGGAGCAAGCCGAACTCAACCTGGCTTACACCACCATTGCGGCTCCTATCAGCGGACAGCTGACCCAGAAGAGCGTCGACCTAGGCCAGTACGTCTCGCCCGGACAGCTCCTGTTTACTATCGTTCCACTCGACAAGGTATTCGTCACAGCGAATTTCAAGGAGACACAGTTGGCCAGAGTCCGTTCCGGCCAGCACGCGCGAATTCACATCGATACCTACGGCAAAGATGTCGAAGGGATCGTCGATTCGATAGCGGGAGCTACGGGCTCGCAGCAGGCGCTGCTGCCTCCGCAGAACGCGACCGGCAACTTCATCAAGGTGGTACAGCGCATTCCAGTGAAGATCCTGGTCGATCAATCCAAAGACCCGCACATGGTGTTGCGTCCGGGCATGAATGTTGAGGCAACGATTTATACGCGGTAGTCGGGAGAAGAGTCGCGCATGGCCTATATGGGTGGTGTTGTTCCCGGGGACCTGGAAGAATGGGAAAAAGAATACGGCCAGTACGTTACCCAGGGCTTGGCGCGGCTGACGCATTATCAGAGAATGGCGATCTTGATGAGCGTGGGTCTGGTCACCGCCATCGAGATCTCCAACCGTCTTTCCATCAACGTCATCCTGCCCGACCTGCAAGGCAACGTGGCCGCCAGTTCCGACACTGTCAGCTGGGTCCTCATTCTCTACAATCTGGGATTCCTCTGCTCCATAGCGCTCACCGCCTGGTTGACGCGGGTTTTTGGCGCGCGCCGCCATTTCCTGTTGTGCATCGGACTTTATTCGTTAGGGGCCATCGGCTGCTTCCTCAGTCCACACAGCCTGGCAACCCTGTTAATCGCTCGCGTGGTGATGGGCTTTGGCGGGGGAGCATTTCTGGTGCGCACAGTGATCCTGGCGGGATTGATGTTCCCCGGTCGATCGCGGCTGATCGCCGTGACCTGGCTTTATGGTGAGCTGGTCATCTTCCAGCTCGCTTACCCGGTACTGATGGGAGCGATCGACGATGCTTTTCACTGGAACGTTGCCTTCCTGCTCGATTTTCCTTTCCTGATCCTGGGCGTCATTCTGATCTGGAAGTTCCTGCCTGGGGGACGCCTCGTGCGTCCGAAAGGAAGAGCCGGTCTGGATCTTTGGGGCGCTGGCTTTCTGATCTCTGCTCTCATCCTGTTTCAGATTGCCATGAGCCGCGGGGAGCGCGATCTCTGGCTGCAGTCGCCTTTGATCGATGGGTGTCTGGCAGGCGCCGTTGTCTTCGCCGTTCTCTTCGTGTGGTGGGACAGCCGTGAGGAAAATCCGGATGCAGTCCTTCATCTGCGCACCATGTGGCGTCAGATACCGCTGCGAACCTCGTTCTCGATCATCATGATCCTGGGCGCCATCATGGGAGCGGGGCTGTATGTCGTCCCGCAATATCTTCGCCACGTGCAGGACTACAACGCGGCGCAGACTGGGGTGTTCATCTCCCTCTATTGCGGCGGACTGGGCATAGGTCTACCCATCGCGCTCCGCATCCTGGTGCCTCGCTGGGGAGGCCGCAACACCGTCGCCGTGGGAATGCTTCTGCTGGTCGCAACCTGCGTCACGTTTCTCTACATTTGGACACCCGACACGCCGGGAATCATTCTGGGCCCGCTACTTTTCTTGCAGGGATTCTCGGTGGCACCGGTGCTGGTAGGAGCGTCGAATGTAGCGACCTCGACCGCCGCCCTGGCCGACCTAAGCGAAGTTGACACCACGTACTTCTTCGTCCGGCAGTTGGGAAATACTTTAGGAGTAACGGCCGCAACCGTTATCTTCGACCGGCGCATGACCTTCCACTCTTCGCGCTTGCTGGATAGGGCCAACCGGCTAGATCCCACCGTACATGCGACACTGTCGCAATACGCCAACCTGATTGCGCATCGGGCAGGAGCCAACAGCAATCCTGCGCTAGGTGCACTGCAGATTTTTCAGGGGCAAGTAGTCACCCAGAGCCAACTGCTTTCCTACATCGACGTCTACTTTTGCCTGGGCGTGCTCTGCGTCTTCGGTCTGGTCCTGCTGGCGATTGCGCGCATTAGCAGAGTCGAAGCCCTAGCGCGATTTCACTTGTGGTGAGAGATTAACTTTGGGTTAAAACACACCCGTTTGCTTGCCGATTCCGCTCGCGCCCCTTGTTTTTCCCCCCTACTCCGCCTAGCATTCTCTTCTTGCTGCTCCTGCGAGAGCTCCGGGAGAGAGGTATCCATGAATCCAAGGCCGTCCCCAGATCCGGTTGTGCAGGTGGAAGACGATCGTACCGGAACCAGCGTCGAAACCTTGAAGCGCGCCATCCTCGACAATCTCTACTACATTGCAGCCAAAACGCTGGAGACGGCGACAGACATCGACCACTTCACGGCCGTAGCCTATACCGTGCGCGATCGTATTCTGGCGCGATGGATTGCAACGCTGGAGAGCTATGCGAAACACGAAGTGCGGATCGTCTCCTACCTGTCGGCGGAGTTTCTAGTTGGTCCTCACCTGGCCAACAGCCTGCTGAACCTCGGGGTCGAAGCGCCTTTCCGGCAGGCTATCAAGGAACTCAAACTCGACCTCGACCGCATCATCGATCAGGAGAGTGAGCCCGGCCTGGGCAACGGCGGACTGGGACGTCTAGCGGCGTGCTATCTGGAATCCATGTCGACCTTGGGCGTGCCCGCCATCGGCTATGGGATTCGCTATCAGTACGGCATCTTCCATCAGATAATTCAAGATGGCTGGCAAGTAGAGCTAACCGACTACTGGTTGCGCTACGGCAATCCCTGGGAGATCCGCCGGCCGCAGGCGTCGGTTGACGTCGGCTACTTCGGACATACCGAAGCCTCGGCCGACTCCAACGGCGCCTACAAAGTTCGCTGGATTCCCCGCTCGGTTGTCCGAGGAGTTCCGTATGACACGCCGGTTCTGGGATATCGCTCGGGAGTGGTGAACGATATGCGGCTCTGGCGATCGGAAGCGACCGAGTCGTTCTACTTTGGACGCTTCAACAGTGGTGACTACCAGGGTGCGGTGGCCGACAAAGTATTTGCGGAGAACATCACCAAGGTCCTTTATCCCAACGACGAAGAAATTCAAGGAAAAGAACTGCGCCTGCAGCAACAATACTTCTTCACCTCCTGCTCGCTGCAGGACATGATCCGCTTGCACCTTCGCTTCGGCAGACCGCTGGAGAATTTTCACGAGAAGTGGGCCATTCAACTCAACGACACGCATCCCTCAATTGGCGTCGCCGAACTGATGCGCCTGCTGATCGACGAGCACGGCATGGGTTGGGACCAGGCCTGGAACATTACCACCCACACATTCAGCTTCACCAATCACACCCTGTTGCCCGAAGCGCTGGAGCGCTGGCCGTTAGCCATGTTCGGCTCATTGCTACCGCGCCACCTCGAGATCATCTACGAAATCAATCGGCGGTTCTTGGACGAGGTCCGCGCGAAGTATCCGGGCGACGAAGCCAAGGTCGCGCGCCTGTCATTGATCGACGAGCATGATCAGAAGTACGTGCGCATGGCCTACCTGGCCTGCGTGGGAAGCCATACCATCAACGGCGTCGCCGAACTGCACACCGAGTTGCTGAAGAAGGAGTTGTTCCACGATTTCTATGAGCTGTGGCCGGATAAGTTCATCAACGTTACCAACGGCGTCACGCCGCGGCGGTGGATTGCGGTTAGCAATCCCGAGCAGTCGGCGCTGGTGACCAGCAAGATTGGCGACGGCTGGATCTGCGATTTGGACCAACTGCATCAACTGGAAGCCTATGCCGGCGACGCCGCGTTTCGCGCCGACTGGCGCAAGGTACAGCGCGACGTGAAAGTGCGGTTGGCACGCTATATCAAAACGGATACCGGCTTGACTGTCGATCCCGACTCCATGTTCGACAGCCAGGTGAAGCGCATTCACGAATACAAGCGGCAACACCTGAACGTGCTTCACATCATTACGCTCTACCAGCGCCTGAAAAACAATCCCAACCTGGAGATCACGCCGCGGACCTTCATCTTCGGCGGCAAGGCTGCGCCCGGATATTTCATGGCCAAGCTCATCATCAAATTCATCAACTCGGTGGGCGATGTGGTGAACAACGATGCCGACATCAAGCACCGGCTGAAGGTTGTTTTTCTTCCCGACTATAGTGTCACCCTGGGACAGAAAGTCTATCCTGCAGCCGACCTGAGCGAGCAGATCTCGACGGCGGGCAAGGAAGCTTCTGGTACCGGAAACATGAAGTTTGCCATGAACGGCGCGCTCACCATCGGTACGCTCGACGGCGCCAACATTGAAATCAGGGATGCCGTGGGACACGAAAACTTTTTCCTGTTCGGGCTCTCGGCCGAGCAGGTCCAGTCCGCCCAAGCCGCCGGATATCATCCTTACCAGGTCTACCAGTCAAGTCCAGTGCTGCGCGAAGTGATCGACGGGATTTCGTCGGGACAGTTTTCGCACGGCGATCGCGATCTGTTTCGTCCGCTCCTCGACTCGTTGATGTATCACGATCCCTATCTGCTGTTCGCCGACTATCAATCCTACATCGACTGCCAGGACCGCGCGGCGCAGGCCCATCGCGATCAGGAGCAGTGGTCCAGGATGTCGATCTTGAATGCAGCTCGGATGGGCAAGTTCTCTTCTGACCGCTCGATCCATGAGTACTGCAAGAACGTCTGGTCCGTGAGCCTGGCGCCAGCCGCCAAAGCGCAAGGGGCGTAATAGTCGGGGATGTTTTCAGAATTGGCGCGGACCACGATGGTGATGAAAGACGCCGCTGGGGCCGTTGCTGGATCGACGGTGTGAGCTGCGGAGTTTGCAGGAAACCAGCCGCGCAGCGGCGGCTATGAAGTTAGTCTAGCCCCGGGTCCAGTAGGGAATTGTCCAGAGCCGCGGGGCGGCGACACCTTTGGCAGACCGGACGCTCTAACCTGCCGACCCTCGAAGCCAGATCCAAAGAAGCAGTCCGACAATGTAAGACAGAACAAGCACGCCCAGCAGCCACAGGCTCCGGCTACCGCTCCGCTTTATTTTCTCTGGCGAATGGTCCCATGGCTTCAGTATCCACGCCGCAAACAGGACGAAGAAGAGACCGCCAAGCAGAGTAACGGGCGCTCCCCAACTCCCGCCCGCAGCCGGAACGTGGGTGGAGATCAGCGAAAGTACCGAGGTGGCGTAGAAGCCGACAACAAATACTTCGAGCCATTCGAGCTTGTTCTTTAACCCGGCGGCGAGATCCGCATTACTCTTAAGAATTACGCTTTGATCGTCCAACTTTTCGCGGAGCAGGTGTTCCCCAGCCAACTGATTTAGCCCGCCCAAAGCCCCGAGTAATTCGTCGATTCCAATTGCCTCGCAAAAGCGCCGCAGCAAATCGCGGTTGGGCAAAGTCAGATTGTGTTTCACTTGGGCCGCGCGCCGCGCCAAGCCCTCGCCTTTGGCAACGATCCGCGGCAACGATTCTTCTGCGGCGGGTTTATGGTGCTCGCCCACCGACGTTGTCGTTGGCGTTTGCTGGGCGAGATGTTCGCCATCCGCAATCAGCTGATCGATATCTCGAGCCAGAGCAACAACCCTGGCGAATTCGTCGCGCAGCCCTCCGTCAGTTTCATTCGCCCGGTAAAAGCCCACTTGACTGGTATCGCTGGCGACTTTACGCTTGCTTGCGATGACGATGCCCCGCCGGCCCCACACCCCGACGCAATCGGCGGTAACAATCAGATGGTGCTCGACGAAGTCCAGCGGCTTGGCGTCGAAAAGATCCGGGTAGAGCACTTGCCAAAGCGTCTCCGCAATCTGTCCTGCCAGGCTGTGCCGCGAAGTGCCTCCGGGGACGATGGGAACGTCCGCCCGTAGGCAGATGCTGCCGAAGCGGAAATGCTGTTCGTGAGGCGCCGGAATTTGTTGCAGAGCGTTCAGGTCGAATTGCCGCGGAGAAGCGTCCGCCTCATTCTGCGAGCTGGAAAAATCGGTGACCACAACCTGCGGACCCGACACCAGCGATTCTGCCGAGTAAATCGAATCCTCGAAATCCGTCCGCACCGCTTCGGCTACAGGGTCGTCACGCAAGTCGCTGCGCACGCCGGGGCGGCCGATCATGCTTCCCCGATGGGGAGCAGCCACGATGGTCCCAAAGCAATTTTGCCCGTCGAACCAGGGATCGGTGAACAGACGACCCAGATCTCCCGCGCGTTTTTCTAGCGAGCGACTGGCTTCTGGCGAGCTAGCGTGGCCCTGCTCCCGTGCATTCAGCGCCTGCACTTCTTTGGTCTGCAGCCGGGACCAAACCGTATACAGGTGCCGTCCGTTAGCGCGCTCGGGATCGATCGAGAAAACGTAATCGCTCTTATTGATGGCTCCCCCAGGACGGCCGCGGGAATGCGCGATGGCGGTGAATTCGAAGCCCGCGCCGAGGGACGAATGTTCCAGGTCGAGGCGCGCCCATTCTCTAAACAGCAAACACTCCGGATCGCGCAGGTAAATGCCGTCGGTGGGAATGCGATAAGTGTCCGCCAGCAGCAAATGCTCGGCGTTGGTCTCCAGCGACTTGCCGGGATCTCTTTCTTTCAGCACAGCAACATCCTTCACGCTCTTGAAGAAGTTCGGGAAGGGTGCCTCTGATTCCGGCAAATACACAATCGACTTGCGCGCCCGCCGGATGTCTCGCTGATAAGCCTCGATTTCGCGGTCCAGCATCGCCAGTTCCGGCGCGAATCGGGAGCTGCCTTCCAGCACCGAATCAACCATCGGATTCAGCCGCTTTTCTTGCAGCGCAATCTTGACCTCGTCGAAAAATTCACACGCGCCGCTAGTGTCGTTCAAATAGTCGCGGCCACGTTTCAGCGCGGCGTACAGCACCGAGTGCAGCGCGCGTTGTATGGGACACGAGAGATGCCGGCTGTTGTCGACAATCGAGGCGTAACTGGCGAGCTGCAGCGCCCAGCGATGTTCGGCGGACCCCTGGTCAAAATCGGGATCGAACCAATCGATCTTGCGCTTGCCGGCGGAATCGATCCAGCCGTCAGCGGGCAAGCCGTAAGCTTCCCAATCAATCGCCGCATTGGGGTCTTGCACGGTCCAGCGCGCCAGGTACAGCGAACAAAAAGCGTCGAAGTCCGGCTGCTTGTGCGTGACTAGCCATATCGTGTCGAACTCCCCGCCGGCAAACTTTGCTCGAATCAGTTTTGCTTTGTGCAGCACCGCGGCCGAAGCCGAGGGAAACTGGCCATCCCGGGAAAAATGATGATCGATAATCGCCAGCGGCTCATTGCGGTCCCAGCAGGTCCCGCCTACGTCGGTGACCAACTCGTTCGCATACAGCGTGGCCGGAGATTCTTCTCTGCTCTCCGCGCCCCTGATTCCAGAGGCGCCGATGAAGACTGTCCCGAAATCGACATATCGGTACCTGAACGTAAATACCATCTTCCTAACTCGGGGTGGGAACATCTTCCAGACTGGGTGAAACATTCTAGTATGCCACCGAAGCGGGAGAAGCGGGAATAGGTTGGGGGCCCGGTCCTATTAACTGGAGGTTCGATCTGCAGCCGTCAGCCACCACGGACCGCGCGTTTCTAGTTCTTGCTTTCGGCCACTTGCAGATCGAGTGCGGACCGCTCGCCGTTAATGACGATGGTGCCTGAGTCCAGCAACTGCTGCCCGGTGCAGTCGTAGTGGGCGAAGCAGTGCATCATGCGGAAGGGAAAAAAGAATTCCACCGCCTCCGCCGTCGAGTCGCCGGCAAGATGAATGGTGCTGCTGAAATCGACACCGTCAAACTCAACTTCGGGCGGGAAGTAGGTCAACAGCGGACGGATCAGGTGGGAAACGTGCTCATCGAAAGCTAGTGCCGCGAGTTTGTAGCGCGAGGTGGTGCTGGGAGCGCCCAGTGAAGTGCGAAAGGAAAGTTGTAAGTAGGCACCCTGCCGAAATCCTATGAACGTGGGCGCTGCGTAAGCCAGGAAGTGCGCCTCCGGGTCCAGAGCTTTCATCATGCGATCGATATCATCCTGGTTCTGGCGCTGCAGTCCAGTCAGTGCCTCGGGTGTGACAATCCGCATGGGCGTCGGTGAGGTCTTCAGCAAATTGCTGGCGACGGAAGGCGAGGCCGCCGCTGCGGTATTCGCAGTAGCGCTGACCGCCACGACAGTAGGTTTGTTCGCCAACGCTTGCGGAGTATTCCTCTCTTTCCATTCCTCGCTGGGAGCACCTTCCTGCAACCACAGCGAATAAGGCTGACCATTGAGGAATATCTGCGCTTCCAGGATCGCGGCCTGCTTCTGGTCGTCGGTCTTGGCGTCCACAAACTTCTGCGCCACGGCCACCGGGACCACGACGGTGACATTCTCCGGCTGCTCGGAATTTAGCCCCATGACCTGCTCCCGCACGTGGTGCGAAACTTCGATTGCGAAAGCGGAAAATTCGGAATCATCTGGAAAGTGCGAAACCTCTGCCTGCAATATGGGCGTGATAACCCGCTCGAGGTTTCCTTTAGCCGGGCATACGAATCCATGCGGTCCGCCGAGTAGGCAGCGTAGTAATTGCCCGTGATCTCCAGCACGGTTTGGTTCTTGTAACTGTCAAAACGGATCGAACGCTGGTCAGCCGCTTGCCCCTTAGCAAGATCGACGTCGAGCACGCGGCTGAAGTAGAACGGATAGGGAAACTTGTGGTCTCCGATCTCGCCGCCGATCGCCATCAGCGTTTTCAAATGCTTCTGCTGCAGATGTTGCGCCTTGGATCGGACAGCTCCATGGGCATCATGACCTGTGCACAGACGGGAATTCCCGATCCCAGCACCGCAAACATAACCGTCGTAAGTCGTAGTAATGATTTCATTGCCGCAGCCCTTCTTGTGTCCAGGATGGCGCACGCCTACTTGGCGAGGCTGAAATCCGCCTTGCCGGTTCCGGTGACGTCCACCGGCTTAGTCTGCAGTTTCGATCCTTCATGCCAGGCGACGACGCTGTACTTGCCATCCGGAACATTCTCGATCTTGTAGTTCCCATTGGCGTCGGTCTCGGCGAAGTACGGCGTGGGACTGACGACGATATAGCCCGCCATCTCGGGGTGAACATTGCAGAGCAGCGGCACCACGCCGGGCTGATCGAAGGTGAACGAGCGCTTGTCGCCCTTGGGCCAGGTGCCGAGATTGTGGCCTTCTTTCTTGTTGCCGCTGATGGCCGGCCAGAAGACGTTGTGCTGCACCGAATCGTTGTTCTGGAACTCAACCGTTGTCCCTTGTTGCACCACCAGCAGATGGGGATTGAACACCAGACCCTGCTGACTGAGCAAGGGTTTCTGCGATGGAGCCGGGAACGTCTTGCCCGGGATGGTGTCAACGTAAACGACCGCCTTTCCCGGCGATACTTTTCCCTCAATTGTGCCTGCGACCGCCGCGGCTGCGACCGCTGCGATCAGAAGAAGCGTGAAGAAAAAACTGCGCGTCATTGCGAATCCTTTCATGGTTTGTGCATCCTTAACGCAGAAAACAGTTAGTACACCTAGATGTCGTAGGGACTGATCCAAATGCTGCGGGCCTGCGTAAAAGGTAGTTCGAGTTCGAACTGGCCGATTTTAAGATTAAGCGAGTCCTTTGGCAGCTTCATCAGGCGACTGATATTGACGAACTTCAGATAACCATCGCCTAGCTAGGTCGCCGTTGGCGTTCGCTCCGCTGACGCTAATGTCGTCGTCAACCCAGAACGCAATGTCGCTGCCGAAGTTCCCGGCGGTGAAGATACTGAATAACCCGGTTTCGAAATCCGTCGTCGGGACAAACGGCGGCAACGTTCCCGCCGGGGTCAGCGCGGCAAACTTCCCGCTGCTGGTGCCCGTGTGTTGGAAGTAGTTATTCATGCGCAAGCCCATGGGCGGAATGCCCGGTATGGTTCCCGGCCAAATCGCCTTCGGCCAGAGTTCCGCATTGGCCGGTGCGCCCAGCATGACCGGCGGGATCTTGAGCATCGATTCATCGTCTTTGGGAAACTTGAAGCCGGCATCTTTGAAGGCCTTGCCGAAATCGTTCAGCTTGGGAAAATCAATGTGGCAGGTGCTGCAACTGGTACCGTACATGCGCGCGAAAGCCGGAATAGCATGGGCGTTGCTCGAAAGCCCAAACAGGAGCAGAACCAGCATGACGAATAGCCATGACCTCTGGACGACACCACAGCTTTGCCGTGACATCAAAATTTCGCCTTTTTCGATGAAAATGATTTGCCTCTGCGGGCTTCTGCCTTCACTGCGGCACCAGCGTGTCGACATCGCTTTCCACGCGATAACGAGCGGCAGTCCGACTTCGGATTTCGCTCTCCGCTGCTAGCCGCTTAAGCTCATGCATCGTGAAAGCCAGTCCCCCCACCAGAAGCAGGGTCACGAACCCACCTATGCCAAGCAGCACAAGAGTGGTCTCTAGATCAGGACTGCCGTTCGCCTGTGGTGCCTTGCTCCGCTGGCTGCTTGGTAGCGACGAACTGCCGGAGCTACCCGGCGTGGAACGCCGTCCACCATCGCTTATCGGATCTTGCCGACCCAAAACGACGAACTCGGAGCTTGCCGATTGCAATGGCGGATACTGCGTTAGGTACAGGTACACATCGGCCGCTTCGTCTTGGCTCAGGTAGTAGAAAACCGGCATCCGGCCCCGGTGCGGCGTAGGCGGAGTGCCCATCACGATCGGCGCTCCCGCGGTAACCTTACGAATGAACTCTGACTGGCCGACGCGAGTGGCCAGCGTTTCCAGCGGCGGGATGGCGCCGTCTTCCAGTTGCTGCGCCGTGGGGTTTGGCCCGGCCGCGTCGTGGCAGGTGGATTTCACAATGTGCTCGCCCACGCGCATGGCCGGTTCCTTCACCGTGGCTTGCTTCTGCTTTGCACCGGGCACTTCGGCAAGCTGGTTCAAGTAAGCGACCAGGGCAGCAATCTCCGCTTCGCTCAAGTGAGGAAACGGCGGCATGTTCTCACCGCCGTTGTGCAACCGCTGCAGCAAGGCAGCCTGGGATTGTTTGGCAAGCTCTGCGGCGTCCGCACAGCTCATTTCCATGCCGCGGTCTTTCATTCGCTCCATGATCAGCGCCACTGAAGTCGCTCGCACCGGGTTAATGACGGAGTTGATTTCCGGGGGCGCGCCCAGGCCGGCATCGCCGTGACATCCCTGGCAGTTGATGCGATAAAGGTCTGAACCGTGAAGGACCGCGGAGTGAGGAGCGTAGCCGAAGGGTATTGCCGATTGCTGAACGACGCCTTCTTCTCCAGGCCCAAGCGGAGGCGGTCCCAGATGTCCTGTCTTGCCCATACTGGTGTCGCCAAACGAGCGATGGAGGTGGCTGAGCCAGCTTTCGCCGGTCACGGCTGTCACCGGGACATCGGCAGCGTGAGCGGTGTTACTTGGATCGATAGCTTGTGCTCGCAGGCCAGATGCGGACGCGCCGGCAATTACTACGAGACATAGTAAACACTTGTACATTGCCACCGCCTCCTCCGGCTCATGCCGTGATGAGATCAAAGCTACGACTAGAGAAAGGGTGAGTTGTCAGTAAATGGTGAGGATGTTGTCAAAGTCTTGAAACAACATTTATTTAAATATGCCGGCGGGATTTAATGTGTCTGCGGAAATCTTTCGTCAATATTGAACAACGGATAGTTCGGCGTTGGTTATAGGCAGCAATATAAGCAACTAAGTAGAACTACTTGGTCAAAATCTCGAACACTGGTAAGGCTAGCTTGCGGGCTTCCGCACCGAGCGACTCGGTAAAGTCTTCCTTACCTCGCGAGGCGCCCTCCCATATCAGTAACGCGCCAACGGGTTCTTTAGTTTGGCCGGCCAAGGCGATAGCTTCGCTGAGGATCACTTTATTGGTCGCGGCATAAGGGTCGTCCTGATCGGTCTTGCCGAGAACTACGAGATCGCCGTTGGTTTCGACCTGGTCGATGACTTGATCGTAGATGGTGCCCCAGTCTCCGGGCCGGTCGACTACCGAGGTCTCGCGGAAGCGCTTGGGTTCGAACGGTAGGACCACTCTCCGTCGCAAGCCTAGAGAGCCCGCCTCGGACAAGACAATCAAGTCGGCTCCGCAGGCGGCCGAACTCACCACTGCGGTGACTTGTTGGCTCTGCAGCATCCGCCGGACTTCGTCCTTCACGCAGGCAACATTTTCCAGCGGAAATCGTGGCTGCTCCGCCTTAAAGGCATCGACTCTCCTTCCGGATAGAGCTATGATCATGCACCAGCCTCCAAACTTTTTCAGTATCGCATAGCAGCGGGGATGACTGTCCATCGTCAGACTGGAGGCAAGACCTATGCCTGTTCATCCCGAAAGATGGAAATCCCTGCCCAGCCGTTGCGAAAAAGATCGCTCGCATCGTATGTTGGCTCTGGACTCAGCAGAACGGTAAAATTCCCGCTTCGGGGATAGCTTGTCAAGCCCCACAAACATGCCTAAATCGTCGTAATCTACTGATGCTAGTTGGAATATAAACTTAGCCAAATACCAGCCAAGACTACCCTTAATGTGCTATACTATGATTATGGAGTCAGGATAAGGAACCGCTTCCTTCCTGGCTTTTCTTCTTTTGGGAGCTGTCGAGCCCAAGCTAATGCGCTAGCAAATTGGCCGTCCTGCAAGAGGACGGCCAATCTTTCTCCAGCGCTTTATGCCTGGCTATTGGCGGGGCGAAGCGTCTTCTTGCGCCGCATCTCGCGCCGGCAGTTGGTTCGCTGGATGTAGCGTATCGAGGAACGACACCAGCGCCGCGACCTCTGCCGGGTTCAGGTTCTTGCCATAGGCGGGCATGTTGCCGCCGCCTTGCAATACCTGCCGCACCAGTTGGTCATGAGTCATGCGCACGGCCACGCTGTCCAGGTCAGGGCCTCGCAATCCGCCGGAACCTCCGATGGAGTGGCAGTTCCGGCACTGCTTGCCCTGGAAAACAGCAGCTCCCTGACGCTCCAGTGGAGAACGCCCATTCAGATACTGGACTGGGACGGGATCGCCACTCCAGGCATTCATGATCGGGCTCCACGGAGTGTAGCCGGCAAGATGGGTCAGCGTGCCCAGCGCGACCGCCGTCAGCAGGATCGTGACCACGGCGATCGGGCGCCGCTTCCAGCTCTTCTCCCCTTCACCGGCAAAGAACGGCAGACACACCAGAAAGCCGATGATGACGACCGGACCGATGAGAAGAGCAGGAGTCTCCATCTCCGGCGGCAAATAAGCCAACAAGGCATAGAGCCACTGGAAGAAGTAATCCGGCTTAGGCACGGTCTGGACAATCGTGGGATCCGGCTGTCCGCTCGGGCCGTAGGGACCGAAGAACGCTGCGCAGGCCATCACGCAAACGATGATGAAGGCCGAGAAGAACATGTCCTTCCATACCGCTTCCGGCACAAAGGGCACGCCGTCCTTCTTCGTCATCTCGTGATATTCCTGCACATACGTTGCGCGCCGCACCAGCCGGCCGGGCATCGGCCAGTCGTTGATCCCCAGCTTCAACACCATCAGCAGGTGCAGCGAGACCAATCCGATCAGCAGGCCGGGAATGACGAAGACATGGATCGCGAAGAATCGCGACAGCGTGTCTCCGGCAATGATGGGGCCGCCCAGCAATAAATGCACCACCCAGGCGCCGACAAACGGCACGCGTCCGCAGATGGCGGCGCCGATGCCTAACCCCCAATAGGCGTCTTGGTCGAATCGCAACACCTGGCCGGTGAAAGCCATGCCCAGCGTCATCAGAAGGAGGAAGACGCCGATGATCCAGGTCAGCTCGCGCGGAAACTTGTACGCACCGAACATGGCCACCTGCACCATGTGGATCAGCACAATGGCGACCATGAAGTTCGATCCCCAACCGTGTACGCCGCGTAGGAACCAACCCAGGGTTACGCCGTGGTTCAGGTACTGCAGGCTGTTCCAGGCTTCGCCGGCGGAGGGAACGTAGATCAGCGCCAGCATGATGCCGGTGAAAATCTGCAGGATGAAGACCGTGAGCGCGGCGCTGCCGAAGACGTAAAACCAGCTGGCCGATTTGCGCGGCACCGGATGCGCCATCGTCTCGCGGATGGTGCTGCCCAGTTGCAGCCGCTGGTCGAACCACTCGCCGATCTTCGCTAGCCTTGACATCCGTTGCTCCTCGCACGCAGGCTAGCGCTGGTCGACAGGGTTGGCAGTTGTCCCGCCTCGATCATTAAGCGGCCACCTTCCACCTTGTAGGGATACTCGAAGAGACCGCGCGGCGGTGGTCCTGAGGCGCGCGAGCCGTCCTGGTAATACACCCCGCCGTGACAGGGGCACATAAAAAGGCTTGACTGCGGGAACCAGCGCACCGGGCAGCCCAAGTGGGCGCAGTTGATAGCGAAGACCTGGAACTTTTCCCCTTCGACGCGCCGTACCCAGCAGGGAATATTATCGGTCTCGCCATCCCAGGGATTCGAGATCGGGTTCTTGTATTTCGCCAATCTCGTCTGGCCTTCGGGAAATTCGTCCAGTTCGCCCAGGTCAATCCACTTGCGATAGCGTCCGCCATCGCCGCGCACGATTGGCGCCAGCAGGTAGCCAATCACCGGAGTGGCCAGGATCACGACAGCCGCGCCATTCAACAGCATCCCGATCTTGGCCATCAGATCGCGTCGGGACATTCCGCTTTTTTCCTGATCGCTCAATGCAGTCCTCCGGGCGAAGAAGTCGTAGTCGGCGATGAAGAAACCGGCGCTGCCATATGGGCTGGCCGCTCCGCTGCCAGCCATGCCACAACGTCAGATATCTCTTGGTCGCTCATTGGGTGCCCGGGAACGTTGTTGCGCCAGTCGGGCGCGTTGAAGTCCGGGCGTCCCACGATGACAATGGTGCGCAGGCCCTGATCGGTAATCAGGCTAAGATAGTGCGGATTCACGATGGACCCGACCTTGGGTCCGCCTTTTCCATCCACTCCATGACAGGAGGCGCAGAAGGTTGCAAACGCCGCCGCTCCTTGCTGGCGATTGCCGGGAACCTTTGCCGCATAAGGAGGAGCCGCGACACCCTGCAGAATCTGCGGCTGTCCCCAGCGCTGACGAATGCCCTGAATGATGGCATCGACTTGCTTGTCGGTCAGCATGCCGCCTTCACTTTGCGCGAACGCCGACATGGCAGTTCCTTTTCTCCCTTTGGAGATGGCATCGCGCAGCGCGTCATCGTTCACCACCGCCAGATACACCGGGTCGCCGATCGGCGGCGCCGGCCCTAATTTGCCGTCCGCACCGTGGCATCCGGCGCAATTCTGGCTATAAAGCGTTACCGGATCCAGAATGTCTGCGGGACGTCTGACAATGTCAGATGGAGTCGGCTTGCCGGGCAAGTTACAACCAGCCAGCGACAGCAGCGCTGCTATCAAGCCTATGGAAAACGTGACGCGAGCGCTCATTGCTTCTTGTCCTCGTCGCCACGCTCGTGCATCAGGCCGGGAGCTTCAATGCCGGCCCGCATCGCCAGCGGCATGTTCTCCGCGGTCAAAACCTTGGTTTGCCGTGCGACAACGAAACCGGCGACCATTCCGAAACCGACTTGGGACACCGCGAACCACCACCAGTTAATCCGCTGGTCCAGCAGGGGATTCACGAATCCGAGGATGTGGTATAGCAGGCCTGTCCACAGCAGCGGCCCGATAATTCCACCCAGCAAGATGGGTCGGGTCGGAAGCAACGGCAGCATCGCGCCATACAGAAGTCCCACAAGCAGGCACATCGTGATGTGCATGGCCAGCGCGAACAGGAACCAGTCCATGCGGAAATGCATCATCGCTTCCATCGTAGGAGTTGAAGAGGGAGCGTACAAAGTGCCGGCCAGCAGGTTAACCGGGTACCAGACACTGTGGTACATAGCTACGCCGTAAATCATGGCTAGTATGGCCATGGCAACGCCACCCGCCAGTCCGCCTTTCACGCCCGCCGAGATTGGATAGATCCTAATGGGCAGCCAGGCACGTTGCACCTGTTGCGCTACTTCCATCCGCATGACCTCGCGCGGAGGCACAACCGCCGCCGGTTCTTCGGGCCCCACGGGTATGGCCTCGTGATGTTCGTGTGGGAGCACTTCGCGAAACCAACCCACGGCGCCGAAGATGGTCAGGATCGCGCCCAGGACGCTCACCGTGGCATTAGTCAGCAGTCCGGCAAAGGTGAGCGAAGTTCCCATCGCCATGGCGAACGGCCACGCCGTCGGTGCAGGCATCTCAATGGACTTGCGCTCGGGGTTGGGTTCTGGTTGCGTACTGTTATTCATGAATTGGTTTCTTGGAGGGCACAGCCTTAGCTGCGCCGCATAAGTGCCATTCCTCATCACCCGAACGGACTTCGGTCCGCGAGGGATCTGCTTTTTCAGCGCGTAATGAAATACACCACCGACAGCACCACCACCCAAATCGCGTCCACAAAATGCCAATACATCGCAAACACACCGATCCGTTCCGAATGTTCCTGCCGCACATGTCCCAGGGCGGTAAAAATCATGATGATGGTCAACCCCGTCGCCCCCACGATCACGTGAAAGGCGTGCAGTCCGACCAGCGAGTAAAATGTCGTGCCAAAAAGGTTGGTGCTGATCGTCAACCCTTTCTCATAGATCAGTCCATGCCACTCGCGCGCCGTGCCCAGCAGAAAAATCACGCCCAGCACAATCGTCAGCAGCCAGAATGCGCCGAATCGCTTGATGTTTCCGATGTGCAGCGCTTTCTCCGCCACCAGGATCGTCAGGCTGCTGGAGAATAGGCAGATCGAGGTGAAGATTGGGACTTCCAGCACCTGCGCGGGCGTCGGTCCACTCAGGCTCTTGCCCGCGTAATACAGGTAGGCCACGACGAAGATGCTGAAGATAGCCGACTCGGCCGCGATCAAACACCACATACCGACTTTGCCGCGCATGTGCGCGGACAGCGGCATCTCGCTTTGCGGCACGGCCATAGTCGTTGCTGCCAACCTAGTTCTCCTTTTGCGCCCACATCCTGGGCTCCGTTTTCGGGGCCCCCGATCTGCGCCGCTCTTGCGCAGATTGGGGTGACTACTCGTACTTCCAGTCCGGATCTTCCGGATGCTTCGAATCCCACAGCGGACGCCGGCTGCGCACCACCGGAATCGTCGCGAAGTTATAGTCCGGCGGCGGCGAAGTCGTCGACCACTCCAGCGTCCACGCGTCCCAGGGATCGTTGCCCGTCTTCTTGCCCTTGTAGAACGTGATGATCAGGTTTACGACCCAGAACAGAATGCCGAGAACCTGGAAGATTACCCCGATCGAAACGATCAGGTTCCATATCTCCCAGCCGCGGCTGGCATCGTAGGTGTAAATGCGGCGCGGCATGCCCAGCAGGCCGGGAATGTGCATGAAGTCGAACGTCAGATGAAAGCCTATGACGAACAGCCAGAAATGCCACTTGCCCAAAGTTTCGCTCAGCATTTTCCCGGTAACTTTGGGAAACCAGTAATAGACCCCGGCGAAGACTGCCATCACGATGCCGCCCAGAATCACATAGTGAAAGTGGGCTACCACAAAGTAGGAGTTGCCCAGTTGCCAGTCGAACGGCGCCGCCGACAGCATGATCCCGGTCAGTCCCGCGATCAGGAACTGGCACAGAAATCCCACGCAGAACATCATCGCCACCGAATAGCGGATCTTGCCGCCCCACATCGTGCCCAGCCAGTTAAAGATTTTTATGCCCGTCGGGACCGCAATCGCCGCCGTGGAGGCCACAAAAAACGCATTCGCATACGACGTCATTCCGACGGTGAACATGTGGTGAGCCCACACCCCCAGGCTGATAAAGCCGATGGAAACCGTCGCCGCCACCATGATCGAGTAGCCAAAGATTGGTTTACGCGAGAAAACCGGAATCACCTCGGAGACAATCGCAAAGGCCGGCAGCACCAGAATGTAAACCTCGGGATGTCCGAAAATCCAGAAGAAGTGCATCCAGATAACAGCCGAGCCGCCCGCTTGCGTATCGAAGAAATGGCCGCCCAGGTAACGATCGATCAACAACATGATCTGCGCCGCGGTCAACGGCCCAATCGCCACCAGCACCAGCACGGCCATCACCGTGTTCATCCAGGCGAACAGCGGCATGCGATACAGCTTCATGCCCGGACAACGCATACAAAGAATGGTCGTCAGAACGTTGAGCGCCGTGCCAATGCTGCCAAAGCCGCTCACCAGAATTCCGATGATCCAGTAGTCGGTGCTGTGGCCCACCGAAAACGCCGGCGAGGTCAGCGGCGCGTAGGCGAACCAGCCTACGTCCGGCGCGGTGCCGGCGCCGTACAGTCCGCTGCCACCGATAAAGCTGAAATACAAAATGATGCCGCCCAGGGCGCTCATCCAGAAGCTCCAGGCGTTCAAGCGCGGAAACGCCATGTCACGCGCGCCGATCATGAGCGGCATCAGATAGTTGGCAAATCCGAAAACGATGGGCATGGCAGCGAAGAAAATCATCGTCGTGCCATGCATGGTGAACAACCGGTTAAAGGTCTCGGGCGAGACCAGATGATTGTTCGCAACCGCCAACTGGGCACGCATGATCGAGGCTTCCACCCCGCCAATCACCAGGAACAGGATGCCGTAGCTGAAGTACATCACCCCAAGCTTTTTGTGATCGACCGTGACAATCCAGTCGTGCAGCACCTGGACCAGCGGCCGCGAACCCGCTCGCTCCGGCGAAACTACCATCGGTCGCGACATTGGCTGGGCATCGTACATCAGCTTCTCCTGGCTCCTAGTGCTCCCGAGCGGCGCACCTTTCGAGGCGGCGAAAAAAACGTCCCCGATAATGTATTGAAGGGGCGCACCTTCAGGTGCGCCGTATAAACTTTTTATTTTGCCCATTCCGAGTGGGCTTCAGCCCACGAGGAATCTGCTTTTCTGACTTTTCCCCAGCCCCTTCAGCTGCTCTGGAACAAGCGTTACTCTTGTCATCTCGAACCGACTTCCGCCGGTCAGGATGAACTCTCCTACTGCAGACTCATCAGATATGCCACCAGCGCATCCACGTCCCGCTCTTCCAGTTGCATGGCCGGCATCAGTGCGCCCGGCTTGATCGCGTCCGGCTCTTTTACCCACAGCCGCAGATTATCTTGCGTGTTCGTCGCTGCGCCGGCGGCAATCGTTGTGCGGCTCATCAGGTGCGTCAGATCGGGTCCAAACTTTCCGTTCGCCCCGGTCCCCGTAACCGTGTGGCAGTTGACGCAGGCATTCGACTCGAACACCTGCCGTCCGGCGGCCACCTGATCGGAAACCATTGCCGGACTCTTCTGCTGTTGCGTCCAGCGCTCGAATTCTTCAGGCGATTGCACGTCGACCGTCAGCAGCATCTTGGCGTGCTCCACGCCGCAGTATTGGGCACACTGTCCTACGTACGTCCCCAAGTCGTGCGGGTCGATCCACATCTCATTCTTGCGGTTGGGAATCAGGTCAATCTTGCCTGCCAGTTGCGGGACCCAGAAACTGTGGTCGGTGTCGGCCGACAGCAGGGTGATATGCGTGGGCCGGGGATGATTGGGATCGCTCACCGGGACATGTAGTACGTTGGCCGTAATAAAGCCATAACCGGGATATTGGAACTCCCACCAGAACTGGTGACCGACCGCCGTAACTTCGATCGCGTCCGCGGGAAAGCGCGCGTCTTCCACCGCATGGATGACCCGCGCAGCCGCCAGAAACAGCACCACGACAATCAGGATGGGGATCACCGTCCACGCCAGCTCCACCTGGTTGCTGCCGTATATCTGTGGAGGCTCGCGCCCATCGTCCGAAACCCGCGCCCGAAACTTGACCGCGGCATACACGATCAGGCTGAACACCACCAGGAAAATCCCCAGACAGATTGCTATCACGAAGAGCGACAAATGATAGATGTCATGCGCCGGAGTGGAAGCGGGATTGAAGATCGACGGCGTTGACGACGGGCCGCCGGCGAAGCTCGAAGCGGAGGCGCCGCTGACTATGGCGAGAAAGCACAGCAGCGCAGCGCACTGCAGCGCCCACTTGGCAGGGCCTTTCACCGGCTGCGATTGCCCTGTCGAATTTTGTCTTCCGCAATTAGCAGATCGTGAGCACATGGGAATGAGAACAGACGACTGAGACTATGCGTTAAGTTGCGTCTCCCAGCTAGACGGCTGAGTGAATCCACCACGCGAGCTACACGCGCCCACTCGCATGGCAGGTCTAGGCAGCCGACGAAACAAAAACTGGCCCGTAAACTGAGCTGTGCAACTCAACGTGAGTCTTCCAAGCAGCACAGCGACACAACCGCCACGGAAAGTAGAGAATGTTTCGCTTTATACCTTCATGGGGAGAGATTTGCAATAGTTCATTTGGAGGCGCGCACCACGTCTGACTCGCCGCTTCCTGCGCGCTTTTCCGAGTGTGAACAAACCGTGAACGATCTTCGCTGTTCACGATTCGCTTTTCGCAAATCGCCGCACTGACTTCTTGCCCGGGACTTGCTGCCAGCTTTCCTGCGCCTCCTAGAGCTTGTTTCATGAATTCGTCTCGAAGTTTTTCGGTGGAAGCGCGGGCCTTGAAGCCACTTTGAGCAGCGGCTTTGGTCCTGGTCAGCCGCAACGAGGTTTATACCACAGGCTCTAGCATGCGCAGATTGCCTCCCGGAAATCGTAGAACGTAGGCGCAGGGCGAGAGCGAACCGCGAACAGTCTGTCCCACAGCGTGGGCCTCTCCGCGTTAACCTTGTGGAATTTCATTGGTTTTCGGAAGTTGTTTCCTTCCGGCGGGGTTTGGGTTAAAATGTCCCGCACTTCATTCAGGATCATTACTTTACTGCTCAATCGATCTGCTTCGAGCGGCAGACGAGAGATCTCGTTGCAGCTATCGCTAATCAGTTGTGCCAGAAGAAAGAGTGAATGTTTCTTGACAGCGACTCCTGAAACCAAACACGTGTTGATTGTCGGCGGAGGTTTTGCCGGCCTTGGCTGTGCCTTGGAACTGGCCCGCAGCGGCGGCCGGGTGCGAGTCACTCTGATCGATCGCCACAATTACCACCAGTTTCAGCCGCTGTTCTACCAGTTGGCCACGTCCCAGCTCTCGGTCAACGACGTCAGCTTTTCGCTGCGCCGGATTTGCTGTGACAAGAAGAATATCGATATCAAGCTGGCGGAAGTGGCCAAGGTCGATCCTCAGACCCGTAGTGTTCACACCAAAGAGGACGAAAATTATCAGGGCGATTACCTGGTCGTGGCTGCCGGCTCGCAAGCCAACTTCTTCCGTATTCCCGGCGCCGATGCCAACACCTTTCCGCTCTATTCGCTCACCGATGCCGAGCGGCTCCGCTCGCGCATCCTGGCGCTATTTGAAGACACCGACCGCGATCCCAAGCTGGCCGAGCAAGGATCGCTGAATTTCGTGATCGTAGGCGCCGGTCCCACCGGCACGGAAATGGCCGGCGGCCTGGCCGACATGATTCACACCACCGTGTCCGCCGAATACGCCGACTTGGCCGTCACGGCTGCGCGAGTTTACATTGTCGAGCGCGGCGGTACTTTGCTGGCGCCTTTTTCCCAGAGAGCGCACGAATACGCCAGCAAAGTCTTGCAGCGTGACGGAGTGCAGTTGCGGCTTAACAGCAGCGTTACTGAAGTTCATCCCGGCCACGTTGTTCTGGGCGACGGAAGCATCATCAAAACGCGCTGCGTGATTTGGGGCGCCGGGCTGATGGCCGCCCCGATCGCAAACACCGCGGGACTGCCGACCGGTCGCGGCGGCCGAATCCAGGTTGAGCCCGACCTTACCGTTGCTGGATTTCCCGGCGTCTACGCTCTGGGAGACTGCGCCAACATCGCGGGCCCCGACGGCAAAGCTCTGCCTCAGCTTGGTTCCGTGGCCTTGCAGAGCGGCAAGTGGGCGGCGAAGAATATCCTGGCCGACATTGAGGGCAAGCCCCGCCGCGCATTTCATTACCTCGACAAAGGCATCATGGCGATGATTGGCCGGAACGCAGCCGTCGCTGAAGTAGGGGAGAATCGTCATGAATTGAACGGCGCCGTAGCTTATGCCATGTGGCTGGGCGTTCACTTGGCGCTGCTTACCACTTTGCAGGTTAAAGTCGAAACGTTTGTCGAATGGATTTGGGACTACTTCCTGCAAGAGCGTGGTCCGCAATTGCTCGATCGTTCGGATGCAGCGCGAATTGACTGGTACGGCGACGGAACTGACGACAAAGCGACGGCGGCTATCGCGGCCGCAACTGCCGCAAAATAGATGAGGTGTTTCGGGCTATGACTCCACGGCAAGCACGTGCAATTTCTGATAACGATAGCGATATCGATCAACTGGCAATCAACACCATTCGCGCGCTTGCGATTGATGGCGTCCAGAAAGCCAACTCCGGCCATCCCGGCACGCCACTGGGAGCGGCGCCTACGGCTTACACGCTGTGGCAGCGCGTCCTTCGTTACGATCCGCAGCAACCCGACTGGCCCAATCGCGATCGCTTTGTCCTCTCCAGCGGACACGCTTCCATTCTTCTCTATTCGCTGATTCATCTTGCGGGGATCAAGGCCGACAAGCCCAGCTATAAAGACCTCAACCGCCTGGCCGTGACCCTCGATGACATCAAGACCTTCCGCCAGGAAGGCAGTCGCTGTCCCGGTCATCCGGAATATGGTTGGACCTCGGGCGTCGAGAGCACGACCGGCCCGCTTGGACAGGGCGTCTCAACCAGCGTCGGTATGGCTATCGCAGGCGCGTGGCTGGCGGCGACCTACAATCGTCCCGGCTACGATCTTTTCGATTTCAACGTGTATGCGCTCTGCGGCGACGGCGACATGATGGAAGGCATCTCCAGCGAAGCCGCTTCGCTTGCCGCCCATCTGAAGCTTCCCAATCTGTGTTGGCTCTACGACAGCAACCGCGTCACCATCGAGGGTCACACCGACCTTGCGTTCACCGAAGATGTGGCCGCGCGCTTCATGGCCTACGGTTGGGATGTCGAACGCGTTACCGATCCCAACGACACTGAGCTGGTGGCACGTGCTCTCGATAAATATCTGGCCACCAAGGACCGCCCCACGCTGATCGTCGTGCACAGTCACATCGGCTATGGCGCGCCGCACAAGCAAGACACCTCGGCGGCCCACGGCGAACCGTTAGGCCCTGAAGAAGTGCGGCTCACCAAGGAGTTCTTCGGCTTCTCGCCTGACGAGTTCTTTGTTGTTCCTCCCGGCGTGCGCGAACGCTTCGCCGCCAAGATGGGCGCGCGCGGTTCGGGCCTGCGCAAAGAGTGGGACGGAATGTTTGCGCGCTACAAGGCTCAGTATCCCGATCTGGCCGACAATCTCGAGCGCATGAGGACCCGCGATCTGCCGCCCGACTGGCAGAAGGCGCTGCCCACCTTCCCGCCGAGCGCCAGCGGCATCTCGACGCGCGATGCGTCCGGCAAGGTGCTGAATGCCGTGGCGCAGAAGGTCCCTTACATCCTTGGCGGCGCGGCCGACTTGTATCCCAGCACAAAGACGCGCCTGGAGTTCGAGTTTGCCGGTGACTTTCAGCCCAAGGGCGAATTGGGCGATTACAAGGGCCGCAATTTCCACTTCGGTATTCGCGAGCACGCCATGTGCGCCATGGTCAACGGCATGGTGCTCACCGGGCTGCGCGCCTTCGGCTCCGGATTCCTAATCTTCACCGATTATGCTCGCGGCTCAATCCGTCTCTCTTCACTGATGGACATTCCCGCGCTCCACATTTGGACGCACGACACCATCAGCCTGGGAGAGGACGGTCCTACGCATCAACCGATCGAGCAGTTGGTTTCGTTGCGAGCCGTGCCCGGCATGATCGTGATTCGCCCCGCCGACGCCAACGAAATGGTGGAAGCCTATCGAGTCGCGCTGTCTTCCAAGGAGCGTCCGGTCGAACTGATCTGCAGCCGCCAGGCACTGCCTATCTACGATCGCAGCAAGTTCGCCGCGGCCAGTGGGCTGGCGAAAGGTGCCTACGTCATGGTCGACGCTGCCGATGCGAAGCCTGCCGTGATCCTGATCGGCTGCGGCAGTGAAGTCGCGTTATGCGTGCAGGCGTGGGAGAAGCTAACGGCTCAAGGCATCAAGACGCGCGTCGTCAGCATGCCGTCGTGGGCGCTCTTCGATGCGCAGGACCAAGCGTATCGAGACAGCGTGCTGCCTCCGTCAGTAGGTGCCCGCGTGACCGTGGAAGAAGCGTCGCCGATCGGATGGGACCGCTACGCCGGGCGCACCGGAGTCGTACTGGGGATGCGGACGTTCGGCATGTCGGCACCCATGAAGGTCGTGATGGAACATTTCGGCTTCACGGTTGAGCATGTCCTCGCGGCGGCGAAAGAGGCAATCGCAAACTCGAAGTGACGCGGGTCTCACAAGCTGTCCTTGCGACGAAGTGTCACTACCGGCTTTAGGGCTTGAAGGGGTATGTAGAGTTTGAAGGGGCGCACCTTTAGGTGCGCCGTATAAATCATTTTATTTTTGTCATCCCGAGCCGACTCTAGTCGGCGAGGGACCTGCTTTGCAATGTTTTCGGCGGTTGTCGTAACCAAGGAGATGGAAGATGCAACTGGGGATGATCGGTTTAGGTCGCATGGGTTCCTACATGGTGCAGCGCCTGATGAAGGCCGGGCACGAGTGCGTCGTTTACGACACGCATCCGCAAGCCATGGAGGATTTGGTCTCCAAGGGTGCAAAGTCAGCTCCCACATTGGGGGAGTTCGTGCAGAAGCTGACTAAGCCGCGCGCTGTCTGGCTCATGGTACCCGCGGCCGTGGTCGATCCTGTCCTGGCTTCGCTCAAGCCGCTGCTGCAACCGGGCGACATCGTCATCGATGGCGGCAACTCTTACTATCATGACGACATTCGCCGCGCCGCCGAGCTCAAGCCCCAAGGCATCAACTACGTCGATTGCGGAACCAGCGGCGGAGTCTGGGGTCTGGACCGCGGCTATTGCCTGATGATCGGCGGCGACGAAGCTGTCGTCAAGCATCTCGATCCCATCTTCATGGCGCTCGCACCGGGCATCGGTTCGGCGCCGCGTACGCCGGGAGCCACTGGAACTCCCTCGACTGCCGAGCACGGTTACCTGCGCTGCGGCTCCAATGGCGCCGGCCACTTCGTAAAAATGGTGCACAACGGAATCGAATATGGTTTGATGGCGGCCTTCGCCGAAGGACTGAACATTATCCACAACGCCAACGCGGGCAAAGTGAAACGCGAAGTCGACGCCGAGACCACGCCGCTTCGACATCCCGAGCTCTATCAGTTCGACATCAACGTTGCCGAAGTTGCCGAGGTGTGGCGGCGCGGCAGTGTGGTTGGATCGTGGCTGCTCGATCTCACTGCCCAGGCGCTGCGCGAAAATCCCGAACTGTCCGACTTCGAAGGCCGCGTTTCCGACTCCGGCGAAGGACGCTGGACGCTGCAGGCCGCCATCGACGAAGGCATTCCTGCTCCCGTCATCAGCGCCGCGCTCTTCACTCGCTTTGCTTCCCGCGGCAACGAAGAATATGCCGACAAGCTGATGTCGGCCATGCGCTACGAATTCGGCGGCCACCTGGAGAAGCACGCCAAGGCAGGAGAACGATAATGGCCAACGAAAGTTCCGACGCCTTCGTCTTTTTCGGCGCCACCGGCGACCTCGCCTATAAGCAGATTTTCCCGTCGCTGCAAGACTTGATTCGCGACGAGGGATTCAACGTTCCTATCATCGGCGTCGCCAAGGCCGGCTGGACGCTGGACCAGCTCAAAGAGCGCGCCAAAGACAGTCTTGAACAGCACGGCGGTCTGGAGCAAGCTCCCTTTGAGAAGCTCACCAGTCTCTTGCACTATGTCGATGGCGACTACAGTGACGCGGCGACCTTCACCGAACTTCGTAAGCAACTGGGAGACGCCAAGTGTCCGCTGCACTATTTGGCTGTCCCGCCGAGCTTGTTTGGAACGGTGGCGGAGGGCCTCGCAAAATCCGGCTGCGCCACCAATGCGCGTGTAGTGGTCGAGAAGCCCTTCGGCCACAACCTCCCGACCGCCGAGGAACTCAATCGCATCCTGCATCAGTTTTTTCCGGAGAAGAACATCTATCGCATCGATCACTATCTGGGCAAAGAGCCGGTGCAAAACATTCTGTATACCCGCTTCGCCAATCCCGTTTTCGAGCCTATCTGGAATCGTCAGTATGTTCGCAGCATCCAGATCACCATGGCGGAAAGTTTCGGCGTGAGTGATCGCGGGAAATTTTACGACGAGACTGGCGCGTTACGCGATGTCGTTCAGAACCACATGCTGCAGGTGCTGGGCAATCTCACCATGGAACCGCCGACCGGCGAAGATCACGAAGCAGAGCGCGATCAGAAGGCCGCGCTGCTCAAGGCGGTCCGCCCGCTTAAGCCGGAAGACGTGGTGCGCGGACAGTACAATGGTTACAAGAAGGTCGCGGGCGTTGCGCCGGGTTCTACTGTAGAAACGTTCATCGCGATCAAGCTATTCATCGATACCTGGCGGTGGGCCGACGTCCCCATCTACATCCGCGCCGGCAAGGTGCTGCCGGTTACCTGCATGGAAGCCGTAGTCGAATTCAAACGTCCGCCGCGTGAGACCTTTCATGAGATCGTGCCGGTGCGTTCTTCGCACATGCGGATGCGGGTCAGCCCCGACATCAGTATCGGATTCGGCGTGCGGATCAAGGTTCCCGGTGAGCGCATGGTTGGCGAGGATGTCGAGCTGAAGTTGAAGAGCCATGCCACTGACGACATGCCTCCGTATCAACGGCTGTTGGGCGACGCCATGCGCGGCAACGGAGAACTCTTCGCCCGTCAGGACCTGGTGGAAGCGCAGTGGCGTATCGTGCAGCCGATTCTCGACAACGTCACCCCTGTGTACACCTATGAACCGGGCACCTGGGGGCCGGACGAAGCCGGTCAGCTCATCGGTGCGGATGGGCCGTGGATCAACCCCCAGCCTCCGCAAGGAGACAAATGAGCGCGCGTCGCGACTTGGTCTTTTTGTTCGATGTCGACAATACGCTGCTCGACAATGATCGCCTGCAGAGCGATTTGTTCCACCATCTCGCTCGCGAGTTCGGCGACAAAGCGCGTAGCCGCTATGTGGCGATCTTCGAGGAGTTGCGCAACGAACTGGGATACGCCGATTACCTGGGCGCGCTGGAGCGTTACCGGCAGGAGAATCTTCACGATCCTCGTCTGCTGCGCATGGCCAACTGGTTGGTGGATTACCCGTTTGCCGCGCGCCTCTATCCCGGCGCCCTCGATGTAGTTCGGCGCGTGAAGCGCTGGGGCAACGTAGCCATCCTCTCCGACGGAGATGCTGTGTTTCAGCCTCGCAAGGTGGAACGGTCTGGCTTATGGAAGGCGTTCGGCGGTCACGTACTAATCTTCATCCATAAAGAAAATGAGCTGGCCGCGGTGGAAAAGTTTTATCCTGCGAAGCACTATGTCATGGTAGATGACAAGCTACGCATCCTGCAGACCATTAAAGATGCATGGAAGGACCGCGTTACTACCGTGTTTCCCAGGCAGGGCCACTACGCCAAAGATAAGAAGAGCATTGCGCAGTATCGCCCGGCTGACATTAGCATCGAGCGCATCGCTGATTTACTCGAGCACAAACGAACTGAATTCATGGCCGCCTAGGCGGAGGTGTTCCGATGAAAGCCACGCAACAACTACACGATCTCGGCCAGAGCCTATGGCTCGACAACATCACCCGCGAGCTGCTCGACAGTGGCACGTTGAAGCGCTACATTGACGAGCTTTCGGTGACGGGGCTGACCTCGAACCCGACGATTTTCGACGAGGCCATCTCTCGCAGCAATTCCTACGACAACGAGATTCGCCGCTTGATGGGAAGCGGGCTGTCGGGTGAAAATGCCTTCTTCGAGTTGGCGATCGAAGACCTAAGGCGCGCCGCCGACTTGTTCGCTCCTATCCACCAGCGAACCTCGGCCGTCGACGGTTGGGTGTCGCTGGAGGTTTCTCCGCTCCTGGCCTACGACGCCAAGACAACAGTGGAAGTGGCGAAAGCGTTGCACCAGAAAGCCGCTCGTCCAAATCTCTTCATCAAGATTCCCGGCACTCCAGAAGGCAGAGTCGCCATCGAAGAAGCAATCTTCGCTGGGGTGTCGGTCAATGTGACTTTACTCTTCAGTCGCGAGCACTATCAGGGTGCCGCTGAAGCTTACATGCGTGGACTGGAACGGCGCGTAGAAGCCGGCCTCAGTCCCGACATTCGCTCCGTGGCGTCGCTGTTCGTCAGCCGTTGGGACAAGGCGACCCTGGACAAGGTGCCAACCGACCTCCGCGACAAGCTAGGGCCGGCCATCGGTCAGCGGGCCTATAAGGCATATCGCGATGTGCTGGACTCCGATCGCTGGCAACGCCTGGAAAATCTGGGTGCGAGACCGCAGCGGCTGCTCTTCGCCAGCACCGGCACCAAAGATCCCAAGGCGTCCGATGTGCTTTATATCGGAGCCTTGGCTGCGCCGAATACGGTCAACACCATGCCCGAAAAAACTCTGCTGGCCTTCGGACAACATGGCAGCATTGCCAAGCCCATCCCGCGTGACGGCGGAGACTGCGAGCAGGTGTTGTCGGAGTTCACCAAAGCTGGCATCGATCTGATAAAGCTTGCCGCTGACTTGCAATCCGAAGGCGCAAAGTCTTTCGACGAATCGTGGCAAGATTTGCTGAAGTCGATCGATACCAAGAGCAAAGCATTGAGGTAGAGAAAGAGTTTGAATTAGGAAGTAAGAATTAAGGAAGCGTCAGTTGAAAATAGTCAAATAAGCGCTAAAACCAGCCGCGCAGCGGCGAGATGGTGTTAGGTGGGGGCGTCAGCCCCCGATCAAGTGGGAAAAAGAAACGAGCCGCAGAGCGGCGACACCAGCTATTGACACAGACGCCGCAAGGACGACACATAGGAGAGCGGAAAATGGCGGAACCGAAGATGACCACACTTCGACCAACCGATGCCCCAGCCTGGAAAGCACTGCAGGCGCACTACGAGAAAATCAAGGACGTCCCTCTCCGGCAATTGTTCGCCGATGACCCACAACGTGGGACACGTCTGACCGCCGAGGGGCCCGGTTTGTACCTGGATTACTCTAAGAACCGCGTTACGGACGAGACCATGCGCCTGCTGGTCCAGCTCGCCCGCGAGCGCGGCGTGGAAGAGCGTCGCGACGCCATGTTTTGCGGCAAGAAGATCAACATCACGGAGAAGCGCGCTGTCCTGCACATTGCATTGCGTGCTCCCCGCGGCACCAGGATCGAAGTCGACGGTAAAGATGTTGTCGCCGACGTGCATGAAGTGCTCGACAAGATGGCGGCCTTCTCCAATCGCGTGCGCAGCGGCGAGTGGAAAGGTCACACCGGCAAAGCCATCAAGAACGTCATTAACATCGGCATTGGCGGATCGTATCTGGGGCCGGAGATGGCGTACATCGCGCTGCGCGACTTCAGCGATCCCAAGATGACATTCCGTTTCGTCGCTAACGTTGATGGCGCCGCGTTCGTCGATGCGACCCACGATCTCGATGCTTCCGAAACGCTCTTCATTCTTTCTTCCAAGACCTTCACCACCTTGGAGACCATGACCAATGCGGCGACCGCCCGCAAGTGGATCGTTGACGCGCTGAAGAACGACTCGGCGGTGGCCAAGCATTTCGTCGCCGTGTCCACCAACGCCGAAGGCGTCTCCAAGTTCGGCATCGACACCGCCAACATGTTCGGTTTCTGGGACTGGGTTGGCGGACGCTACTCCATGGATTCCGCCATCGGCCTATCAACCATGATTGCTGTTGGTCCCAAGAATTACGAAGATCTGCTCGCCGGCTTCCACGATATGGATGAGCATTTTCGCACCACGCCGTTGGAGAAGAACCTGCCGGCGCTGATGGGACTTCTGACCGTGTGGTACAACAACTTTTTCGGCGCGCAGACCGTCGGCATCATGCCCTACGCGGACAACATGAAGCGCTTCCCAGCTTATCTGCAGCAGTTGCAGATGGAGAGCAATGGCAAGCACGTCGACCTCGAAGGCAATCACGTCGAATGGCAGACAGGTCCGATTATTTGGGGCGAGCCGGGTACTGACGGGCAGCACTCGTTCTATCAGTTGATCCACCAAGGAACGAAACTCATCCCCTGCGACTTTATCGGCTTCTGCCAGCCGCTGAGTCCGCTGACCGTGCAGCACGATTACCTGATGGCCAACGTTTTGGCGCAGGCCGAGGCGCTGGCATTCGGCAAGACCGCTGAGGAGTTGAAGGCCGAGGGCTCGCCCGATTTCCAAACGCCGTTCCGGGTTTGCGAAGGCAATCGCCCGACCAACACGGTCCTGGCCGACAAGCTGACGCCGCGCACGTTGGGCACGCTGGTGGCACTGTATGAGCATAACGTCTTCACCCAGGGCGCGGTGTGGAACATCGATTCCTTCGATCAGTGGGGCGTGGAGTTGGGCAAGGTCCTGGCCAAGCGTATTATTCCCGAACTGGAGAGCGAGGCTGCGCCGCAGTTGAAGCACGACAGCTCGACCAATACGCTGATCAGCCGTTATCGCAAATCGCTGGGCAGAAAAAACTGAAGCTGCGATGGGTTCGGCGGCATTGCACTAAATGGCCCGGCTTAAAGGCATTTTGAAGGAGCGCAGCTTTAGCTGCGCCGATCAAGGCTCTTTATTTTGTCATCCCGAGCCGGCTTTAGCCGGCGAGAGATCTGCTTTTCGACGTGACGTAATGGCCTTGTCCACAGCATCCCGCGACCCAAATGCTGCCTTGAAACAGGCTGCCGCCGTGTATGCCGTCCGCTATGTCGAGTCCGGCATGACGGTCGGGCTCGGCACTGGATCGACGGCCATCTTCGCTATCCGTCACATCGGGGCGATGCTGCAAAATGGCGAGTTGAAAAACATCGTCGGCTTCGCGACTTCGCGCGTCTCATGGGATGCCGCAGTCGAGCTTAAGATCCCTATGTTGCCGGAGGATCTGCCCAAGGCGATTGACGTCACTATCGATGGCGCTGACGAAGTCGATCCACAACTCAACCTGATCAAAGGCGGCGGCGGCGCGCTGTTGCGGGAGAAGCTGGTGGCGCAGGCGACGACCCACGAAATCATCGTGGTCGATGAGAGCAAGTTGTCGCCCCGGCTTGGCACGCTGCACGTCTTGCCGATCGAAGTGTTGCCTTTCGGATGGCGTTCCCAGGCGCGATTCCTGGAGTCGCTCGGCGCAAGGTTCGTCGTTCGTCAAACCGTCGATGGCAAAGAGTATCGCACCGATCAGGGCAACATGATTCTCGACTGTGACTTCGGCCCGATCGCCGATTCCGTGGAGCTCGCAATCAAACTCGAGGCTCGCGCTGGAATTGTGGAGCATGGGCTCTTTCTAAACTTGACGCATTCCGTCGTGGTCAGCAGTGCAAGCGGAGTTCGCGAACTCGGGCGCAAGTAAGTCAATGCTGCAACTTATTTCCTAACCAACAATGCCACCCACAACCGGACCACCCGACCCAAAACCTATAACCAACGCCGAACAAGTTCGTCTTGACGAAGCCGCGCGCAACGCCAAACCTTGGCGTTGTTGGGGCACTTACCTTAGCGAGCGCCAGTGGGGTACGGTTCGCGAGGACTATAGTGCCGACGGTTCGGCTTGGAAATACTTTCCCCACGAGCACTCCCGCAGCCGCGCTTATCGTTGGGGCGAGGATGGCCTTGCCGGCTTCTGCGACGAAAAAGAAACTCTCTGCCTCGGCATCGCGCTGTGGAATGGGAAGGACGCGATCCTCAAGGAGCGCCTTTTCGGGCTGACCAACGGAGAAGGCAACCATGGCGAGGACGTCAAGGAACTTTACTACTACCTTGATGCGACTCCGACGTGCTCCTACGCGCGGATGCTCTACAAGTATCCACAGGCTGCCTTTCCCTACCAACAGCTTCTGGAGGAAAACCAGCGGCGCGGATTGCACGATCCCGAGTTCGAGTTGATCGATACCGGCATCTTCGCCAATGACCATTACTTCGACGTTTTTGTGGAGTACGCCAAGGCCGACACGAACGACGTGCTCATGCGCATCACTGTCCACAATCGCGGACCCGAGGCAGCATCGCTGGTCTTGCTGCCACAGACTTGGTTTCGCAACACCTGGAGTTGGGGGCGTGGTCCGGCGAAGCCTTCCCTTTCGCAGGTGGGTCCCACTAGTTTGCAGGCAACCCATTCGGCGCTTGGCACCTTCCAGTTCGATTTCGATCCGCCGGAAGGATTTTTCTTCTGCGAAAACGAAACCAATGTCCGTCGCGTTTTCGGAAGTGGCGACGTTACAGGGTATTTCAAGGACGCCTTCCACGATTATGTGATCGAAGGAGCCAAGGACGCTGTCAATCCCGAACAGCGAGGCACCAAGGCGGCCGCACTTTATCGTCTCAATCTTGCCGGGCAGGCCAGCGCGACGCTACACCTGCGCATGAGACTTGGCGAGAATCTACCCGATGCCTTCGCCGGATTCGAGCAGGTGTTTGCTGACCGGATTCGCGAGGCCGATGAGTTTTACGCCGCTGTCCACGCCGGTCTCGACAACGAAGATGCGCGGCGCGTCCAGCGGCAGGCGCTCGCCGGCATGCTGTGGAACCGCCAGTGTTATCACTACAACGTTTTCGACTGGTTGCAAGGTGATCCGGGACAGCCTCCCCCGCCCCGGCAGCGCCAAAGCGGCCGGAATCACGACTGGACACATCTCAACGGCGACGAAATCTTATCGATGCCCGACAAGTGGGAGTATCCCTGGTTCGCCGCGTGGGACCTCGGTTTTCATTGCGTCGCGCTTTCTCTGGTCGATCCCGAATTCGCCAAGCAGCAGCTTGTCCTGCTGGGCCGCGAGTGGTACATGCATCCCAACGGACAACTGCCGGCCTACGAGTGGAACTATGGCGACGTGAACCCGCCTGTTCAGTCGGTTGCGGCTTGGCGCATTTACCGGCTAGAACAATTGCGTAACGGCGGCAAAGGCGATCGCGCTTTCCTGGAGAGGGTCTTCCATAAGCTAATGCTCAACTTCACTTGGTGGGTGAATCGGCTTGACGCCCAGGGAAGAAACATTTTTCAGGGCGGTTTCTTAGGCTTGGACAACATTGGCGTCTTCGACCGCTCTGAGCCGTTACCCACCGGAGGTTACGTAAACCAGTCCGACGGCACCGCGTGGATGGCGATGTACGCTCTCAGCCTCATGCGTATCGCGCTGGAGTTGGCGCGTGAGGACTTCGTCTACCAGGATGTCGCCAGCAAGTTCTTCGAACACTTTCTCTATATCGCACGCGCTATGTCTGACATTGCGGGACAAGGCATAGGCCTGTGGGATGAGCAAGACAATTTCTACTATAGCGTGCTCAACCTGCCGAACGGACAGAACATTCCCATACGGATACGCTCCATGGTGGGATTGATTCCGCTCTTCGCAGTAGAAGTGATCGAGCAGGAATTGCTCGACGAGATGCCGCACTTCAAGGCCCGGCTGCAATGGTTTCTGGAGAAGCGGCCTGACTTGGCGAACCTGGTTTCGCGTTGGCACCAGCCTGGTTCAGAGAGTCGGCGCCTGCTGTCGGTGGCCCGCGCCTTCCGCATGAAGAAGATCCTGCAGTACATGCTCGACGAAAACGAGTTTCTCTCTCCCTACGGCATCCGGGCGATGTCCCGTTATCACCTGGACCACCCCTTCATACTTGACGCCCACGGGGCCCATTATGAATTGCGCTACGACCCGGCGGAATCCACATCCAGGATGTACGGCGGCAACTCCAACTGGCGCGGCCCGGTATGGATGCCGGTAAATTACCTGATCGTGGAAAGTCTTCGCCGCTTCTACGATTACTATGGCGATGAGTTCAAAGTCGAGTGTCCTACAGGGTCAGGTAAATATCTGACATTGTGGGAAGTGGCGGAAGAGCTGGCTGGCCGTTTGATGCGTCTTTGCTTGCGCGACGAAGCTGGGAAACGGGCGTGCTTGGGCAACAATCCGAAGCTGCAAACCGACCCCAACTTCCGCGACCATCTGCAGTTCTACGAGTATTTTAACGGGGACAACGGGCAGGGCTTGGGGGCCAATCACCAGACTGGCTGGACTGGCCTTATCGCCAACCTGATCTCCGAGCATGGGCGGGCGCGCATCGTTAGCCCTACTCGCTAGGGAGATTCCAGAGCTGCGGTACTCTTACCATCAGCTAGAGGTCGGCCGGGCAGGCAGTCCGCGGGAACTTCTGGGGCCGCTTTTCATCAGCGTCTCCAAAGCACGACCAGCTACCGCTGAGGCACTCCGGAGACCTGCATCGCTGGGCGGAAAGCGCTCTGACTTTCAGAGCCGGGATGTTAGAATGCGCGTCTATGAAACGCTTGCTAGTCGCGCTGCCACTATTGTTGGCCACGAGCATTTTTAGTCCTGCCCAACAACCTTCTAAGCCTAACTTCTCCGGCACATGGATATTCAACGCTCAAAAGAGCACGCTCCAGGATCCGGCGCCTTCCAGTATGACGTTCCAGATAGAGCAACACGATCCGCACCTCCGGCTTTCACGGACCCAGGTCTACGGCGGCAAGAGCGACACTTGGACCCTGGACGCCGTCACGGATAGCTCAAGAGAGGTGGTTCAACACTCGGCGCTATATACGTCGCACATTCGGATGTATTGGGACGGAGACGCGCTGGTACTGGACGAGAAGATAACGGCCGGTGACGGGTCGAAGGCCACGAACAGGCTAAAGTACACCCTGGCTGGCGACGGAAAAACGTTGGTTGCGGTTGAGAGCGAGGAAACGCCAGTAGGCAAGGCCACGAACAAATGGGTGTACGACAAGCAGGCTCCTTGATCTCCGGCACGTGCCATCTCTTCCGGCTCGCAGTAGGAAGCCTAGCCAATACTCTGTCCACGGGATCGACAACACCTACTCCCTACAGAAGCTCTGACTAAGTCTGGTTCCTTGGCAGGAGATGGCCTTTAGTTTAGGTCACCCGTAAATATTTATATAAGAGTTGATATAAAATAGGGGTTTCAGCAGCGGAAGCACTCCCACCTAGCTTAATCAGACCTTCCTTAGTTAGTGCCGTTAAGATAACCGGCGGCTATTCCTCGAACTTGCGGGACACTACACTAGTCTTACGTTGCGCCCCGAAGACGAGTACCGAGTGGTCGGCCTCCCTCGCTTCGAACGCTCAACTTTCTGAACTAAACAACTTTCGGCCATCACCTCGCACTACAATGCTCTTGCTCAAGCGATGATCTCGCCGACTCCGGGTCACAGTACGGCCTGAAGAGGGTTCCGCCAACCTAGCAGCCCGTGGTGCAATGCCCCTCTTCTCAATATCGCAACATGCGGCCCTGCTGTTTGAATGAGTTACGACGCGGTTTGGCGAGTTTCACACTTCTGCCACGGGCTGCTAGCCTTTTGTGAAGCAAAATCCACTATAACGGAAGACCACGATGATTGAGAGTGCGAAGAGGCGCATTGAGACGTATCCAACCGTTGTCTCCGTCTGCGAAAAAATACGCGAATCGTAGCCGAAATCAATTGGGAGGGCGCGAGGAGCAACAGACAATTTAGCGCACTAATCGCCGGCGGTACCCGAACCCCGCCGACCACCTCTGCTATAATCGTTGTCGTGTGCGTTCCTGGCTTTCCCTCGCAAACGGAAGCGCCGGAACTGGGATGGCGCGTCCCGCGCACAGTATCGTCAATGTCGGGGAGTGGCTCAGCCTGGTAGAGCACCTGGTTCGGGACCAGGGGGTCGGAGGTTCAAATCCTCTCTCCCCGACCAATTGTTTCTAATGACTTGTGGCATGTGTGGAAGCGTGAAAACTAACCCACTTGGTTTTTGCCCAGGTGCTCTAGCATTCGCGACCGCATAAATACTGCACCTCATGCGTCGGAGTCGATGCAAGACCGTCTACAAAATCGACCACATCACTGTGATGGGAAAACCAGGTGTTCGACTCAAATTGCAAGCTGCTGATTCGGAAAGGGTCGTGAGTGTGGCCAACGTGTGCCCGGGCTGCAGATGCTTGATTCAACGGGTCCATAACTTCCGAGTCGCCGACAATCCACCCGCCAGGCCAGCCGCGGCCATGATACTGATCATTCTTCCCCTCGTGGGCGCCCTCATCGCGAGGCATCCTTTCGCCGTCGCCGCTCGCTCTCCCTCATCATTTCGTTAATATCAGCCGCTGGACGTATCTCGATTGTTCCACACTTCAACTTCACTCCCGGACATTGGGAAATGAGCTGAATTGCGTGATTCAGATCTCGCGCTTCCAGCACCTGAATTCCACCCAATTGCTCCTTCGTTTCCGCGTACGGACCGTCTGTCACTGCAACCTTTCCATTCTTCCAAGACACGGTCACCGCCGTGTTGGCGGGCTGAAGAGGTTCCTCAGCGACCAAATGTCCGTTCCTCCGCAGTTCGTCGTTATAGCTAAAACACTCGTCCAGCATGGTGTTGCGCTCGCTCTCAGACATGTTTTCGAACTTGCCGGGCTCGATATAGCCCAAACAGATGTATTTCATTCATTCCTCCCTGTTTCCTGTGACTCCTTGTTTTCTATGACCCAGAGCCGTAGCACATCGTTCTGTTATCAGATAGTCGTTCGGGAGGCCGAAAATCGACACCGACTCCATTTTTTTAGCCTAGTCAGAAGAGTCTGGATATGGATCGATAGCCGAGGTAGAATCGGCCAAAGGCGGACCTCGGGTTATTGGTTACACTGACAATGCGGCGCGCAGATCGTGTCCAACCTCACTTCTGCGGAACGTCGGCTCAAGCTATTCTGAAGAACCTGCTGCGGAGATTTTGTACCATGGCAAAGCTCGTGTATGGATTGAACCAGTCCTTGGATGGCTACGTCGACCATCTGAAATTTAGGCCAAGCCTGGCGCTCTTTCGTCACTTCATAGAGCGAGTGCGCGACCTGACGGGCATTGTGTACGGTCGCCGCATGTACGAGGTAATGCGTTATTGGGACGAAGACCATCCGGACTGGGTCGCGGAGGAACACGACTTCGCGGCGGCGTGGCGGAGCCAGCCGAAGTGGGTTGTGTCGCGCTCGTTGAAGTCGGTCGGACCCAACGCCACACTTGTCGAGGATGACATTGAGGCGGTGATATGTGGGCTGAAGGCTCAGCCAGTTGGGGAGATTGAAGTTGCCGGACCGGACTTGGCAGGAAGCCTAACCAACCTTGGTCTTATTGATGAGTATCGACTTTACCTCCACCCCATCGTACTTGGTAGCGGCAAGCCATTCTTCGCCGGCCCCCGGCCGCCGCTCCGCCTTGTGACCAGCGATCTCGTTACCGAGGACGTGATTAGGTTGACGTACGTTCCCGCTTAATCGCGCCGGGTGCCCCTTCTCTCTTATCGAGGGGCACCCGGCCAGGCCTCGAACACCGCGAGACCTGGGCCACCCGCCAGCCGTATACTCTTACCGCGATGTGACGATCCCGGCCGAACCTAAGTTGAAGGATGTCCGCTATGCACCTTTTCCCTGACTTAGAGCCCGAGCAAGACGATACCGAGGAGTGGAGCGAACCGGACGACCTAGATAGATCCAAACCCCTGGTGCTGCTCCTGGGAGCAGTTGATCACGAAGGAATCACGAGCCATCTCAAGGCAAGCGGCGAGCAATACAAGAGAAAGGTTCTCGTCTCTAGCGCTGAAAATTGGCAATCGATACTGGGATATTTCGATAAGTTCTCGATTCGCGCAATCGTCATAAAACTGGATGGAAGGGCCTATAGGCGGCTGGACGACCCGCACTATGCGCACGTAGCGAAACTCCTTTTATCGCGAATCGCAAGGGCTAGCTAGGCATATCGCTTTCGTTTTTCAGAGTTTGCTGTCTGGAGAGCAACTTCCCGACCGTGAAGTTTTTTGGAACGTGGAGGTGCTTTTGACAACCTGACTTGGCCCACCTGTGCTCATCTCATTTGGCCCACCCTAGTTAATAGTTCTCTGCTCGGCAACGGGTGAGCGGCGTTGCTGCCGGAGCGGAGACCTGCGCGGTC
>Ga0182013_10000197_pt1 | contig 79488 bp, 78 predicted proteins | sample 612S2MmetaG_FD_120487 | JGI IMG/M metagenome (GOLD analysis project Ga0182013, IMG submission 120487) | Permafrost microbial communities from Stordalen Mire, Sweden - 612S2M metaG | ecosystem: Environmental > Terrestrial > Soil > Wetlands > Permafrost | place: Sweden: Stordalen | collected... | reverse complement strand
GTGACCGCCCCCGACAGCCCTCCCGCGGTGACCGCCCCCGACAGCCCTCCCGCGGTGACCACCCCCGACAGGCCGCCGCTGGTGGGTGTCGTGATGGGCAGCGACTCGGACTGGCCGGTGATGCAGGCCGCCGCGCAGGCCCTGGCGGAGTTCGGCGTGCCGTATGAGGCTGACGTGGTGTCCGCGCACCGGATGCCGCGGGACATGATCGCCTACGGCGCCTCGGCGGAAGGCCGCGGGCTGCGGGTGATCATCGCCGGGGCCGGCGGCGCCGCACACCTGCCCGGCATGCTCGCCTCGGTCACGCCGCTGCCGGTGATCGGCGTACCCGTCCCGCTGAAGAATCTCGGCGGCCTGGACTCGCTGCTGTCGATCGTGCAGATGCCGGCCGGCATCCCGGTGGCCACCGTCGCGGTGGGCGGCGCCCGCAACGCGGGCCTGCTGGCCGTCCGCATTCTCGGCGCCGCCGACGGGCCGCGGGCCGCGGCGCTCCGCGCCGAGCTGACCTCGTTCGCCGAACGCCTCTCCGATCAAGCCCGGGCCAAGGGAGCCGCCCTGCGCGAGTCCGGCACCTCCTGAACCTCGTCGATCCTGGAGTCCTGCCTGGAGACGAAGAGGTAGTTCTTGCGCACGATGGGTATACAAGGTGCGGACCCCCTAGGCAAGGACAAATCGGCAATGGACGGCAGAGCCAGGCCGTGAGCATCGGCGAGGTACTGGCCCAGGCGCGGCACGGCCGGGGTTTGACCGTCGCCGAAGTCAGCCACTACACTCGCGTCAGGGAATCGACCATCCGCTCGATCGAGCGCGACGATTTTTTACTACCCGGCAGCGACGGTCAGATCCGGGACCAGATCCGCAGCCTGGCCTCCACCCTAGGCGTCGAACCCGGCCCGCTGATCGCTGAGTTCGACGCGAACTACCGGTCCGCGCCCGAGCTCACCGGGGCCGAGGCGGTCCGGTCGACGATGCCGTTCCATATCCGCCGGCGCCGTCGCCGTCGGCGGATCAGGTGGCTGCCCGTGCTCGCGGTCCTGGTCCTGGCCGCCATCGGCGGCGCCGCCTATTACGTCGTCTCCGGCCGCGCTCCCTTTGCCGGCGCTCCCTCTGCTGGGGCCTCCTCGTCCGGCGCCTCCTCGTCCGGCGCCTCCTCGTCCAGGGCCTCCTCGTCCAGGGCCTCCTCGTCCAGGGCCTCCTCGGCTGGTGCCTCCTCCGCCGGGGCCAGCGCCCCTGGCCGGACCGGCTCCGGCCAGGGCGGCGTTGCCCTGGTCCCGGCGCGGGCGCTGGCGTTCGGCCCCGGCGGCCCGAGCGACGGCGATAACCCGCAGGCCGCCGGGCTCGCCGTCGACCACAACCCGGCCACGGCCTGGACCACCGGCTGGTACGGCGCGCCGCGTTTCCCGACCGTCCAGCAGGGCACCGGCCTGCTCCTGGACATGGGTCACGTGGTCACGCTCACCGCCGCGGAAGTCACCCTGGGCCCGGTTCCCGGCGCGAGCTTTCAGATGCGCGTCGGCGATACGCCGTCGCTGGCCGATCTGCCCGAGGTGGCGGTCGCGACGAACACGAGCGGCCCGATGGGGGTGCGGTTCGCCGCCGCGTTGCATGCCCGCTACGTGCTGATCTGGTTCACCGCGCTGCCGCCGGTCGGTTTGGGCACCTACCAGGCCAGTGTCTACAACGTGACCCTGCTCGGCGCGTCAAAGTCGGGTTAGCTGGGAAGCATTCCTCCATGTCATCGTGCCGGGTTACCAGTCGTCGGACGCTCACCGTTGGCTGACGAGCGGGCCGCGGCGCAACGGGCCCGGCGCGATGCCACCGCGGCGGCGGCCTTGCAGCCGCCGCTGCCGCCCCGCAAGCGCGAGCGCCGCCAGGTCAAAGGGGCCGCCGCGCTGACCGTGCTGGTCCTGGCCGTGCTTGGCTTCGCCAGTTACAAGTTCGTCGCGAACGCGGGCCACACCCGGCACGTCGCCGCGGCCACGCACCTTCGGGCCGGCGCGGTCCCAGTGAGCACCCCAAGCGTCCGGGTGAATCCCGCCCTGGCTAGCACGGCTCCGGTGTCTCCTGCTCCGGCCAGCCCGCCGCGGGTGCTCACCCCGGCCAGCGTGGCCGCATTCGGCCCGGGCGGCATCGCCGACGGCGAGAATTCCCTGTACGCCGCGCTGGCGGTGGGGGGTCATCCCGCCAACCCCTGGTACAGCTATGTGTCCGACACCCCGGTCGCGCCCGGCCCGACGCCGGGCACCGGCCTGCTGCTTGATATGGGCCGGACGGTGACGGTCACCTCGGTCCGGGTGGCCATGAACGGCGACCGCGGCGGCGCCCTCCAGTTGCGGGCGGGCGCCAAACCCCTCCTGTCCTGGCTGCCCCCGATCGCCAGCGCGTCCGGCGGCGTGTCCAGCCGTGTGCCTGGCGCCAGCGCGTCCGGCGGCAGTGCATCCGGCGCCAGGGGCACGCTGCTGCTGCAGCCCCGCGCCCCGGTGCAGGTCCGTTACGTCCTTATCTGGTTCACCCAGCTGCCCCCCGACCTGGCCGGCACCTATCAGGCCAGCGTCTACCAGGTGACCGTCCTGGGCCAGCCGTAGCACTGTACCACATATCTGTGGTACAGTCATGGCATGACGAATTACCAGGTCATCGACCGTATCAACGAGCTGCTCGACAGTACTGACGACCAGACCGTCAACACGTCGATGCGTATACCATCCGCGCTCAGGGACGCGGCGGCGCTCGCGGTCAATGAACTTGACCTGGCCCCATCCACCACCGTGCTGACCGCGAACGCCTTGCGTGCGGGGCTGGAGGCGGCGGTTATGCAGGCGGTGCTCGACCGTCACTTCCAGGAGTACCCGGACGCCCGCCCGACCCTGGCCGATCTGGCCATCGCGGCGGCCGAGCTGGATGGCCATCCGCTGGCCGGCCAGCCCGACCTCCTTCGCCAGTCGGCCGCCGAGGTCGAGCAGCGGCATCCCGCGGCCAGCCCGGAGGATGTCTTGCTGTGGGCCGAGGCACGCACGAGCGCGGCGGCATGAGCCGGGTCGTCCTGCTGGACAACGAGGCGGTTCATGCTCTCGCCGACCCTTCGCACCGAAAGCACCGCCGGGTCGTAGGCCATGTCCAGATCGTCGCCCGCCGCAAGGCACGGGCCGTCCCGGTGAGCATCGCGGTGCCGTCCGCCGTCCGGGTCGAGGCAGGCTGGGACCGCACGGCCCCAGCCTGGGCGTTCATTAACCGGCTGCGGATCGCTGACATTCCACTTGATGCGAGCCACGCCGACGCCGCGGCCGCCGTCCTGACCCGGACCGGGGTTTCCGTCGCCGACGCGCATCTTGGCGCCGCCATCCGGGCCGCAGACCAGGTCACCGTGCTGACCAGCGACCCAAGAGACATGCGCCTGGTGGCCGAGGGCAAGCCCATCGACGTCGTCGCCGTGTGACATCAGCCCCAGGGGGCACTCAAGCCGTCTCCTGCCCTTCGTTTTACCATCGAGGCATGAGCTCTGATGGTCCTGTCTTTGCCCTGTCCGAGGAACAAGACGCGCTGCGCGAGGCGGTGCGCGCCCTGGCCGAGGACAAGAGCGCGCCGCGGGCCGCCGAGGTCGATCGCGTCGCGGAGTTCCCCTGGGATGTGTACGAGGCCCTGGTCAAGGCGGACCTGCACGCCATCCACATACCGGAGGCGTACGGCGGGGGTGCCGCTGCTGCTCGCGGCCTCCGAGGAGGTCAAATCCCGGTACCTGGCGCCGGTCGCCCGCGGCGAGGCGATGTTCTCCTATGCCTTGTCCGAGCCGGAGGCCGGTTCGGACGCGGCCGCGATGCGCACCAAGGCAGTGCGCTCGGACGCGGGCTACGTGCTGAACGGGGTCAAGCGCTGGATCACCAACGCCGGGGTATCGAAGTACTACACGGTGATGGCGGTCACCGATCCCGCGGCAGGCGCCAACGGGATCTCGGCGTTCGTGCTGGAGGACGGGGACGAAGGCTTCTCGGCCTGCAAGTGCCTGGCCTCCGACGTGGCCATGCAGGTCACCACCGACGCCGTCCAGCTCCTCGGCGGCTACGGCTACGTGAACGACTACCCGGTCGAGCGGATGATGCGCGACGCCAAGATCACCCAGATCTACGAGGGCACCAACCAGATCCAGCGCATGGTCATGGCTAGGCAGCTACTGAAGTAGTGGTATTGGGCTGCTGACCTGCGGATTCTCGGGCCCTGCTTGTTGCGGACAGCCCGTCCGGCTGGTGAGTCGGGCGGCCGTTCTCGTGCCCGGTTTACCCGATTGATGCCGGTTATTTTCCCGTCGTTTCCGGACCCCGTGCTGAATCGGTGCTGACCCTAGCGGCCCTAGGTATGCCGGTCGTCTTGGTCAGAATGCCGGGGTTTCTGGCCGGGCGCTGCCTCCGCGGACACCGGCTGCTCGTTATGGTCGTGATCTGTGGACCGGATCGCGATTATCGGTTGTGGCGGGAGCGGCAGGTCCCACCTGGCCCGCTCGCTCGGCACCCTGCTGGGGATCACCCCCGTCCATCTGGACGGCCTGTACTACGACCACGACTGGAAGCCGCTGGATAAGGAGCGCTTCGCCGCCCTCCAGCGCGACCTGGTGGCCGCGCCGCGGTGGATCATCGACGGCAATTACGCCTCCAGCCTCCCGATCCGGCTTCAGCCCGCGGATACGGTGATCTTCCTGGACCTGCCCGGCTGGACTTGCCTGTGGGGAATCGTGCAGCGCCGGATGCGCCACCGAGGCGGCCAGCACCATGGCATTGGTGTCTACGACCGCGTCACCTGGAATTTTGTCCGCTACATGGTCGGCTATCGCCGCCAGATGGCGCCTCGTGTCCGGAGGCTGATCGCCGGCCACGCCGGCAACGCGCAGGTGGTCGTGTTGCGCAGTCGCCGCGCCGCCCGCCACTACCTCGCCGCGGTGACAGCGCAGGCTCCTGTCTCGGGGGGGGCGGTTGCTGTCGGCGACGGCGAGGCTAACCGGTGGACGGGAGGTCTATGACCCCGTTACTTGCGTTGGCTGCGATGCAGAGGCATCTCGGCTGAGAGGGTAGCTGATCTCGAACTCGTCGCCGCTTATGCGCGTGTCGTTGACTTCCAGTGCCCGGCCGGCCGGACTGCTGGCCAAGCGCACGATCCGCAATAGTGCCACGCCGGGGGCCAGTCCAAGCCTGCTGGCTTCTGTGGGTGACGGAGGGCGGGTGGTGATGGCCTCGGTCCACCGGATCGGGCCGAACCCGGCTTCTTCCATGCGGTCATAAATGCCGCCCGGGCCGGTGTCACGCGCCGCGAGTACCGGCAACTCAGCGGCGAGGTCGGCAGGGATGTACGACGTGGCGAGCTGGGTTGGCTGGCCTGTCTCCGGGTCGCCCATGATCCGCTCCCGGATTACGACCTCATCGCCTGGCGCCACGCCAAGCTGGGCGGCGACGTCGAAGGGCACCGGCCCGCGGGAGATGGACGGCGGCTGGAGCGGGCGCCAGCCCTGGGCTGCCTGGTCGAAGTAATAGCCGAGTTCATCGCGGTACACCAGCCTGGACCGGGAGACTGGACGGCGGGCGGGGCGGACACGGACGACGGTGCCGCGCCGCCGGACAGGCTCCACCAGTCCCTCGGCCGTGAGCTGGATGACGGCGCGCCGCACGGTCTCGCGCCCCGCGCCGTGCGTGGCCATCAGTTCTGTCTCCTTCGGGATCGTATCCCCGGGCGGGTAGTCGCCACGGGTTATCGCATCGCGGAGCGCGTCAGCGATGTCTTGCCACATGGCCATTGCCAGTCCCTCCTACCCGCACGAACTAATACATCCGGATGTATTGACATCCGTTGAGCCCGAGCGCACGCTCATTACATCCGGATGTATTCCCGATGATCAGCACAGCATACGACCGCGAGATGCAGGCCGCGCACTCTCAGCGCAGGAGGTCAACCATGGCGCTACAGTTTCTTGGCAAGGACCCCGAGTCGGAATACAACGGCTCTCCCACCGTGTGGAATGACGGTGACTGCTACGTGATCCAGGGGTGGCGTATCACCGACCCTGGCACGCTGGCTCAGATCGGAACGGTGCCCGGTCACGAGACGGTGCTGCGGCTTCCCAAGCGGATGATGCAGTTCTTCAAGGAGGCCAGCGATGACGGAGCCGCCGGACTTTGACCGGCTGTTCCGGTCCGTCGCCCGGTCAGCGGTCCATCTGGAGATGCGCGACGACTACGGCGGCAGCTCACCCGCGTTCGCCGCGCGGCGCGAGCATCGGCCGTATGACCGGAGCGGACCCGATGCCGCCTGGCACGCGCTGGTCGGCAGTGTGATCCAGCGCGGCGCGGCGGTACGGCGCGCCCGGATCATCAGCGAGCCGGCCAGCGACTACATCAGGTTCGAGTACGAGGTGACTCCGGCCGCGAACCTGGCGGCCGGAGAACAGGTGCGCTGGCTACCCCGGCAGATGGCATCAGACCTTGCACTGCCTGGCAATGATTTCTGGCTGTTCGACGGCACGGCTGTCCTGTTCAACTACTTCAGCGGCGATGGGGCAGCAGCGGGCGCCGAGCTGCGGGACGAGCCCGCCGTCGTCAAGCTGTGCGCATCGGCGTTCGAAGTGGTCTGGGACCGTGCCATGCCGCACGAAGAATACCGGCCCGTCTAGCCGGAGGGCTGTCCTCAGTGCCGGTTCGCTCAGCCAACGCGCAGCAGGCGCTCGACGCGCTGGCCGCACGGCTGCGGGAAATCCGCAAGGACGCTGAGCTGACCGCCAGGCAGCTGGCACAGGCAGCCGGGTGGCACGAGTCCAAGTGCTCGCGGATTGAGCACGCCCGTACCACGCCCTCACCAGCAGACATCCGGGCGTGGTGCGCCATCTGCGGCGTGCCGGACCAGGCCGCCGACCTGACGGCTACCCTCCGCAGCATCGAGTCGATGTACGTCGAGTGGCGGCGGATGATCCGCTCGGGCATGCGCAGGCTGCAAGAAGCACCGCTGCCGCTGTACGAGCGAACCCGGCATTTCCGCATCTACGAGCCTGGTGTCATCCCCGGGTTGTTCCAGACCGCCGAGTACGCCAGGGCCAGGATGGGACGCATCGTCGAGTTCAACGGTATTCCCGACGACCTCGATACCGCCGTAGCCGCCCGCCTGGAACGACAGCGTGTCCTGCGGCGCGGCGATCACAAGTTCGCGGTCGTCCTGGAAGAATGGGCGCTGCGGTCACGCATCGGCAGCACCGAGATGATGGCCGGCCAGCTCGCGCACCTGCGGCAGGCGTCGACGCTGCCGGCTGTGGGGCTGGGGATCATCCCGGTCAGCGCGGCGCGCACCATGTGGTCGAGCCCAGGCTTCTGGATTTTCGATGAATCCCGGGTGCTGATCGAGACTCCCGCCGCTGAACTGGCCATCACCCAGCCCCGGCAGATCGCCATTTATCTGCGCACGTTCGCTGAGCTGGCAGCCATGGCCGTCTACGGAAGCCAAGCCAGGGAACTCATCAACCGCGCCATCGCCGACTTCAGATGAATCCGCGCACACTCGCGCAAGTCGCTTTACCCCGCGGGCCCGGCCTACCTAGCGTGACGTGCAGAATCCCGCTCGCCGTCAGCGGGACAGCAAGCGCGGCGCTTCCTGCCGCGGGCAGGCGGAACTGGACAGACGCGGGCACTTCATGGAGGCAGAAGCGTGATCATGGCCACGCCATCCCCGGCAACAGGCACCCGCGAGTGGCAGGGGACCTACCCGGCACGTCCGCGTCATGTCCGGGACGCGCGGCACACCGCCGGACAGTTCCTGGCCGGCGGCGCGCGTGTTGATGAGACGCTGCTGATCTGCTCGGAGCTGGCCACCAACTCCGTGCTCCACAGCCGGTCGAAGTATGACGGGAAGTTCATCCTCCGCGTGGTGGTCCACGCCGATTACATCTGGATCGAGTGCGAAGACGCCGGCGGACCCTGGCACATCCCGGATAACGACGACCGACCGCACGGCCTGGACGTGGTGCACACCCTGTGCGGGGCGGCCGGCTGGGGCGTGGAGGACCTGGATGGCGGCCGTACCGGCCGTGTGGTGTGGGCCAGGCTGGAGCTTGGACGACGCGCCGTAGGCGGCGGGTGACGTGGTGGGCTGTATCAGGTGGGCAAGCTCACCGGCGACACGTTCCGGTACCTGGAGCTGCGCCGACGCTCGGAGATCGAGGCGGGTCTGGTGCTGACTGGATTCGCTCTCTCGCACCGGGTCCGCGACGACGAAGCGGGGTGCACCCAGCGACGGCCAGCCCGGCATGGCACTCTCGCGCCGCGCGGGACGAGGCAGGCAAGCACGAGACTGCCGCTGAGCCGGTACTTGCCGAGGTCGGCATGCCCGTCCCCGCGCTGCCGTCCACGCCAGCGCCGACCGGGGTGCGTGCGGCGGCCTGGGTACCGCCCGGCCCGGAACGCTGCGCCAGGTCAAGGTGGCCTTGGACCGGCTGTGATCAGCGTCTTCTTCCCAGCAGTGGGCAAGGAGCCGTGTGAGCGCGGTTGGGCCGGATCGCGCCAGTGTCAGTCTGTCGTCCGGGCCGAGGGTGCCGGGCGGTGTTGACCACATAAGCCGGCCCAGCTCGCCCTAGGCCCCCGCGCAGTCAGCCTTGCCCCGGTCTGGCTGCGCGGGCCTCGTAGCGAGGGTGCCGCGTCTGCTGGCGCGGAGAAGCCCGATCCATCCCCGGCCTGGGCAGGATCGGCCGTCACCAGTTCCCGGTCATCCACAGGACAGGCCAGGTGCGGCACCCCCGCCCGCGCCAGCATCTGCTCAGAGCGTGCTGGTGCACACCAGGCCGAGGTCGGTTAGCCCTTCTGACCGGCACAGGCGGTCGGATGCGCCGTCGACTCCGGTTTGCAAGAGCTGATAGGCGGCCTTGTGCTGTTGCCCCCAGTGCATGGCGGCACGCCAGAGGGACCGGCCCAGACCAAGTCCGCGGTACTCGGGCAGGACGCCGAAGTACTGCGGCAGCAACCTGGCGGCCCCGCGGCTGTCCGGCATGATCTCCATGGGGCCGATCGCCCCGACGATCTTCCCGTCCCGCTGGCAGGTGAGCACCGGGCCTATACCGTCTTGCTCACGGATGCGGGAGTCGAGGAAGGCGAAGCCCCCGGCGGCCAGCTTCTCCGCGAGCACGCTGAACGTCGCGCGGGCGGGCCCGGTGACCTCGTCCAGCGGGACGGGACCGGGCGCGGGGGCGTTATGGCCGGAGGCAAAGGTGCGCATCTGGATGCGGGTGCACGTCGCAACGGGATCGGGGTCGCTGCCCGGTGGTAGGAACCAGATGAGCCGCCCCTTCCTGGCGGCGTGCTCATCCCATAGCCGCCAGCCGAGCTCGGCCGCCCGGCTCAGCGCGTCGCGCGGATCCTGGCTGTAGACGTGGACCTTGACGCAGCGACGACCGGTGCTCAGTGTCGGGATCAGCACTAGGCCGGGTTCTTGGGTGATATCTCCGGTGAGCACCTGCTCGTCTTTGCGGTCGGCCCAGCGGCGGTCCTTGTCGTGCGGCAGGAACCGGACGGTCCTGGCGATCTCGATGACGTCAGCGAACAGGCCGGGGGTAACGACTTCCGGGTGAGCAGGACCGAGGGTGGGCACGTACGGGGCAATGATCAAGGGTTGCAGCCAGTCCCACCGGATTCCCATGGCGGGACGATACTCGTGCGCCCCACGGGGAAGCGGGTCCTAGCGCAAGACACGCCAGGACCCGCTTCGGGCTGGCCGCGCGGGGGCGGTCAGTGAGGGTTGTCGTCGCCCGCGTTGCACGAGCAGGTCGTTGACTCGATGACCTGATCCAGTTCGATCATCACCGGCTCGGTGACCTGCGGTGCGGGCGCCTCGGCCGGGCGGGTCGGGTAGAGCGTGACGGGTACTGCGGTCATGCTGACCTCCTGTTGTTGTCTCCGTGCTGGCAGTAGTAAGTGCGCGGGGCCTTCGCCTCCTGGAACTGCTTGGCCAGAGGCCGGCACACCCGGCACGTGCCGGCGAGCTGGCAGCCGGAGCAGCCCCCGGTGCGGAGCATGAGTCTGTCGGCGATGCTCCCGAGGCGGCGCAGACTGTCCAGGCCCTCGCGCATCAGGTCGATCTGGTCATCGCGGCCGACCTTGCAGATCGACACCTTGCCGTGCGGGTCGGCGTGGAAGAAGGTGTGGCCGGCATTGCAGCCGGTGAACGCCTTGCGGGTGCGCAGGTGCTCGGCGGACTGGGCCAGGAGCGACTCACCGCCGCCGTAGATCGTCGGCGTCATGTTCGTGTAGATGTTGTGCGGCACGCCCCATTCCTCGGCCAGGGCCGCCATGGCTGTCGTCTGCGGAGACGTCGGTGACCACGATGTTGAGCCGCACCGGCAGCCCGGCTTCGATCGCGGCTGCGATGCCTCGGCGGAACGCCTTGTAGGAGCCGCGGCGCTGGGTGAGTCCGTCGTAGGCTGCCTCGGTGGCGCCGTAGAGGCTGATCACCAGCCGGTAAGGCGCCAGCGTGGTGAATAGCTCCAGCAGGTCGCGGCGCCATAGGCGGGAGCCGTTCGTGGAAACCGTGACCATCATGCCCAGCTCGAACGCGAGCTGGTAGGCATCGGTGAAGTGCTTGTCGATGGTCGGCTCGCCGCCGGTGATCTGGAGCCAGACCACGCCCGCGTCCCGCATCATGTGCAGCAGCCGGGCCTTGTCTGGCCACGGCAGCCCGGCGAATTCTTTCAAGCCCAGGTAGCAGTGCGAGCAGGCATAGTTGCAGCCGAGATTGATCTCCCAGCTGGCCCGCCCGTACCCGAACGGCGACTCCTCGCGGACGAGCACCCGCCCGTCTATCGCGTCTGATTCCGGAAGTTCCACCCGCCAGCGCTGGCGGGCCAGCCCCGACAGCCAGGGCGGGTATGAGCCGCCCGCAGCGGCGGCCTGGGCGAGCTGGTCGAAGTAACCGCGAGGGAGCTGCACCCCATCGGTACTGCCAGGCTGCAAGAGCAGGTACTGGCCGAGAAAGGGTGCAGCAAGAAGATCATGCATCCGGGGCCTCCACTACGGACAGTGAAATTACCGTTTGCCCCGGTAATCGCCATCCTGAGTCCGGCAACGCTTCAGCGCAAGACCCTGAACGCCGCCCGGTGAGCCACAGGCGACGCTGCACGGCCACGGCCTCTCCGTTTACCGATGTGGCTAGATTCTTCTTACCGCGGCGTTCTGATGCGTTGATATGGATGCGCGGGGCGCGCCGCAGCGGCGGGAAATCGCCGGCCGCGCTGCTCGCGGAACAGGAGAACTGCGCAAGACCGTGCGTCACTGGGCCATCAGCGGTGCCACCGGCCCCTGGCTGGACAAGCATCAGGAAGACGCGGCCATGTGGCTGGAGCACCTCATCGGTTGACGCAGTCTCGCTGTCTTGACCCGGACAGGCCCGGGCAGCCGAGGGTTCCTGGGCGCGGGGCTCATGCCGGGTTCGGGGTCGCGTAGCGGCTCGCCGCCGGATGCTGCCGCGGTCCCCTTGTGCGTGCCGCCAGGCAGTTCATCGCCCTCGGAAAGCGCTGACCGTGTAGGGAACCGAGATAGATGAGCAGCGCGAGCTGGGCTGTTAGGTGCAAGTGAGCAGCGCCGAGGCTGAGCCGGTGCGGGTAGTTGAGCATTCGGGTGCTGCCGTCCGCGTCACGATGTGTGGTCGGCGCTGTCGCGGTGGGCTTGCGTGAGTAACTTGGTTTGGGTGACGGCGACGCCACCAGGCCAGCCGGCATCGCCGCGACACGCGCGAGGGTGGCCGACCAGGTGCGTTCGAGCGCGGCCCAGGCCGCGCGCAGGCCATCCGGATCCTCGGCGCGCCGGGCGGCGCGGCCGGGGAAACGGCGGTTAAGCTCGGCCTCGACGAACGGGATCACGTCCACGCCGTTGACGCGCAGGAAGCTCCCGCCGTCACAGAGAAACGGATCATCGATGTCCACGCCCCCCGCATTGACGCCGCGCATCACGACACCTGACAGGTCAGCCTCGGCAAACCGGGCGCCTCGCAGGTCCGCACCGATGAACTCCGCCCGGCAGCTGCTGAAGTAGTGGTATTGGGCTGCTGAACTGCGGATTCTCGGGCCCTGCTTGTTGCGGACAGCCCGTCCGGCTGGTGGGTCGGGCGGCCGTTCTCGTGCCCGGTTTACCCGATTGATGCCGGTTATTTCCCGTCGTTTCCGGACCCCGTGCTGAATCGGTGCTGACCCTAGCGCCGCTAGGCATACCGATTGCCCTGGTCAAAGTGCCCGAAATGTGATGCTGGCAGGACCGGTGCGGAGTCCCGGTGGCAGCGGGGTGAGCGCGTCCGGGCCGGTAGTGTCGCGTACGTGACTGACCCGTCCAAGTGGGTGATCCACGGCGAGCGGCTGGTGGACGACACCTCTCACGTCCGCGTGAGCCTGGCCGATGTCGAGCTTCCGAACCATGTGCGTTTCACGCAGTACGTCTTCCGGATGCGGCGCTGCGCGATGACGGTGGTCCTGGATGATGCGGGCGACCGGGTCTTGCTGATGCGGCGGCACCGGTTCATCGTGGACCGCTGGGTCTGGGAACTGCCGGGCGGTTACGTGGACGACGGGGAAGACCCTGCCGCAGCGGCAGCGCGCGAGGTAGCGGAGGAGACAGGCTGGCGCCCTCGTGTCATCGAGTACGTCATGTCCTGCCAGCCGATCCTGTCGAGCAGGGAAGTTGTCGGTTTCTTCTATGGGGTCGCGGGCGGGCGGAGTCCGTCGAAGATCGCGGTCAGGGTGCGGCGCTGGAGATCGCTGTCCCAGCCAGCCTTGGAGCGCGCCCTGGCATGTGCTGGCGAGCAGCGATTTCGGTTCCGGTCCTGGCCTGCAGGTCGATGACGGTTTTCTTGCCCGCGGCCTGCGCGACCATCTCGGTGAAGAAGGTGAACAGCGCGGTTGGGGGATCGCCTTCGCCGGCGAGCGCGGTCACCTCGCCTGCTTGAAGGTCTGGACCAGGTCGGTGGTCCATTGTTCCGGGATCTCCCAGGGGATGAAGTGGCCGCCGTGGGGGTGGGCGGCGATGTTGACGTGGTTGTACCAAGCGGCGCGGTCGCTTGCCAGAAACGACTCGATGCGCTCTTCCGGGCTGTTGACTCCCGGGGGATTCTCGTAGTCGACGAAAGTGATCCCGGTCGGTGCCTCGATGACTGGCGTCCGGTCGTGGGAGGGTGCCCAGGGGTACCGGTTGTTGTTGGCGTACGTGCGGATCGAGCTGGCGATGGCATTGCCGGTCCAGTAGATCGTTGCGTGGGTGAGCAGGTCGTCGCGGGTGAACACGGTGTAGATGTCTCCGCCGTCGTCGGACCAGTTCATCCATCGTTCGAGGATCCAGGCCAGCATGCCGGCCGGGGAGTCGGCCAGTCCGTACCCGAGTGTGCTCGGAGCGAGTACGTGCGCGGCGAGGTGCACAGCGAACCGTCGCTCGATTTCGACCAGTCTGTGCCGCTGGTCATCGGGTAGCCCGGGCGGGATGGGCCTGCCACCGGAGAAGTCCCAGGCACGGTCGCCGGTGAACAGGTCGAGTTTCAGGGCTGATCCGATGTGGATGCCGTACAGCTCGCCGGCGTACTTGTGGCCGAGCTGTCCCGTGACGAGGGCACCGACGTCGCAACCCGCCGCGGCGTACCGGGTATGGCCGAGCGTCTGGGTCATCAGCTCGTGCCAGACGTCCGCGATCTTCCAGAAGTTCATGTCCGGCCGCGTTGGTGTCGAGTACCCGAAGCCCGGCAATGACGGGACGATCACCTCGAAAGCGTCCGCCGGGTCGCCGCCGAATGCGGCCGGGTCTGCGAGCCGGTCGATGACTTTCGACCAGTGCCAGAAGGTCCAGGGCCACCCGTGGCTGAGGATCAGCGGGGTGGGATCGGGCCCGGCGCCCGGCTTGCGCATGAAGTGAACGCGGGTGCCGGACACGTCAACCAGGTAGTGCTCGTAGGCATTCATCGCTCGCTCGGCGGCTCGCCAGTCGTACTCCTCGGCCCAGTACTGCGCCAGCTCCTGGAGCAAGGCCCTCGGGACGCCGTAGCGCCCGTCCTCGTTCCCGTCATCTTCCGGCCAGATCGCGGCCCGCAGCCGCGACCGCAGATCCTCGAGAACCCGCTCCTCAACGGCGATCGGCGTCGGCGACAGTGCATCCACGCTTGTGCTCACTTCCCGATCCTTTCATCAGGTTTCTCGTCTTGCTCGCTGGCGAGCTGAACGATCTGGTCGAGTACGCCCGCGATGCTCAGCAGCCGCGTGCGGTCAGCAGGCGAGAGCCGGTCGATGAGACTGCGCAGCCGCTCGGCACGATCGGCATGGCGCCGGGACACAATCGACTGACCATCCGCGGTGAGAGACAACATCGAGGCCCGCCCGTCACACGGATCGGGCCTGCGTTCGATAAGCCCGTCGCGTTCTAGCTTCGCTACCGCCGACGTGAGCGCCGGCTGCTTGATCTGCTCCGTCCTGACCAGGTCACTCAGCCGGCACGGCCCTACCCTCGACAGGGTGTGCAGCACCGACAGCGCAGAGAAGCTCAGCCGATCCGAGGCTGGGAGCCGGATGAACAACGAGGTGAAGTCCTCGATGGAGCGGGTCAGCCGCTCTGCAGCACGAACTGCATCCATGCCGAAACTATATCGACCTTCGATCTAACTCTACGATCGGGGCATGTTTCGTCGATCGCAACCTCCACTAGGGAAGTACAACTACCGGACGCCGCGCGGCGGCCCCGTTCATCGGCGTGCTGCGGGTCCGTGACGGGCAGGTCACCGGGCGGCTGCAGGCAGTCGCGGGCCAGTCTCGGTAGCGCCCCGGCCAGCGCACCGATCCCGTCGGCGCCTAGCGGCGGGCAAGAGTCCGGGCCATCCGGCGCCATGGCAAGGGGTTTCCCGACGGCTGGCCGGCCATGCGGAGCCTGACACCGGTACTCGACTGGTCCCTCCGGTCCCTGGGTGCCCGAATCCCCGCTACCAGCCCGGCCGGCTCCTTGAGGACTGAGCGAATAAGATTCGGCGACATGTGGCACCCGGTCCCCTGGATCACGCAGTACGCATCCCCGTCCCTCATCGCGGCTATCACCTATGGAGGTCAGCCTCGGGCCGAGGACCCACGCTGGCGTGAGAGTGGCGCGCCGGACCGGGAGACGTACGCGGCGTGGTGTGCGCGCTGGTGCGGGATGGCGTGCCTCCGGATGGCGCTGCTCGCCCGGGACGGGGCGGCGCCGACCCTGTACGAGCTGGCCATCGGCTGCATGGAGTACGGCGCGTACACCAAGGAGCCGGGTCGCCCGCAAGGGCTCATTTACCGGCCTTTCGCCGAGTACGCCAGGGACAGGCACGGGCTGCAAGCCGACGTGATCACGGAGCTGGATCGCGCCAGGCTGATGGCCGAACTAGATGCGGGGAGACTGGTAATCGCTTCGGTGCACCCGGAGATCCGGCGTCCCCAGAACGACCCGCCCAAGACCGGCGGGCACCTGGTGCTGGTAAACGGGCACGCCAATGACCTGGTCACCTTCCACAACCCGTCCGGCCACATCCCGGAAGCCGTTGTCGCCACGCTCCCCATGCCTGTCTTCGACCGCTTCGCCGCCCACCGCGGCATCGCCCTCCACCTCTGAGGTAGCGTGCAACGGCTAGCCGAGCGATGGCAGCGCGTGAGAGCGTGACCCTCACCGGGGAGTCCCGAGCGAGTCGCGGTTGCCTGCGCGTTCGTGCCGTCAGTGCTTAGCCCTCTAGGGGAGGGGTAACACGGTGCCGGGAGACACTATCCAGCGGGCGGGCTGCTCGGTGTAGCGCGCGATGGTGTCGAAATCGTGGTCGTAGTGCAGGATCTCCAGGCCGCGGGCTCGCGCGGTGGCCGCGACGATGAGATCGGGAATCGAGGCGGAGCGGTGCTGGGCTTGTTCGGTCAGCGCTTCCTGGATCTCCGCGGCCTGGTCCCAGATGTCCTGAGGGGTATCGACACGGTCCAGGGACGCCGCGAGCTGTTCCTTCATGCGGGAGCGCTCCTGGATGTTCCTGGCCGAGAAGAGCATCTCCAGCTCCGTCACGCCACAGATGCCGACCAGTGCGCGCATGATCAGCGGCTCTAGTTCTTCGCGGACGGCCGGAAGATGGAGTCTCGCGAGGGCGCTCTTGTCGGCGAGGTAGCGCGTTACCCCCATATCCGCTCCTCGGTGCCGGACTCTAGGAGGAAGTCGAACGCGCCTGCCTCGCCGAGAGCCACTAGGTCGCGTACGGCGGCGACGCGGATCACCTCGCGAAACGCGGCGTTGATGGTCTCGCGGATGGACTCGGTTCCGAGTATCTCCCGCACTTTGTCGAGTTTGTCGATATCAATGTCGACGCTGGTTTTAGCCATCTTGCCCCTCTGTCCACGGATATCTCGTCTGTAAGAAATAATACATCTATCTGTCGTGAATGAAGATATCGACGGCCGTCAGAATCCGAAGCTGACGCTCTCGGTCAGTCCACCCTCGGTGACACCCTTGCCGTCAGTCCATATGGCCCAGTCCATAAAGCGACCCTCCTCGACGGGGATGGCGGAGCCTGCCCTGATCGCAGCGGGTAGTTCCTGGCTGTTGTCGCTGACGATTGATCCGCCGATCAGCCGGAGTCCGGCGCTGACGAGGAGCTGCCGGATGACGCGTTCGCTGCACCCGGTGATGCGGGCGATCCTCCGGGGCCGAAGCCCTGCTGGGTGAACTTGCTCAGCTGCGCGGTGCCGGGCTGTTCCGGCGTACCTGGGGCTTGTGCGGTAGTGCTGGCCATGGCCTGGGGGCTGGATAGCGGGCGGCGGTCAGCCGGGCATGCTCGGCGGTGGTGCCGAGCCGGGCGGCGATGGCGCGGACGGGGAGTCGGGCTCGGATGAGCGGGTGCAGGTCAGCGGGGGTGATGTCGTCGGGGTGAGGGCCGGGCCAGCTGCCGCCGGTGACCCAGTCGAAGGGCGATTCCCAGGTGACGGGCTCGTCGATGCCGGCTCGACAGCGCCGCCGGCCGCAGTCAACGGAGCCTTCCGGCTCGCAAAAGCGATTTCGCTAGCGTGCCGTGAGCTGGCCGGCTGCCAGGCCGGCTTCAATCGCGGTGATCATTTCGGTGAGTGCATGGAGGTTGACGTCGTGGAGGGCGCTGAAGGTCACGACGCCTTTCTTGCTGACCCGGGCGCGTCCGAGTCTGTCAGCGTAAGCGCAGGTGAAGGGAGGCCCGTCGCCGTTGGCGCTGTTGTACAGGCTGATGTAGTTCTTCTGCAGCGCGAGGCCGAGGATGGGCCAGGTGACCGGGACGGGGGAGCTCTTGACGGAGTACTGGAACTGGCCGTAGCCGATCATGGTCATCGTCATGCCGGGCTGGCCGTCCGGGGTTCCACGCACGAACCAGCGCGGCAGTCCTGGCGCTGCGCCGCGGATGAGCTCATCCAGCGTACGCAGGCCGTCCTCACGGGCAGGATCGAAGCGGAGGTACTCCTCTACGGAGCCGGCATGCACCTTGAACATCGTCACTCGCTTTCAGAATGATGCGCCGGAGCTGATCTCCCGGAATCAGCCAGGTGCGGGCCCGGCCAGGGTGTCGCCGCGATCAGGTCGCTGACGGAACATCGCCGCGGCGTTCCTGTCGCACCGCTGCCTAGCCCGCGAGCCGAAACGCTAGCTGAGTGGCCCATTTGCTCATGTCGGGTTCCCGATCAGGGTCGGTCAGGTAGATCTCTAGCCGGCTGCCCCACCGCTCACCGCCGTCCCCGGGCGCCACGTCCCATTTCAGGTCCTGCCCGGCCGCCCAGTCCAGCAGCACCTTGGTCACCCCAATGAGCCCCGCGGGGTGACCTATATGCGTGAGCGTCGCGTACCGCCCGGCGGGAAGCACGCCAGCCACCAGGTGACCATCACCCTCGACGGCCTGTACGACTGCTCGGCGCGGGTCACGATTTCCGTTGCTGCTGACATCTGATTATCCTCCAGTCGTGGCGATGGGCTGCTGCAGTTCGGTGACCCACGTATCGGGGTCAGCCGACCATTCCAGGGTGACCTCCCGCGCATACCCGGCGGAGCGGTACCCGTTGGCATCGATCCACCGCGCCAGCGCCTGGCCGGTCACCAGAACGTCATCCATCCGGCCGTGGTGAATGATTACGGCCGCGCGGTCAATCTCCGGCAGATTCGCGACGCTGAAGCCACAATCCGCATCAGCCTCGGTGTCCACTGGCACCGCGGCATGCACGATGACGGCACCGTCGCCGTCCGGCGTGTCCTGGTAGTACGCGACGGCCGGGCCGGCCGCAGCAACGCCAGCGGCGGCCATCAGCCCCCACAGGTCGCAGTACAGCGGCTGAATGACCGGCGTGATGGCGTCCGGCTCATATCCCGCCGCCGGGCCGGCCAACTCGGCCACCCGGACCTGAGGCAGCCGCTTCACAATGACCCCGTCGACCGGCGTCCGGGCCTCGTCCTCAATCGTCAGCAACCGTGCCTCTACCCGGCCCAGCCGCGTCGTCTCGGCATCGATGTGCGCGCGGATCTCAGCCCGGCGCAGCCTGAGCATCCCGCGAAGTTCCGCCGCGCTCACCTGGTCGCCGAGAATCGCCTGCACCTGCTGCAGGGAAAACCCGAGATCCTTCAGCGCGATGACGCGGTTCAGGTCCGCGAGCTGTCCCGCCCGGTAGAACCGGTACCCGGTGACCGGATCCACGCAGGCGGGCTGAAGCAGCCCGATCGTGTCATAGTGCCGGAGCATCCGGACCGAGACGCGGCCGTGCCTGGCAAACTCCCCGATACTGAACATAGTCTTACCAGGTTTACAACCTCACACCGTGTCAGGGTCAACGGGCCCGGCGAAAGAACAGGTGGGGCCTGACTAGGCCCTGAGCCCTGACGATCTTGCCTTCCCCTGACTGGTGCGCCCGGGTCACATGACCGGGTTCCTCGGGCCGAACGGCGCCGGTGAGACGAACATCGGGATTGGACATTTCTTCCGATGGGTTCGTTGCGCCGCGGTCTCCCGCCTGGCTGGTGGCACGCGGAAGGTGTCGGCGCCGTATGGTTGAGGCGCAACTTCGCGACCCCGACGTGGCAGGGGTACGGCGGACCCGGCGCATGGTTCCCTGAGTGGATCACACCGGGAGGAGCGGTCATGCCCTCGCACGAGGCGGATCGCGGATCCGGAAAGAATATTCAGCTTCGGTGTCGAATCCGCCCTCGCCGTTCGTGGACAGGATGAGCGGCGTACAGAGCGCCGCCGCCAGCGAAAGGAGCCAGCCATGTCCGCCGTTACCGCCTCCCCCGAGACAACGGCCGGGCGCCGCCCGTCCCGGTTGACTGGCACGTTGCCGCGCACCACCGTCTCGGTCGGTGTCCTGGCCGCAGCGGTCACGACCGCCGGTGCGGTTGCCCTGCGGGCCGCGGGGGTCCCGCTGGCCGTACACGGCAAGATCCCGCTCGGGGGGTTCGCTCAGCTCACCTTCATCGCCGCCGTCATGGGCGGGGTCCTCCTCGCCGTGCTGAACCGGCGCAGCTCTGCCCCGCGCCGGCAGTTCGTCCAGATGACCGTCGGCCTCACGGCGATCTCCTGCGTCCTCCCGGCCGCGTTCGCTGACACGACCGCCAGCAAGATCGCACTGGCTGGACTGCACCTGGTCGCCGCGGTAAGCATTGTCCCGGTGCTCGCACGACACGCCGGCTGACCCGAAACCGATCCGCTTTCAAAAAGGAGCAACCAAGATGCCGCAATACCTCGTCTCCGTCTGGCACGACGACACGTTCGAGCCCGACTTCTCCACCCCCGACGCGCAGCGCCGCGTCGCCCAGGTGAACGCCTTCAACAACGAACTGCAAAGGGCAGGCGCCTGGGTGTTCGCGGCCGGCCTGCACCCCGCATCATCGGCCACGGTCGTGCGGTCTTCCGGAGGAGACGTATCGATGACCGACGGGCCCTACGCCGAGACCAAAGAACAGATGGGCGGCTTCTGGATCATCGAGGCCACCGATCTCGATAGCGCCCTGGAGTGGGCCGGAAAAGCGGCCGCTGCCTGCGAGGGACCGGTTGAGGTCCGGCCGGCGCAAGGGTGACCGACGCGCTGGAGGAGATCTTCCGGCGCGAAGCCGGCCGCTGCACCGCCACGTTGATCCGCGTCCTCGGCGACATCGACCTCGCCGAGGACGCGGTGGCGGAAGCTTTCGCCACCGCCGCCGAGCACTGGCCGAAGACGGGGATACCGCCCAACCCTGGCGGCTGGATCACGACGACCGCGCGCAACCGCGCCATCGACCGCCTGCGACGCGAATCGACCCGCAGTGAGCGTCATCTCGCGGCCCACCGACTCAGCAGGGACAGCATGGACCCTGACGACAATCCCGAACTCGACAGGCTCGACGAGCTGGCCGGTGTCGTCGCCGACGATCAGCTCCGGCTCATGTTCCTGTGCGCGCACCCCGCCCTCGCCGCCGACGCGCAGGTCGCTCTCACCCTGCGGCTCCTCGGCGGCCTCGAGACCAGTGAGATCGCCAGGGCTTTCCTAGTGCCTGAGGCGACGATGGCGCAACGGATCGTCCGGGCCAAGCGCAAACTGCACGATAATCACGCTTCTTACCGCATACCCCGCGCTGCGGAGCTCCCGGACCGGCTCCACGCGGTCCTCGCCGCCATCTACCTCATCTACACCGAAGGTCACACCGCCACGTCGGGACAGAGCCTGACGAGAACCGATCTATCGACCGAAGCGATCCGGCTCGGGCGAACCCTCGTCGAGTTGATGCACGACGAACCGGAGGCCATCGGTCTGCTCGCTCTGATGCTGCTCACCGAGTCTCGCCGTCCTGCCCGCAGCAACGCCGGCGGGACCATGGTGCGCCTGGCCGATCAGGACCGCTCCCGCTGGAACCGGACCATGATCGCCGAAGGCCACGAGCTTGTGCGCGCTTGCCTTCGCCGCAACCAGCCCGGACCGTTCCAGATCCAGGCAGCGATATCCGCCGTACACGCCGACGCCCCCACTGCCGACGCCACCGACTGGTCTCAGGTCATTGCCCTCTACGACCAGCTCCTCGCCCTGCGTCCCCACCCCGTTGTTGGCCTGAACCGGTCAGTGGCTGTCGCGGAGTTCCGCGGCGCCGCCGAGGGGCTCGCCGCACTCGAGATCGACGCCGCCACTCTCGGCAACTACCAGCCATACCACGCCGCCCGCGCCGACCTTCTCGCACGAGCAGGGCGACGCGACGAGGCAATCGACGCGTACGACCGAGCCATCGAACTTACCACCAACGCGGTCGAACGCGACTTCCTCGTGCGCCAGCGGGCCGCCCTCTGAGCAGGCAACTGCGGCGTGACATTTTCTCGACTCGCCTGGTCAGCGGGCCGAATCCGCAGGAGTATCACTTTACGTGCGTAAAGGGTGTTAATGCCGTTCCTGGCGGCGATGCCGACGTTGCGGGCTGCGGCGGCGAGGGTGCCGGCCCGGGATGCCGGTCTCTGCGACGATGTCCTTGGGCTGCGCTGCCAGGCTTACTGTGGGCCCCTGAGCCAAGCCCAGCAGCGGGCGCCGGGACTGGCCAGCCCGCCCGCAGTCGTCCCGGAGGTCGCATGCGTATCAGCCTTGATGATGTGTCCCTCTGGTTCGATGTATCCGGGCCGTCAGTCGTTCCGCAGGGGGAAACGACGGTGGAACGCCCGGTCCTGGTGGCCGTCCACGGCGGCCCCGGCCTTGATCACATGACGGTGAAGCCCGCCCTGGCGCCCCTGGCCGAGGCCTTCCAGATCCTCTACTTCGACCTGCGGGCCACGGCCGCAGCGATCACAGCAGCGCCGAGTTCTGGAACATGCGGACCTGGGCTGATGACCTGCGTCGGCTATGCGACGCGCTCGGCCTGCACAAGCCGGTCGTCCTCGGCAGCAGCTTCGGGGGAAACGTCGCCCGCACCTACGCGGCGCTGTTCCCCGGTCACCCCGGCGGCGTCATCCTGGCCAACACAACCGGGGGCCACCAAGACCAGCAGCGCGTCATCGAGGCATTCGGCCGCCTCGGCGGCCCCGAGGCAGCCGCCGTCGCCCAGCACACCTACGCTGACGAGACCGGAGATAACCAGGCTGAGTTCAACCGCGTCTGCTACCCGCTTTACAGCAGCACGCCCGGCTGGGCCGAGGAATCCCGCCAGTTTGCGGCCCGGATGATCAAGAGCATGGACGTCGGCTTGCACTACTACAGTCACGAGGTCCCGAGCTTTGACCCGTGGAGCGTGATTGGCGCCGTCAGGTGCCCCGTGCTGGTCCTGGCCGGCGAGGACGACCCTGTCTGCCCGCTGCCCGTGGTCGAGGAGCTAGCCAGCCAGCTGCCGGCCGAAACCACCCGCCTGGTGCGTCTTCCCGGTGCGCGCCACACCATCTTCCGTGACCGCCCGGACCTCGCTTTCCCCGCCGTCAAGAGCTTTGTCTCCCAGGTCAGGGGAAGCGAGCCCGCCAGCTGAGACTTTGGACAGCGAGCTGCCAGCGGACCCGCCCGCCATTCCCGGCCAGGAAGACTGGACCACAGCCAGGGGTGATCAGGTCCGTGGTGATCTCGTCCGGCTCTGCGTCGCTGGTCTCCAGCCACTGGTTCACCGCGACCGAGGCGGACTCCTACGTCGCGATCGTCGACTCCGGGCAGCAACCACCTCCTCGTCGGCGGCACGGCCCCTGATCCACGTGCCGGTTGACGAAACGCTGGCGATGATCGCCAAGGGCGACATCATGGGGGCAATCACCAATATCCAGGGTGTCGCATGTTTACCGTGCGGATGAATATAAAGTGGCAATAACCACTTATTTCCCGGTTATTCTAAATACCCGCAATTTCAGTGCGCTTGGCGTATTAGATTTTGGTTAATGTGCGTCACCTCGCTCGCTTTGTGCTTTAGACTGGATCCGCCGAGGTCTAGACCCCGCCTCTCCGCGCCTAGCAGGAATGTCTTTAGATTGGGCTAAGGACGGGGATGTCAGTCACCGATTCTTATCAGCGTTGGTCTTCCGCTGTGCCGGTATCGCGGCGAGCCGGGCAGCAATGGGACCTGACCGGGCTGGCCTCGGGTAGCCGGGCCGGTCTGAGGGCGGTCGGCCTAGCGGAGTCGCTGGACCGGGTGGCGATGCTCGCCGCAGCCGCCCTGAGCACGCCGAGCGCCTCAGTGATGTGCGCTGATGCGCGTGCCCTCACGAGAGTAAGGGGTGCCCCCGGCATCGACGATCAGCCGAACCCGATCGAACAATTGCTGTGCGCGAAGGTCATCGGCGCCGCGGACAAGGTGATCATCGGGGACACTCGGCTGGGCCGGAGCCTGGGTAACGGAGACCCATCCGGGTCGGCGAGCGCGATCGCCTGGGCCGGGGTGCCAGTACGTAACCAGGACGGCCAGGTCGCCGGGGTGCTCTGGGTAGCCGACCGGAAACCCCGTCGATGGAACGCTAGCGACGTCGCGATCCTGGAGATCCTGGCCGAGATCGCCTCGAGCGACGTCACCTTGCGAGCCGCATTGGCTCATAGCGCCGGGCGAGCCGCTCTGGCCCAGACGCTGGAAGAGAGCCTGCTGCCGCCGCCACTGCCGGGAATCCCGGGCTTGCAGGTGGCGGTGCAGTACGCGGCGGCCGGGACAGGAGCGGAGATCCTCGCGGATTTCTGTGACGTGTTCCCGTCGGTCGGCAAGACATGGGGGATAGTGGTCGGCGACGTGTGCGGCAAGGGTTCCGCGGCCGCCAAGGCCACCGCGCTGGCCCGCCACACCCTCCGATCCGCGGCCCGCAGGCAGACCCGGCCGAGCCGGATCCTGGCTCACCTGAATGAGATGCTGCTCGACTGGCCGACAGAAGACCCGCGTTTCCTGACGGCAATCTACGCCACGGTGCGGGCCGTCCACAGGGGGGCCCAGGTGCGGATCAGCGTCGCGGGTCACCCCCTGGCCCTGGTCCGCACCGCGAACGGCCGCGTGCATGACCTCGGGAGGCCGGGGACCCTGCTCGGGGTGCTGGCGCGGCCCGAGTTGCATGATGTGCAGCGGCTGCTGCGGCCCGATGACAGCCTGATCATGTTTTCCGACGGTGTCACCGAGGCCCGCGACGGCCTCACCCGTGACCTGTACGGTGATGAGCGGCTCCGCAGCCTGGTCGCCCGGCTAGGCGATCTCACCGCGGCGGCCATGGCAGACGCCATCCGGTCCGCCACGGTGACGTTCAGCGGCGGACGTCTTAGCGACGATACCGTGGCGTTGGTGCTGAAGGTTCCGACCTTAGGCGCCCGGGTGCGTCCGGTTAGCTGCCGGAGTCGCCTTTTGGGTGGCCGAAGATACACCCGGCAACCACATGGCGAGAACGCCATTGAAGCCGGGTTGCGGTGAACCTGACAGGCTGGGCGCGCATGCTGGCCGAGGGACCGCTTGAAGGCGCCGAACGATCAAGGCATATCTGCCAGCTTTGCTCGCAGCTGCTAGGAATTACCGGTGCAGGCATCTCGATGGTGACGGCTACTGGTAACCGGGGTGTCGTCTGTGCCACCGATGAGGTGTCCGCCCGGATTGAGGATCTTCAATTCACTCTCGGCGAGGGCGTGTGCGTCGAGGCGGTCACGAGCGGCGTGCCGGTCATGGTCGCTGACCTGCACGGGCTAATTGGCACGGCGGCCGAGCGGTGGCCTGCCTTCATGGAGGGTGCCGTGGCCGCCGGGGTCCGGGCGGTTTTCGCGTTGCCGCTGCGTGTTGGCCAGTTCAGCGTCGGTGCCCTCGATCTCTACCGGGACGTCCCCGGGACCCTGACGACCGGTCAGCTCTCCGCGGCACTGACCGCCGCCGACGCCGCCACGGCCGCGCTGCTGCAACTGGACACCGGCTCGGCCAGCTCGTTCGCCGACAGCGCGGCCGGCCGGGCTTCCTACCAGCTGCAGGTGCACCAGGCCAGCGGCATGGTGATGATCCAGGCCGGCGTGACGATCGAGGAGGCCTTCTTGCTGCTGCGCGCTCACGCCTTCGCTGGCGGCCGGTCCGTCGCGGATGTCGCCCGGGACGTGGTCGAGCGTCGCCTGCGCTTTCCGGTGGAGGGCCGATGACCGCGGCTGACGAACCGGCCGGCTCAACTGCCTTCGTGACAAGCCGCGAGCAGGAACTGGCTGACACGTTCGTGATGCTCGCGGATAGCCTCGTCGAAGACTACGACATCGTCGACTTGCTCGACCGGCTGGCCGTGGCGTGTGTCCGGCTGCTGGGCGTCTCGGCCGCCGGGCTGCTGCTCATCGACCAGGAGGGCCATCTCGCCGTCGTCGCGTCCTCCAGCGAGGAAACCCGTCTGCTTGAGATCTTCCAGCTGCAGAACGACCAGGGACCGTGCCTGGAGTGCGTCCGTACCGGTGCCGCTGTCGTCAGCGGCGATCTCGACGCTGACCGTGTGCGCTGGCCGCTGTTCGCCCCGTTCGCCCTCGGAGCAGGCTTCCGGTCCGTCGCGGCACTCCCGTTGCGGCTGCGCGATCAGACGATCGGCGGGCTTAACCTCTTCGGCGGGCGCGCCGTCCCGGTGTCCCCGCAAGATCAGCGGCTGGCGCAGGCGCTCGCGGATGTGGCTACGATCGGCATCCTGCAGCAACGCTCCGTTAAGGCCAGCGGCATGCTGGCCGAGCATCTGCAGCGCGCGCTCAACAGCCGGGTCGTAATCGAGCAGGCGAGAGGTGTGCTCGCCGAGCGCAGCAAGGTGTCCATGGTGGAAGCGTTCAGCGTGCTGCGGCAGTACTCCCGTGACCACAACCTCAAGCTCACGGACCTCGCGGAGGCCGTGGTCCACCAGGGTTTCAATCCCGCGTTCGGTCCAGGCCGGCCTCCTGTCACCTGACTGGCGGGATCAGGGTGCGTCCATAGCTGATGCGACGTTAAGCGCCGGCGCCCAATGTCCCCATCAGTGCATCCATGCTCGAAGCCCTTACTCGGACATCGGCGTGCGCGCCGAGTATGCACCCGCGTCGAGGTCCTCGACAAGAGTCGGGCCGGTGGGTGTCCAGCCGAGAAGCTCCCGTGTCACGGTGCTCGTCGCCGCGAGATCCATGCCGAAGAAGGTGCCGATCCACCCGAAGTGACCTTGCACGTCATCGGGGGCGATCGATGTGACGGGGAGGCCGAAGGCGCGGCCGATGGCCTCCGCGATGTCGCGGGTGGGTATGCCGTCTTCTGCGACGGCGTGCAGGCGGGCGCCCGCCGGAGCCTTTCGCCAGTCCGAGAGCGACGAGCCGCGCGGCATCGGACCGGTGCACGGCGGCCCACCGGTTGGTCCCGTCTCCCGGGTAGCCGGAGACGCCCTTCTCTCGGGCCACCGCGGCGATGATCGCGATGAAGCCGTGGTCATCGGCTCCGTGCACGGTCGGCGCGAAGCGCAGGCTCACGGTGTGCACACCGCGGTCGACGAAATCGAACGCGAGGTTTTCGCTGCCTCCGCGCGGCGCTTGGGGGCCATGGAAGGGGGACGGATCGCCCTCCGTGGCCGGCCTGCCCTGGGTGAGGCCGGCCACGCCCGAGGCGAGCAGGAAGGGGCGGTCGGTGCCGGCGAGCGCATCGCCTATGGTCTGGACCGCGGCTCGCTCGGCTGCGCTCGAGGCGGCCGGGTTGGACCAGTCGTGCTTGTTCGCGAGATGGATGACGGCTTCGGCGGCCTGCGCGCCAGCACGGATGCTCGCGAGATCGTCGAGGTCACCGCGGCGGACGCGAGCCCCCTTGGCCGCCAGGGCAGCGGCGGAAGCGTCGGACCTGGCGAGCCCGGTGACCTCATGTCCGGCGGTGAGAAGTTCATCGACGGTGGCGGAACCGATCCATCCGGAGGCTCCGGTGACGAAAACGCGCATGGCACTGTCTCCCTCTGGCTCCGCCACGGGCGGAGCGGCTGATGCAATGATGTCAGTGACTGATGTCAGCCACAGACATCACCATATACCTATACGACAGTTGCTGTCATCACTAGACTTGGAACCATGGTGCGGTGGGAGCCGGGTGCGAGAGAGCGCCTACAGGCAGCGGCACTCGAGCTGTTCGCCTCTCGCGGGTTCGAGCAGACGACCGCCGCGGAGATCGCGCAATCCGTCGGGTTGACCGAGCGCACCTTTTTCCGGCACTTCAGCGATAAGCGCGAGGTGCTGTTCTACGGGCAGCAACAGTTCCTCCAGGCGTTCGTCGACGGGGTAGACGCTGCGCCGCCTGACGCCACCCCGCTCGAGGTCATCGCCTCCGCGCTGCACCGGGCGGCATCGTTTTTCCCCGATGAGCGCCGCCCGTACTCCCGCATGCGGCAGTCCGTGATCGACCAGAACCCCGCGCTCAGGGAACGCGAGCTGCACAAGCTCGCTGGCCTCGCCACAACGGTCGCCGAGGCCCTGCGCGCGCGAGGCATAGGCGAGCCGGCCGCCACCCTTGCGGCGGAGTCCGGCGCCACCGTGTTCGGAATCGCCTTCGCACAGTGGATCCGCGAAGGCGAAAGGCGGTCTCTCTTCGACATCGCATCGGACGTACTCCGCGAGCTGCTCAACCTAACCCGAGCGGCAACCGGGGTCGCGGAGGTTCTCGTGACACAGGAGTCCGCGAGCGGATCGCCCTAATCACCGCGGCTGTAGCCGCAACCCCGGATAACGGTGCTGAATCCGTGCTGGCGGCTGCCTGACAGGCCATCTACCTGCGGAGACTGCCCGCTGGACCTCAGCGGCAGACCGCGGGCGGCACGCGCCGAGATGATCGCGGGCGTGACGGCGTGACGTTCGGCGTACGGGTTACGCGAGCGCCGTCTCCCTGGCGTGACGCCGCCGGACGTCGGCGACGGGAGCGGGCCACTCCGGGTCGGGGATGGTCCGGCGCAGGACCGGGGCGACTTCGGCCTGGAACAGCTCCAGGCTCGCGAGGAACTCGGCGTGGCTCAGGTTCCCCGGATGGCCGCCGATCGCTATCAGCCGGTTGCCGAACGCCTCGTAGTAGCGGCCAACCTTGTCGATGACCTGCTGCGGGCTGCCCACCAGCGCCGAGCCGCGTTCGAGGAAGTCGTCGTAGCCGTCGTAGATCGTGAACGTGCCTGGCAGCTGGCCGGAGTTGGCCACCATGGCCGCGAACCGCTCGTACACGGGCTGGTAGGCGGCCACGGCGTCCTGGGAGTTGCGGGTCACGTAGGTCTGCCCGTGGCCCGCGCCCACCAGCGCGTCGGCCGGGTCACGGCCCGCCGAAGCCCAGCGAGAACGGTAGTGCCTGATGAGTTCCGCGTACCTGGTGACCGGGTTCATTCCGTTGGCCGAGAACACAGGGTCGCCGAACTCGACGGCGAGTTCGGTGGACCGCTCCGTCGTCGCCGAGCCATGCCAGACCCTGATCTTGGGCTGCAGCGGCTGGGGGTGCACTTCGGCGTCGGTGAGCGGGGCCTTCCTGATCGAGGGCACACCCTCCGCGGGCGTCCAGGTGACCTTGTGCCCGGACCACAGCTGGCGCAGCAGCCGGTAGTTCTCCGCGATCGTGTCCCAGGCCTCGAGCCGGCCGATGCCGAACAGTTCGGCCTGCTCGGGCCCGTTGCCCTTGCCGATGATCAGCTCGACCCGGCCGCCCGACAGGTGGTCGAGCGTGGCGTAGTCTTCCGCCACCCGGACCGGGTCCAGGACCGACAGCAGCGTGACCCCGGTGAACAGCCGGATCTTCGAGGTCACCGCGGCGATGTGGCTGAGCAGGACCGGCGGCGCGCTGGACAGGAACGGGGTGTGATGGCGTTCCCCGACCGCGAAGCCGTCGAACCCCAGCTCCTCGGTGGATCGGGTGCACGGGGATGCACCAAATACTCCATGGAGCCCGGATCCACCACAATCTCCCGGCCGCCGCACCACGGGCCCGGCAGGTGCTATCACGTCACACGGGGACCACGCGGGTCCCAGCGGGCGGCCCCGGGGCAGGGTGCACCCGCGGACACAGACCTCAGCCGTTCAACTTCTATAGCAGCCCGGCCGGGTTTGTCGCGCACGCCTAGCTCAGAGCCGTTACAGCGAAGCCAATGAAGGCGATAAGCGACACCGCTAGGCACCCCACGGCAACGCCACGTAGCCGTGGATGCCGCCGGTTCGCGGCGACGAACCTCGCTCTCCACGTCAACCTCCGGGCGCCATCCGGCTGATCCGACAGCGAGATGGCGGTCAACACCGACGCCACCCCGGTCAAGGCAACGCCGATGGTCCACAGGAGATCCGCCGGGTGCTTCAAGGAGCCGATCCTGCCCTCATAGCGGCGGATGAACCCATGCGCCTTCAGGAAGACAGCAGAAGATGACCACCAAACGATCATGGCGGTAAGGTCACGGACCTGATCACCGGCGAGGACCCTGCTCGCAGACAGCCACGCCTGACAACACCAAGATCTACGAGGGCACCAACCAGCGCTCCGGGCGAGCCCGGGAAAGCCGCCTGGAACGGGTCCCGGTAGCCTGCCAGGGCAGCCGCGATGCGCGCTGCGCCCGAGACGGAGTGCAGGAGAACGATGGCAATGAAGTACGTGAACGTCGGCTCGACCGGCCTCCGGGTCTCCCGCATCTGCCTGGGCATGATGAGCTACGGCGACAACACAGAACGGGCCTGGGCGCAGGGCGAGGACGTCGCCGAGCCCATCGTCCGCGCCGCCGTCGACGGCGGCGTGACGTTCTTCGACACCGCCGACGCCTACAACGGCGGAACAAGCGAGATCATCACCGGCCGCCTGCTGGCGAAGATGTTCGCGAGCCGGGACGACTACGTGCTCGCCACCAAGGTCTACTTCCCGACCGGTTCGGGGGAGAACGACCGCGGCCTGTCCCGTAAGCACATCTTGTCCGCCATCGACGCCTCGCTGCGGCGTCTGGGCACCGACTACGTCGACCTCTACCAGATCCACCGCTGGGACCCCGGCACGCCGGCCGAGGAGACCATGCAGGCCCTGAACGACGTCGTCCGGTCGGGCAAGGCGCGCTACCTCGGCGCCAGCAGCATGTTCGCCTGGCAGTTCGCCAAAGCGCAGCACACGGCCGAACGGAACGGGTGGACCAGGTTTGCTTCCATGCAGGACCACTACAACCTGATCTATCGCGAGGAGGAGCGGGAGATGATCCCGCAGTGCCTCGACCAGGACGTGGCGGTGTTCCCGTGGAGCCCGCTGGCCCGCGGCGTGCTGGCCGGCAGCCGCACTCGGGCGGGCGAGCAGCGCACCACCCGGGCCGGCAGCGACCCGTTCCTCGACTCGCTGTACAACCAGCCGGGCGACTTCGACGTGGTGGACCGGGTGGCCGAGGTCGCGGCCGAACGCGGCGTGCCTGCCGCGCAGGTCGCGCTGGCCTGGCTGCTGCACAAGCCCGGCGTCACGGCCCCGATCGTCGGCGCCACCCGGCTCGGCCACCTCCAGGACGCGCTGGCCGCCGAGCAGCTCTCGCTAAGCGAAGAGGAACTGCGCCGGCTGGAGGAGCCGTACGTCCCGCACCCGGTCCTCGGCCACTCGTAGCGGGCGCTCGCCGGCGCAGGTCCGGGCGCTGGATCGCCGGGGGCCGGTAGGCCATGTCGAGCGTGCCGACGTCGGTGCCGGGCGGGACGATCTCGTCGATCCGGTCGAGGATCTCGTCGGTGAGCGTGACGTCGACGCCGGCCAGCAGGTCATCGAGCTGCTCCATCGTGCGCGGCCCGATGATCGCGCTGGTCACGCCGGGATGGGCGATCGCGAACGCCATCGCCAGGTGCGTCATCGGCAGGCCCGCCTCGTCGGCGAGCGGGATGACTTTCTCGACGGCGTCGAGGCGGCGCTCGTCGCTGAGGTGCCTGAACAGGGCGGTGCGGCGGAGGTCGGTCTGCTGGCCCTTGCGGATGCGCCCGGTGAGCATTCCCTGCGCGAGCGGGCTCCACACCAGGATGCCCATCCCGTAGCGCTGGGCGACGGGCAGCACTTCAGCTTCGATGCCGCGGCTGAGGATCGAATAGGTGGGCTGCTCGGTGCGGAACCGCTCCAGGCCGCGCCGTTCGGCGACCCACTGGGCCTCGACCATGTCGGACGCGGGCATCGTAGAGGAGCCGATCACCCGGACTTTACCGCTGTGGATCAGGTCCGAGAGCGCGGACAGCGTCTCCTCGATGTCGGTGTCGGGGTCCGGCCGGTGGATCTGGTACAGGTCGATGTGGTCGGTCTGCAGGCGGCGCAGCGAGTTCTCGACCTCGGCGATGATCCAGCGCCGGGAGTTACCCCGCTGGTTGGGATCATCCCCCATCGGGAGATGCAGCTTGGTCGCGAGGACGACGTCGTCGCGGCGCCCCTTGAGCGCCTTTCCCACGATCTCCTCGGACTCGCCGTGGGAGTACGCGTCGGCGGTGTCAATGAAGTTGATCCCCGCCTCCAGCGCCTTACCGATGATGCGGATCGAGTCGTCGTGGTCAGGGTTGCCGATGGCGCCGAACATCATCGCGCCGAGCGCGTAGGGACTGACCTTGATCCCGGTCCGGCCGAGAGTGCGGTACTGCATGCGGTTTCCTCCTGAGGTTGCGGGCGGGGTGCGGTGGGCGCTCCTGTCGTCCCGGTCCGGCTGCCTCCCCTGGCCCCGCGCAGGGTGAGCGGCCATCATCCCGTCACGGTGATTCCCGCCAGTTCCCGGTGTCGTACCCTGGACCTAAGTGGAACGTCCTTCCGAAAGTATATGGAAATACATTCCGTTTAGCCAGCGGAGGGGTTGATGGCGGAGAACACGGCGCCGGCCGGGGCCGGCCCGGCGGGCCCGGCGGGCCCGGCGGGCCCGGCGGGCCCGGGAGCGGGCGCGCCGCGCCGGCTGCGCGCCGACGCGCAGCGCAACATCGGCTCCCTGCTCGAGGCAGCCAAGGCCGTCTTCGCCACCTCAGGCGTGGACGCGCCCGCCAAGGAGATCGCCGACCTCGCGGGCGTCGGGGTCGGAACGCTGTACCGGCATTTCCCGCAGCGCTCGGACCTGGTCAAGGCCGTGTTCCAGCGCGAGGTGGACGCCTGCGCCGACGCGGCCCCGGCGCTGGCCGCGGCGCACGAACCAGGAGCGGCACTCGCGATGTGGCTGCACCGGTACACCGAGTACCTCGCGACCAAGCGAGGACTCGCCACGGCCCTTCACTCCGGCGATCCGGCGTACGGCGCCCTGCCCGGCTACTTCAGGCAGCGACTCGGACCCGCCCTCGGGTCACTGCTCGAAGCCGCGATAGCCAGTGGCGAGATCCGGGCCGGCATCAGTGCCACGGACCTACTGCACGCCGTCGCCAACCTGTGCCTGCCCGTGGCGGACGAGGGAGCCGCCTACAGCCAGCGCATGGTCGCGCTCCTCATCGACGGGCTGCGCTACGGCGCCAGTACGAGCCAGTCCCGCTCCTGAACTCGTGCGCGGACCGGTTCACTCCTTCGGCGGGCATGGCCGATCCCGGGCAGCCGATCGGGCCCGGATACGGGATTCTATCCGGGCCCGATCGGAAGCGCTCTCGCCGGAATCGGTCAGGGGAGAATGCCTACGTACTCGCACTGGACGATCGTGGACGTGATGAGGTTCCCGTCGACCACCACCGCGCCGCCGCTGTTTATCTCGTTGATGTTATCGCCGGTCCCCCCGCCCACTAGCGTGCTATTAGTCCCGGCCTCGCAGACGGAGAAGAAGACCTCGCCGAAGTCGGCCATGCTGCTTTGCTGGCCGCCTACGGTCGGTGCTTCGGTAATCCATTCGGCGCAGTTTCCAGAAAGCGTCGTATTGCCGGGAGCAGTAAAGCTCAGCGATGTGGAGGCGCCGGTGGTCCGGTTGGTGAGGTAAACGTTCGCCTTGGTCGCGCCCGCACCCGGGCTGGCGGTGATCAGGGCGGTGATCATGTCCCCTGGGCTGACGGGGAAGTTGGTGATCTGAACCTCGGGCTCCGGATACCATTCCCACCACGCGTAGAACTGGCTGGTGACCGAGGTTCCGTTCCGGTAGACCTGGCTTCCGATGCCGGCCTGGCAGACGTCACCAGATCCGTCACCGTCCAGCCCGATCCAGGTCGCACAGTAGTACCACTGGTTCTCTGTCGGGGCGTCGATGTCAGGGACCACCCAGTCGCCCTCGATGCAGGAGAACGACTGGCCAGAGGGGGCGTAGACAACGCCGCCCGACCAGTTGGTGGATGTCTCGGTGGCCGCGGAAGGCAGTCGGCTGCGAGGACCGTGGAATACCTCGGCGTTGCGCTGGAGCGTCGCCGGAATGTAGTTGAACTTGCCCTTGAGCCGGTTCAGCACATTCTCGTACCGAGCCTGGAGCCGGGGATCGTCCTGCCGTGGCGGAAAGCCGAACTTCTGAAGATCGGCCGCGTCCGCGGTCAGCGGGTCGAATCCCGGCGGCGGCTGGTAGGTGGTGACCTCGAGGCCACCTGTCGTCATGACCATGGTGAAAATCCTTTCCCCGTGATGAGAGGGCGCAATGGCCCCGTCCCGTTCTGCCGGTCAAATCTGTGCGCTATTTAACACGCACCTGGCCCCTATGGGTAAAGATTCCCCTGCCGGGGCGATCGGCTGCTTTTATCGTCGGTCATCGTCACCGCGGAGAGCCATACGACATTTGTCGTAGGTAAGCGTGCAGGCCACTGCCGATCATCTGTCCGGTCTGTATCTGAGCGGCCGGAGCCGGCTCTTTATGGAGAGCAAGGGACTGGCCGGCGTCCGGGGGTGATCTGCGTGGATCTGACGGCGGTGCTGCAAACGGTGAGCGCCTTGCGGGAGGCGCGAAACGGCGAGGATTTCGTGCTGCTATCCGCCGGTGTCACCGATGCCCTGGTGCGGGTTTTCGCGGCTGACGCGATGAGCCTGAACGATAGTCCGTCGTGCGCGAAGCACTCCACGGCGCTGGAACTTTGGCCTGTCCAGGTGGCTGAAAATCCTCGCGGCGTATCCGGCGATCCGTACCGCTACCGCCAGTGGTGCTCGACCGTCATCCACACCGACGACCTCGGCCTCTGCGGTGACGACCATGCGCTGGTCATGCCGCTCCCCGCTCCGCCGCTCATCGCCCGCAGGCTCGTGTTCTGGCGGCGCCGCCGGTTCGGCGAGGAAGACCGGTCCGCGGCGGGACTGCTTCAGCCCCATATTGCCGACGCCTTGCGTCATCAGAGCCGCCGCTCCGCCGCGCGCCTGCTCACCGGACGGCAGCGTGAACTGCTTCGCCTCGTCGCCGCTGGCCACGACAACATCGCGATCGCGCGCCAGCTCGGGCTGTCGCCTGGCACGGTGCGTAAGCACCTGGAGAACGCGTTCGCCCGCCTCGATGTCTCCACCCGGACCGCGGCAGTAGCCAAGGTCTGTCCGGACGCCACGTGGTGAACTCCGCGCTCGAACATCGGCTACCGGCGCGCTATCGGACTATGCGCGACAACCGCAGCCGCCACCGCAGCCGCGGCGCGGCGGACGGTCCTGGCAGGACTGCTCGCACACGCGGAGACAGGCCTGGCCGGGGTGCAGCACCGGGCCGAGGCCGGGCAGCGCCTGGGCGCGGGCCAGCCGGAGCAGAGAATCGGCCGCCGCCCGGGCACGCTCGCCGGTGCCCGACATCCGGGCGGCGATCAGGCCCGACACCACGGGTGTCGAGAACGAGGTTCCGCTCCAGCGGGCCATGCCGGAGAACTCGGCCGTCTGGCCGGCCCTCAACTCGCGGTAGGTGTAAAGGCCACGGGCGAAGGCGTGCACCAGATCCTGGCCCGGCGCGTATACCTTGACCCAGTCGCCATAGTTGGAGAACCAGGCCCGTTCGTCCCCGGGTGGGCCAAGCGCCCCGACGCCAAGCACGTCTTCCATTTCCGCGGGGGAGAATTTCCAGTCCAGACCGTCGTTGCCTGCGGCGGCGACCAGGATGGTCTCCGGGCACTCGCGGAGCGGTCCGTTGACGAAGACGTAGAAGCTGAGCAGACCGCGATACTTCCAGGTGTGCGACCCGGCGGAAAGGCTGATGACGTCAGGGGCCCAGTCGAGGACGGACTTGAGCGCCTTGACGACATCGGACTCGTACAGCGCACCACCCTTCTCGAAAATGCGCGTGACCCGTACCTGCGCCCGGGGAGCCATGGCCCGCACGATGCTGGCGATAAACGTTCCGTGACCGCCGTACGGGAGGATGGAGGTCCCCTCGTCCACCTGGAGATCGCGTTCGCCTTCGACGCCGTGCAGCCACGGGTGCACGGTCGGCGCGTCCGGCACCAGCCCCGTGTCCACCACGGCGACCCGGACGCCGCGGCCATCGCAGCATGATCTGGATACCCCGGGCCGGGGCGCAACGTCGCCGGGTACACAATCGGGCTCCGTCGCCGGGCAGTGGGTGGCGGGCGGAGAGGTCACCGTCACGGACATCATGTGGTCCGGTGCAGCCTTGCCCGGACCGAGCTGCTGCTCGACGGCTTCCAGCGCGCTGAACAGGATCCGAGCCTCGGCCACCGGGTCATCCCGGCCGTCGGACGCCAGTTCAATGAGCGCCAGGCCCGGTATCGGGTGACTAACTCTGGCGGCTTGGCGAGGCCCGGCCACATCATGGCTCACCAGCACGGCGGGCGGATCGAGAATGCTCAGGACACCCCGCACGTCATCGTCGCGGGTCAGCACGCCAAGGCGGCGGTAGAGGAACTCAACGGGGTCCGGATCGGAGTCATCAGTCTGCCGGGGTGGATAGGCGGCAGCGTCCGGAAAGTTCTCCAGGATGTACCCCACCTGGGTTTCTGAGATCTTCCTGGTATTCGCGGATTCACCGGCATCATCGGCCGCGCCGTCGTTCTCGCCGTTGCCCGGGCTCCCGCCCTCGTCTGTGGTCATGGGAATCCCCTCGTTCCGAGCGTCTATCGGGAAATGCTGATTTCCACCATCATGGACACATGTCAGAGAGTGGCGATAGCGCCCCAGATACTACTGAGGCTGATCACCTTCTCGTTCTTGTGCATTCCCGGCCCGCGCAGGCACTGTCCCAGGCCCGTGCGCTGCTGGCGGGTAAGCCGCCGGTCCCGGCCGTGGTGGCATCGGTCGCGCATCAGGCCGCCGGAATCGCGCTGCGGGATCTCGGTCATCCCGGGGAAGGGCTGGCCGAATTGCGTTGCGCCTTGCGCTCGGCCCAGGTGGCAGGCCAGTCGCAGCGCCAGGCCGACGTCCAGGCCAGCCTCGGCCTGACGATGGCCCTGGCCGGCCAGACCGCCCGGGGTATGGCCCATCTCGACCGGGCGGTACTTGTGGCGCGCGGGATACTGGCCGGCCGCGTCCTGATGCGCCGCGCGGACGTACTTTCCATTCTTGGCCGGCGAGATCAGGCGATGTCCGACCTGAATCGGGTAGTGGCGATCTTGCACCGGCACGGAGATTTCCTCTGGGAGGCCCGGGCCCGCAGTCATCGCGGCCTGATCCTGCTCGAGATGGGCCAGACCCGGCGCGCGGATGCCGACTTCGTGCGCGCCGAGCAGCAGTACAGGCTGGCCGGGCAGGAATGGGAATATGCCACGGCCCGGCATAACCGCGGGCTGGTGGCGGCCGCTTCCGGCCACGTGGCGGAAGCGCTGGAATTCCTCGCCGAGGCGGGCCGCCGCTACGACCTGCTGGGCACCCCGATGCTGGATGTCCCCATCGACCGGTGCGCCGTCCTACTCGCGGCCGGGCTGGCCGCGGACGCTTGGGCAGAAGCGGACACCGCCGCCCAGCGCCTAGACCGCGAGGTCCGCGGCTCCGCCAAGTTCGCCGAGCTGCTGTACTCCTCGGCGGCCGCGGCGCTGGCCGCCGGCGAACCGCTGGCGGCTCGGGACCGGGCCGAGCAGGCCGCGCAGCTATTCCGCCGTCAGGGCCGGGAACGATGGTCCGCCCGGGCCCGCCTGGTGCTGGCGCAGGCCCGCTACGCCGGAGGTGACACCAGCCTCGGCGCTTACCGCCTGGCCTGTTCCGTGGCCCGCCAGCTCGATGCCATCGGCGCGGAGGAGACGTCGGAGGCGCACCTGCTGGCCGGCCAGCTGGCCCTGAAGCGGGGTACGGCCGGGCGGGCCGACGATCATCTGGCCGCTGTCGCCATACCCCGGCGTACCGGCCCGGCCGTGAGCCGGAGCCGGGCGCTGCTGGCCCGGGCGCTGCTCTGCCAGCTGCGCGGGCGCGAGTCCGAGATGCTGTCGGCCTGCCGCCGCGGCCTGGCCATCCTGACGGAGCATCAGCAGCTGCTTGGAGCAAGCGAGCTGCGCGCCGCGGTCACCACTCATGGCCGGGAGCTGGCCGCCATCGGCCAGCGGACCGCTTTGAACCATGGCCACGGCCGGCAGCTGCTCGCCTGGAGCGAGCGCTGGCGGGCGACCAGCCAGGTTATGACGCCAGCCAGGCTGCCGCACGACGACGGGCTCGCCCAGGAGCTGTCAGCCCTGCGCGAGGTCAGCCGACTGCTGGACCGCGACTTGGTCACAGCTCCGCAGGTCGCGGCCTTGCGCCGGGAGCGCGACCGGCTGGAGGCCGTGGTCCGGACCCGCATACTGCGCACGCCCGGACCAGCTGCGGCGTGCGCCCAGCCGTTCACCGTGCCGGCGCTGCTGGGTTCGCTGGGCGGCGCCGCGCTGGTCGAGCTCATCGAGCTGGACGGCGTCCTGCATGCGGTGACGGTCCGCTCGTCACGTATCCGGGTACACCACGTGGGGAACGCCGCAGACGCGGGCCGCGAGGTCGACTTCGCGCGGTTCCTGTTGCGGCGCCTGGCGCATGGCCGGCCGGTGCCGGATCCCGGCCAGGCTCTAGCCGACGCTGGCCGCCTGCTGGAAGAGGCGCTGCTTGGCCCGGCGGCAGCCGACCTTGACGCCGACGCGGTCATCATCGTCCCGCCTGGCAAGCTGAACGCCATCCCCTGGGGGCTGCTGCCGGTGCTGCGAGACCGGTCGGTCAGCGTCAGCCCATCCGCGGCCGCCTGGTTGCGCGCCAGCTCGGCCCCCGAGCCGGGTCGTCGTGCCGTCACGCTAGTCGGCGGCCCTGACCTCCCGCAGGCGAAGGCGGAGCTTAAGCACCTGGCCGAGCTGTACCCTCAGGCCACCGTCCTGGCCAACGGCACGGCTACGGCCGGGCGCGTGCTGGCCGCGCTCGATGATGCCTGGCTCGCCCATGTCGTGGCGCACGGGACGTTCCGCGCCGACAACCCGCTTTTCTCGTCCTTGCAACTGGATGACGGGCCGCTGACGGTCTACGACATCGAGGGCATCAACCGGGCCCCGCACCGCCTGGTGCTGTCCGCCTGCGAGGTCGGCCGCGCGGCTCCCGCCGGGGCTGACGAGCTGCTTGGCCTGGCCGCCAGCTTGATGCCGATGGGGACGGTCGGCATCGTGGCCGCTATCGTGGCAGTGAACGACCAGGCCACTCCCTCGGTTATGGAATCCCTGCACGGGTGCGTGGCCGACGGTGCGGATTTTCCCGCTGCGCTGCGGGTGGCCCGGGCCGACGCGGCGCAAACAGGCGACCCGATCGCATTGGCCACAGCATGCTCCTTCGTCGCATTGGGGGTATGAAGAGGATGGCTACCGACAACGGGCCTAACCATGGGGCAGCCGCCGCCGAAGCGATGGATGACCCTGTTCCTGGCTGGGTACGGGCCGCCGCGGCTGGCGACGCACGGGCCTGGGAACAGCTAGTGGACCGCTACGACGCCCTGTTGTGGTCAATCTGCCGTGCCTTCCGGATGAGCGACGACGATGCCGCCGACGCCACCCAGCTGACCTGGCTGCGCCTGCTGGAGAACCTGGGTCGGATCCGTGATCCACAGCGGCTGGCGGGCTGGCTCGCGACCACTTGCCGCCGCGAGTGCCTGGCTTCGCTACGACGGTCACGTTCCTCCGTGACCGTCGATGACGAGCACCTGGACTGGCTACTCGGCGGAGTCGGCCCGGCTGACCAGCCGCTGCTCGTGGCTGATCAGTACGCCGTCTTGTGGCAGGCGTTCCAGCGGCTCAGTCAGTGGTGCCAGCGGGTACTCCGCGCGCTGGTCATCAACGCGGAGGACGGCCCGCCGTCCTACCGCCTGGCCGCCCTGGAGCTGCAGAGGCCGGTTGGCAGCCTCGGGCCGACCCGCGCGCGCTGCCTGGACCAGCTCAGAAAACTGCTTGACAGCGGTGGTATCTAGCGCAGCCATGCCAACTCATAATAGGTATGACCCACAGGTCACCAGCTGGCCGGCCGACGGAGCACCAATCTAAGGCGGAGGCTAGATGAGTACTGAAGATCCCACAGCTCGTGCGGACGGTGAGCCAGCCGTGACGCTGGGCGAGCTGGACGATGCGGGACTGCTGGCGGCACTGCGCGAGATGCTCAGCCACGACGAGCCGCCGCCGGCTTGGTCGGCGGACCTGGCCAAGGGCAGCTACGGCTGGCAGGCCCTGGACGCCGAGCTAGCGGTCCTGACTGCTGATTCCGGGCTGGCCACGGCTCAGTCCGTGGTGCGTTCGGGCACCGCATCCCGGCTGGTGGTTTTCGACGCTGCGGACCTCAGCCTGGAGATCGAGATCGAGCCGGGTGACCGTGCTGACTCATGGCGGCTGATCGGCCAGCTGAGCCCGGGCACGCCCGCGCGCATCCAGGTCCGCCAGCAGCGCGCCGAGCCGGTCTGGGTGGCTGCTGATGATAGGGGCCGCTTCACCGCTGACCACCTCGTGGGCGCCCCGCTCAGCCTGATCTGCGCGCGTGACGGCATGCGCACCGCCGTCACCGAGTGGATACCACTTGGCTAGTTTGCGGTGAGCGTCGGCATGCCGCTGCCTGCCATCTCAGCGGATCCCGTCCGGTGTGCCGACGCACTCCTCGCGGCGGTCGTTAGGTCTTCCGCCGGGAGCACGTGGCGAATGACCGTCCCGGCCGGATATGCGGAGCGTAATAAGACTTAACAGTCCGCGATACGGCAAGCTAGGTACCAGACGGCCGAACGGCGCTGCGCCGCCTGCGCCCGGTTCCCGATCGTGCCGTTCACTGTCTGCAACGACCATGTCAACAGCCTGCCTGGACCGCCGAAGAAGCGTCTGATAACCGTCAGGCTGGGCGCAACTTTGCTGCGGATGGAGCCGGTGCGCTAACCATCAGAACCTTCCAGGTACCGAGCGTCAACCGGACGAGCCAGATGTTGGCGGCGACAACAAAATGAAAGTTTAGTAAAATCCTGCGGATCTGGCTTTTCTGCCATTAAGCGCTCCCCTCGGCGGCGAAGAATGCAGAGATCTTGAACCTGCACAACCACCCGCTCGTCCGAATGGATCGGACCTGTTAGGTACAGAAATTGAATGGCTGAGGTCGGTGTCCGCAGGTCCCGCTGCGTTTCACTGAACCCTAGGGATCATCGGGGCGCCGGGAACGGCCGGCGGGCGGGGCAGCCGGGACCACAGCGGCCAGCGGGACGCCAGGGAGCGTTCCGCGACCTCCGCTCGACCTCTGACGCCAGCTCGTCCGCGGCCCGCCGCGTGGGGCGGTGTTACCCCGCCTCAGGTTGCGCGTGCCGGTCGATCTCGCTGATTAGCTCCGGCCACAGCGGTGCCGAGAACATGTGCCCCATGCGATGTACCAACACGAAACGGCCGTGGGGCACCTCCCGGGCCAGCGTCCGGCCTGCGGCGGGCCGGATGATCGGGTCCTCGTCTCCGTTCAGCACCAGGACCGGCTGGGTGATGCGGGCGATGCCGCCGGCCGGCAGTTTCGCGGCGAAGCCTGCGGCGAGCTGGCGGGACCGGGCATACCGGTCCGGCGGGTGGCGGCGCAGTGATTCCGCCGCTGTCTCGCGGACCCATTCGTCGTCCAGCGGCAGGCTCTTGGCCTCAGTCAGCCGGGTGACGTCCATCAGCATCCGCTGCTTGTCCTCCTGACTGTCGCCGTAGCGGCGGAACACCAGCTTGAACGGTCCGGGGAAGCGGACATAACGGAACAAGCGGACCGGCTGACCGTACTGCGGTATCGCCGAGATCGCGGTCACCGTGCTGACCCGTTCCGGCCGCAGCAGCGCAGCGAACTGGGCGAGCCCGCCGCCCATCGAGAGCCCGACGAGGTTCGCCGACTCCCAGCCCATCGCGTCGAGCACGGCCATCATGTCATCGATCATGTCGGTGAGCTCGTAGGCCTTCTTCTTGCCGGCGAAGTGGGTCGACAGGCCCGCGTCCCGGTGGTCGTAACGGACCACGTGGCAGCCCGCCCCGGCCAGCGCCGCACAGAACCCGTCGGGCCAGCCGATCATCTGGCCGTCTAGTCCGCTGATCAGCAGCAGCGGACGTCCGCCAGGTTGGCCGAAGTCCTCGTATCCGATCTGGACATCCCCGTTGCGCGTGACGCCGCTCTCCACCTGGCCCTCCTCAGGTTCACAATGCGATCGCATTGTGAACCTGAGTCTATACAATGCACTTGCATTAGGAAACGAGGGGTGCTTCGCCAGATGCCTAAGCAGGTCGACCACGAGGAGCGCCGCCGGGAGATCGCCACCGCCGTCCTGCGCCTGGTGACGACGCGCGGGGTCGAGGCGGCGAGCCTGCGCGCGGTGGCCAGCGAGGCAGGCGTCTCCATGGGCGCGGTGCAGCACTACTTCAGGACCAAGGACCAGATGCTCCATTTCGCGCTCGCGTACGGCAACACGCTGCTCGCCGAGCGCGCCACCAGGCTGATGACGGAGCAGAAGCCGGCCACGCCGCGCGAGACGTTCCGGCTGCTCTGCACCCTGCTGCTTCCCCTGGACGAGGACAGCAGGGGCGGCGCCCGGCTGTGGGCCGGGCTGATCAGCCGCGGCTGTGTCGACGAGCCGACCCGGAAGCTGGCCGCCCTGGCCTACGCCAACCTCACCGACTTCTTCGTCCGCCAGCTCAGCGACGTGCAGCCGGATGCGGACGCCGCCCAGCCGGATGCGGACGCCGCCCAGCGGGCGCGGCACCTGGTCAGCGTGATCGATGGGCTGCGGTGGCCGGTGCTGTTCGGCGTCTACAGCGAGCAGCAGGCGATGGACATCCTGGACGTCCAGCTCGACCTGATCTTCTGATGGCATAGACGTTGAACGTCGCGGCAGGGCTGACTGGTGTTACGAGCCGATGCCGAACCAGCCGAGTACCGTCTCCGCGAGCAGCAGCACGGACACGATGCTGATGCCGGCCACGGCGATGGTGGCGATGACGCGGATCACTGGCTTGTTGGCCGCGGCGCCGAGCACGTCCCGGCGGTTGGCCAGGATCAGGATGTAGATCAGCACGACAGGAGTGACGATGCCCTGCAGGACCTGGGTGCCGATGAGCAAGGTGATCAGGTTGACCGGGGTCAGGGAGACCGCGGCGCCCAGCGCGACCTGGAACGTGAACAGGCCGAGGAACAGCGGCGCTTCGGCGAACCGGCGGGACACCGAGCGTTCCACGCCGATCGCTTCGCTGATCGCGTAGCTGCTTGACAGCGGGACCACGGCGCCTGCCAGCGCGCTGGCTCCGAGCAGGCCGAACGCGAACAGCAACTCCGCGCCGCTGCCGGCCACCGGCCGGAGCGCTTCGGCGGCCTCCTTGGCCGAGTTGAGCGGCCCGCGGCCGCCGATCGTGGCGCCGGTCGCGATGATGATGGTGATGCTGATGATGCAGGCGAACAGCGCGCCGGAAACCGCGTCGAGGCGCGCGCTGCGGTAGTTCGCGGGGCCGGCGCCCCGGTCGACGACACCGGCGGCCGCGTAGAACTGCATATAGGGACTGACCGTGGTGCCGATCAGTGCCACTCCGAGCAGGAGGTAATCCTTGGACAGCAGGAAGTGCGGAATGACCAGGTTGGTGCCGACCGCGGCCCAGTGGGGGTGGCCCAAGATGGCGGCCGCCGGGTAGGCGAAGAAGGCCAGGGACAAGATCAGGAAGATGCGCTCGGCGTACCGGTAGGAACCGAAAAGCACCAGCCCCCAGATCAGCAACGCGGCCGGCGGGATCACCCAGTAGCGGCTGACGCCGAGCAGCTCAAACGCGGCCCCGATACCGGCGAATTCGCTGACCACCAAGCCGGTGTTGGCCAGCAGCACACAAAAAAGCGCCAGCCCGGTGAGCCGGAGGCTGAACTGCTCGCGGATGAGAGCCGCAATTCCCTTGCCGGTGAAGATGCCAAGCCGGACGGCCATTTCCTGGACGATGACAAGCGCGATGGTCACCAGCACCATGAAAAACAGCGTCCGGTAGATGTACTGGGAGCCCGCGCTGGAATAGGTAGCGATGCCGGCCGCGTCGTTGCCGGCGTTCGCGGCGACCAGCCCGGGCCCGGCGATGGCCAGATAGGCCAGCGTCCGGCGGCCACCAGGGACACGCCTGATGACCCCGGCGGCCCGCTGCCGCAGCGGCTTGTCGGCCGCGGCCATCCGCCCGGTGGCCTGCGGCGCCTCGGCGCCGCCTGCAGGAGCCGCGGAGCCGGGAGCTCGCGGGTCGGGCTCGGTCATTGCAGCAGCCTCGGGAAGTGCAGCCGCCCGCGTTCGGGCAGCATCGCATCGAGAACGTCGTCGGCCAGGATCCGGCCCAGCGGCCGGCCGGTGTCGTCGACGACGAGCAGCGAGGACCGGCGCGTGCGGACCAGTTGGTCAGCCACGTCAGCGACCGATGCGTCCGGGGACACCGTCAGCGGTTCAGGATGGTCTTCCGCATCGAGGATCTCGCTGACGGCCGTTTCGCTGGGGTGGATGACCAGGTCGAACAGCGGCACGTCAGCCAGCAGCACCCCCTCGGCGTCGCAGACCACCACCGCGTCGATCTCCGCCCGGTGCTCCCGCAGCCCGGAAATGGTCCGCCGCACCGCGCCGATCGTGTCACCCAGCGCCGCATGGACCAGCATCGTGGTCATGAAACCGCCGGCGGTGTTCTCCGGGTAGGTGAGCAGCGCGGACAGCTCGGCGGTTTTTTCCGCTGGCAGGTGCTTGAGGATGAGGTCACGCTCACTGTCCGACAGATCGCGCAGCGCGTCGACGGCTTCGTCCGGTTCCATCGCCGCGATCAGCGCCGCGGCCTGTTCCGGGACAGCTTCACGGAGCAGCGCTTCCAGCTCGTCCGGGTCCATTTCTTCCAGCGCGTCGGCGGCGGTGTCATAGCCCAGTCGCGACAGCAGATCCTGACGGCCCGGGCGCTCCAGGTCTTCCAGCAGGTCAGCGAGATCAGCCGGGGCCAGGCGGCGCAGTTCCTCATCGCTGGCCCGCAGCTGTACCGCCGCCGGTGAACTGGTCAGGTCATCAGCGAACGGGGCGACCGCATCCCAGTCGATGACCCGGTCGGGAGTGGGCAAGCCGCGGAACCGTTTCGGGCCAAGCCGCCGGAGCAGCGTCCCGAGGCTGACGTCGAGCCCGACGAGCAGAAACTGGCCGGCCACGGGAGCCAGGTACAAGTCGGCGGCCCGGATGACCTGCCGGCCGTCCAGGTCGACGAGCTGATGATCGAGGACATCTTTGGCCAGCAGCACCTCGCCTGGACGCCGGGTGAATTCACGCAGGTCCAGCCGGGAAGCGCGCAAGTACACCGCCTGGTGGGCAATCTTCTCCACGCTTTCGATGGGCAGGAAGCTGTTGCGCGACCCCACATGCAGCAAGAGCCCGGTCAGCGGCGGATAGGGGTCTTGCCCGTGCATCCGGGCCATCAGGTCGACGACCCGGCCGACCCGCTGCCCGGCCTGATTGAACACCGGCGCGCCGATCAGGCTGGCGAGGCTGACGATGGCCTGGCTGACCACACGGCGTGTGGTCAGGCGGTCATTACGCCGCCGCAGGGCATCAGCCGCTGGCGCGATCAGGCGGCGTGGTGACGATGACGTCATCGCGGGCTCCGACAGCTCGGGGCACCCGCGCTCCGGTTACCAGCTGGTCGGGAGCGGGCTGGCGGGTGCCAGATCGGGCAAGGCAGCTACCGGCGACAGAATCGCCGGGAGATAGGTACTTGGAGGTTCACTCGACAAGAGCGCTACCTCCCATCTGCCTGCCCCGTATCCGCAACCACTGGGTTCCTTGAAGATTCTACGTCACCTGGTGAAGGCCGTTGCCGACGGCGCGAAGCGAGGCGCGCGGCCGGCCCGAGCGCGGAGATGGATCCTAGCCGGGGGGCGCCGACGGGCAACTTCGCCGCGACTGACAGTGTGATCCACGTGATAACCCCGCCAGAATCCGCCGCCCGCTGAGCGATGAAGCTCGCCATGCTCGCGCCGATCGCCTGGCGCACGCCGCCCGAGCACTACGGACCGTGGGAGTCGATCGCCAGCCTGCTCACCGAGGGGCTGGTCGCGCGAGGGATCGATGTCACCCTTTTCGCCACCCTCGACTCCGTGACGGCGGCCGTGCTCGACGGCGTCTGCCCGCACGGCTACGCTACCGATGCCCAGCTGGACGGCCGGGTCTGGGAGGCGCTGCACGTCTCGCATGCCCTGGCCCGGTCGGGCGAGTTCGACCTGGTGCACAACCACCTCGACTGGCTGCCGCTCGCCTTTGACCAGCACGCGCGGGCGCCGATGGTGACGACCATCCACGGCTTCTCCGGCGGGGGCATCCTTCCTGCCTACACGCGGTCGCGCTCGGCGTTCGTCGCGATCTCGGATTCCGACCGCTACGCCGGGCTCGACTATGCCGCGACCATCCACCACGGCGTCGACCCCGCGACGCTGCCGTACTGCGCCACGGCGGGGGATTACCTGGTCTCGTTCGGCCGCATCCATCCCGACAAGGGCACGGCCGACGCTATCGAGATCGCCCGCGGTACCGGACGACGGCTGGTGATCTGCGGCATCGTGCAGGACGAACGGTATTTCGCCGAGGCGGTGGAGCCGCACATCGACGGGGATCAGGTCGTTTACCTCGGCTCGGTCGGCCCGACGCGCCGTGCGGAGATCCTCGGCGGCGCCACGGCGCTGCTGCACCCGATCCATTTCGATGAGCCGTTCGGCTTGTCCGTCGTGGAGGCGATGGTGTGCGGCACCCCAGTCGTGACGTACCGGCGCGGCTCCATGGCCGAGGTCGTGGACGAGGGCGTGACCGGGTACCTGGCCCGGGACGTCGGGTCAGCGATCAGCGCCGTGCCACAAGCTGTGCGGCTTGACCGCTCGGCCGTCCATGCCCGCGCCGTCGCGCGGTTCGGCGCCGACCGCATGGTGCAGGACTACCTGCGCACCTACGAAGCGCTGCTCAGGTCGGCCAGCACCTCGGCGAGCGGCGCGTAAGCCACCCCGATACGGGAGTCATCTATGCCGTAGGGAATCCATAGCAGGCCGTCGTGCGGGAAGGCTCCGCACGAGTACACCACGTGGGGGACGTAGCCGTCCTGCTCATCCCAGCCGGGGGACAGCAGCGGAGTCCTCGAGTAGCCCACGATGCGGGTCGGGTCATCAAGGTCGAGCAGGAGCGCGCCGATGACGTAGACCCGCATCGGACCGACGCCGTGGGTGAGCACCAGCCAGCCCTGGTCGGTCTCGATCGGCGGCCCGCAGTTGCCGACCTGGAGAATCTCCCACGGCGCGGACGGTTGTTGCAACGTCACCGGCCGGTCCCACACGTAACCGTCCGCCGAGCTGGTCAGGCTGGTGCTCTCGCCGTCGGAGCGGCACAGGGCCAGGTGCTTTCCGTGCACCTCCCGCGGGAACAGCGCCATGCCCTTGTTCCTGGCGGCCGGCCCGGCCAGCCGATGAGCACGGAAGACCCGCAGGTCCGGGCTGATGAGCAGGCGCGGGGCGATCTGCCGCCCGTCGTAGGCCGTGTAGGTGGCGCGGTACTCGGCGGTCCCGTCGTCGTCGACGAACCGGGTGAACCGCGCGTCTTCCATGCCGTTGCTCTCCTCCTCAGCGTACGGCGACAAGATCCGCTGCCCGAGGTCGGCGTCGCGGGCGAAGGAGGCGTTGTAGGCGGATGAGACCACCTTGCGCAGCAGGTCGATGGTGGCGGCCGAACCCGCCCGGGTCAGCAGGTCGCGGTGCGCCTCCGTAAGCGCCCGCTCCAGGTCAGCGCCGTCGAACTCGGCGGGCAGGGCATGCAGGACGGCTTCCGCGAGTTCATCGAGATAGCCCTGGTCGGCCAGCACGGCGTACAGGTGCGCGCGGCGCCAGCTGGCCGGCGTGGTGTCCGCGACGGAGACCGGCAGCAGCCGCGGCTCGAAGGACCACTGCGCGCCCGGGCCGACGACGGCCGAGCAGAAGCCGATCGAGGAGATGTGCCCTTCACCGATGCCCCGTACGCTGAGCGCCACCCGCACCTGGCCAGCGCGCAGGCCGCGCTGGTCGGGGCCAAGCACCGCGCTGGGGTTGCACAGGGCCGCGGCCTCAAGCGCGTACTCCGCCGTGAAGGTCGCGCCAAGTAGCAACGTGCGCGCCGCCGTCAGCTCAGGCGTCTCCTTGATGTGCGCGGCGACGATCGACGCATGCCGCCGCAGCAGCGCCTCATAGTTGTGGTGGCGGCCGCCGAAGTCGCGGAGCAGGTCGGCCGTCAGCCGCTCGACCTCGTCTTCCGCCAAGCCCATCACCCGGCCGATGACCTGGCTGACCCGCGAACGGGCCCGCTCAAGCTCATCGCCTGGCAGGAAGAGCCGGGCGATGACACGGGCCGGATCGGGGTGCAGCGCGGCTGGAACGCGGTGCGCGATCACTCAAGCTCGCTGATCCGGCGGGCCTGCTGCGCGGTCGCGAGCATCGCCAGGGTGGACTCGGCGCCCTGGTTGAGATTGCGGCCGCGACGTTCCAGGCCGTCGTAGCCGCCGCCGGTACGAGGGTCGAACATCGGCGTGGCGCTGTCGTTGGCGCCACCGAACCAGTCCCAGGCCAGCCTGACGCCCGTCAGCCAGGATGACTGTTGCGTGATCCGGAACGCGCTCCCGCAGGCGTCGGCGAGCGCGGACACCTCGATGGGCTGCTGGTCGTAGCCGGGACCTACGTCGTCGCGGCCGCGGCCGCCCACCGGGGTCACCGACAGGTGACCATCGCGAGTCTCGGTGTGCAGCAGGAACTCCAGGAGGTTCAGGCCATGGCGCAGCGCCGGCGCATCGGCAAGCGCGTCGCCCGCCACGATCAGCGCCTCGGCGATCGAGGCGTTGGCGTAGTTGAGCCGCTCCTCCGGCCAGGGCCACAGGGAATCGCCCCCGCCGGTGCCAATCAGGGCCAGCGTGTCCGTCAGCAGCCCCCTGGCCGCCATGTCGTCCGGTCGGCTGCGGAGCAGCTCAGCTGCGCCAAGCGCAGCAAACGCCATCGACCGGACGTGCGGGGAACGACTCTGCGCCGCTATCCGGAACCCGCCGATCGCCCGGGCGCGCATGCCCGGCGTCTGCGCACTCGCGGCGGCGACACCGAGGCCCCACAGCGCCCGTCCCCACCAGTCACCGACCGCGGCCTCGTCGCGCCATTGCCCGTCGACCGCCATCCTGTTGTGACAGGCCCCGGTGGGCTCGATCGCGTCGAGAACGAAGGCGAGGTAGCAGCGGGCCAGGCGGCGGGCGGCCGGCCCGGGCTTCGGCTCGTGGCACACGACGACCAGCCCGCGGGCGACGTCGTCGACGCAATAGCCGTGCTCGCGCCGGGGGACCGTGAGGAGAGCGTGCTCGAAAAGCCCGCGGTCGTCGGTGAGCCGTTCGAGGTGATCGAACACCGGCTGGTAGACCTCGCTGGCGGGAGTCGCCCGGCCGGCGGTCATGCGGCCACGCTCGCGGTGATCAGCCGGCCGGCCAGCTCGCGGTACTGGTCCGCGATGACCGGCCAGAGCAGCTGCGGCGCGGTCGCGGTGGCGGCGGCGGCCATCTTCGTCATCACGTCCCCGCGGGTGATCACCGAGCGGAGCGCCGCCGCGATCGCAGCCGGATCGCGGTGCGGCACGAGCAGGCCAGCTCCCCCCGCGAGCATCTCTCTGGCGTGCGGGAACTCCGTCGCCACCACCGGCTTGCCGGCCGCCACCGCCTCGATGAGCACCCCCGAGGTGACCTGTTCTGTCGAGTCGTAGGGCAGCAGCACCACGTCGGCGGAGCGGACGAGGGAGGCCAGCGCGCTTGTGGTCCTGTAGTGACCGTCGAAGGTAATCCAGGGTCCCAGCTCGGCCCGCTTGACCTGCTCGCGGAGGCGATCACGGTAGGCGTCGCCTTCGTGCAGCAGCACCTTCGGGTGCGTCTGGCCGGCCACCACGTAACGTGGCCTGGGCGACAGATCCCGCAGCAGCGCCATGGCCTCGATGCCCCACTCGATGCCCTTGCCCGGGCCGAGCAGGCCCCACGTCAAGACGGTGAACTGCCCCGTGCGGAAGGTGGGTTCCGCCATCGTGGTCTGCAGGGCGGGCGCGCCGTGCGCGATGATGCAGACTTTCGTCATGTCGACGGCGTACCCGGCCGCGAGCCGTTCGCGCGCCGTCATCGTCATCACCACGACGGCATCGGCCTTCGCCGTCACCGCCTCGAGGACTTGACGCTGGTGTGGCGTCGGGTCGGTCAGCACGGTGTGCAGGACGACGACGCACGGCACCTGGGCTTGGTCGAGCAGGTGCAGGACATCGCTGCCGTCGGCGCCGCCGTAGAGGCCGTACTCGTGCTGCACGATGGCGACGTCGCACTGGCTCAGCCGCTCGGCCGCCCGGCGGAGCGAGCCGGAGTCGTGGGCAATGAGCTGCGCCACCACCTCGTCGCCTGGTCGTGCTGCGGGCGCGTCGACCAGGGATACGACCCATCCCTCGTCGGTGCTTGAGTGCAGCAGGGCGCCGCGCAGCGCGGCGGTGAAAGTGGCCAGTCCGCACTGGGTTGGCGGGAACGTACTGACGAAACCGAATCGCGTGTTAATTGGTCAGGTGCCTTCCGATCGGACAGCCCCAAGAACCGAGAACGAAGCCTCACGCGATAAGTTGCTCCGGCTCGCGGGCAGCGTGTATGCCCGGTGGCCGCGACATGCCGCGCTCCTGGCGCCGGCCAGGAGGACTGGTACCCGTGTTCAGCAACTGCCGGCTCAGCCGGGCGCACCACATAGGTGCGACGGTCCCAGTTTATTCGACGATGGGGGCGGCCGGTGACGCGGCCGGGCCGAACCGCTAGCGTCGGGCCAGCATCGCCTGCGCGAGGAGATGGTAGCCCTGGCCGGGTGAGCGGACCATCCGGACCTCGGGCAGCTGGCGGAACCACGTGCGCTGGCGCGCTGTGTGCCGGCGTATGTGCTGGACTATCCGCGTCCCGGCCTCGGCGTGTTCGGCTTCGGTCAGATCGGCTACGTTCTTGCCGCCTGCCGCCGCCAGCTCGAAGTATTCGCGGTAACCGTGGGTGTGCAGGACCTGGTTGGGCCGGTCAGGACCGCGCCTGCGATTTTCCCCGTCGAGCCGGTAACGGTCGTTCAGGTCACAGATCTCGCCGAATAGCCCGCGGTCGAGCTGGTCTTGGTAGGTGCGGGCCACCCGCTGGGCCAGCGCCAGCGGCCCGGGGTCGACACCGAGCACGACGGTGGCCAGGCCGACGGGCTCGGGCCGGGCGGTGCGGTCGTCGGCCGCCATCCGCGCCGCCAGCCCGTTGATCACCGCCGCGTAGTTGTTCGGATGCACCCGCGCGGCCGCCTGGCGGTCCAGCCGGCGCAGCATGGCGTACGCGTCATCCGCCATGGACGGCGGGAAGTCCCGGCGCAGCGAGTCGCGGACGGCGCCGACCCGGTCCAGCGCCCAGCCGTCAAGCAGCGCCTTGATGTACACGCCGGTACCGCCGACGATGAACGGCACCGCGCCGGCCGACAACGCGCCGGTGATTCCGCGCCGGGCGAGCCGCGCATAATCCTCAAGCTCGAACTTGCGGGCCGGCTCGGCGACGTCGAGCATGTCGTGCCGGATGCCACGCATCTGATCGGGCCTGGTCTTGCTGGTACCGATGTCCATGTACCGGTACACCTGGCGCGAGTCGGCCGAGATGATCACCACCGTGCGGCCGAGCTCACTTTCCAGCCGGCTGGCGATTTCTACCGACATCGCGGTCTTGCCCGAAGAAGTAGGGCCGTAGAGCGCGGCTAGCAGGCGGCCCGCTGGCCGCTCCGGCACGGCGATCACCTCCGGATATCGAGCGCTGCGGCCAGTGATCCCACGATACCGTCACCGACCCTGACCGGCGAGCTGGCTCAACTGGTCACGTCGGCGGTGCTGAACCTGGCCCAGGCGATCGAGCCCCAGAGCAGCAGGTAGATCCCGGACGAGGCCAGCCCGCGGGCTAGCGTCCCGGTGTCGACCGGCACCCGGAGCAGGGCGTCGAAGCTGTTCCACCAGTGCGTCGGCAGGTACGCGTGGATCGCGGCGAACTGCGGCACGTTGTCGATGACCTCGCTGACCACCACCAGGATCGCCAGCGCGGCGATGGCACCGAGCGAGTGTTCGGTGAGGGTGCTGAAGGCCAGGCCCATGGCACCGAAGGAGGCCATCGCGGCCGTCACGTACAACACGACAAACATCAGCCGAACGACTCCGTCGGCGACCGGCACGGTCGTCCCTGATAGCAGCGTCACCGGCCCGACCGGGAACAGGGCCGCGCCGGTGGCCAGGGCGACCCCGGCCACACAGAAGGTGACCGCGACCGCGAACACCACGATCGCCGCGTACTTCACGCTGAGGATCCGGACGCGCCCGGCCGGGACCGCCAGCAGGGTCCGCAGCGTGCCGTGGCTGGCCTCGCCCGCGATGGAGTCCCCGGCCACCACGCCTACGGCCAGCGGCATCACGAGGGTGAGCAGCAAGGTCAGCGAGATGAAGCTGAGGAAGACCCCGTTGCCCGCCAGCTGGCTGACGAACGCCACGCCGTCGGGTCCGCCGCTGTTTCCCTGGTGCGTGGCCAGGCGCAGCCCGGCACCGATGAGGACGGGAAAGGCGCCGGCCACGGCCAGCATCCACAGGTTCCGCCGGCGGCCGAAGACCAGCCGCAGTTCCGAGCGGAAGAAACGAAGCCAGCCCCGGACGGGGACCTGGCCAGCCATCACGGTCTCAGTCATGAACGTCGAACCCCTCTCCGGTCAGCCCCACGAAAAGCTCTTCCAGGCTCGGTGTGGCCACGCCGAGGTCACGGACCGCCACCCCGGCGTGCACAAGTTCGGTGCAGATCCGCTCGGGTGAGTCCTCGCCCAGCTGCGCCGACACCTGGTCGCCGGTCACCTGCAGCTCGGCCAGGCCGAGACGGCGCAGCACCGCCTCGGCGGCGGCAGGCGCCGCGGTCCGCACCCGGATGCGGGCGGCGCCGGTCTGGCGCAGCTCCGCCAGCGGGCCCTGGAAGACCAGCCGGCCGGCCCGCATGACGCCGACGTGCGAGCAGACCTGCTCGACCTCGCCGAGCAGATGCGAGGAGACGAACACGGTGACGCCGTCCGCGGCGATCTGCCGGATCAGCGCCCGGACCTCGCGGGTACCCTGCGGGTCGAGCCCGTTGGTGGGCTCGTCGAGCACGATCAGCTCGCGCGGTGCGAGCAGGCTCGCGGCGATGCCGAGCCGCTGTTTCATGCCCAGTGAGTAGTGCCGGTACCGTTTGCCCGCGGCCGCCAGCAACCCCACCCGGTCCAGCGCCTCGCCGATCCGCGCCGCGGTGGTCCGCGGGTTGGCGGTCCGGTCGGCGGCATCGCAGCGGGCCAGGTTGTGCCAGCCGGTCAGGAAGGGATAGAAGCCTGGCCCGTCGACCAGCGAGCCGACCCGGGGCAGCACCTGCCCGGCTCCGGACGGCATCGGATCGCCCAGGATCTCCGCCCGGCCGCTGGTCGGGAAGGCCAGGCCGAGCAGCATCCTGATCGTGGTGGTCTTCCCCGACCCGTTGGGGCCGAGGAAGCCGTACACGCAGCCGCGCGGGACGGCCAGATCGACGTGGTCGACGGCCAGCTGCCCGCGGCCGAACCGTTTGGTGAGCCCGCTGCTCGCCACCGCCAGCGCAGCTGGCGCCTGGAGGGTCACCGGCCCGCCCGCGCCCGGGTTACCGCCTGGTAGAGGACGTCCGGTGTGACCGCCCCGATCAGGACCCGGCCGTTGCTCGTGACCAGCATCGAGATCAGGCTGGTCCGCATCAGCCGCCCGCTGCCCCACGGTCCGCTGACGCGGGTGGCCGACGTGATGAAGGCGTTGAACATCGAGCCGGTGTCCACGCCGAGCGCCGCCAGGCCGCCGGAGCCCGCGCCGCCGGAGCCCGGGGCGGCCTGCGTGCTCGAGCTGCCGATCAGTCCGGTCGGCTTGGCGTTCGAGCTCGCCGCACCGCCGGACGGCGCCCCGGTCAGCGTGGCCTCGGGCAGATCGAGCACGGTCAGCCAGGCGCTGCCGATCACTTTGGTGCCAGCCGCGAGGTTGTGGCCCACCGCCGTGGCCGCTGTGTTGCCGCCAGATCCCGGGCTTACCTGGACGACCGACGCCCCGGCGGGCGGGGTGAACGTGAAGTTCTGCGCGGCGGGCCGGCCGAACGACACGGAGCTGAAGCCGACCTCGATAACGGGGGCGGCCGCGTGCTTGGCGAATACCTGCACCCGCAGCGGCACGCCCTCCCGGCCGTCGATGGCCACCCGCACCTGGCCGATCAGCGAACCTTGGTTCTTCGGCGCGAGCACCAGCTGGTAGGCGGCCTGCCCGGCCACGGTCACGGTGTCGGCCAGGCTGACCGTCGTGGTCGGGCCGATCTTGGCCAGCACCTGCTCCGCCGCCTGCTGCGGGGTCAGCGGCGGGGTCAGCGGCGGGGTCGGTGGCAGGGACGCCGCCGGTGACGTCCCGGCCGGGACCGTCATGTGCTCAACCATGTTGACCGAGCTTCCCCAGAGCCAGGCGTTGCTGCCGTTCCTGATCAGGTCGCTCTCTGTGTCGGCCTGCGGTACTGCGATCCGGTAGTGCGCCGGGTCCGCGTACCAGACCTTGATCACGTGTGAGCCGGCCAGGAACGACGACAGCGAGACCGGGCCCGTGACCGACGGCAGCGCGGGCAGCCCCAGCGACGCGGTTTCCACCACCGTCCCGCTCAGCGCCGGCCCCGACGGGCCCGCGGCCAGCTCGGTCAGCAGCTGTGCGGCCGTGCGCGGCGGCAGTGGTGGCGGCGGCTGAGCCAGCGAGATCATCGATGTGGTCAGCACCCCGCCGACCGCCGCCATGATCCCGGCGGGTACCGCCCACCTCATCCGGCGGGACAGCTTCGCTCGTTGCTTCATGTTGCTTCGTCCGTCCGGCTTGCGCAGGCCGTTAACGTGGTTGGTTGCTTCCATGCCGGTAACGCTAGGGAATCAAGGGGGGCCCGGTCGTCACGCCGGCGAGCGGTCTTTGCCCTCCCCGGCATGAGGGACATCCGGGCCGGTGCTCCCTCCCGAGAGGGAGAACCCGGCCATTCACCTGGCGGTTTCTGCTTTGGCTGGCCGCGTGGCTTCGACCACGAAGAATGGACGCTAACCCGGCTCGACCGAGTTCGGCACGACAAGTCCTGTCTCGTAGGCGGTGACGACCGCTTGCGTCCTGTCACGCAGCCCGAGCTTGCTCAGTACGCGGCTGACGTGCGACTTCACGGTCTCCTCGGTGACCACGAGCCGGGCGGCGATCTCCGTGTTGGACAGGCCTTCTGCGACCAGCCGGAGAACCTGGGTTTCGCGCGGAGTAAGCGAGCTGAGCGCGGCCGGGGCTGCGGTGGCGGACTTGGGGCGCGGCCGGGTGAACTCGGCAATGAGGCGGCGCGTGATGGTCGGCGCGAGCAGCGCGTCACCGGCGGCAATGACCCGAACGGCGTCGAAAAGCCGCTCGGCCGTGACGTCCTTGAGCAGGAAACCGCTGGCACCGGCGCGCAGCGCATCGTAGACGTATTCATCCAGGTCAAACGTGGTCAAGATGAGAATTCGCGGGCCGCTTGGACCGACGGCGAGCTGCCTGGTGGCCGCTATCCCGTCCATGCCCGGCATGCGGACATCCATGAGCACCACGTCGGGCCGCAACTCGCGGCAGATTTGCACCGCCTCCGCCCCGTCGCGGGCCGTGCCGACCACGCCGAAGTCAGGCTGGGTATCAAGCAGGGCAGCGAACCCGGCGCGCACCACTTGCTGATCGTCGGCCACGATGATCCGGACCGGCGGAGGCTGGTCGCTCATCTCGTTGCTCCTCCCCCGGTAGGCCGCCCCGGTGGACCGTATGGCATCGACCTCGGATCTCCCGGGTCAGCGCGTTCGGCATCCCGGCCCGCTCGCCATGAGTGGTCGTCGACTCTGGTTTCAGCATTATCCCCAGAGCGGGGCGCGGCACTAAGCAATTTCCAGGGCTCGCTCACACTCGGTGAAATATCCACAGCGTGGTCTTCATGCCGAGTAGCCACAGTGGGGTCCGGTCCGTGATCCGCAACGTGTCAGGGACAGTGGCGTCAGGGATCTCCGGTACGAGCAGGATCACCCGGCCGCCGGGTCTGGTCACCCGGCCGATCTCCGCCAGGGCGGCGGCGAGCCACCCGGACGCCGTCCCCGCCAGCTCATATTGCCGCCCGAAGGGGAGGTTCGAGACGACAGCGCCAGCCGAGGCCGTGGCCAGATCGATGGTCCGCACGTCAGAGGCGGCCAGCTCGGCGCTCGGCACGTTCGCCCGAGCGGCCGTCACTGCCCCGGGATCAATGTCGCGGCCGCGCACCTGCGGCCAGCCGGCGGCGAGCGCCTCGCTGAGGATCGTGCCCGACCCGCAGCACGGGTCGAGCAGCGGCCCGTGTGGTTCACCCGCCAGGCCGACCATCATGGCGGCGACGGTGGGCCGCAGCGCGCCGTGCCGCTCCACTTCCCGGCCCTGGTGCTGACGCATGGCACCGTCGGACAGGCGAAGACCGGCCACCAGGTAGCCGGGACGGTACTCGCTGATCCAGACCTCGATCCTGGCCGGGTCGGCCACCTTCCATCGCGGTCGGCCCTGGGCGATGGCCTGGGTCATGGCCCGGCGCAGCTCGGTGCGCAGAAAGGAGCGCTCCTGCAGAACCCGGGCGATCACCCGGTAGCTCATCGCCCCGGCGAGCGGCCCCAGTCGCGCGGACCAGATGGACAGCGGCTTCTCCAGCCGGTCCCGGCGCCATACCCGCTCGGCGATCCCGTGGGGCTGGTCGCCGCCGGCCCGGGTGGTCCGGCCCACCTCGACGAAAAGGTCCTCGATGGTGCGCAGCGACCACAGCCCGGCCTGGTGCCTCCTGGCGACGTCGAGCAGGATGAGGTCGGATCGGCCGTCGAAGCCTGAGCTGGTGACCTGGACCCCCGGCAACCGCTCCAGGTCCCTGGCCACAAGCGGGGCCAGGCCAGGTACCACTGCGGCGAACATCCGGGTGGTGTCGACCGGGCGCCTGACGGCGGCCAGGCCACGATCCCGCCGCCGCGCCTGCCCGCTGCGGCCCTCCGGCTGGGCCTGCCCGCTGCGGCCCTGCGGCCGCGCCTGCTCGCCGGAATATTCGCCGTCCGCCGGGTGGCGGCCGGCTGAGCTGCGGCTTGACCGCTCACGGGGCTCGGGCCTGTTGGGACGCACCCCCCCAGGGTAGGCGTCGATCAGCTGCCTTGCGGTCCGCGGTGCTCGGGCACCCACTCCACCAGGACGATGGTGGAGTCGTCGGCAGGCTGACCATTCTGGTATTCGACGACTGCGACCCGCATAGGTCACTCGTTGAGCAGACCACTGGCGACGAACGCCCGGTGGTAGATCTCCCTGATGACCTGCTGCTTGCGGGCGTTGTACTGCATAACGTGCTCTCCGCCCGCGTTGGCCTCGGACGCGGCCTGGCGCTTCGCGGCGGCGTAGCGGTCGCGCTCGTCAGGGTTGCCCCTGAGCCAGTCACGGAAGATCAGGTGCCGCACGGACTCGGGACTGTCCAACCCGGATACGTGCAGGTTGCAGCGAGGCTCGTCCGCCCGCAAGGCCCGGTGGCCGTACCACCAGGGCTCGCGGATCACGAGCCGGAACCCGATCGTCTCCAGCGCCGGTACGTAGTCCTGCTCGCGGTCAGGGTCGGCCACCGTCAGGTCGATGTCGATGATGGGCTTGGCCGCCAGTCCCGGGACTGAGGTGGAGCCGACGTGCTCAAGCTGCAGTGCCCGCCAGAGGAGGACATTCCGGATCCGGTCGGCCAGCTCGTCGTACTGCCGCGGCCAGGCCGGGTCGGGATCAGCTATATCGATGCCGATGGCCGGGACAGCGCCAGCCACCCACGGATCGGCTCCCGGTGGCGGCGGGGAGTCGTCGAACGACACGACCTCGGCTCGGCTCGGCATCGGTGCAGTCTAATCGTCCGCGCCGTCAGCCCGTGGCGCTGTGATCGGCCGTCGCCACGCTGCGCAGTTTGTCCCGGATCACGGCGGCTTCGGGGTGGGCCAGCTCGTCGAGAATGATCAGCGCCTGCTGCCAGGCGTCCCGGGCGGCCAGGTCGTCATCGGCGGCGCGGCAGGCGTCGCCGAGGTGGTTGAGGCTCTGGGCGGCCGGGATGCGGTCTCCGATCTCGCGGAAGAGCCCGATAGCCCGCCGGTAACTGGCGGCGGCCTGGTCGCGGTCACCCAGCTGACGGTAGATGTAGCCCAGGCTGTCCAGGGTGTGAGCCTCCAGGAACGGATTACCGGCCTGGCGGAGCAGATCCAGGGCCTGCCGGCAGTACGCCAGGCCCTGCCCGACGTCACCGAACACGGCGTAGAGATACCCAAGGTTGTTGCAGGCCTTGGTCTGCATGGACACATTCCCTGCGGCCTCGGCCAGCGCCAGGCCGCGCAGGCTGCTGGCCAGCGCTTCGGGGAGCTCGCGCTCACACTGGATCACGCCGAGTCCCAGGTGGGCGTGGGCCTCCGCCACCGGATCACCCAGCTGCCGAGCCAGCTCCGCAGCTCGGGTCAGATGCGTGCGGGCCTGGCCAAGCTGGCCTAGGCGGAGCCGGACCTGGCCCAGGTGGAGGTGCGCTCTGGTCTGTCCCGCCAGGTCACCCAGCCGTTCCGCGCAGGTGAGCGCGATCTGCTGTGAGCCAGCCAGATCATGCCAGTGGGCGCCGCGGTCCAGGTAGGTCGCCAGGGTCCAGGGAATGAGCTGAGCGTAGTCGTCGAAGCCGCCGTCGGCCGCCTGCCTGGTGACGGCGAGCAGGACCTTATGCTCGGCGCCGAACCAGGCCTGGGCCTGGCGCCCGTCGGTGATGCGTTCGGGGGGCACCGCCCACTGCGGCGGCCCCAGGGCGGGCAGATCCTGCACCGGGTTGAGGGCGTAGGCGGCGGCTGCGGCGGTGTGCAGGTAGTGGTCGAGCATCCGGCGGGCCCCGGCCTGGCCGTCGAACGTGGGTCCGGCGGCCCAGTCTGCGGCGTAAGCGCGGAGCAGGTCGTGCTGCATATAGCGGCCAGGGACATGTTCGGTGACCAGGCTGACGTCGGCCAGTTCCCGCAGGGCCGCCTGGGCCTGCGGCGGCAGCAAGCCGGCTAGGCTGGCCGCCGCCGCCGCGGAAATGTCCGGCCCCGGGTGGACGCCAAGCAGCGGAAACAACCGTTCTGCCGCCGGGCTCAGCTGGGCGCAGGACCAGGAAAACACGCACCTCACGTCGGCCGCGTCATCCCCGGCAGCCAGCGCACCCAGCCGTCCCTTGACGCTCACTAGCTCAGCGGCAAGCTCGGCCAGCGACCACCCGGACGCCGCCGCGCGGGCCGCCACCACGGCTAGCGCCAGCGGCAGCCGGGCACAGAGTTCGACTAGGGCGGCCACCGCCTGCGGTTCCGCGGCCACCCGGGCAGCGCCCAGCCGGGCTGACAGGAGTTCAGCCGCCTCGGTCTCGGTGAGCACATCCAGGGTCAGCACGCGGGCTCCGTCGGCTGCGGCCAGCCCGGCGAGCGGGCCGCGGGTCGTCACCAGCACCAGGCAACCCGGCGAACCAGGCAACAGCGGTCTGACCTGAGCCGCGTCCCGGGCGTTGTCGGCCACGATCAGCATCCGCCGGCCGGCGAGCAGGCTCCGGTACAGTCCTGCCTGCCCGTCACAGTCGGCGGGGATCCGTTCCGGCGCCACCCCCAGTGCGCCCAGGAACCGGCGGACCACCTCGGCAGCGCCGGCGGGCTGCCCGGACGGATCGTACCCCCGCAGGTTCACATACAGCTGACCATCGGGGAACCTCCCGGCGACCCGGTGCGCCCAGCGCAACGCCAGGGCCGTCTTGCCTATCCCGGGCATCCCGCCGATCGCCGAAATCACCACGGCTGCGTCGGCCCCGTTCCCGGACGCCTGCTCCAGCCACTGGTCCAGAGTGTCCAGTTCCGCCGCCCGGCCGGCAAACTGCGCCAAAGCCGGCGGCAGCTGTCGGGGAACGATCGCGGGCTCTCCTGCTACCTGATCCCGTCCCGCACCGGGATGAGCCGGCCGGGTCCGAACGGCGTGGCCCGCTCCCTGCGCTTCCGATGGGACTCCCGGCCAGGGCCGGGCCGCCTGTACCAGCTGGTTGGCGGCGGGGTCTTCCAGGTGCAGCGCTTTGGCCAAGAGCAGTACCGTGCGCCGGTTAGGCCTGCGGATCCGTCCGTTCTCCAGGTTGCTGATGGTGCGGACGCTGACACCTGAGCACTCGGCGAGTTCTTCCTGGGTCAGGCCAGCTACAAGGCGGAATTGCCGGAGCGTTACCCCGAAAGGATTCATGTTCCCAAAGCGTACTGAACACGGCAAAAAGCATTGATATCGAACGGTCCCGGCTGCGACAACTGGTGAGCTCCGTATTCTCGTGGTGCAGCCACGCCCATCGTGGCGAAAGTGTTACAGGACGTGCGTGCGCCAACTGCTACAGCTGCCGGGGACTGCCCCGCCATGCCCGGCGGCCCTGGCCGTGCCGATCTTGCCCGGCAGCCCAGAATCTGCAGGTCATCCCGCGCGAACCTTGCGGGCGCGATTGCCTGGCAATTCCGCGGCCGACGGCACCACACTAGTCCAGAAGGTCGGCACCAGAGAAGCACGTCAGCCGGCCATTCAGCTGCGGCCACCAGGCCATCCTTTGCAGGGCCCAATGAGAAAGATCAGCTACCAGTGATACTCCCGATCTGCCGTCGCAGCGCGTCCGGCTATTGTGCGGGCTCTTTGCCGCCATCGCGGCCAGTTCGGGCAGTCCGTATTGGCAGCCCTCGAGCGGAGCCTGGTGCCGTGACAGGTAATGTTCGCCGCGCTTCCCGCCGCCGCAAGCCCCGGGCCTGACCAGTCCGGACCTCGCCGTTGAGCACGTGGTCGATGCGCTCGACAGCTTCTACTGCCACAACGCCGTCGTGGCCCTATGGGCGGACGCGGTGGCCAATCGGCTGGAAGGTACCGCGATCTACCTGCTCAGCGACGAGATCCCTGAGGTTGCCGACCAAGCGCGCGCGGCCGCCCGCCTCCTGGCCGACCGGATCGGCGATCTCGGCGGCGCCGTCACCGGCGATCCCCAGGCCTTCCTGGATATGGTGCGGGGAAACGATGACGTGAGCTTCGCGCTCGTCGTCGCACTGCTTGGCGCCGAGACCCATCGCAGAGCCGATGTGAAGGCTGCTCTCGCCGGACCATGACCCGGCCAGTATCTGGTCGTGGCGGCGTCTAGGGCGGGGGAGCCGGGCCGGTGGAACCGCGTACCACCAGTTCAGTAGCCAGTTCGACATGCAGGGCGTCGAGGCTCCGCGTCACCCTCACCGCGGCCAGCAGCAGCTGGTGGAGCGTCGCCGACGTCCTGGCCTACGTCCCCGGCTGAGGTGAGTTAACGTCCCCCCGCTGCCCGCAGGCGTCACGTGGTGGTTTCGGGATGCGCGGTGGTTTTCGGGATGCGCGGGTGCTCGTGGCTGGCGTGGAGGACGCGCGGCCGCGACGGTGGCCTAGGTGTCGTCGGTGCTCATCGCCTTCAGGGTCAGGGTCGCAGTCCCTGGGGTCCCGCTGGCCGCGCCCGTCCCAGCCGCCTCAGCACCGGCCCATTCCCCCTACCCTGACCGGATTTTGCGTGGTGGATCCGGGCTTGGCGGTGGATCGGGTGCACGGGGATGCACCAAATACTCCATGGAGCCCGGATCCACCACAATCTTCCCCTGGGTCGCCGCACCACGGGCACAGCAAGTGCTGTCCCGTCACATGGGGACCACGGGGAAGGCCGGCCCGCGCCTTCGTCGCCAGAGGGCCAGCTTCCCCGCCGCTGGCGGGGAAGCTGGCCGCGTGTCGTCCGGTTAGGGCAGGGACCATTGCTGGTTGGCGTTACCGGTGCAGTCCCAGATCTCCAGCTGGGTGCCGGGTGTCGTCGACCAGCCCGTATCGTCGAGGCACTTATTGGATTGCGGGTTATACAGTGATCCGTTGGATTGCGGGATGAAGACCTGCGCGCCGGTGCCGTTGCAGGTGTACAGGTCGACGAGGGTCCCGTTCGCGGTCCCGCCGCCCTCCACGTCGAGGCAGTCGCCGTCGGCGCGCACGGTGCCGTTCGTTTCCTCCGTCCACTGCTGCCCGTCGGTGCCGTTGCAGGTGTAGATCTCGACCTTGGTGCCCGGGGTGTTGTTGTCGCCGGTGACGTCCAGGCACAGGCCTTGGTACCCGACCAGCGGCGTGGTGGGGATGTCGTCGCCGGACGGGAGCACGGTCCAGGTGAACGAGGTGCTGGCGAGCGCCCCGCTGCTGTCGGTAGCGGTGACGGTGGCCGTGCCCGAGCCGGCCGTGGCCGGCGTTCCGCCGATCGTGCCCGAGCCGGAGATCGAGGTCCCGGCGGGCAGGCCGGCCGCGGTGAAGGTCAATGAGTGCCCCAAGCTGTCCTTGGCCGAAACCGGCACGGAGACCGCGGTGCCTGCGAGTCCTTCTTGCGGACCGGGGCTGGTGATGGTCACCGGCTGGCCCAGCTGGGCGGAGGAGACAGCAAGCGTGCCCGACAGCGGCAGGTTCGCGTCGGAGTCGCCGACTTCGATGCCGTAGTTGCCGGTGGCCGTCGCCCAGCTGTTGCTGCCCGAGTTCCAGTACTGCAGGTTCTGCTGGGTCAGCTGGAAGGTGACCGGCGCGCTGGCGCCGGCCGCCAGGCTGACCCGGGCGAAGCCCTCGAGCTGGCGGGGCGGCTGACCGGACGCGCCAGGGTCGCTGACGTAGAGCTGCGCGACGTCGGCGCCCGCACGGGACCCGGTGTTGGTCACGGTGGCGGTGACCGTCGCCGCGCCGCCCGCGGTCAGCGTGCCGACCTTCAGGTTGCTGAACGAGAAACTGGTGTAGGACAGGCCGTAACCGAACGGGAAAAGCGGCGTCAGGCCCTTGGCGTTGTACCAGCGGTAGCCGACGTCGATGCCCTCGGAGTACTGCACGGTCCCGTTCTGGCCCGTCCACTGCGCCGGAGTAGACGCCGGGACCTGGGACAGCGAGGTCGGGAACGTCACGGTCAGATGGCCGGACGGGTCGGTGCTGCCGAACAGCAGTGACGCTATCGCGGTCCCGTCCTGCTGACCCGGGTACCAGGCTTCGAGCACGCCGGCGACCGAGGACAGCCACGGCATCGTCACCGCGGAGCCGGTGTTCAGCACCACGATCGTGTGCGGGTTCGCGGCGGCCACCGCGGAGATCAGCGAGGCGGCCGAGCTGTCCGAGGAGCCGTCGTTGTAGGCGACGGTCACTCCGCTGGGCGCGGCGGCGGTGATGCCCTGCAGCGGGGTGACGGTTCCGCTCGAGCTGACCGAGGCGCTGCCGCCGCCCGAGGTCTGCGGGCTGGACGAGGCGTCCGTCCCGATGACGGCGATCGAGGAATCGGAAGAGGTCAGCGGGAGCACGCCGCCGCTGTTCTTCAGCAGCACGGTGCCCTCCTCGGCCAGCTTCAGCGCATCGGAGGTGTCCGTGGAGTTGGTGGCCGTCTGCGCGGGCGAGCCCGCGGTCGGCTTGTCGAACAACCCGAAGGCGAACATCTCGGTGAGCACGCCGGAGACCATCGAGTTGAGCGTGGCGGTGCTGACCGAGCCGGACGAGGCGGACGATGTTGATGGTCGGGCCGAGGTCGACGGTGCTGCCCTTGGCCGCCTGTTCGGCCCCGATCACCCGGCCGTACGTCTGCTCGGCGGAGGTGTCCCAGGTCGCGGCGACGTCCACCGGGGCCGGCAGCTGGGTCACGCCGCCCATGCCGTCGCCCACCCCGGCCGGCCCGTCCTCCAGGTTCACCGCGGGCAGGCGGCGGACGCCGACCCGGCGGCCACCGCCGGGGCCGGTGCCTGGCCCACCGCGAAGGCGGCCCCGACACCGACCGCCGCCAGCGCGGTCATCGTCCGGCGAACCCCCGAGGCGGAACGACGTCTGTGCATGATGCCTCCTCGCATCCGGCTGGCACAGAACACCTCATGCACGCCCCGCCCAGGGCTCATATTTGTGCCAGGTAGAACAAATCTAAAAAAGATGCAACACCTCCCCGGGGCTTCCGTCAATGCCCGATTACTGCCGGTTAGATCGCCCGGGCAAGCAGTCCCCGACCCGGCCTTTCCGCGGGCCCGCGGCACCGGCTCAAATCATCGCCCGGCTATCAAGATCAATGAGGAAATAACGGTAAACGACGTCCGGCTAGCGGCCTGCCGCGAAAACCGGCCGGACCGCACGTCAAACCGGTCCGGCGGGCAGGCGATACCAGCCAGCCCATTCCCGGCCTGTGGTCCGCGCGGTATCCGCGTCGGCCGTGGCCCGGTGCTCCAGGCCGCGCACGGGCCGCGGGCCGGTCACGTCAGTCGCGTCGGCATTTACGGTGCTACCTGCGCGTTCCCTCCACGGTGAGATCGCAGCCGCCGGCGCCTGGCTCGCCGCGGCCGTCGAGATTTCCCGCCGCCATGCGATCCGGACCAGGTATATCCACCCGACGGCCAGCGATACGCGGCCGTGCTGAACACCGGCCGCACGCCGAATTCGCGGGCCAGGAAACGGCCTGGCTGAAAGCTTGCGCCATACCTGGACGAGGCGATTAAGCCGGCCGCTGTCATTTCCTTTGCTGCGGGACAGCTACCACTGCTCGTTCGGAAAAGAATAAAGGCATTAATTCAGAACGGGCCGTGGTGCGAGCCGCACGAACGCCAGGGCGAGCCCGGCCTCCGCGCCGTCGCGCGCGGCGCTGGCCGGCCCGGACAGCCCTGGCGCGCGGATGCGCGATCCGCCGAGCTTCTCGCCCCGGCTGACGGCCTGGTGCAGGTCGGCCGCGCTCAGCTAGCCGGCCGATGCGCCGCACGGCGGTGAAGTGGCACCCCACCCTTGTCAAACGAGTCCGATCGAGTAAAGTCAACGCTAGGCAGAACGTCCGTAATGACCCATATTGAGTCATCACGACATCATTTCTTGGCGTTCCGCTAGACTTGTCGTGTCTTCATAAGGTGGTTAACAAACGCAACGGGTCTTCCGGAACTGGTCCATTTGCTGGCCATAACCGGGCGAAGAGGGTGAGGTCCGGTGACCGGAGGCGGGTACCCCCAGCTTGAACCGGAGTGGGTCGACGAGGTTCTGCTGGCGGGCGCCGGGGACGACGTGTGCCTGCACTTGGCTGAGCCGGTCAGCCGGGCCGAGTTGCGGCGGCTGGTGGCCGAGCGTCGTCGGGCGCTGGCCGACGCCGGGCTGCAGCGCGGCGGCTCTGTCGCGCTTTGCCTGCCGCCGTCGCTCGCGTTCATCGCCAATCTGCTCGCCTCGTGGCAGCTCGGCGCGCAGGCGGCGCTGCTCGACCACCGGCTCACCCCGTACGAGGTGGACCTCGCGCTGCAGCGCCTACTGCCCCAGGTCGTGGTAACGGCCGGGAACTCTAGCGGCACCCCGTTGAGAGGTTTCGCGGAGATCAGCGAGCGGGTGAGTACGTATCCGGGTCGGCCCGCCGCGACCAGTCACGCCGTCATCCAGCTCAGCTCGGGATCGACGGGTCCCTCCAAGATCATCGCTCGTGACGCCGCGAGCCTGGTCGAAGAGGTGCACCGCTATACGCAGATCGACGGCGTCCCGCGCGGTGGCGAACGCATCGTGTCGCTCGCCTCGATGGTGCATGTGCTCGGTCTCGTCGGCGGCCTGCTTTACAGCCTGCATGCCCAGCTGAACCTGACGATCCCGGCCCGGATGACCGCGGACGGCATCTTGTCCACCGTGGGCGCTGGCTCGCAGCCGACCACCCTGCTTGGCGTCCCCTTCCATATCGAGCTGCTCGCCTCGGTGCTGAGCCCGCCCAAGCTTCCGCAGCTCACCGGCATGACGACCGGCGGCGAGCTGGTCCGCGCCGACGTCTACGCCGCGTTCGCGGACCGCTACGGCGTACGCCTCGGCAACATGTACGGGATGACCGAAGTCGGCGTCATCGCGACCGACCTGTTCGGTGTCAACCGGCCCGCGGTGAGGCCGGCCCCCGGCCTGACGGTCCGGGAAGAGGACGGGGAACTGCACATTTCGCTGCCGGCCTCGCCGTACCTCGGGGAGACGGACCCGGACCGCTGGTCGGACGGCTGGCTGCACACCAAGGACGCAGGCAGCGTGGATCGCCAGACCGGACTCGTGCGGATCCTCGGCCGCCGCGACTCCCAGGTCTCCGTCGGCGGGCTCAAGGTCGACCTGACCGAGGTCGAGCATACGCTCGCCGCGCTGCCCGAGGTCGACGCGGCCGTGGTCGTGCACGACCACGCGATCGAGGCGTACCTCGTGCTGACGGAGGGAGCCGAGGTGTCCGTCGTGGAGCGCGAGATCACCACCCGGCTCGCCGCCTACAAACGCCCGCGGCGGCTGCACGTGGTCAGCCAGCTACCGCGCACCGCCACCGGGAAGCTCGTCCGCGACCGTACCGTGCTCCGCGGCGCCGGGCCTGACCTTCCCCCCACGCAGAAAGGAAAGCACCGGCCATGATCGATGAGATCCGCCAGTTCGTGCTCGACTCACTGACGGACATGAACTACAGCATCGAGGACGTCGACGACGACACCGTGCTCGGCCCGGCCGGCGCGGACCTGGAGTCGCTGGCTCTCGCCGAGCTCGTGGTGCGGGTGGAAGACCATTTCGGCATGAAGTTCGACGAGGACGAGGTCGAGACGCTCGCGGGCGCCACCGTCGGCGAGTTCTGCCGCGAGGTGGCGCCGCGGATCCAGCCCGCATCGGCGCACTGACCGTGCCCGGACTACCGCAGCGGTCGGACGTCATCGCGATGCTCGCCACCTACGGTGACCGCGAGCCTGAGCAGGTCCCCGAAGCGATCGACTCGCTGGAACTAGCCTGGCTGATGCACCAGCTCGAGCAGCGTTACGGGGCGTTCGACGTCGACGACGACACGATCGCCCGGATGTCGACCGTCACCGGAGTGGTCGACGTGCTGAAGGTCATGCAAGTCGGGCTGGCGCATGGCTGATCACCCCGCCGTGGCTGCACCGCTGGCTGCACCGCTGGCCGCCCGCTCAGGGACGGGCGCGGCGGTCCTGGTCGGCGCCGCGGTGGCCAGCGCCTACGGCCGGGGCACCGAGGCGTTGCTGGCCGGGATGCTGTCTGGCCAGCCTGCTTTCTCCGCCGTGACCAGATTCGATGTCACGGCCAGGCGTACCAGCGTGGCGGCGACCATGGCCGGATCGCCGACGCTGCTCACCGAGGTGACCCGCGCCGTCCGGGATGCGTGCGACGACGCCTGCTTGTCGCCACCTGACCGCGCGCGCAGCCCGCTGTTCCTCGCCATCCACGGCCACCCGGCGATCGCCAGGGTGCCCGCGGCTGACCGGCACCTGTTCTCCACGGACGCCTTCGCCGCCGCCGTCGCCGAGCGCGGCGGCCTGGCGAACTCCGGCATCCGCTGCTACACCTCGGCCTGCGTGGCGGCGAGCACGGCGATCGCCGACGCGGCCGCGATGATAAGCCGCGGCCGCGTGGACCGGGTCATCGTCGCGGGCGGCTACCTCGTCGAGTCCGACCAGTTCGCGCTGTTCGACGCCGGCCGGACGCTCGCCGCCGACGGCCGGGTGCGCCCGTTCAGCGCCGGCCGGCGCGGGCTGCTGCTTGGCGATGGTGTCGGCGCGGTCGTCATCGAGTCGGCGGAGCGGGCGAAGGCGCGGCGTGCGCCGGTGCTGGCCCGGCTGGCCGGCTGGGGCCGGACCGGTGACGCTTACCATCCCTGCCAGCCGCGCCCGGATGGCCACGGCCTGGCGCGCGCGATCGGCGCCGCGCTGCAGCGGGCCGGAATCGCGGCGGGAGATCTCGGTTACGTCAACGCCCATGGCTCGGGCACCAAGCAAAGTGACCTGGCCGAGGCCAGTGCCCTGCGGCTGGCCCTCGGCGACGCGGCCGCGACCATCCCGGTCAGTTCCACCAAATCGCTGCACGGCCAGGCCCTGGAGGCGTCCGGCGTGCTCGAGCTGATCGTCACGCTGCTTGCGGTCGGCAAGGGCATGCTTCCGGTCAACGCCGGTTTCCTCGGCTCAGACGACGAATGCCGCCTCAACCTCGTGCTCGGCGAGTCGCTCGCGGCCACCCCGGAGTACGCGATGAGCCTGAATGCCGCCTTCGGCGGGGCGAACACCGCACTCGTGATCGGCCGGTCATGACCCACCTCGCCCCCGCCACGGTCATTGACCTGCCCGCACTGCACACGGCGGCGGCCGCGGCCGGCCTGACCGTGCTGGCCTCCGCGTGCTGGCCAGAGACGGACACCGACGCCGAGGTCAAGCCGCTGGCCGGTTTCATCGAGTCCACGTTCAGCCCGCTGCTGGCGCAGACGGCCGACCGGGTCCTGAGCCGCCGGCCCGAGCCGGCCGCACCGGACCGGGTCACGGCGATCGTGATAGCGACGGCGTTCGGCGACGTCACCAGCGCGACGCACGTCGCCCGGGCGGTAGACCTGGGCCAGCGGGTAGGCCCGCTGCTGTTCTTCCAGTCCGTGCCGAACGCGGTGGCCGGTTACCTGGCCGCGCGCTGGCGGCTGACCGGCCCGATCGCGTGCGTCGGCGGACTCGGTGCCGGGCTGGACATAGCCGCGGCGCTGATCGAGGACGCCGACGCGGACGAGGCGCTGGTCGTGTGGGTCGACCTCGGGGTGACCGAGGACGACCGGGACCGGGCCGCCGCCATTGTCGTGACCAGCACCAGATGAAGCTGCCAGATGAAGCTGAAGGGGAAGTAAGCGATGAATGTCCTCGACATGGACCACATCGAGTTCTATGTGGGTGACGCCGGTCAGGCGGCGCAGTACCTGTGCGACGCTTACGGCTTCCGTGTTTACGGGCACGGCGGGCCGGAGACCGGGCTGCCGGGGCAGCGCAGCGTGCTGCTCGGCCAGCATCACATCAGGCTCTTGCTGACCTCTGGCCTGCGGCCCGACCATCCGGTCAGCCAGTTCGTGGCCACGCACGGTGACGGCGCCGCCGTCACCGCGTTCCGCACCGACGATGCCGCCGCCGCGTTCGGTGCGGCCGTCGACGGCGGCGCCACCGCCCTGAGCCAGCCGCGGACCTGGACGGACGGCACCACCTCGGTCGTCACCGCGGCCGTGGCGGGCTTCGGCGACGTCGTGTACCGCCTGGTCGAGCGGCACGGCCCCGACACGAGCTTCCTGCCCGGGGCGATCGAGATGGTGCCGGACCCAGGCCCGGCCGCCGAGGACGGGCTGCTGCGCATCATCGACCACGCGGCGGTGTGCGTGCCGGTCGGTGAGCTTGACGCCACGATCGCCAGGCACGAGCGAGCGTTCGGCTTCGCCGTCATCTTCGAGGAGTACATCGAGGTCGGCGAGCAGGGCATGCGGAGCAAGGTGGTGCAGAGCCCCTCCGGCGGGGTCACCTTCACGTTCATGGAGCCGGACCTTAGCCGCCGGCCCGGCCAGATCGACGACTTCCTGGCCTGGCACCACGGCGCGGGCGTGCAGCACGTCGCGTTCTTGACCGACGACATCGTGCGCGCAGTCCGCACGTACGCCGACCGGGGCGTTGAGTTCGCGCCGACGCCGGCCAGCTACTACGACGTGCTGACCTCGCGGCTGGGCGCGACCGAGCTCGAGGTGGGCGCGCTGCGCCCGCTCGGCATCCTGGTCGACCGGGATCACTGGGGCCAGATGTACCAGATCTTCGCCAAGTCGACGCATATCCGGCGCACCTACTTCATCGAGCTGATCGACCGGCACGGCGCGCGCACCTTCGGCACGAGCAACATCCCGGCGTTGTACGCGGCCAAGGAACGCGAGCTCGCCGAGATCCGCGACACCGCCGGCCCGAGCCGGGTCTGACCGGGAACGACAGGAGAGCACGACTGGTGAGCATCGCCACTCCCTTCATGCTGACGGACGAGGAATACGCCCTGCTGCCGTCGGATGACGACGTCGGGTTCTACGCCGAGCACGGCTGGTACCTGAGCCAGAAGCTGTTCACCGACGACGAGGTCGACGAGCTGGTCGCGGCGAGCTTGCGGTACTACGCGGGGGAACGGGATCGCACCTTGCCGGTGCGGCCGCCGAAGCTCGCCTACTGGGAGCCGGCCCACGGCGACGTGCAGCGGCACAACGATTACGTCCACTACGAGCACGACGGCCTGGCCAAGATCCTCGGCAAGCCGCTGATCGGCGCCGTCGCGGCCCGGCTGGCGCAGGCCGGCGAGATCCGCGTGTTCCAGTCGACGCTGATCCTCAAGCCGCCGATCGCCGCCGAGCCGACCAACGTCGTGCCGTGGCACTTCGACAAGCATTACTGGTCCACCTCGACGTCGGACCGGATGCTGACCGCGTTCATCCCGTTCCACGACTGTGCCGAGCAGATGGGCACGATCACGATGATCGACGGCAGCCACCGCTGGCGGGAGCTCGGCCGGGAGGACTCGATGACCAGGCACTTCGCCGAGCGGGATCGCAGCGACCTGGAGCGCGTGCTGGCGGAGAACGCCGCCTACAACCACGCCGAGGTGGTCAAGGTCCCGATGATCATCCCCAAGGGGCACATGAGTTTCCACCACTGCCGGACCTATCACGGCAGCGCGGCCAACGTCAGTGACCGTCCCCGGCGGGCCGTTTCCCTCCACCTGCAGGACGGCGAGAATGCCTACCGCCGCTATCTGCTGAGCTCAGGCGAGGCCCTCGCCTACAACCACGACGTGCTGGTCCGGCGGCGGCCCGACGGCCGTCCTGACTATGCCGACCCGCAGTTTTGCCCGGTCTTGTGGCGCAACCCCGACACGTCAAGCTGAGCGGACACCAACACAGGAGGCTTTTGCATGTCTCGTTATGACTGGGGGCAGCGGCACCCGGGGATCGACCGGCTCGAGAGCCAGATCACCGAAGCCCGCAACCGGGTTGTCACCCATCCGATCTATGCCGCGCTGGACACCCGCGAAGCCATCTGCACGTTCACCGAGAACCACGTGTTCGCCGTGTGGGACTTCATGTCGCTGCTGAAGTCGCTGCAGCGCAGCCTGACCTGCGTCGAGCTGCCGTGGGTACCGACCGGCCCGACCGGCAGCCGCCGGCTCATCAACGACATCGTGCTTGTCGAGGAGAGTGACGAGCTCGGCGGCGGTTTCATCAGCCACTTCGAGCTCTACCTGGCCGGGATGACCCAGGCCGGCGCCGACACCTCCGTGATCTCAGAATTTATCGAACGGCTCCGTCGTAAGCAGCCCGTCCTCGAGGCGCTTGACGCCGCGAACGTGCCGCCGCCCGCGGCCGAGTTCGTCCGGCTCACCTGGGGCCTGATCGGGAACGCGCCGGTGCACGCGCAGGCCGCGGCGTTCGCCTTCGGCCGCGAAGATCTGATCCCCGACATGTTCCAGCAGGTCGTCGGCGTCAACGAGCGGCTCGGATCGCTCGATACGTTCGTCGACTACCTGGCTCGTCACATCGAGGTCGACGGCGAGCAGCACACCCCGATGGCGATGCAGATGCTCGCGGACCTCTGCGGTGACGACGACGTCAAGTGGGCGGAGTGCGCCGAGACGATCAACCTCGCCCTCGCGGCCCGGGCCCGGCTGTGGGACGGTATCCTCGCCGCCATCGGCGACCGGGTGCCGGCAGCAGGTAACGCGCCCGGCCAGCCGGCCGCTTCCAGGACGAACGGCTTGGCCCCGGTCAGCGCTACCGCGGCGCGGTAGCTCACCGGCGCCGTGACGTCCGCGACCCGGTGCGGGCGGGCCGGCTCGGCGCAGCTGACCACATCGCGGCCGCGAACCGCGATCTTCAGGTTGGACCACAGGCGGCCGCCGGCCGCCTTGACCACCGCTTCCTTGCGGGTCCACAGGTGCGCGAACCGGTCCGCCCGGGCGGCCGGCTCGAGTCCCGCCGCGACGTACCCGGCCTCGTCGGGCGGAAAGAACCGGGCGGACAACCCGACCACGTCCAGGCCGGGCACCAGGTCCTGGACGTCGACCCCCACCGGGCGGTCGGTGCTGATGGCCGCCGCGATCAGGTCGCCGGAGTGCGAGAGGCTGGTGTGCAGCCCGGACCACGGGGGGGCGAGCTCGGGCTTGCCGTGCCGGCCCAGGATCCAGGTGAGGGCCCCGGGCCGCGCGCTCAGCTCGCGGCCGGCCAGGATCCGCAGCGCGCCGTGCGCGACCGTGTAGCATTGCCGGTCGCGCGGGGTCAGGCAGGCCGCCGCGCGGGCGCGCTCGCTGTCGTCGAGCACGTCCCGGCAGCCGGCTTCGACCTCAGGCGGCACGTCCACGGGAACGATCCAGACCCGGACGAGATCGGTCACGTCCGGACGTCGGCGATCAGGGCGGCTAGGCGGCGGACACCCTCATCGATCTGGTCCGTCGCCAGTGCGCTGCACGACAGCCTGATGGCGTGACTGCCACCCCCGTTCAGATAAAAAAAGCTCATCGGCGTCCACAGCACGCCGTAATCTCGCGCCGAGAGCTCGAGCAGCTTCTCGTCAGCGCGGACGGGCACGTTAAGCACGGCGAAGAAGCCGCCGCTCGGTGAGTTCCAGGTGATCACCGGATCGCTGAAGTGACGCTCGAGCGCGGCAAGCAGCGCGCGGAGGTTGCGCCGGTAGAACTCGATCTTTTCCCGGTTCGCGGTGCGCAGGCTGTAGTCGCACGACACGAGCACGCCGCCGATGACGGCCTGCGCGATCGGAGCGGTATTGACGGTGATCATGCTCTTGACCGTCGAGAGCTCGTCGGCCAGCAGGCTGCGATGGCCGTCCGTGCTGACGACGGTCTGATCCGCGACCAGGAAACCCACCCGGGCGCCGGGGAATACCGACTTGGCGAACGAGCCGAGGTACATGACCCGCTGGTCGGTGTCCAGTGACTTCAGCGCCGGGGTCGGGCTGTCGTCGAGCCCGAACAGCCCGTACGGGTCGTCCTCCAGGATCAGCAGGTCCTGATCGGCCGCCACCTCGATCAGCTCGCGCCTGACGTCGGCGCTCAGCGAGACGCCGGACGGGTTGGCGAAGTTCGATACCACGTACAAAGCCCGCGGCCTGCGGCCGCTGGCGCGTACCTCGCGGGCGACGCGCGCGACCGTTTCCGGACGCAGACCCTGCGCCGTCTCGGGCACCGGGACCACGGTGACGCCGAGCACCCGCGCGGCGCCGGTGAAGCCGACGTAACAGGGCTCGGCGGCGAGGACGACGTCCTGCGGACCCGCGCAGAGCCCGCGCAGCGCGATGATCATCGCTTCCTGGCAGCCCGAGGTCACCATCACCGACTCGGCGGGAACGCGGATATCCTCGTCGATCTCCAGCATCCGGGCGATCATCGCCCCGAGCTGACCGTTCGTCCGGCCGTACTGCAAGATGGCCTGCCGGACGCGCGCCTCGCTCATGCCCTGAGCGCGCAGGTGCCCGACATAAGCGGCCAGGTACCGCTCGACGTCCTCGACGGCATAGAACTCATCAAAAGGCCGGCCCGCCGCGAGCGAAATCGCGGCAGGAAAGCGACTGGCTACCTCATTGAGGAAGTTCATCGACGCTGACACCGGATCGGTAACCGACGTATGCAACGCCGCACGCGCTATCTCGACCACCGGTCCGGGTACCCTGCCTCGGCGTCGTGGCCGCATAGCGGCCTATTACGCAACACCATTCTCAAGAACGACATTCTGTTACGAGATAGCTTATCATCGGCGGGACGACCGGCACTAGCTGGCGATGGGCTCAGGCGGCCCGGCTGGCCCGAACGAAAGGGGTGTGCAGGCGGTGCCCCTCGACCCGCAACTGCAGGCGATGCGCGACCAGCGCGAGCGGGACAACGTGCCGCCGCTGTACGCCATGTCGCTCGCCGACGCCCGGGCCGCCGATCTGGCCTCGATCCGGGCCGGGGGCGGCGAACCGGAACCCGTTTACGAGGTCAACGATTTCAGCATAGCCGGGCCCGGCGGCGAGCTGCCGCTGCGAGTGTACCGGCCCGCCATCCAGCGCCCGCTGCCCGCGCTGCTCTACTTCTTCGGCGGCGGCTGGGTGCTCGGCACCATCGATACGGCCGACGGCGTCAGCCGCAGCCTGGCCAACTCCTGCGGCGCGCTGGTCGTCGTCCCTGGCTACCGGCTGGCTCCCGAGCACCCGTTCCCGGCGGCCATCGACGACTGCTACGCGGCGGTCCGCTGGGTCGCCGGGCACGCGGACGAGATCGGCGCCGACCCCGCCCGCCTCGCGGTCGGCGGCGACAGCGCCGGCGGGAACCTGGCCGCTGGAGTAGCGCTGCGGGCCCGGGCCGGCGGCCCCGCCCTGGTCGGCCAGCTGCTCGTTTATCCCAATACCGACCAGCTCGCCGACGACCAGTCGATGCGGGCCGCGGACGACCCGTTTCTTTTCAACCGCCGCTCAGTGGCCTGGTACCGCGACCATTACCTGGCGGATTCCGCCGACGCGGCCAGCCCGCTGGCCTCGCCGCTGCGCGCCGGGAGCCTCGCCGGGCTGCCTCCGGCGCTCGTCATCACCGCGGAGTACGACCCGCTGCGCGATCAGGGCGAAGCGTACGCCCGCCGGCTAGCCGACGAGGGCGTCCCGGCCGAGCTCAGCCGCTACCCGGGCATGGCGCATGGGTTCTTCACGATGGCCGGCACCGTGGACGCCAGCCGGGCGGCGATCGCGCAGGCCGCGTCGCGCCTGCGGGCCTGGTTCGGCACCGCGGCAGGCTAGGGCATTGACAAGCACGGTCGGCCGCGGGCCAGAATCAACTATGTTCGAGCAGCTGCGCCGGGAACGGATAGTCGTCCCGTTCACCGGAGGAGATGCCGGCCTCGAACCGCTGACCTGGGGTCAGAAAGCGATCATGCTCGATATGCAGGCCAGCGGCAGCCAGTTCAGCATGCCCGGAAGGATGGGGCTGCCCGAGGGCATCACCATCGAGGATGCGGCGGCCCGGCTGAGCGGCCTGATGAGCCGGCACGCCGCGCTGCGGGCGCAGCTGAGGACCGACGGCGCGGGCCGCCCGAGCCAGGAGGTAGCCCGGTCGGGGCAGGCCAGCCTGGACATCCTGACGATCCCCGATGACACCGACCAGGCCGGCGTGGCGCGGTACGCAGTGGAGCTCTTCGACACCTGGCCGTCCACGCGGTTCGACTTCGAGCGCGACTGGCCGCTGCGGATGGCGGTACTCAGGCACCGCGGCGCCTGCCGCTACCTGGTCTGGGTACTCTCCCATCTGGTCGCCGACGGCGCGGCGCACATGCTGCTCCTGGATGAGCTGACCGACGACAGGGCCATCGATTCGCCGCGCCCGCAGTTCTACGACGTAGCCCGCAGCGAGCAGGCACCGCAGCTTCGGCAGCTGAGCGCCCGCACGATGCGGTACTGGGAATCTCAGCTCAGGCACATCCCGGTGCTGACGTTCGGCGAGCCCGCCCAGCAGCCGGGTCCGCCGGGGCCGCGGTACGGCCAGGTCCGGTTCCGCTCGCGCGCGGCACACCTGGCCATGCTGGCCATCGCCGAACGCACAGGGACGGATGCTTCGCGGGTCATGCTCGCCGTCGTCGCGACGGCCATCGGGCGCGCCACCGGGGTGCATCCGCTGACGCTCCAGGTCATGATAAATAACCGGTTCCGGCCGGGCCTCGCCGATGTCATCGCCGTGATCGCGCAGAACTCGGTGGTCACCATCGACGTCACGGACACCTCCATCGATGAGGTGGTCGGGCAAGCCCGCAGCGCCTCGCTGAGCGCCGGCATGCGCGCCTACTACGATCCGGCTGACCTCAGCGAGGTCATCGCGCGGCTGGACGCCGAACGCGGTTATCCGGCCCGGGTCAGCTGCCGCCTCAACGATCAGCGGCCGATGATCAGGGGCGCAGCGCAGGAGGCCGACTCCGGCGAGGTGACCCCGGAGCTGATCAGGCGGCGGCTGCCCGAGAGTTCGCTGGCCTGGCTGAGCCCGCTGGAGAACCTGCACACGCAGGCCAACATCATCGTCGAGAACCTGCCCGGCATCGTATCCCTGCACATGCAGGTCGACTTGTGGTGCCTGACCAGCGAGCAGGCCGAGGCGCTCGTGCGCGGCGTAGAAGAGGTCGCCGTCGAGGCGGCCTTCGACCCGGCCGCGCCGACCAAGGTGCTCAGCGCGGCCGCTCAGCCTCGCTAGCGCGTCCCGGTGTCGAAAGCGGTCAGGCACAGATAGCCGAGGCCGGGATCGTAATCGGCGACCACGAGAAGGTCCGGCTGGCCTGCGTCGCCGGCCAGCTCGTCGATGAGCCCCCACCAGACCCCGGTGGACGGCTGCCCCGGGGGCATCACCCGCACCCGCCCGGCCGCGGGCGCAGCCCAGACCGCGGCGAGCGCGTCACCGAGCACCAGTCCTACCTGGTGGTAGCCGGCCGCCAGCTCGGCGAGGTCAGCGGCGGCGAGGCCGGCCGCATCGCCGGGCGGGACGCCCGGATGCTGGCGCAGGGCGGCGACCCGGGCCGGCCGCATCGCACCGGCACCGAAGAGCATGGCGACACCCTGGTGCCGGGAGGGCAACGGCCCCGGGGAGGAATACGGGAGCGACGCCTGCTCGACGACGATCAGCAGCGCCCGCCGGATGGCGGCCGACGAGGCGTACGCGCGGGCAATCCGCAGGCCGCTGAAGGCCGCGGCCGGGCCCTGGTCGCAGACTGCGAACGCCATCGGCGCACCAGGAGTGAGGTGACTGAGATACGCCGCGGCCGGCCGGCCGGGCCACAGGTCGTGGATGGAGAACGCCAGCACGAGCAGGTCCACCGGTTCTTCGGCCGACACGGCCGCCTCGATCAGCGCTTCGCCCATCTCCCCGTAGGAATGGCCGAGGGCCGGTGATGGCGGGTCGCCGAACAGGCTGGCCGGCACCTCGCGCGCGTAGGGCCTGGCCATGTCCGCCAGGTACTCACCGACCCGGGCCCGGTTCGCGGGATCGGCGAGGAACTCAGCAGGCCCGGTGAAGCTACGGCGCACGGCCCGTACCAGGTGCAGGTCACGGTCGCGGTGCCGGGACGGTCCAGCGGGCGGGCCGGCGACGAACACGGCGGCTAGGCTGGCCGGGAATGGCCGGCGATGAACGTCGCCAGATCCCCGACCGTTTCCATCACATTCTGGTCCATCAGCTCGACGTCGACGAGAATCTCGAGCTGGTCCTCCAGTTCGAGCAGCAGCTCGAGCCCGAACGTGGAACTGAACCCGAGCTCCTCCATCAGGCGCATGTCCTCGGTGACCGGCTCGGACCGGTCAAGCAGCCGGGCCAGCACCGTGGTCATCGTGTCGACCACCTGCAGCCGGAACTCACCCTCCACGCCGGTTTCTGGCGTTGCCATCTCGTGCCTCCTGGTCAGTGCTCGAACACCATCGCCGCGAACGTCGCGCCGCCCCCGGCGCCGACCGCGGCGGCGAGGTAGCGGTCGCCTGGCTGCAACAGGCCGCGCTCGCGCGCGGTCTGGTAGTTGGCGAACATATCCACGCAGAAAACATGACCGCTGACGGCGATATTGTCCAGCACCACGCGCTCGCGCGGGAACTTGAGCAGTGTGCACATCCGCTGCCAGGTCACCAGGTTGACATTGTGCGGCAGCACGACACGGATGTCGTCCAGGGTCAGGCCCGCCTCGTCCAGGGCCTGCTGCATCACCTCAGCCAGCGAGGGCCGGTACTCACGCTGCAGCCGTGCGTCGTTCTCGCCGGTGGCGCTGTCGAACTCACCCCGCACGTTGGATGCGTACGCGAGCAGCCGGTCGCGCACGCCGAATGCGCTGACCAGGCACGCGGACGCACCCTCACCGAAGACAGTGGTGTCCGCGAACATCTGGGCCGCGCGGGTGAACGCCTTCTCGCCGGACAGGACGAGCGCGAGCGGACCTGACCCGTTGTGCTGGCCGTCCGGCCCGTCCGGCCCGTCCGGCCCGTCCGCCGTGTCGGCGGCGAGGAGCCGCCCGGCTATGTCGATCGCCAGCAGGCCGCCGGCGCATGACTGGTGCGTGACGGTGAACGCGAGCGCGTGGCCGAGCCCGAGCGCGCGGCAGACCTCGTGCAGCGGGTTGACCGGGTACGGCGCGACCACGGGCATGGCCCGCGCGTACAGGACATAGCGGACACGGTGCTCCTGGCCGCGCAGCGCCGTCAGCCCGGTGGCGGCCTTCATCAGGAGGTCGTACAGCGATCCGTCCGGGTCGCGGCTGATTTCACTCAGGCCGTGAAACCGCCGGAACAGCTTAACCTGCATGCCGGTCAGGCCGAGCGGGCCGGCCAGGCTCTCGATGGGTATCCGGGCCGACGGCAGGTAGACCGACACACCCTCGAGAGCCGTCACGCTACCACCGCATCAGGGATGGATCAGGAATGTCAACGTATGCAACGATTATGCCGTGTCCCGGTTCCTTTTCGTCGTTGTCCCCGTCACAGCGCGCCTGTGGCCGGCCGTGGCCATCGGTGACGCGCTGGCCGCCAGGGGGCACGAGGTGGCCTGGTGCGGGCCCGAGACCGACCTGCGGCCGCTCGTCGGACCAGGCGTGACCATCTACCCGACCGGCAAGCGCTCGTACCGCGCGTTCCGGGAAGTGGGCGTGGCCGCGGTCCGGGAACTGTGGGACGAGTACCTGCTGCCGCTCAACCGCTTCATCCAGGACCCGGTAGACCACGCCGTGGCGGAGTACCAGCCCGACGTTATCCTGGCTGACCAGTACGCGCTGGCCGGCGCCCTGGCGGCCTGCAGGCAAGGCATCCGGTGGGCGACCCTGTGCACCGGCGTCCTCGAGGTCACCTCGCCTGAACAGGACCCCGGCCTGCACGACTGGGTCCACTCGAAGCTGGCGCGGGTCAGGGAGAGCGCCGGCCTGACCGCTGACGATAGTGCCGACCTGCGCTTCTCGCCGGACCTGGTGATCGCGACGACCACGCAGGCGCTGAATGGCACGGCACCGCTGCCGGACCACTACCTGCTGATCGGGGCCGCGCTCGGCTCACGGCGCACCGATCCCGGCTTCAACTGGGACTGGTGGGATCCTGGCCGGCAGCACCTGCTTGTCACCGCCGGCACCCTGTCCGCGCACATGGTCAACGACTTCCTGGCCCGGGTGATCGCGGCGCTGGAACCGATGGCAGGCCGGGTGCAGGCAGTGCTCAATGCCGCCGCGGACGCAGTGCCCGATCCGCCGCCGCACGTCCTGGTCGCTCCGCGGGTCCCGATGCTCGACCTGATGGCGCGCCTCGACGCGGTGATCTGCCAGGCCGGGCAGAGTACGGTCAATGAGGCGCTCGCCCACGGCGTGCCGCTGGTCGTCGCGCCGATACGCCTGGGCGAGCTGGCCGTGGCTGAGCAGGTAACGCGGGCCGGAGGCGGTATCGCGGTCTCGTTCGCCGAAGCGACCCCCGCGCAGCTCACCGCGGCGATTACGGCCGTCCTCGACGAGCCGGGCTACCGTGCGCACGCACGCAAGATCGGCGAGGAGTACTCGGCGGCCGGCGGAACCGGCGCCGCCGCCGCACGGCTAGCGGCGCTGGCTGCGGGCCGGTAGCCGTGCCGGCCTTCAGGGCGCGCCGGCCGGGCCAGGTTAGCATCGGAGGAAATCCCATGATCCAAGCCGGAGGGCGCGGATGAACGATGATGTGCCTCGTCAGCTGGACGGCACGCCCGAGTTTGCGCCCCCGTCGGCCGCCACGGCGGACGAGCCGGCCACCCGGGCGAACGTGCCCGCGGGGATGCTCCCGGCCGCCGACTTTAAGTCCCTGCGGCAGTTCCGCGCGACGGCGAAAGCAGCAGGCGGCATCCTGGATCTGGTGATGCCGATGCGAGTCGGCGGCGACGGCCCGCTGCTGTTCTGCGCACATCCGCTGATCGGCCTGAGCTGGTCCTATCTGGCCCTGCTCCCGCACGTGGACGCCAGCTACCCGCTCTACGGCCTGCAGGCCCGCGGCCTGCGGCGGCCCGAGCCGCTGCCGGCCAGCATGACCGAGATGGCCCGGGACTACGCCGACCAGGTCCGCAAGGTCTCACCGGCCGGCCCCTACCACCTGTTCGGCTGGTCACTGGGCGGGAACGTCGCCTTCGCCATCGCCGAGGAACTCGAGCGCCGCGGCGAGCAGATCGGGCTGCTCGTCATCCTGGACTCGAATTTGGCCGACATCGCCGCGATCCCGCAGAGCAACGAGCCCTGGTTTTTCTATAACCTCGTTCTCGCCCAGTTCGGGTACATCCCCGGGCTGACCCCCGCCGACCCGGCGCCGGAGACCCGGATGCTCGAGCTGGTCCGCCGCCGGCCGGGCCTGGGACTGGACGAGTGGCCGGACCAGCGGATACATGCCCTGCAGCGGGTCATCAAGAACAACATCGCGGTGGCGTGCACCCACCAGCCCGGCCGCGTGCACTGCCCCCTGCTGTTCTTCTCCG